>ENA-ORBV01005266-ORBV01005266.1-microbial-mat-metagenome-genome-assembly--contig:-NODE-5266-length-23950-cov-14.346375_pt1 | contig 23950 bp, 14 predicted proteins | sample MGYA00237777_ERZ505514 | MGnify/ENA primary metagenome ERZ505514 (study PRJEB26160, sample SAMN06269048) | microbial mat metagenome | isolation source: Oligotrophic lake microbial mat | place... | reverse complement strand
CAGTCCCCCGCCCGAGGCCCCCGCGCGCGAGATCCGCTACATCGATGCAATCAGCGAGGCCCTCCAGATCGGGATGCGGCGCGACCATCGGATCGTCCTTTTGGGCCAGGACATCGCGGAATACGGCGGCGCTTTCAAGGTCACCAAGGGGTTCGTCGAGGAATTCGGCAAGGCGCGGGTGCGGAACACACCGATCATCGAGTCGGGAGTTCTGGGCGCGGCCCTCGGCCTCGCCATCGACGGCCTCGTGCCCGTGGTCGAAATGCAGTTCGGCGACTTCATATCCTGCGGCTTCAACCAGATCGTGAACAATCTCGCGAAGACTTATTACCGGTGGGGCACGAGCGTGCCCTGCGTGATCCGGACGCCTTCGGGGGGAGGTGCCGGAGCGGGTCCGTTCCATTCGCAGAACGTGGAGGCGTGGTTCACCCACGTCGCCGGATTGCGGGTGATCGCTCCCGCGACGCCTGAGGACGCCAAGGGACTGCTCCTCGCCTCCCTCGCCGAGCCGAATCCCGTCCTGTTCATGGAGCACAAGCTCCTCTACCGCTCGCTCAAGGGCCTGGTCCCCGAGGGCTACTTCACGACGCCTCTCGGCCAGGCGCGGATCGCGCGGGCCGGCGATGACGTCACGATCGTGGCCTACGGCGTCGCGGTGCACTGGGCCATGGACGCCGCGGCCACCCTCTCGAAGGAAGGTGTCGAAGCCGAGGTGATTGACCTCCGCACTCTGGTTCCCTGGGACCAGGAGACGGTGATCGAGTCGGTCCGCCGGACTTCACGCGTGCTGGTCCTCCACGAGGCCCCGCTCACCGGCGGTTTCGGGGCGGAAATCGCGGCCACGATCGCACAGGAGGCTTTCGACGATCTCGATGCGCCGGTCACCCGTCTCGGCGGCTCGGACACGCCGATCCCCTTCGCCGAGGCGCTTGAAGAAATGTTGTCGCCCAAACCCGACCTGATCCCCGCCTTGAGAAGGCTCCTGGAGTACTGACGCCACGATGCGAGCCCTTGGGCGACGACGCCTCTTCCGAAACGTAGCCCTGGGGCTCCTGGCCCTTTCCGCACTGGCCGCGTTCGTCCTCGGGTTCCTGATCCGCGGCTCCCTGCCGGCGCTCGAGGGCGATCTCGCCCTCGCCGGTCTCATGGGCACGGTGGTCGTGGAGCGCGATCAGAATGGCGTCGCCACGGTGCGGGGAGACGACCGATTCGACGTCGCGCGCGCCACCGGGTTCCTTCACGGTCAGGAACGCTTCTTTCAGATGGACCTGATGCGGCGGCGGGCCGCGGGAGAACTCTCCGAGTTGATTGGTTCCGCCACCATCGAGGTCGACGAGGGCGCGCGCCTCCATCGGTTCCGAAGCGTGGCCTCGAAGGTGGTGGCGCGTTTCACCCCCCGCGAGAAGAAACTCGTCGACGCCTATGTGGAGGGGGTGAACGCCGGTCTCGAGGCCCTTCGGGCCCGGCCGTACGAGTACCTGCTCCTTCGTTCGAGGCCTTTGCCCTGGAAATCCGAGGACTCGGTGCTGTGCGTTTTGTCGATGTTCTTCACCCTGCAGGAGTCCCGTGGCGAGAGGGAGAGCACCCTCGCGGTGCTGCGCGACACCTCGCCCCCCGCGATGTTCGATTTTCTGGCCCCCCGGGGCACGCTCCAGTGGGACGCCCCCATCATCGGCGACCCCATCGCGGAAGCCCCGATTCCCGGCCCCGAGATCTTCGATCTGCGGAACTCCCTCCCCGGGACGAAAGCGGCGCGCCAGTATCCCTCGCCCGATCGTTTCGGCCCCGAGGACAATCTCCCCTACATCGGCTCCAACAACTGGGCGGTAGACGCCGCGCGCTCGGCCGACGGTCTGGCCATGGTCGCGGACGACATGCATCTCGATATAGCCGTGCCGAACATCTGGTACCGGCTTCGCCTCGTCTTCAAGGACGAGAAGGGCCGGGAGCAGTCGGTGAGCGGCGTCTCCCTGCCCGGGACGGCGGGCATCGTGGCCGGCAGCAACGGGCGGGTCGCCTGGGGCTTTACCAATACCCAGGCTGACTGGAACGATCTCGTGGTGATCGAGCCGGGAGCGCGGCCGAACACCTACCTGACCCCCGAGGGACCGAAGGAATTCGAACGGGTCACCGAGTCGATCCTCGTCGCGGGTGCTCCCCCAAGGCCCCTCGAAATCCTGAACACGATCTGGGGCCCGGTCATCGATCGCGACCACAACGGCCAGTTGCGGGCCTATCAATGGACCGCTCACGATCCCGAGGCCGTGAACCTGCGGCTTCTGGACCTCGAAAACGCCAACACCATCGAGGAGGCGGTCGCGGTGGCGCACGCCGCGGGGGCGCCGCCCCAGAACGCGATGATCGCCGACCGGACCGGACGGATCGCGTGGACCGTGGCGGGCCGCATCCCTAAACGCGTGGGCTTTGAAGGACGCCTTCCCGTCAACCGCTCCGACGCCTCCCGAAAGTGGGATGGCTGGGTGAGGGACGCCGACGTGCCCCGGGTCATCGACCCGCCGTCGGGGCGGCTTTGGACCGCCAATGCTCGGGTCGTATCGGGTCCGATGCTCGCGGTCATGGGCGAGGGTAACTATCCCCTGGGCGCGCGCGCGAAGCAGATCCGCGATGGCCTCTTCGCGAAGGAGAAGTTCAAGGCGGAAGACTTCATGGACATCCAGCTCGACAACCGCGCCGTCTTTCTCGATCGCTGGCAGGCCCTGGCCCTCGCGACCCTCGACGACGCCGGTCTCGCCCGGGATGAGCGAATGCGCGAGGCGGACGTTCTGGTGGCCAACTGGGGCGGACGGGCGGCGGTGGATTCAGTCGGCTACCGGATCGTCAAGGCCTTTCGCCTCGCCACCCTCGACCGCGCAATGGCGCCCCTTATCGCTCCCGCCGTGAAGAAAGACGCGAAGTTCAGGTACAGCCGCATCTGGCAGAACGAGGGACCGCTGTGGGCTCTCGTGTCGAAACGCCCTCCTCACCTCCTCGATCCGAGGTTCGCCGACTGGAACGCGCTCCTCGCGGACGCCATGCGCGCGGTGGTGAGCGAACTGACGAAGGATGGACGGAAGCTCAAGGAACGCACCTGGGGCGAACGAAACGCCTCTCGCATCAGGCATCCCCTCTCTTCCGCGGTCCCCGCCCTCTCCCGATTCCTCGACATGAAGAGCGACCCCCTGCCTGGCGACGATCACATGCCGCGTGTGCTCTCCCCCAACAACGGCGCCTCGGAACGCTTCGTGGTTTCGCCGGGGGCTGAGGAGAAGGGCCTCTTTCACATGCCGGTCGGACAGAGCTCTCACCCGCTCTCTCCCTACTTCGGCGCGGGTCATGAGGCGTGGGTGAAGGGCGAGAAGACGCCCTTTCTACCAGGCCCCACCCGCTACCTCCTGACCCTGCATAAGTAGCGTACCGCATGGACAGCCGCTACAATCGGGACGATCCCCAGGAGACCGACCGTACGTTCGGGAAGTGCGCGGCGGCCTTCTCAATCGAGGCATTCCTTCGTCCATTAATCGGAAGCAACCCCGAATGTCATCAACCGCCGACTCATCCGCCTCCCATCGCACGGGAGCGTTGAGTCGCCTTCTCGCCACACCCCAGTCGGAGAAAGCGCCCGATGTCGGCCCCGAGACCCTGCTGTCCGCGGTGCTCGACGCGGCCGCGGACGGGATCTTCGTGGTCAGCACCGACGGCCGGGTGCTCACCTACAACGACCGCTTCGTGGAGATCTGGGACATCCCGCGCGCCACCCTTTTGACCCGCGATGAGCGGCAGGTCATCTCCGCGCTGGTGAAGGCCCTCGCCGACCCCTCGGAGTTCCTCAATCACGTCGACACCATGATGGCCGATCACGATGGCCGCGCCCAGGGCCTGTGCCGGCTGCTCGACTCGAGGATCATCGAACACGAGACGCGGCCGGTGGGCGTCATGGACCGGCTGATCGGCAGGGTGTGGACCTTCCGCGACATCACCGCGCGGGTTCGCGCCTTCGAGATGCTGCACGAAAGTGAGGAGCGCTTCCGGATCTTCGCGGACAACGCCGCCTACGGCATCATCATGCATCAGGACGGAGACGTGGTCTACGCGAACGAGGCCGCGGGCCGCGAACTCGGCTACCCCACGGCTGAGCTCGTCGGCCTGCCTATCGTGGAGCTCGTGCCCGAGGAAGACCGGCACGCGCTCGGCGAACGCGCGGCCGCGCGGCTGCTCGCGAGAAGCCCGGCGCCCTCGCACTACGAGACCCGCATCCGACGCAAGGATGGAGAGATCCGCCTGGTGGAACTGGGCATCAGTTCAATAAGGCTCAAGGACAAGCAGGCGGTGGTGGTCACGCTGGTCGACATGACCGAGCGGCGGAAGGCGGAGGCTGAGGCCCTCCACCTCTCTTCCCACGACCCCCTCACCGATCTGCCGAACCGGACCTTCTTCCGTAACAGCACCGAGATCGCAGTGGCCGAAGCCAAGCGCACGGGAACCGATGTGAGTGTCGTACTGGTGGGCCTCGACCGGTTCAAGTCGGCCAACTTCCTCGGCCATCGCCTCGGCGATCTGGTTCTGCAGGAGGCCGGCCAGCGCCTGTTCTCACTCGTGCGACCGATGGACCTCGTGGCCCGACTCGGCGCGGACGAGTTCGCGGTGCTGCTGCGTGGGTGCGATCTCGGATCGAGCATCGTCTTGTCCCAGCAGATCGTGGCCCGCTTGAGGGAGCCCTACCGCCTGGCCGACGACAACGAGCTCTTCCTGAGCGCCAGTGTGGGCACCGCCTCGTTCCCCAATCACGCGCACGACACCGCCGAACTCCTGCGCCACGCGAACATTGCCCTGGTGGCCGCCAAGGAGCGGGGCCGGGATCAGGCGGTGGCGTTCGAGGCCGAACTGACGAGCGAGGCGGCGGCGCGCCTGGAGATGAACCGGTTCTTGCACCGTTCGCTGCGCGATCACGCCTTCTTCCTCGAATATCAGCCGATCGCCCGCACCCACGATCTCGGGGTCACCGGCTTCGAAGCGCTCGTGCGATCGAAGGACCTGCTCGGGCGCCGGGTGTCGCCGGACGCCTTCATCCCCATTGCCGAGGCCACCGGCCTCGTCGTCCCCATGGGTCGCATCGTTCTCGACCTGGCCCTCGGCGCGATCCGCGAGTTGAATCTCGCGCGGGCCACGCCGCTGCGCATGGCCATCAACGCTTCCGCCATTCAGCTCCGCCACCCCACGTTCGTGCGCGATATCCGCGCCGGGCTGGACAAACACGGGCTGCCGACTTCGTCGATCGCGGTGGAGATCACGGAGACGAACGCTCTCACCGATCCCGAGGGAACGAGGCGGGTCCTGCGGGAGTTGCGCACCGCCGGCGTCTCGATCAGCCTCGACGACTTCGGCACCGGCTTCGCATCCTTGGACCTGCTCCGCAGCCTGCCCCTGGACGTGGTGAAGATCGACCGCTCGTTCACGCGCGACATCGACAACGACACCACGCAGGCCGCCATCGCCACGTCGGTGATCGAGCTATCGCACCGGCTGGGCCTCAAGGTCGTGGCCGAGGGTGTGGAAACCGAGAGCCAGCATCGCTTCCTGCTGAATCACGATTGCGACCTCATCCAGGGGTACTGGCTCGCCCGCCCCCTTTCGCTCCCTGCGGGGGTCGAGTTCCTGCAGTCCCTCGAGCGCCGCGTCCGCGTCTGATTCCGCGAGGCCAGGGCCCTAGCGAGCTTCGTCTTCGCCCGCCACCCGGAAGTAGGCGACGAGTTTCTGCTGCGCGCCGGCCTGGCCGGAGAGCTCCTCCGCGGTCGCCGAGAGTTCTTCCGCGGAAGCCGAGTTGCGCTGGGTGACGTGGTCGACCCGGGACATGGCGTGGGTGATCTGCTCGACGCCGGTCTGCTGCTCGCGCGAGGCCGCCGCCACTTCCTGGCAGAGTCCGGCGGTGCGCTGGATCAGGGGCACGAGCTGGGTGATGAGCCTGCCCGACTTCTCCGCGACCTGCACGCTCTCTTCGGCGACGTCCCCGATGTCCTTGGCCGCGGTCTGGGCGCGTTCGGCGAGCTTCCGCACTTCGGCCGCCACCACCGCAAAACCTCGCCCGTGTTCGCCGGCGCGCGCCGCTTCGATCGCCGCGTTCAAGGCGAGGAGGTTCGTCTGCTGGGAGATCTCCTCGACCACGCCGATTTTCTGAACGATCGCGCGCATCGCGGCCAGGGTGCTCTCCACCGAACGCCCGCTTTCCGTGGCGTCGTTCGCGGCCCGGCCCGCCATGTCCTCCATCTGGACGCTGTTGCCGGTATTGGCGGCGATCGATGCCCGCATCTGCTCGAGGCTCGAGAGGGTCTCCTCCACCGAGGCCGCGACGTCGGACGTGCCCCCCGACAGATCGCTCGCGGCCGACGACACCTGGCGCGCCGCCGCGGCCATGCCCGCGGCCTGGGTCTTGAGGTCGCGGGAGACGCCGGCGAGCCGCCGCGTCATCTCCCCGAAGGCGATGCCGAAACGGTCCGCGGAGGAGCGCGGGACCGGGCTGCGACGAAGGTCCCCTTCCGCGATGTTCTGGGCGATCTCCGACATCTCGGTCAGGTAGACCGTGACTTCACCGAGCGCGTTCACGAGCTGCCCGATCTCGTCCCTGGCCTTGGTTTCGAACTTGGCGGTCACGTCGCCGTCGCGCAGGCGGTAGGCGGCCTGGACGGCCTGGCCCACGGGATCCACCAGGGAGCGGACGTTCATCGAGACCGCGATGACCACGGCGAGGGAGAAGACGATGATCCCGATGATGAGCAGGGTGGCCCGACTCTGCGCCTGCCGGACTTCCTCGAACGCATCGCTCATGCCCTTGCGGTCGCGCTCCGTGTTCGCGGAGAGCGTGTCGCGGACCTGCCGGTACTGCGTCTGCATCGCCTGAAGGGCCGAGGTTATATCGGTCCCTCTGGTGTTCGCGATCATCTGCCGGGTGGTCTGGGTTGCGGTGTCGAAGTACGTATTGAACGACCCCTGAAGCTGGGTGAGTTCGGCCTGATTGACCACGGGGTTGGTCTTTCCGAGGTCGAGAGTCTGGAGAAACTCCTGCTTCAGGGGATCGATGTCCCCCGCGAAATCGACATTCGACGCGGCTACCGCGTCCTGGAGGCCGCGCTGGATCTGGGCCAGGCTCAGCTCAAGGTTACGGCTCATTTCGAGGGATGGCCCGTGACCGGTTTCGGCGAGACGCAGCTTCTCGGCGCTGCGCCCGCCCGCCATCATCGTGACGATCAGGGTCAGAACGAACCCGATCGCCGCGACCGCGGGCAGGAGCAGGAGCTTGAAGCGGAAGGAGAGCGCGTCGAACCGGAACCATGCCACGTGTTTATCCTCGAGACTCTCTCAACGAATGCTCAGAACCTTGACTCCGTCCGTGGCCCCGCCGGCGGCAACGTAGCCAATGGCACCGGGATTGGCCTTGACGAAGGCCAGCACCGCGGCATCACCGGCCTTCTCCGCGGGAGGTACGTCACGCCCCGCGAAGATCTGCTGCTGCCAGTAGGAGGCGATGGCACTCCCGGGTTTGGCGTGGACCACCTTGTTGAAGGTCGCGCGCACCGCGGCCGTCGGCGCCTGATCGACCGGGATGATGGGTGTGCCGGTGTCCCACTTGACGATCTTCTTGAGAAACATCTTCCCAAGCTGTTCCTTGGTGAGGATGTCGGTGGGGTTTGTGGAATGGACGACGACCTGGTAGTCCTGGGCGTAGCTCATCGCGGGAGCGAGCAGGGCGGTGAGGGCGAAGACGAGGACGGTTCGGCGGGTCATGTTCTTGTTCACCTCTTGGCTTTCTGGAATCGAGGGCGGCGGTTAGAAAGAAACCGACATCGAGACGATGCCGTAGTTCACGGGTCTTGAGGGAGCGCCCAGGGGGCGAATATTGGTTTCGAGAAGCTGACTCTCACTCCAATGGTACTCGCCCTTGAGGACGACGTCAGGCCGGACCGCGAAGGTAGCGCCTGCGGTCCAGTCCTCATAGTACTTCTCCACCCGGAAGCCGCGCGGACTGCCCGGCGAGAGTTCGAGCGAGGAAGTGTCAAATTGCGCGTGCAGGGAAAGCCGCGACGTCACATTGACGCCGCCGTAGACGTACCAGGACTGGAAGTGGAGGTCGGCGTCACCGGGGTCTCATTCTGAAGGCCCCCGTCGACCTTCACATCCGGCTCAAAGGCGAGGCACGGGCTTGCGGCGGAGCCCCGCCGGGGCGACCGAAAAAGAAAAGCCCCAGAGCGAACGGCTCCGGGGCTTTCCAAGGCCGGCCCGAAGGCCAACCGAGTGCGTGCGATCTAGGCGTCTTCTAGAACGACCAGCGGGCTCCGATCTGAATCTGCCGCGGAGCGGTGATCGAGGCCGGGCCGTTGTAGGGCACAACCTTTGTTGCCCCGAGGGCGGCCGTCGGGTCCAAAACGCTCGTTCCGCCTACGTTCGTGAACACCGCGGTGATGGTGTCCGCGTTGAGCGCGTTGAAGATGTCTCCGTAGACGGAAAGTCGATGATCGCCCCCTCCCAGCTTGAAGATCTTCTCGAGACGCAGATCGAGGATGCTCAATGTATCGAGCCGCTGGTTGCCACGCGGTTCGAGCGCGGGACGACGTCCCGACGAGCCGGCGAAGAAGTAGCCGGTTGCCGAGTAGTTGGTGGCTCCACCGCTCAGCTGGACGAAGGGCGCGTACGTGCCCCCGCTGACCGACCGGAAATAAGCGTTCACCGCAAGCTCGACCTTCGGGATCTGCACGCCCACCATGGCTTTGATCTCGTGGGTGCGGTCGTTGGTCATAGCGCCGTCCGCGTTCCGGAGCGACATGGTCGGGCTCGCGTAGAAGCTGGAAACGCCGTAAGTGCCTTCGCTGCCGTTGTTGATGGTGCCTTCGGCCTTCGACCAGACATACGACACCTGGGCGCGCCACCGGTTCGAGTAATTCTTGGTGAGCACGAACATCGCGGCTTTGTAGGCCCGCCTGGCGTTCACCGTCCCCAGCACGTTCCCGGAGGCATCCCGATACTGGAAGCCATCGGGGTTCGTGATGAAGAGGTTGTTGGCCGACGCGGAACGGTTAGTCCAGCGGTAGTACGTGTAGGGCGTCGCCGGATAGACCAGGGTGGTGTTGTTCGGCGCAGGAGACGTGCCCGTCACCGCGGCCCAGCGCGCCGAGGGCAGAACCTGGCCTATGAAGTTCTTGTTGTCGCGCTTGATGCCCGTGACCGCAAGCCTCACGTTGCTGCCGATCGCGCGCTCGAACCCGAGCGAGAACTCGTCAACCCGAGGATGTTTGATGTCGGGGTCGATCGTGGCCACGGGTGCTTTGACACGCCCCACCTCAACGCGCCGACTGAGCGGGCACCTGTAGCTCGCGGTTGGCCCCTGCGGCCCGTAAGCCGGACATCCCGTCATGTCCCAGGAAACGGAATCCTGGTAGCCCGAGGTCGCCTGCTTGTAGATGTCGTTGAAGATGCCCTCGTAGTACTGGCTGTAGCTGCCCTTGACCACGGTCTTGGTGTCTCCCGCGGGATCGAACGCAAAACCAAGACGCGGGGCAATACTGGTGTTCGAGTAGACCGCATCGGCGCCCGGCGCGCCCCCCGACACCTTGTCCATGCGGACCCCGAGGTTCATGGTCAGGCGGTCGCTCACATGCCATGAATCCTGAGCGTAGGCGGCGAATTTCTTGTTTCGGCCGTTCAGGTCGTAGCCGTAGCCGTAGGCGTAGTAGGGCTGCCCGCCGTAGTCGTAGTAATAAGTGTTGTTGTTGTGGCTGTACCGATCGCGGGTCTTGCTGCGCTCGATCTCGATGCCGAACTTGAGGTCGTGCTTGCCGAAGCCCTCGGCGAAGTGCGAGATCGCGGCGTTCACCTGGTTGCGACCGCGATCGGCGGCGTACGACCAGCCCTGCGAGACCGAGTAGAGGTTAGTGTCGCCGTCGTAATGCTGAGGCGCCGCCACCTTGGGATTAAGGTCATAAAAGCCCCACCAGCCGGTGTACTTGACCTCGCTGAAGGTCTTGGAGCCGAAGATATGGCGCCACTGTCCGAGCCACACCCATTCGGGCGCGTCTTCCTGGTTCGTGAGGTCGTCGGTCGCCTGCAGCGCGGGAACGCCGGCCCGGCCGATGATGTTGTAGGCGTCGTATTGAACGTGCGCCATGAAGTTGTTCGCCGCACTGGGCTGGTAGTTCAGCTTGAAGTTCATGCGCGGGCTCACCTCATCGCGGATGGTCGACGGGCCCGCCGGATCCTGGTTGAGGTGGTAGCGCTGGGCGCTTGCAAAGAAGAAAAGCTTGTCGGCGATCAGCGGCCCGGAGAACTGGGTGGTGAAGTCGGTGAACTTGTTCGTCTTCGCGGCGGTACCGAGGGCGGGGTTGACCCTGGTGATCGAGTCCTTGACGTTGCTGCTGGCCAGGGACGCCTTCGTATAAGTGAAGTCGAACAGGCCGCCGAAGCGGTTGCCGCCGGTCTTGGTAATGGTGTTGACCACGGCGCCGGTGAACGACCCGTATTCGGCCGGAGCGCCCACCCCCACGATTTCAACCTCCTCGACGATGTTGAAGTTGAAGAAGGTCCACGCGGTGCCGCCGGAAGGATCCCGGGTGTCGACGCCGTCGATCAGAAGACCGTTCGCCGATGACGCATCGCCGCCATACGCCGACTGGGCGTTGATGCCGGGGGCGAAGTTCAGAAGGTTGGTCGCGGTGTTCCCCTGCCGGATCGGCATATTGTACAGGAGGTCCTGAGACAGGTTGTTCTGGGTGCTCGATGCCGTGACGTCCACCACCGGCGCCTCTCCGAGGACATCGACGGTTTCGGTCTGGCCGCCCACTTTGAGGGAGGCGTCCACCGTAGATTGCCGTCCGACACCCACGGCAATGTTGTCGCGGCGCTGGGCCTGGAAGCCGGACATCGAGATGACCACGGCATAAGAGCCAGGGTCAACGGCATTGAACCTGTACGTGCCATCGGTGCCGGTGGTGGTGTCGCGCGCGCCGGTTTTCCCGACGAGCTGGACCGAGACGCCGGGCAAAACGCCGCCCTGCTCGTCCTTGACCACGCCGGCCACGACGCCCGAGAAGCTCTGGGCGGAGACAAAGGCGGGGAACGCGAGCGCAAGAGCGAGCAGCGCGGCGAGGGATCTGATCATTTTCATATTCATAATTGAGTGCCTTCCTAGCGGATGGGCGACTTGACCGGCTTGCGGTCGTGGTTGACGGAGTAAACGGTAAAGCCGACGCCGATGAGCATCAGCCCGAGGGTGAGCTTGCCGGCCGTGGTCTTGAAGAACGTGCTGTCGGTGCGCGGGTTTCCCGTGGCCGGTCCGCCCGCGGTCTGCGCCCGCACCGACGAGCGGTTTCCGGCTTCCTGAGACGCGGTCCACAGCGTCGGGCTCGGCGTCGGTTCGGCAGCGACGGTCGTGCTTGCCGCGAAACTCAGGGCAAGGACGGACGCGACGCCGCGCATCTTCTTAATCCGCATACGTGAGGCCTCCTGGTTGATTGCGATGATTTTGTTTCTTGAAAGACGCGAGATGTGGGGCGTCCACCCTGTTGAAGTGGATTAGAGCCCCCGCAAGGGCGCGCGTCAAGTGCGAGAGTGTAAAAATGGGTTCAATGCGTTGATCGTCCTTGCTCCTGCGTTGACGCGCACGAAGGCGAGCGGCTAGCGTCAGCGATCCCATGGGTCCCAAACCAACGCTCAGGATCGTCGCGGCCGCGGCCGTCATTGCCACCATCGGATTCATGGCCTACCGCGTCGCGCGGCCCGGCGCACCCAGGTCGGCCGAGGCCGCGCGCGCGCTCATCGCCTCGCGCGCGACCGCCACTCCTCCGAATGTACTGATGGTGACCCTCGATACCACGCGGGCCGACCGTCTGGGCCCCTACGGCTACGCCCCCGGGGTCACCCCGAATCTCGATCGCATGGCCGCGAACGCGGTGGTGTTCGAGAACGCCATCGCCTCGGTCCCTCTCACCTTTCCATCCCACACGACGATTTTTACGGGGCAGTACCCGACGCGGCACGGCATCCGCGACAACGGTGGTTTCTTCCTGGACGCGAAGGCACTCACCACGGCGGAGATCCTCAAGGAGGAGGGTTACGCCACCGGCGCCTTCATCGGAGCGTGGGTTCTCGAGTCGCGCTGGGGTCTGTCCCAGGGTTTCGACAAGTACTCGGACGACTTCGACCTCTCGAAGTACAAGGTGATCTCTCTCGGCACCGTCCAGAAGACCGCCGAGCAGGTGATCAACGACTCCATCGCCTGGCTCGACACAGTGAAGGCCGGGAAGTTCTTCGGCTGGGTTCATCTCTACGATCCGCACACGCCCTACGAGCCGGCCGAGCCCTACGCCTCGCAGTATCCAAACCAGCCCTACGTCGCGGAGATCGCGTACACCGATGCCCAATTGGGGCGGCTCTTTGACTGGATGGCGAACCAAGGCCTGGACCAGAACACGATCGTGATCGTCACCGCCGATCATGGTGAAAGCCTGGGCGACCACGGAGAGGCGACCCACGCCTACTTCATCTACGACTCCGCGATGCACGTGCCTCTCATCATCAAGACGCCGTGGAACGACCGCGGCCGCGTCGCCTCGATGGTGTCGCACGCGGACATCCTCCCCACCCTCCTCGATCTGCTCGGCCTGCCCGCGACGAAGGAACCGATAGACGGCACGTCGCTCGCCCTTGGCATCGTGAACCCTTCCGCAACCGTCGGCGGAAGCGCCTATTCCGAGACCTACTTCCCGCGCTATCACTTCGGCTGGCAGCACCTCCGGTCGCTGCGCACGAACGAATACACCTACATCGACGCGCCGGAGCCGGAGCTGTACGACCGCAAGACCGATCCGCGTGAGCTCAACAACATCTTCAAGGCTTTCTCCGCGCGGGCCGAGGACCTTCGATTGAAGATCGAGGAACTGGCCCGGGCCGACCAGGGAAAGACCCCGGAGCGGCAGGCCCTCGACCCCGACACCCTGCAAAGACTCGCGGCCCTCGGTTACGTCGGAAACGTGATTGACGTGGACCCCGATGCGGTACTCCCCGACCCGAAGGTGAAACTTCCCCTCTTTCAGAAGATGAATCGAGCGAAGGACCTGGCCCAGGACGACAACGTGGAAGGCGCGGCGGCCCTGCTCAAGCAGGTGGTCACGGACGATCCCAACATCATGGACGCGCACCTCACGCTTGGAAACTGGCTGGTGCGTCTGAAGCGGCCCGAGGAGGCGATCGAGTCCTTCAAGCGCGCCCTCGCCCTCAAGCCCGACGATGACATCGCCCTCGGCAACCTCGCCCGGCTGTTCCTGTCTCGCGGGCGCAGGGACGATGCGCTCGATGCCGTGCGCGTGTTCGAAACGGCACTCTCCCGCAATCCGAAAAACCCGCAGGCCTGGTTCCAGCTCGCGATCCTCGCGATGGACATGGGTGACGCGGCCCGGGCGAAACACTCCTTCGTACGCGCCGGGGAGGAGAACCCGAAGATGGGAGCCGCGTGGATCGGCCAGGGCGCCCTCGCCTTTGCCGGCTCACGGCTTAAGGAAGCCGAGCAGATGATCCGCCAGGGCCTCGAACTCGAACCTGAGGTCCGGGGCGGGCGTTACAACCTCGCGCGCGTGCTGGAAGCAAGGGGCCGATTGGCCGAAGCCGAGAGTCTCTACCGCGCCGAGATCTACTCCTTCGGCGATCACGGGAAGGCACGCTTCAATCTCGCGCAGCTCGAACGCGAGCGCGGCAATCTCCCCGGCTACCTCACCGAACTCCGCCTCTCCACCGAAAAGGCGCCAGACTTCGGCCCCGCCTACTTCTTCCTCGCCCGCGAAGAGATGAACGCCGGCCGCCTCGCGGTGGCTCGCGACCTCGCGGAGCGTGGCCTGAAGGTCGACGGTACGTCCGAAGTGGCGCCGCTTGGCCACTACGTCATCGCCGACATCCTGTCGCGCGAAGGAAAACAAAAGGAAGCGCAGGCCGAAGCGGCGAAAGGCAAGGCTCTGGAATCCCGCCGGCGGCGTTCCCTCGACGTCGGCTGAGAAGCTCGCAAAAAGGAGATCACCGATTTCATGAACAGCTCTTCCCCCACCACGACCATCGTGCCTGCCGCGGCCGTAGCGGCGGCGATGACCGCAGGCGGCTTTTTCCTCGAAACGCCGAACTACCGCGTCGGCATGGCGCGGCGCGAAGGCCCGGGAGACGCCGAGGTCCACGACATCGACACGGACGTGTTCTACGTGTTCGAGGGCACGGCCACCCTGGTTTCCGGCGGCGTGATGGTGGAACCGCGGACCGTGGCGCCCGGCGAACACCGGGCCGCGAGCACGCAGGGCGGCGAGGCCAAGACGGTGGCGAAAGGCGACGTGATCGTGATTCCGCGCGGCGTTCCCCATTGGTTCAACGAGGTGGCGCAAGCACCCTTCGTTTATCTCGTCGTCAAGTCCACATCCCGCTGACCGCAATCCCTCAGCGTTTCCCCCGCCGTCATCGCGGGCGAGCCGACGTTCCGGCCATCCCCCCACCGTCATCGCGAGTGAGCCGACGTTCCGGCCACCTCCCCACCGTCATCGCGAGTGAGCCGACGTTCCGGCCACCTCCCCACCGTCATCGCGAGTGAGTCGACGTTCCGGCGCCGAGCGAAGCGATCCTCGGCTGCAACTCCCATCCGCCATCCCCCGGATTTGCTTCGGGCCCCGCGTATCAACGGGCCCTGCTGAGAAACCCGTGCGTTTAGGTCCCATTTCGTGCGGTTTTTCTATTTGAGGCTTTGTGCGAATAGGGAGCGGGGCCGGCGGAATCGAGGGCGCGGAGAGGCGCATTAGCCCTGCGTGCGGAGGCCAAGGCACCGTTCCCTGAGCGCAGTGGGCCGCGAGGCTCCTCTAAGCGCTTGGCGAAGCGGCAGCTTCGCTCGATCGCATAGATAGACGCCATGCGGTCCACGGAGACGAAGGGAACGCCAGGGTGCCTTGGCCGCAGCTTCACCTCGAATGGCGGGGGGGGCGCTGCCTTGATCCCGGCCCCGCGAACCAGCGCGAAACCTCCCCTGAGAGGCCCACTACCAAGCTCGCGAAGATCGCTTCGTCGGTCGTCAATTCGACGGCCTCCTGCTGAGAAACTCGTTCGAGAACGCCGCATTTTGGGCACTTTTCGTTCCGGCCTAGCAGTCCGTGGTGAAAGTCGACCGCGAGCGAAAGTGAGAGATTTTTCGTCAGATCAAGGCGCCGAACCGCAGGAATACCGGGAGTATTTCAAGGTTTGGCAACGCGGACCCAGGCGCTATGGAGAAATGGGCCAAGTTGCAAGCCAAAAGTGGGCCACGTCCTCGGGGTGCCGATCGACGGACTTCGGAGAGCAGGATGTGCTTTCCGCCTCTGGCTATCGCACCGAACGGCAGCAAGCAGACGGATCTCGGACGAGATGAGCTTTGCCGCGCGCCAATCTGTGGCGCGCGCCACGTGTTGGAGGCGGTCCATTCTTCGTGAGCAGGGGTGGCCCATTTCTCCTAAGAAACTCCCACCCAAGTTCAATGTTTGCAATAGCGAAAAACCATCGAGTTTCTGGTCAACACGAGCGGCACGCAGTGCCGTAGACCACTCGTTAGCGCCAGGGCGCGGAGCTCTGCGGAAAAGATCCGCTTTCGACGCGGAGGGACTTTCGCCACGGGCTGCTAGACCCCGGCTTTCGCCGGGTTGACGGAGAGTTTCTCCCTAACGTCACGGAGCGCGCAGCCTGCCCTGTACATTGTCCGTGCTGAAACTCGCAATGACGGTGATCTCCCCCCCGGCATCGCGCGTGCGCCGGCGCTCCGTCCGCCCTACGGCAGGGCGGGAATCGCGTCCTTGCTTTCCTTCGTCCGGTACTTCTCGAACCAGGCCTGCAAGTAGAGCTGCTGCGCGATCTGACGCGTCGGCCGCCGCCAGCCGTGGAACTCCTCGGGCATGCGGACGAGCAGAGTGTCGGCCTTCCGCAGCATCTTGAGAGCGCGGTAGTACTCCTCACTCTGCGAGATGGGCGTGCGCAGGTCGGCTTCACCCGTCATCACCATGGTCGGGGTGACGACGTTTCCGACATAAGTGAGCGGCGAGGTTCGCGCGTATTCCATCGGATCCTCCCAGGGGAACTTCTTGAACTGGTCGTACCAGGAGTTCCCGTCGGTGTTGCCTACGAACGAGTGCCAGTTGATGACGGGGCGCATCGACACCGCGGCGCGGAAACGATTCGTATGACCCACGATCCAGGCAGTCAGGACACCGCCGCCCGAGCCGCCGCAGACGAAGAGGTTGTCCTTGTCGACAAAACCCTTGGCGAGCGCGGCATCGACCCCGGCCATGAGGTCGTCGTAGTCCTTGCCGGGATACGAGTGCTGGATGCCGAGGACGAAGTCCTGGCCGTACCCGGTTGAGCCTCGCGGATTCATCCACAGCACGGCGTAGCCGTTGGCGGCGAAATTCTGGAAGGCCCAGTTCCAGGCCGCGCTGTACATGCTCCACGGTCCTCCGTGAATCCACATCACGAGCGGATACTTCTTCTGCGGATCGAAGTTCGCGGGTTTCATGAGCCAGCCCTGGACCTTGAGGCCATCGGCCGACGTGACCCAGATCTCCTCGGAATCGGCGAGGGTTACGCCTTCGAGAACGTCCTTGTTCACATCGACGAGGACGCGGTGGTCGTTCGGTCGGAGCAGCGTGAATGAGACGAGAACCCCGGGTTCCTTCGACGAGGTGCGCACCGCGGCATTGAGACCGCTCTTCGCCATCGACAGCCCGTTCAGCATGTGCGCGCCCGAGGTGATCTTCTGCGGCGCGGAGCCTGCGACCTTCGTCGAAACGAAGTAGATGTTCTTATCGCCCTTCTCTTCCATCGAGTAATAGACGCCGTCGCTGCCCCAGGTGATGTCGCCCGGGGAACTGGGAAGGCTGCCCGCGAGAATCCGCTTGCCCTCGCCGTTCGTGTCCATGAGGTGCAGCGAAGAGATGTCGTTCGTGTAGCCCTTCTCGTCGAAGCCGACGTACGCGATCCACTTTCCGTCCGGGGACGCGAGGGGCTGGGAATCGCCGCCCTGGCGGTCGGTCAGCGTCTTCACCTCGCCCGAACTCACCGGGATCGCGTAGATCTCGGAGTCGCCCTTGAGGTACTCGGCGTCGGGTTTGCGGATGCCCGAGACGTAGATCGTCTTCCCGTCGGGCGAGAAGGAGGGGCCCGCGTGGTTGTAGTCGCCCGACGTCACCTGGCGCGAGATGCCGCCGGTGTGGGCATCGACCAGGAAGACGTGGGTGTAGCCCTTGGCCACCGCTCCGGTGCCGTCGGCGCCCCAGGACGTGCGATCGACGAGCACTGCTCCCTTCGCGAGTTCAGCGCCCCGCGGCGTCTTCGGGAGTTTGATGGGGAGAGGCGAGGTCTCGTCGAGGACGCGTACCGTGAACGCGATCTTCGAACTGTCCGGCGACCATCGCGGCGCGGAGGGCTCGGTGTCAAGACGGGTCAACTGCGCGGTCTCGCGGGTGTCGAGCCACATCGTGTGGATCTGGGTCGAACCCGACCGGTTCGAGAGGAAGGCGATGCGCTTTCCGTCCCGAGAAAAGTCCGGCGCGGAATCGCGGAACGTCCCTTCGGTGAGCTGCCGAAGTCTCTCGCCGCGCGCGTCCACGATCCACAGCAACGACGCGTTCTGGTCTTTCTTCGTGTCGACGAAGCCGCGCGTGAAGACGATCTGCGAGCCGTCGGGCGCAATAACGGGATTGGCGATCGACTCCATCTGAAAGAAGGTCTCCTTGTCGAGATATTTCTTCTTCGCCTGAGCCTCGGCTGGGCCGCTTGGGGCGACCAGAAACGTGAACAAGGCAAGGGCGGCGGCGCGGCTCTTGAGCATGGAATCCTCCAGATTGAGTTTCGGGGAGTTGGATTCTGCGCCCGACCGCGTCGGGGCGCAACCGCCCTCAAGCCTCAAGCGGGGTTCTGGAACTCCGGCTGCGACCTCCCGCGTTCAACCGTGAAGAGAACGGTCACCACGATCAGCGTGGTGAGAGAAACGCTGATGATCGAAAGGGTGAGCGCGTACGCTGCGACCAGAGGCCCAGGCCCGGGCAGAACGATCGGGTGCAGAAGCAGATTCCACGCCCAGGACATGATGAGTGGGGCGGCGAGGGCCGTGGCGAGGCCGAGGCCGATAGCCCCGGCCGCACCGACGGGCGTCACATCCGGCGTCTTCGAAAGGAAACGGCCGGCGAGAAGCGCCCCGGTGATCGAGGCGAGGGCCGTGACCGCGGCAAGAACCATAACGCGCACGAAGAATGGCAGGAGCATCTCGTCATAGTTGATCGCCGAGAACGACATGGTGGGAATCCGCGCCGCCACACCCGCAACCAGCGCCAGGACCAGTCCCGTGACTCCGGCCATAAGCCCCCGGGCATCCGGGCCGGCCGTTTTCAGGGCGACCACGAGGAAGCCCACCATCGAGACCAGCACGAAGGCCGCAACCATCTCCCGGGTTCGCTTCAGGTCGTGGCGAAACGCGAACATCAGATCGCCCCACGCGCTGCTGCCTCCGTGAACCCCCACACCTCCGAGCCGTCCATCGATGGCCGTCTCGAACGCCTCCTGCTGCATGGCCGAAGCCCCTTTGATCATCGCAAGCTTCGAGTCGTCGGCCAGCAGGACGGCCTCGATGGGGCGGCCCGAACTTGCGGTGGGCAGCGCTATGCCGAGGAGCGCCGCGAGAGTGGGCGCAACGTCGGCCTGATGTGCGTCGATGGTCACCGCCGGGCGAATGCCAGCGCCCACCATCACGATGGGGATCGCGAGGACCTCGGCTTCTTCGCCGCCGTGGCCGCCCTGATCCCGGTGGCCATGATCGGCCGTGATCACGAACGTTTCGCGGGTCAGGTCGAGGCGGCTTTCAATGCTCGCGATCAGCCCGTCGACGCGCTGCAGTTCGTCCTGATACTCGGGCGACGCGCCGCCATATTCGTGCGCCGCATAGTCAGTCGAAATGATGTCGGCGATCCGGAGCATCGCGGGCTGCGCGAGAACGAAGGCGATACCTTTCTCCTGCGCGGCGCGGAGCGCGGGGACCTGCTGAACGAACATCCCGGGGCCTTCCTTGCCCTCGCCCTCGAGATAGACGCCGCAGCGCCCTATGTCCTCGGCGAAGAGTCCCGACCAGATCTTCGACCCGGCAATCCGACATGTTCCGCCCGCCGCTCCCACGCGGCGGATGACATTGTCGAGCGGGATCACCCGCTTCTGACGGTTGGTCGTGACCCCGTGAATGGCGGGTGGCGCGCCCACCGCGATCGTGGCGCGGCCGGGCCGGGAGAAAGAAGGCGTGCCCACCACTGCGTCGATGGCGGCCCCGCGCACGCGCAAGGCATTGAGGGTCGGCATGCGCCGCGAAGCGTCGAGGCGGAGCCCATCGACGAGGAGCAGGGTCACCCCCTGCGAGAGGGGCGCGCCGGTCGGAATCGCCTGATGAGAGAACGCAAAGGCCGGATCGAAATGGAGCACCGAAGACCACATCCGCGCCGCGAAAACCACCGAAGCCAGGAAGACTACAACAAGGCCGATCGAAGGGACCATTCGTTTCACGCTCCTATTCTCGCCCAGCGGATCTGCCGAGCGGCCTCATCACCCCCCGCCATTTCGGCGGAACGCATTGTTTTCGGCTCCTCGGGGCTGAGTCGTGGGCCGGGGAGCCGACGTCAATGCGATTGAATTCAATAAATCCGAACGTTGAATCCATGAAAATCCTCGTATCTTCAATCTTATGGACAGGTTGGCGAGGCGCGATCGCGTATATCTCATTGCGGGTAAGAGGCTTAAGGTTTTGGATCGCTCTGGCCCAGGTCTTGCTGTTGAACGGTCAGGTAGTCCGACCCTTCCGCAAATTTTTCAGGAGAATGGATTGAGATGAACAACTGGACCAAAGCGCTGTCGCGGATGGCGACCGCCCTTGCCCTAATCGCTGTGGCCGCCATGGCTTCGGCGCAGATGACCCGAGGGGCGATCTCGGGAACGGTACGCGACCAGACGGCAGGCGCCGTTCCGGGCGTCACTGTCACCGCCACCAACACCGAAACCGGCGCGACCCGCTCAGCCGTCACCGATGGAATCGGTTTCTACCGCTTGCCCGCCCTTGAACCGGGGACGTACTCCGTCCGCGCAGAACTCTCGGGCTTCTCGCCGTTCGCGACCTCTCTCAAGGTCAACGCGGACACCGACGTCAAAATGGACGTGGGCCTCAAGATCGCCACGGTTGGCGAGACGGTGACGGTCGAAGGTTCGGTGAGCACCATCGAACTGAACCGCACCTCCCCCACGGTTGGAACCACCAGCACCGCGCGCCAGGTCGTTGAGCTTCCGCTCTCGGCCGACCGCAACGTCAACAACCTGATCGCCACGTCCCCAAACGTCAACCGGGTCAGCGGCCAGGGAACGTTCGCCGCCAATGGCCAGCGTTCGCGCAACAACAACTACATGATCGACGGCTCGGACAACAACGACATCTCCGTCACCATCGCGACCACCCAGGTGGTTCCCGAATCGGTGGCCGAGTTCCAGGTCCAGACCAACGCTTACAGCGTTGAATTCGGTCGCAACAGCGGCGCCCAGGTGAACGTCATCACCAAGTCCGGTTCGAACACGTTCCGCGGCGAGGTTTGGGACTACTACCGCGACAGCAAGCTCGGCTCGCTCACCAACACGGAGAAGGCCGCCGGCCTCACCAAAGCGCCTGTGTACTCGCGTCACCAGGCGGGACTCAGCGTGGGCGGTCCGATCATCAAGGACAAGACCCACTTCTTCATGCTGTATCAGTACGACGCTGACAAGGCCCCGGCCACTCAGGGCCCCACCACCCGCATGCTGACTCCCGCGGGCTACGCCGCTCTCGCGAGCGTGCCTCTGCGTCCCGGGCAGTCCACGGCGAGCCGCCAGGCCGTGCTCAGCAAGCTCGGCTTCCTCACCGGCGTCTATGCGCTCAACCCGACCTTCCGAAACTTCTCGAACGTTCTGGTGAACGGGGTGCCCATCGAAACGGCCCAGGCGAACATCGACCGCAAGAACCCGAGCAAGTACCACACGTTCAACGGACGCCTCGATCATCGGCTCACCGACAACGACACCCTGACCGTTCGCTACTACTACAACAAGCGCGCAGACGAGAACGCGATCAGCAACTGCAACTTCGGCGAGCTCTTCTGCGGAAACCAGGATCTCAAGGACACGAACCTCGCGGCCAGCTACACCCGCGTCTTCGGTTCCAGTGTTGTAAACGAGGCCCGCGCCTCGTGGGTCCAGCGCGATCTGCTCTTCCCGGAGAACGATCCCACCAGCCCCACCGCGAACATCACCGGTCTCTTCACCATCGGCGGCGCTTCGAACTTCCCCCAGAGCCGCGTGACCGACGCCTACCAGTTCTCGAACACGACCACCTGGACCAAGAACAAGCACACCCTGAAGTTCGGGGTCGACCTCCGCTACAACAAGGCCGACAACCAGTCGAACTTCGACTCCAAGGGAACCTTCACGTTCTCGAGCCTCCAGGACTACATGAACAACACGGCGTTCCAGGTCATTCAGGCGCTGCAGACCGCGAGCTGGGTGGCCAAGCAGTGGCAGAACGCGTTCTACCTCCAGGACAACTTCCGTGTCACCCCTGACCTCACGGTCAACATGGGTCTGCGTTACGAGATCTCGGACGTGCCCCTCGGATTGTTCGGCGCCACCGACGCGCAGAGCCTCGCCGCGGGCGTGGCCGGGGTTCCCGCCAAGGACAAGAACAACTTCGCGCCCCGCGTGGGCTTCAACTGGTCGCCCAGCTCGGGCGGCGGCATCCTCGGCGACGGCAAGTCGGTTTTCCGCGGCGGTTTCGGCAAGGGCTATGACGTGCTCTTTTACAACCTGCTGACCGTCAACGGCTCGAACTTCCCGCGCGTCTCCACCGCCAACGTCAACAACGTTTCCGACCTGTATCCCAGCCTGCTCACCGGCGGGGGGGCTCCGGTCTTCAACGCCCTCAACGGCTGGACCAACTCCGACGGCAACACCGTGAACCCCGACTCCAAGTTCTGGAGTTTCTCGATGGGCCGCGAGATCGGCCAGTTCGTCATCGAGGCGGGCTACACCGGTTCTTCCTCCGGACATGGCATCAACCAGATCCACGTCAATCCCGCCGTGTTGACCCCGGCCCAGGCCGCCCTCGTCGCTTCCACCCGGAACGCGGCCTCCATCCCGAGCGTTCAGGCCCGCCGTGTCAACCCCGCGTTGGGTGTCCGCACGCTGATCCCGGCGTATACCGGCCCGGCCGGCAACGACGTCGAAGCCACCTCGAAGTATCACGGCGGCTACCTCTCGGTCAGCAAGCGTCTGGCGAACGGTCTGCAGTTCGGTGCGTCTTACACCCGCAGCCAGTTCAAGAGCAACAACGACGCGTCGCTCGGCGAAGCCGGCACCGACGGATCGAGCCAGCGTCCGCAGAGCATGTTCGACTACGAGGCCGAGTGGTCCTTGTCCCAGTTCGACGTTCCGAACCGCTTCGTCGTGAACTATCTGTACGAGATCCCCGGTCCGAAGTCGGGCATCCTCAAGCAGGTCCTCGGCGGCTGGCAGCTCTCCGGCATCACCGCGTTCCAGTCGGGTCGTCCGTTCACCATCGGCACCGGCGTCGACTCCAACGGAGACGGCACCGCCGGTTCCGACCGCCCGAACCAGAACGGATCTTGCGGCGTCACGTGGGACAACGACCACCGCGGCTTCACCAACGGAGGCTGCTACTCCGCTCCCCTCGGAACCAACAACCTGCCCCTCGTGAACGGGCTGGGCAACGGTACCGCTGGGCGCAACCCCGAGCGCGGCGCCGCCTTCTGGAACACCGACCTCAGCATCATGAAGCGGTTCTTCCTGCTCGGCGATCGTCAGCTCGTGGTCCGCGCGGACGGCTTCAACGCGTTCAACCAGGACTCGTACGGCATCCCGGTCACCAGCATGTCGAGCGCCAGCTTCGGCACCAACACCAACACCTGGGGCCGCCGCATCGTGACCCTGAGCGCGAAGTTCGTCTGGTAGTCGCACCATCGGGACTCGCTTAATCAAGCGAGACTCGAAAGGCGCTCCCGCTTTGGCGGGGGCGCCTTTTTTTGTTGGCGGGTCGCTTGGCCCAAGGCCAGGCTCCGCGCTCGACGGATTCCAGCACGGATCGCACTCAGCGACCGGTCTTCGGAGCGCCTTTTTTTAGTTGTAGGGGTGGCCACCCTGAACTCGTCCGCGGTTGGGTGCCGCGAGCCTTGCGGTGCCCTGAGCTCCGACAAAGGGGATCGGTCGAAGGGTGGCCGCCCCTTACCGTCCCACCCTAAACTCGTCCGCTGTAGGGGTGACGCGAGCCTGGTGGCCCGTTCCCGCACCACGCCTTAACCACACTCACCGCTCGGACAGGGCGGCCACTAGGGCCGCCCCTACAACCTGAGGACTCAACCATGCGGACATTCGTCAACGCGGCCTTCGCCGCGGCGCTCTTGGTTTGCCTGACCGCCTCGCGGGCTACGCCCCAAAAAACCCTCCAGTTCGGAACCAGCGCCGAGCTGGTCCTGATCGATCTCATCGCCACGGATGGCGATGGCCGAAGGATCACCGACCTGCGCCCCGAGGAAGTCGAGGTCTTCGAGGACGGAAAACGCCAGCGGGTGGAGGTGCTGCGTTTCGTGGGTATCGGTGGCGACGCCGCCCGGCCGACGCCGCCGTCCTCGCCCGCGGCCCCGGAATCCCCCAGTTCCACGCCAGAGGCACCCGCCTCTCAAGGCGCTCCCACCCGGCTCGTGATCGTGATCGACCACGGCGCCATGCCTTCCGAGTTGCTGGTGCCCGTCCGCGCCGCCATCGTGTCGATGGTGCGGGGGGAGCGTAAGTGAAACAAGCGCGGTTTGCCAGTCACTTCGCTGAGCGCGGGCGCGTCGCGGCGGGCGGCGAGCCCCCT
>ENA-ORBV01005264-ORBV01005264.1-microbial-mat-metagenome-genome-assembly--contig:-NODE-5264-length-23956-cov-6.049123_pt1 | contig 23956 bp, 22 predicted proteins | sample MGYA00237777_ERZ505514 | MGnify/ENA primary metagenome ERZ505514 (study PRJEB26160, sample SAMN06269048) | microbial mat metagenome | isolation source: Oligotrophic lake microbial mat | place... | reverse complement strand
GGCGCCGCGATGGTCGTACTCGTCGCACTCCTCGCCAGCCTGACCCATGCGCGCCGCGCCGCGTCGGTCCAACCGATGGCCGCCATGCGATCGATTTAGGATTTCCGAAGGCCCGCGATGGGGGACCGCGTCAGTCGCGACATCACGCCGCTGCCAGCAACCAGTTACGGAAAATCGTCCCTGATACCCAACTAGCTCGGTGACGTCTGCGCGGCCATCGCCTGAGCCCGAATACTTGACTGGATCGCAATCACTGCCTACCGTGGTGGCAAGGGAAGCCGACAACGATCGGCTAGCTAGCGTGTTGAAACTCTCGCGAAAATTCGTCCTGCGGTGGACTACGCGGCCCGCTGCGGTCGATGGTGAAGAACCAGAAGCTGGTCAAGCTGTAGGGCGAGCTCAGCGTACGCTTTGCCCTCGTCGTCGGAGAACTCGACTTCGTAGGCGCCGTCCAGAAGCTCCACGATGGTTCCAACCTGGCCGCGCAGGAGCCCATCCGATGGCACATCCGATAGGAGCGCCACGACATCCAGCAAGTGAGGTGTAGTGTCCATTGCCATTTCCCTACTTCACGAAGCAGCTGGTCAAGCGAGGATTATTCTCGCCCCGGCGGACGATCCAAGTGCTTTTGACGATTCCCGCGCCCCGTGGGCCGCTAACTTCGAACTCTAATATATAGCGACTGCCGAACTGGTCCGTTGCCCCGACTTGCGCGTCCGCCGTCGCCGCGGCATTCAAGAGCACGGCGCGCAGTTCGTCTGCGTTCTCGGACGTGAACCCGAGCACCGCCGCGAACACACGCGCCTTATGTTTGCCGCGAGGGTGCTCCGGATTCAAGCAGTATCCCGTGAGCTTCGTCTGATCGACGATGGCGCTGTCGCCCCCGGGCATTCTCATCGAGACATCCTATCGCCTGAAGGCGGCGCTGGGAGATCCTGTCGTTGCGTTGGGAAAACCTGCAGCTCGGCGATGCGCCATCCGCGAGGCTCATTCGGACCAAGACCGGACACCAGCGCCATGTTCCGCTGCCGGGCGCGGTTGTCGAGGCGCTCAAGGTTCTTCCGTCACGAGCCACCAGCGAATACGTCTTCCCCTCAAAGCCAACGGCACGGTGCCCTGAACCCGAAAGGCCACATCTCTGGGACTGCGGCAAGGAATTCCGCGCGCTCGCCAAGGCGGCAAACCTGAAGGACATTCGCATCCACGACCTGCGACACGCGGGTGCGACGATTCTGATGACGTTAGGCGTGCCGGATGCAATCGTGCGCAAGCTCACGGGACATCGATCACGCGAGCTGGAACGGTATCAACATCTCACGCCCGAGCTGAGGACGATGACGGTGAACCTGATCGCGACGGCGTTGTTCCGCGCGAAGCGCGCCAAGAAGGAAAGTGGCGCACCTACCGGCACAGTGCGCAAAACGCGCGCGGCTGGAAACCAGCCACGCCGGGAAGTGCTTAAATCTAGAGGAGTTAATGGCGGGGTGGACGGGACTCGAACCCGCGGCCTCCGGCGTGACAGGCCGGCGTTCTAACCAACTGAACTACCACCCCGAACGGGGAATGTCCGAATCTTGTGATCTGTTGATCTCGTGATTTGGCGATTCTGCTGGCGCTTGTCATCGCAACCAACGATTCACAAATCAACCGGACCGATCAAACTAATCACACATTCAAACGATCACAAAATCAAATCGCTCGATCGCCAAGTCACCACGTCGCCAAATCAGATTTGGAGATTGGTGGGCGGTACAGGATTCGAACCTGTGACAGCCGGCGTGTAAAGCCGGTGCTCTACCAACTGAGCTAACCGCCCTCCGTCGCTCGGCTGCGTGTCCCGCGAGCTATGGAGGACAGGCCCTCCGTCGCTTGCGCTGCTTTCGCTCGCGAGCTACGGCGGGCAAGCCCGACACCCGGCAAACATCCGATTGTAGCCAGCGGAGCGCCAGTAGGTCAATGCCCAGCCGATCAACGTTATCATCAACGGGTCTCATGTCCCTCCGCGACATCATCGGCCATCGGCGATTGACGACCCTGATTTCGCGGGCGATCGCGCGCGAATCGCTGCCGCCCACCCTGCTGTTCGCCGGGCCGCCTGGCGTCGGCAAGTGGCGCGTGGCGCGGGCCGCGGCCCAGGCGCTCAACTGCCTGGAGCCGGTTCGGGATGTGGACGGACTGGCGTTTGATGCCTGTGGCCGCTGCCGGTCCTGCGAGCGCATCGCGCGCGGTGTGCACGTCGACGTGATTGCCCTCGAACCTGACGACCGTGCCTCGATCAAGATCGATGTCGTTCGCGAGGTCTTGAGCCGTACGGGATTTCGCCCATTCGAAGGCAAGCGGCGGGCGGTGTTGATTCGCGATGCGGACACCCTGGAGTCAGCCGCGCAGAACTCGCTGCTGAAGAACCTGGAGGAGCCGCCACCGGGGACGGTGTTTATTCTCACCACGGCGGTGCCCGGGGTGTTGCTGCCAACCGTGCGCTCGCGATGCATGCGGCTACGCTTCGCCCGGTTGACCGCAGCCGAAGTTGCCGAGGCGTTGGTTCGGGATCACGGACAGGACGAAGCGGCGGCGCGGGCCGCGGCCCCGCTCGCTGACGGCAGCATTGGCCAGGCCCTGGCCCTGTCGGATCTCGATATTGGCAGCCTGCGCGACCTGGCCATGGGGCTGTTGCAGCAGACCTCCGGCCGCGCCGACACGCAGACCCGCCTGCAGGGTGCGACGGCCGTGGTCGCGGGCCTGTCGAAGAAGGAAGAACGCGCCGACCTTGCCGCCGTGCTGCGGCTCGCCGCGTCGATGCTGCGCGACATTGAAGCGCTCAACTCAGGCGCGGATCCGCGGGTGTTGGCGAACCCGGCGCTGACGGCCGACCTGTCATCCCTGGCGCGCGCCTTTGCCGGTGACCGTGCTCGCAACGCCTTTGGCGCGGTCGATCGCGCCATCACCGCTCTTGAGCGCAACGCCGGCACCAAGGTGGTCGCCGAATGGCTTGCGGTCCAGCTGTGAGCCTGCCGCGCATCGCCCTGACGGTTGGCGATCCGGCCGGCATCGGTCCCGAGATCGTGGCGAAGGCGGCGGCGGATCCCGGCGTGCGCGCCATCTGCGAGCCGGTGATTTTCGATTCAGCGACGGCGGGCGTGCGTCCCGGTGAACTCTCGGCCGTCGCCGGCCGGGCGGCGTACGACGCCATCGTGTCGGCAGTGGCCGCGGCCCGCCGGGGCGAGGTTGATGGCATCGCCACCGCGCCCATCAACAAGCTGGCGTTCGCGCACGCGGGCTTGCCATGGAAAGGCCACACGGACCTGTTGGCGCACCTGTGCGGCGTGCCACGGGTCGCCATGCTGTTTCATGCGCCGCAGCTCAAGGTCGTGTTGATCACCGTGCATGTACCACTGCGCGAAGTGCCGCACCTGCTGACCCGTGAGCTGGTGGGCGAGACCATCGCGCTCACGGCCGCGTCGCTGCCGCGGTTTGGCGTGGCGCGTCCGCGGCTGGCGCTGGCCGGTCTCAACCCGCATGCAGGGGAGTCGGGTCTGCTGGGCACTGAAGAAGATGAGGTGCTGGCGCCGGCGGTGGCCGACGCGCGGGCGGCCGGCATCAACGTTCAGGGGCCGTTGCCGGCCGATACCGTGTTCGTGCGCGCCTCGCGTGGAGAATTTGACTGCGTGCTCGCCTGCTATCACGATCAAGGATTGATTCCGGTGAAGTTGCTTGCCTTCGGTGAGGCCGTGAACGTGACCATTGGCCTGCCGATCATCCGGACCTCCGTGGATCACGGCACCGCGTTTGATATTGCCGGCCGGGGCATCGCCGACGCCGGCAGCATGATTGCCGCGGTCACACTCGCGGCGCAGATGGCCAGAAGCCGATGAAAGCCAAAATCGAGCGGAAGGCCGCCAAAAAAGCGGCGGCCAGCGAACCGGACTCGCTGATTGCCGACAATCGAAAAGCGTTCCACGATTATCACATCCTCGAAACCTTCGAGGCCGGCATTGCCTTGCTGGGGACCGAAGTGAAGGGCATTCGCGAAGGGCAGGCAAACCTGCGCGATGCCTTCGCGCGTGTCGACAAGGGCGAGGTGTGGTTGTTCAACGTGCACATCAATCCCTACAGCCATCGCGGCTACGTCGATCATGATCCGCGTCGCAAGCGCCGGTTGCTGCTGCACCGCCACGAGATCCGCAAGCTGATTGGCAAGACAGTCGAAAAGGGGCTGACGCTGATTCCCACCAAGCTGTATTTCAAGAATGGCCGGGTCAAGGTGGCCATCGGTCTGGCGCGCGGTAAACAGGACTACGACAAGCGCGAGACCATGCGCAAGCGCGAGACCGATCGCGAAACGCGGGCCGCGGTCAAGGAGCGCGTTCGCCGATGAAGGTACTGGTGGTTGGCGCCGCAGGACAGCTCGGGCAGGAGATGGTGGCGCGCCTGGGAGTCGAGCACGAGGTAGTGGCGGCGACCCGCGCCGAGGCCGACATTACCAGGCCCGCCGAGCTGCTGGAGTTGGTTCACCGTGCCAACCCGCAGGCGATTGTGAACTGCGCCTCGTACAACGACGTGGATGGCGCCCAGACCCACCAGGCGCGCGCGTTCGACGTCAACGCCTTTGCCCCGCGCACCCTGGCGCGCGCCGCCGAGTCGTTGAACGCCACACTCATTCACTACAGCACCGACTTTGTCTTCGCCGGCCACGCCTCGCAGCCGTATACCGAAGACGACCGCCCCGAACCGCAGAGCGTCTACGCGCAGTCGAAGCTGGTGGGTGAGTGGATGGTCGCCGACTGGCGGAAGCACTACGTGCTCCGGGTCGAGAGCCTGTTCGGCGGCACCCAGGCCAGGAGCAGCGTCGATCGCATTGTCGCCGCCGTCAGCAGCGGTGGCCAGGCACCGGTCTTTGTCGATCGCGTGACCTCACCGACCTTCATCGACGATGTCTCGGAGGCGACCATGTATGTCTTGCGCGCGGGCGCACCGTATGGGCTGTATCACTGCGTCAACAGCGGCCACGCCACGTGGTTTGAGCTCGGCCAGGAGATCGTCCGCCGACTGGGCCGCTCGGAGTCGTCGCTCGAGCCGGTGTCGGTGGACGAGGTGAAGCTGGTGGCGCCGCGACCGCGATACGCGGCACTCGATAACCAGAAGTTGGCCGCCGCGGGCTTCACCATGCCGGCCTGGCAGGATGCTCTCGCCAGGCATTTGGGCGACCGGATGCCGGCATGACGCGCGTGGCCGTGGCATCACGCTCGTTTGCGCGCAATGCGGTGCTGCGGGCCGAGTTAAGCGGGCGCTATCAAGACGTGACGTTCAGCCAGTCCGCAGCCGTCTTGACAGGCGATGCGCTCGTTGAGCTACTGCGCGGCTACGACAGCGCGATCGTCGGACTCGAGCGCATTGACGGTCCACTCCTCGCCCAACTGCCCGAGTTGAAGGTTGTGAGCAAGTACGGGGTCGGCCTCGACGGCCTCGACTTGGCTGCCATCGCCCAGGCCGGCGTCAAGCTGGGGTGGACGGGCGGCGTGAACCGTCGCTCGGTGGCCGAGCTGACGTTGGCCTTCGCCATCGCCCTGTTGCACCGCGTGCCCGAAACCAGCGTCGCCCTGCGCGGCGGTGGCTTCCACCCGCTGGTTGGGCGTCAGCTGAGCGGGCGCGTGGTCGGCCTGATCGGCTGCGGCTTTGTCGGCCAGGAGCTGGTGTCGCTGCTCGCGCCGTTCGGTTGCCGCCTGCTGGTGCACGACCTCCGCGACTACCCGGCGTTCTATGCCAATCACGGCGTCGAGCCCGTCAGCCTTGATCAGCTCCTCTCAACGTCGGACCTCGTCACGCTGCATGTGCCGCTCGATGATTCCACGCGCGGCATGATCGGCGCGCCGGAGTTGGCGCGCATGCAGAAGGGCGCCTGCCTGATTAACGCTGCCCGCGGCGGTCTGGTGGACGAGGCGGCGTTGGTCGCGGCGCTGTCGAGCGGTCACCTGGGCGGCGCGGCCTGCGACGTGTTCCAGTGGGAACCCGACGCCAATCCGGCGCTGCTGGCCCTGCCGACGTTTCTCGGCACGCCGCACATTGGCGGCAGCACCGCCGAAGCCCAACTGGCGATGGGGCGGGCCGCCATCGCCGGACTGGAAGATGCGCAGTTACTCGGACCCAACCATCCCGTGATCTTGAGTCAGGAAGCAGGGCAATGACGCAGTCGAACAGCGAGCACGTCCGGCGTGGAATTATTCTCGCCGGCGGGTCAGGTACGCGGCTCTATCCCGCGACCAAGGCGATGTCGAAGCAACTCCTCCCGATCTACGACAAGCCGATGATCTATTACCCACTCAGCACGCTGATGCTGGCGGGGGTGCGCGAGATCCTGGTGATCTCGACACCGCGGGATACGCCGACCTTCGAGCAGTTGCTGGGCGACGGCAGCCAGTGGGGCCTGCAGCTGCAGTACGCGGTGCAGCCCACCCCGGGCGGGCTGGCGCAGGCGTTGATCATCGGGCGCGAGTTCCTGGCCGGTGCGCCGTCACTGCTCATCCTCGGCGATAACCTGTTTTACGGGCATGACCTGCCGGAGCGATTGGCGGCGGCCAACCGCCGCGATGGCGCCACGGTGTTTGCCTACCATGTCGGCGATCCCGAGCGTTATGGCGTGGTGGCGTTCGATGCGGCGGGCCGCGCCACCTCGATCGAGGAGAAACCGACACAGCCCAAGTCGAACTTCGCCGTGACCGGGCTGTACTTCTACGACCACCGCGCGCCGGCGTTCGCCGAGAGCCTGAAGCCCTCGCCACGCGGGGAGCTGGAGATCACCGACCTCAATCGCGTCTATCTGGAGCAGGGGGATCTGTCCGTCGAGGTGATGGGCCGCGGCAATGCGTGGCTCGATACCGGCACCCATGCCTCGTTGCTCGAAGCCAGCCAGTTCATCGAGACGATCGAGCGGCGGCAGGGCTTGAAGATTGCCTGTCCCGAGGAAATTGCCTATCGGCAGGGGTTTATCGATGCGGCGCAGCTGGCGCGGCTGGCGGCTGGGTTTGGTCCGGCCAGCGAGTATGGCCGCTACCTGCTCACCCTGCAGGACGAGCGGTTACGATAGATTCGGGACCCGGACATTATTTCGAGAAGTGGCCCCCAAAGCGGATACGATCAAGACACGGTTGGCCGGGTTGGCCGCCGGAGAGGATAGTGCGACAGACATGCGCGTATTGATTACTGGTGGCGCGGGCTTTATCGGCTCGCATTTGGCGGAGGCGCTGCTCGAAGGCAAGCACGAGGTCTTCGTGCTCGACGACCTGTCCACCGGCTCGATCGACAATATTGCCCACCTCAAAGGCCGGCCTGGCTTCCACTACACCATCGATACGGTGTTCAACGATTCGCTGGTCGCCGAGATGGTCGACCGCGCCGACATCGTCTTTCACCTGGCCGCGGCGGTCGGTGTCAAGCTGATCGTCGAGCGTCCGGTGCACACGATCGAGACCAACGTGCATGGCACCGAGGTGGTCCTCAAGCACGCCGCCAAGAAGAAGAAGCTGGTGTTCATTGCCTCGACCTCTGAGGTCTACGGCAAGAGCGTGCACGTGCCGTTCCGCGAAGACGCCGACCTGGTGATGGGGGCGACGACCAAGCATCGCTGGGCGTATGCCTGCAGCAAGGCGCTGGATGAATTCCTGGCATTGGCCTATTGGAAGGAGACCAGGCAGCCGGTGATCGTGATGCGTTTCTTTAATACCGTGGGGCCGCGTCAGACCGGCCAGTACGGCATGGTCGTCCCGACGTTCGTGCGGCAGGCGCTCCAGAACGAGCCGATTACGGTGTTCGGTGACGGCACCCAGCAGCGCAGCTTCACCTACGTGGGCGACGTGGTCGGCGCGCTGCTCAAGCTGATGGTGACGCCCGAGGCGATCGGCCAGGTCTACAACGTCGGCAATACCGAGGAAGTCAGCATTCGCAGCCTGGCCGAGCGCATCAAGGCGGCGACCGGCAGTAGCTCGGAGATTGTGACCATTCCCTACGACCAGGCCTACGAGGAAGGGTTCGAGGACATGCCGCGGCGGGTCCCCGACCTGACCAAGATCCACAAGGCGATCGGCTACGAGCCCCAGGTCAAGCTGGACGAGATCATCGAGCGGGTGGTCGCCGAGAAGCGCACCTACGCCGGTGCCAATCGCACCATTCGTTAAGCCCTCGTTCATGTTGTGAACACGGCCCTGCGGGGCCGTGGCCTTTTCGTTCACGCCGTGAACAAGGGGCGCGGTGTCCGCGCCCAGATGTGTATAATTGGACGTTCAGATTCTGAACGTGGCACCCGTTCTGGCCGTCCTGCCTGTGACTGGGAATGCCAGCGGCCTATCTCCATGAGGGCCGCCATCTGTCCGCCAATTCGAGCGTAAGTCATTGCTTAACAACGAGATGCACGATCAGTTGGTGCAGCGCCTGTTCGGCCTCTCGGGCCAGGTAGCGGTCGTCACCGGAGCCATGGGACGGCTCGGTCGCGAGTACGTCGGCACCCTGGCCGCCGCCGGCGCGCGCGTGGCCGCGCTCGACCTTGCCGGTGCGCCCGACCTCTTCAACGGCCTGACCGGTGGTGGCCTGCCGATTCACACCGAGCTGGTCGATCTCACGAAGAAAGCCGACGTCGACGCGGCGTTCGCGCGAGTCGGCGCCGCTCTCGGCGCCGCGACCATTCTGGTCAACAACGCGGGCATGGGGTCGTCACCCGCGTCGGCGGCCCTCGAGACCGGTCCCTTCGAGGACTATCCCGAGGACGCGTGGGACACCATGATCGATTCCCACCTCAAGAGCACGCTATTCGCCTCGCAGGCGTTCGTCCGGCACTTCCGCGCCGCTGGACATGCAGCTGGCAGCATCGTCAACGTCTCGTCGACCTACGGCGTGGTGTCGCCCGACCAGGCGATCTACGAGTTCAAGCGCCGCGCGGGCGCGACCTTCTTCAAGCCGGTCGGCTACAGCGTCGCCAAGTCCGGCGTCTTGAACTTCACGCGCTGGCTGGCGGAGTACGGCGCACCGCTCGGCATTCGCGCCAATACCCTGGTGCCCGGCGGCGTGCGCGAGGCCGAGCATCACCCGGACTTCGTGCGCGAGTACGAACGCCGCACACCGCTGGGCCGAATGGCCAACGAGGGCGACTACAACGGCGCTGTCCTGTTTCTCGCATCGCCAGCCTCCTCCTACATGACCGGCGCCACGGTCGTCGTTGACGGCGGCTGGACCGCCAGATGAACGCTCGCAGGCTTGGGACTTGGGACCTGGGGCTTGGGCTCGTCGGGTTTTCAAGCCGCAAGCCGCAAGCCGCAAGCCGCAAGCCAATAGGAATCCCATGGGCGAAAAAGATTTTTCGGATCGAGCGTTGGTCGGCGATGACTCACTGTCGTACGTTTCGCGGGAGGTGTTTCGCGCGGTGCGCGAGGGCGTCGTCGACCCCATCGTGCGAGCGCAGCTGACGGCCGACCTGTGCCGGATCAACACGCTCTTCATGATCATGCAGGCCGGTTCCGGCCACCTTGGCTCGAGCTTCAGCTCCACCGACATCATCACGTGGCTGTGGACCGAGTATCTGCGCGACCCCAATGGCGACAGTGACCACGCCGACGTTTACTTTTCGTCGAAGGGTCATGACGCGCCGGCGCTGTATTCACTGCTGATCGCGATGGAGAAGCTGGGCTTCGATCTGCTCCCGCAGCTGCGCCGTCTCAACGGGCTGCCCGGCCATCCCGATGTCAGCACGCCATTCATTGCCACCAACACCGGCTCGCTTGGCATGGGCATCTCGAAGGCCTACGGCATGGCCCGCGCCAACCGCTATACCGGTCGCGCCGGACGGATTGTCGTGATGACCGGTGACGGCGAACTGCAGGAAGGCCAGATCTGGGAATCGCTGCAGCCGGTCGCCAACGAAGGACTGGCCGAGATTACGGTGATCGTCGATCACAACAAGCTGCAGTCCGACTCGGCGGTGGCGGCGGTCAGCGACCTGGGATCCATCGAAGAGAAGTTCCGGGTGTTCGGGTGGGAAGTACGGCGCGGCGACGGCCACGATTTCGCCGTGCTGCGCGAGACGCTCGCGCACTTCGCGACGGTGACCGACAAGCCCAAGGTCTTCATTGCCGACACCATCAAGGGCAAGGGCGTGTCGTTCATGGAAGGCCTGGCGTGCGGCGATCAGACCTATCACTTCCACGCCGGTGCGCCGTCGCTGAAGGACTACGTCGCGGCCACCCGCGAGATGGTGGCCCGCGTCAATGAAACGCTCGACGGTCTCGGCCTGCCGCCTGCGGTGCTGACCTCGGCGCCGCTGCCGGTCCGGGTGTCGCCGTCCAAGCCCGAGAAGATCGTCCTCGCCTACGGCGACGAGCTCCTCGAAATGGCCCGCCACCGTCCGGAGATCGTGGTGATGGATGCCGACCTGCTGTCGGACTGCGGCATCGAGGCCTTCAAGGCGGAACTGCCGGAGCGGTTCATCGAGTGCGGCATCGCCGAGATGCACATGGTCTCGGCCGCTGGCGGCATGGCGCTGCGCGGCATGTTGCCGGTCGTCCATTCCTTCGCCTGCTTCCTGTCGACCCGTGCCAACGAGCAGATCTACAACAACGCCACCGAGAAGAAGAAGATCATCTATACGGCGACGCTGGCGGGCCTGGTGCCCGGTGGTCCTGGTCACTCGCACCAGTCGGTGCGGGATATCTCGGCGATCGGTGCGGTGCCTGGCTTGGTGGCGTTCGAGCCCTGTAGCGAACGCGAAGCCCGGCTCGCCATTCGCTGGGCCGTGGAGCACAATCCCGAGAGTACCTACCTGCGGTTCGTGAACGTGCCACTCGACCTGCCGTACGTGATGCCTGCCGACTACACCTTGCAGGTTGGGCGCGGCGTCATCCTGAAGCCTGGTACCGATGTGGCGCTGATCGGCTACGGGCCGGTGCTGCTGACCAACGCCTGGCGCGCCGCCGAAGAGTTGGCGACGCACGGCATTTCAGCGGCGGTCATCGACTTGCCGTGGCTGAACCGGATCGACGAGCAGTGGGTGAGCGAGACGCTCGGCCGCTTCAAGCAGATCGTCACGCTCGACAACCACTACCTGGAGTTCGGCCAGGGCGTGATGGTCGGTGCCGCGCTGGCCCGGACCGGCGTGCGCGCCGGTCTCACAGCGATTGGCCTCACCGAAGTGCCGGCGTGCGGCACGAACGTCGAAGTGCTGGCGTACCACGGCCTCGACGCCGCATCGATTGCGCGCACGGCGATGCGGACATTCGAGTCCAAGCCGCCCGCCTCAAGCCGCAAGCCATGAGCTATCCCTCCTTCGTGCCGCACTGGATCGCCGACGCCGAAGTGCCGTCAATTGGCGGGGCTTCGTTCGACAAGCGTTGCCCGATCGACGATCGCGTCGTGGCCCAGGTGGCTCGCGGTGGTGCGGCCGAAGTGGCGCACGCCTTGTCGGCCGCCGCAGGCGCTGCCGAGGCCTGGGCCGCCGTGCCAGCGCCCAAGCGCGGTGCCATTCTCGGCCGGGCCGCGCAGTTGTTGCGTGAGCGCGAACAGGAGTTCGGCGAGATCATCCAGGTTGAGACCGGCAAGCCCTGGAAGAATGCGATCGCCGAAGTCGGATCGTCGGCAGACCTCGCCATCTTCATGGAGGGCGAAGGCAGCCGCTTCTACGGCAAGACGATGCCGAGTCCGATCCTTCATCGCACCGTGCAAACGGTGCGATCGCCGATTGGGATTTGCGCCGGCATCATGCCCTTCAACAGTCCGCTGGCGGGTGTCGCCTGGAAGGCCTTTCCGGCGCTGCTGTGCGGCAACGCGGTGGTCGCGAAGTCGCACGAACTCACGCCGTACACGGCGGTGGCGTTTGGCCGCCTGCTGAAGGATGCCGGCCTGCCGGTGGGCGTCTACGCCGCGGTGCAGGGCTATGGCCCTGACGCGGGTGCGCCGCTCGTGCAGGACGACCGCGTTGGCGTCGTCAGTTTCACCGGCTCGTCGGCGACCGGCAAGCTGATTCAGAAGATGGTCAGCGAGCGGGCGGTGCTCGCCAAGGTGTGCCTCGAACTCGGCGGCAAGAATCCGTTCGTGGTGTGTGACGATGCCGATCTGGATTTGGCAGCGGAGCTGGCGGTGGCCTCGGCCTTTGTTGATGCCGGACAGCGGTGCGCATCGGGCAGCCGGCTGATTGTGTTCGATCGCGTCTACGATGCCTTCCGCACGGCGCTGCTCGATCGCGTCGCCCGGGTCCGCGTCGGCTCTGGTCCAGACGATGAATGTGGGCCGGTGATTTCGCGGGCCAGCCTCGATCGCCTGCTCGGGCAAGTGGCCGGGGCGGTGGCGCGAGGCGCGACCGTGCTGGCTGGCGGAGCTGCGGTTGAGGCGTTGGCGCCCGGCTACTACCTGCGGCCGACGGTGCTCGAGGGCGCGCCGGCCAGCGATGCGGTGTCGCAGCACGAACTATTTGGCCCGGTCACGTGCCTGTACCGCGTCGCTGATTTCGACGAAGCCGTGCGGCTGGCCAATGGCACGAGTTATGGACTGACCGGGGCCATCCATACCGCCAGCCATCACCGCGCGCAGGCGTTTGTGAGTCGCTACCGAGGCGGCCTGGTGTCGGTGAACGGCGCCACCTTCGGGGCCGGCCCGCACATGCCGTTTGGCGGCGTCAAGAACTCGGGCAACGGCTTCCGTGAGCCCGGCACCGAATCGCTCGACGTCTACACCGAGCTGAAGACGGTGGTCATCAACCACAACCCGGCCCAGGTGTAGCAGGCGAGTTCGATGCCAGCCGCAAGCCCCAAGCCGCAAGCCGACATGAACACGAAGCGCAAGGTCTGCTTTCCGATCACCAATCGCGCGTACTACGGCCGCAGCCAGTTGTTGCTGCGCAAGCTGCAGGCGCATCCCGATATTGAGCTCAAGCTGATGCTCGGCGGCTCGATCTTGCTCGACAAGTACAGCCGGCACATTGCCGACGACATTCAGGCCGGCGGCTTCGAAATCGCCTCGTCGTTGTTCAATGTGATCGAAGGCGGCAACCACGTCGCCATGGCGAAGACCGCGTGTCTCACGGCGCTGGAGTTCACCAACGAGTTCTACACCACCAACCCCGACGTGGTGGTGATCTGCGGCGATCGCTTCGAGCAGCTCGCCATCGCGATGGCCGCCGCCTACCTGAACATCACCATCGCGCACATCGAAGGCGGTGACGTGACCGGCAGCATCGACGAGAGCGTGCGTCACGCCATTACCAAGCTGGCGCACCTGCATTTCGTCACCAACGCCGATGCGGAACGCCGGGTGCTGGCCATGGGCGAAGACCCGCAGTACGTCTTTAACACCGGGTCGCTCGACGTCGAGCTGGCGGCGTCGATTGATACCGCGATCACGAGCGACGAGATCAACAGCTTCGGCGTCGGCTATGCCATTGATGTCGAGCGGCCGTTCGTGATGGTGGTGCAGCACCCCGTCACCACCGAGGCCGACAATCGGCTGCACCTGGAGACGACGTTGCGCGCGGTGGCCGCGCTCGAGGTGCCGGCGATCTGGTTCTGGCCGAATGCCGACGCCGGCACCGGCGAGATGGCCGACAGCCTGCGCCACATGCGCGAGCGTCACCCCGAGCTGACCGCCAGGATGCGCTTCATCACCAACGTGCCCGCCGATCGGTTTGTCGCGCTGCTGGCCAACGCCGCCTGCCTGGTCGGCAACTCGTCGGCCGGCATCAAGGAGTGCTCGCACCTGGGCACGCCGGTGGTGAACATCGGCGGCCGTCAGCACGGGCGCCTGTCGGCCGAACATGTGACGCACGTCGGCTATGACCCGGCCGAGATTGCCGCGGCAGTCGCCGCGCAGTTGGCGCACGGTCCTTATCCGGCCTCGACGATTTACCATCGCGACAACGCCAGCGACGCGGTCGTCGACGTCCTCGCGTCTGCCGAGCTCTACACCCAGAAGCGATTCTTTGACGCTGATTCAACCAAGCCCCAAGCCCCAAGTCCCAAGCCCTCTTGAGAGTTCTCGGCATCATCACGGCTCGCGGCGGATCCAAGGGCGTTCCCGGCAAGAACCTGAAGCTGCTGGCCGGCCAGCCGCTGCTGGCGTACACCATCGAGGCGGCGCGTGCGTCGCAGGCACTGGATCGCGTGATCCTGTCGACCGAAGACGAGGAGATTGCCGCAGTCGGTCGCGCGTTGGGATGCGAGGTGCCGTTCATTCGGCCCGCCGAGTTGTCGCGCGATGACACGCCGCACTTGCCGGTGATCCAGCACGCCGCCGCGTGGATGCAGAATCAAGGTGGCTACCAGCCTGATGCCGTGATGGTGCTGCAACCGACGTCGCCCTTGCGTGAAGCAGGTGACATCACTGCGGCGATCACCCTGCTCGAATCTTCTGGCGCCGATTCGGTGCTGAGCGTGAGCGAGGTGCCCGGGCATAGCCACCCGTCCCGCACGCTACGCCTGGACGATGACGGTTTCGCGGTGCTGTTTGCGACCGGCGCGCCGGTGCGCACCCGCATCAACCGCCGCCAGGATCTGCCAGACGCGTGGGTGATGAACGGTGCGATCTACGCCTGTCGCATCGGCGTGTTGTCTGGTCCGACCCCCAGCCTCTACGGCGACCGGGTGGCCGCCTACCGCATGCCGCACGACCGCTCGATCAGCATCGACACGATGGACGACTGGGCCGCCGCCGAGCGTTTGCTGGCCCAAGCCCCAAGCCCCCAAGCCCCCAAGCCGTAAGTAACAAGTCAATGGACGTTGAAGCGCATCGCGACCTGAGGCTGCTCGAGGCCGTGCACCAGGACGGCCGGGTGACCCAGCGAGGGTTGGCCGGCAAGCTGGGCATGGCCCTCGGACTCGCCAACATCTACTTGAAGCGGATGGTCCACAAAGGCTTCATCAAGGTGGTGAACGTGCAGCCCAACCGGATTACCTATCTGGTCACGCCGCGCGGCATCGCCGAGAAGGCCCGGCTGACCTACGAGTTCATGGACTACTCGCTACATCTCTACGGCGAGGTGCGCCAGCACTTGCGCACGGCGCTACAGGCGTGCGCCGCGACCGGCAAGCGCGTGGCGATCTGCGGCAGTGGCGAAGCCGCAGAGCTGGCCTATCTCTCGCTGAAGGAATCGGGTCTGGAGCCGGTCGCCGTGTTTGACCACGAAGGCCAGAGCGAGTTTCTGGGCATGTCGGTGCGGCCGATCGGCGAGCACGCGACCGTCGATTTCGACCTCATCATCGTCGCCACCCTCGACCGCTCGGGCCGCCAGCTGCAGGAATTGCTGGACGTCGGCGTCCCGCGCGAGAAGCTGTTTCCGCTGCGGCAGGAGCCGGTGCCGGCCACCCCCAACGCCGGCGTCCGTCGCGACGCCGGCGCCAAACGCAAACCCGTCTCGATTCGCGCGCGCTCCAACGGCAAGCATTAGTCCATCCGTTCTCAGAGGACCGTCTCATGGCATTGACGAACAAGAAAATCTGCATCACCGGCGGCGCCGGCTTCATCGGCTCGCACCTGGTGTCGCTACTCGTCGACGACAACGAAATCGTGGTCTACGACAACCTCCACCGCAACGCGCTCCAGTTCGCACACCTGTCGGAGCACAAGAACCTGCACTTCATCAAGGGTGACGTCCTCGATTACGAAGCCACCCGGCAGGCGATTGACGGCTGCCAGATCGTGATCCACTGCGCCGCCATCGCTGGCGTCTATACCGTCGACCGTAGTGCGGTGCGGACGATGGAGGTCAACCTGCTTGGGACGCACCAGGTCGTGAAAGCGGCGCTGGCCACCGGCGTCGAGCGGTTTGTTGAATTCTCGACCAGCGAGGTCTACGGCGCCTTCATCCACAAGGGCAAGGAGGACGACTTCACGCCGATCGGTCCGATCGGCGAGAGCCGCTGGGTCTACGCCGCCAGCAAGCTGGCCTCGGAGCACTTGTCGTACGCGCACTACCGCGAGGATGGCCTGCCGCTGTCGATCGTGCGGCCGTTCAATGTCTATGGTCCGCGCCAGGTCGGCGACGGTGCGATTCGCGGCATCACGCTGCAGGCGCTGCGCGACCTGCCGATCACGCTCTACAACGACGGCACGCAGATTCGCTCGTGGTGCTTCGTGTCGGACTTCGTCGACGGCGTGCTGCGCTGCGCCGAGAACCCGGCCGCGATCGGCCAGGCGTTCAACATTGGCAACCCGCAGGGCACCGCGACGAACTTCGAGCTGGCGAACCTGATCATTCGCCTGACCAACTCGAAGTCGGAGATTGTCTTCAAGCCGCATCCCGGCCCGGAAGTCGACCTCCGTGTACCGTCGATCGAGAAGGCGATGTCGCTGCTCGACTTCAAGCCCACCGTCTCGCTCGAGGCGGGTGTCGCGCAGGCGATTACCTGGTATCGCGAGAACTACGACGCCGTGTCTGGGAAGAAGTAGCTATTCGCGATTCGCAAGCCCCAAGCCTCAAGTCCCACGCCTGCATGAAACTCCTCCTCACCGGAGCCTCCGGCTTCATCGGCCACAACGTGCTGCTGCGCGCGCCGCGCGAGTGGGAGATCGTCGCGGTGGCCCATCGCACGCCCGGACTCGCCGCGTTCGCCAGCGCGCAGGGCCTCACCAACGTGCGCGTCGAGCAGTGCGACCTGCTCGACGCCGGCGCCGTGACGGCAATGGCCGGACGGATCGGCCGGCCTGACGCGATGCTGTACCTCGCGGCCAACGGTGACCCGGCGGCGTCGGCCGAGCGGCCGCGCTGGGACCTCGATTCGAACACCGCAGCTTTGGTGACCACGCTCGAGCATTGTCCGGCCGACCACGTGGTGTACGTCTCGTCCGGCGCGGTCTACGACGGCCTGACCGGGAGCGTGACGCCGTCGACACCGGTGTCGCCGCTGCTGCCGTACGCCATCTCGAAGCTGGCCTCTGAGCAGTACCTGCGATTCTTCACAGAGCGGCGCCAGTCGATTGGCAGTTATGTCAACGTCAGGTTCTTTGGCGCCTACGGCCCGTACGAGGCCGCTCGCAAGATCACGACGAAATGGCTGTCGGCGATCGAGGCCGGCCAGCGCGAGTTCGTGATTCGCGGCAACGGCCAGAACCTGATCGACTTCATGTACGTGGATGACGCGGTGGCCGGGTTTCTGGCGGTGACCAAAGCCGCCGGCCTGCGGGCGACCGTTGACTTCGCCTCCGGCACCCCCGTGAGCGTCAACGAGATCGTCCAGACGATGGCCAAAGTGTGCGGGGTCGAGGTGTCACTACGCCACGAAGGCACCGTGGCGGAGTACATCGAGTTCCGGTCGGCGGACCCGACCATGCGCGAGCAGTTTGGCTGCGGGCCGCGCGTGTCGTTTGAAAGCGGATTGCAGCAGCTGCGGACGTTCCTGTCCGGCGGCGATCAGGTGGACGCGAGGAGAGGATGAGCGGAAAGCAGCGAGTGGTAATCCTGGGGGCGGGGCCGGCCGGCATCACGGCGGCGTGGCGGCTCTCAGAGCTTGGGTATCCGGTGACGGTCCTCGAGCGCGATGACGCCGTCGGCGGCATGGCCCGGACCATCAACGTCGGCCGTTACGCGGTCGATTTCGGCCCGCACACGTTCCATGTGCGCGAAACCGACGAGAGCCGCCGGGTGCTCGCCTCGATCACACGGTTCTTCGGTGACGACCCGCTGGTGCTCACCCGCGGCACGCGCGTGTTGCTGCGCGGCAAGGAGTATGTCTACCCGCTCGAGATGCTGCAGGTGCTGAAGGGCGTCAGTCCGTTCCTGTCGGCGCGCATCATCTTCGACTATCTGATGGCGACGGCGAAGTCGACGTTCGCCCCGGCGAAGAAGGAAGACTCGTTCGAGGAATGGGGCGTTCGCAATCTGGGCCGCACGCTCTATGACCTGTGCTTCGGCATCTATTCGGAGCGGGTGTGGGGACTGCCGACCGCCCAGATTTCATCGAAGCAGGCGCAGCGGGTCGCCAAGCTCAATCTGAAGAACATCATCCTGCGCACGCTGGGCATCAATGCCGACCCGGCCACCTACTTCACGAAGTACATGTATCCGCGCAAGGGTATCAGCCTGCTCTACGACGGCATGGCCGCCGAGGTGCGCGCGGCCGGCAACGTGATCAAGCTGAACGCGCCGGCGGTACGTCTGGAGCGCGACCCTTCGACGGGCTCAGGGCAGGGAGGCGATCGCGTGGCCCGCGTCGCCTACACCGAGAACGGCGAGCAGAAGACGATCGAGTGCGACATCCTGCTGTCGACCTTGCCGCTGCCGGCGCTGGTGTCGATGATGTCACCGGTCTTGCCGGCGGCCGTGGTCGCGCATGCCGCCAAGCTGCGCTACCGCAGCCTGAAGTTGATCTACATCGTCCTCAAGCGCCAGCAGATGACCGATTACCACTGGGTCTATCTGCTGGATGAGCAGTTCCGCGTCAACCGCCTGTCGGAGCAGAAGAACGTCAGCCCCGAGATGGTGCCGCCCGATTCGACGGTGTTGTGCATCGAGCTGTCGCTGTGGAAAGAGGAGCCGCTGTGGCAGGCGAGCGACGAGGAGATCTATCAGCTGGCGCTACGCGACCTGATGAAGATGGGTTACGGCGTGACGCCCGATGAAGTGCTCGAATATCACGTCACCGACATCCCGACGGCGTACCCGGTCTACGAGCTGAACTTTGAAGATCACCTCATCCCCGTACTCGACGGGGTTCACGAGGTGTCGAACCTGCTGACCCTCGGACGCCACGGCTTGTTTCTGAACAACAGCATGGACGACAACGTGCTGCTGGGCATGCAGATCGCTGATCACATCAACCGTCCGGAAGGCGCCGACAGCCGCGCCTGGAAGACCGAGATGCTGGCGTTCATGAAACTCAGATTTCAGGGAAAGTAATCCAGGGCCACAGATGACACAGAGAACGCAGATCAGGTTTTCTTGCGGGTCAATGCCATCAGGCCAACACTTGCCAAGGCAAGTACCACCGGCTTCACCGGCAACGACTGGCGTGCTTCGCACAGCAGCGGCAAGTGCACGCCAGTGACGTAGATCACCGGCAGGGTCAGCATCACGGCTTCCAGCCACCGGCCGCCCCGCACCAGCACCACCACACCCCACGCCGCGAGCAGCAGCAGTACCACTTGGACCAGCCAAATGACCCGGATGACGATCGTCGGTGTGGCGTTGATATCGCCGTACCTGATGGGAATCTCCGCGGCCCACAACACGAACGTACCGCGCAGCACGCGGCGGCGCAGGTGGCCGATCGGGTCTTCCCGCATGTGGACGAGCGCGTGACGCAGGTACTCGCCATCCGCCACGACGCGGGCGCGGACACGTTCCATCGGGTCGGTCGGCGTATCCCAGATCAGTCGGATGTCGCGCCACTCGTTGACGTACTGCAGCATGGGCTCGGCCGGCAGCCCGGTTTCAGCGGCCTTGGCGCGCACCAGCCGCGTCAACTCGTCACGGTCGGCCGTGGTGTCGGCCAGGGTAATGAGGTCGGCTTGCAGCCGGCCCGCCCAACGGCCCTGCCACGAACCCTCCCACAGGCCGCGGCCGACGCCGCCGGCGGGCGACAGCGTGAACTGGCCGAGGTTGACGTAGTTGTAGGTGAACCACGGCAGCAGCGTGATCGAGGCGGTCAAGGCGAGAACGGCCCAGCCCTTCAGCCTCGGCCCGAGGCGCTGCGACCGCACCAGCGCCGGCACGGCGATCGCGAAGAAGAACGGCATCAGGACAAAGGCTGGCCGCACCAGCGTCGTCACGCTGAACAACACTCCGGCGAGGGCGAAGTCGCGCAGCCGGCCTTGTTGCGCGGCCCGCAATCCCACGACCATGGCCGCGGTCGCGACCAGCGCGGTCCACAATTCGGTCAGCACCAGGCCGCCGAAGTACGGCAGCGGCGGGTAGAGCGCGGTCAGGCCCGCTGCCACCAGCGCGGCACGATCGCCAGCGGCGCGTCGCGCGAGCACGAACACCAGCAGGCAGATCGCCACGAAGACGCCCGCCTGCGCGACCGCGACCGCGGTGTTGTTGCCGACGCCGGCCACCGCGTAGACCACCGCCACGAACGCCGGATAGCCGGGGGTGCGGATCACTTCCGGCGCGAAGGTCTCGGAGCCGGAGTAGCGCGTAAATTCACCGGTGGTGGCGAGGCTCTCGCCCAGGCGCTGGTAGCCGCGCTGATCGCTCCAGTTGACCATCGCCTCGCGGTCGGGGGCTTGGTACACCAGGTAGAGCGCGGCGTGCGCCAGCGCAATGAGGCAGAGGAGCGGCAGAATCTGGCGGCGCATCAGCATGGCGTCCTAGTGTGGCCGCAAATCGCGATAGAGCGCAGCCACCTCGGCGACCAGCCGCTCGATGTCGTATCTCTCGAGCACGCGCTGCCTGGCGCGGACGCCCATCGCCGAGCGCATCCCGGGATCAGCGAGCAGTTCATTGATGTGCGCGGCCAGGCCCGCCGCGTCGCCGAATGGCGCCATCCGGCCGATTTCGGGGAAGCCGATCACGTCCTTGACGCCACCCACATCGGTGCTGACGCCGACGACCCCGCTGGCCATGGCCTCGATCAGCGCCACCGGCGTGCCCTCGTTGCGCGAGGTCAGGACGAAGACATCGGTGGCGGCGTAGATCGTGGCCAGGTCTCGTCGCCACCCGAGGAAGCGCACGTGATCGGCCATGCCGAGATCACGCGCGTGGGCCTCGAGTTCGCCGCGCAGCTCGCCGTCGCCGGCGATCAGCGCGATGGTGGTGGGGTGCACGGCGACCGTGCGTTGCAGGACATCGAGAAACAGGCGGTGCTGCTTGATGGCGGTCAGGCGGCCGACGGTGCTGATCACCGGCACCCCATCCGGCAGATCCAGCTTGCGCCGCGCCGCGACCCGCGCCGCCGCTTCAACGGCGGCAAACGGCGCCAGGTCGAAGCCGAGCGGCACCACGCGGTATTGCTGCGGCCTGCCGATGCGGTACTGCTGCACCAGCTGATCGCGAATCGCTGGCGAGATCGCGACAATCGCATCGCTGATTCTGGCCAGGCCACGCTCAAGCGCGATGAACACCGCGGTCATCGCCGGACTGAAGTAGCCGTCGAGCACGTGGCCATGGTAGGTGTGGACCACCCGCGCGCGCGGCGCCGAGCCGCGCGTCAGGTTGTAGGCCGCCGCCGCCAGCCGGCCCAGCATGCCGGCCTTGGCCATGTGGGTATGGACGATCTGCGGCCGCAGGCGGCGGAATTGCGCGTACAGCGCGACGACGGCGCGGAGATCGTTGATCGGCGACAGCGGACGGACCAGCGCGGGAAGCATGACGGCGTCGGCGCCAGCCGGAATCAAGTACGACATGTCGCCTTCGCCGTCGCCGAGCCGGCCGTGAATCAGGCAGGTATGCCAGCCGTGATTCTGGAGGGCCGAGGTGAGACGCGTCGCCTGAATCGACGGGCCGCCGATGTTGAGTCGCGTGATGACGCGGGCAATCACGGGCGAAGCGGACGAGCGCGGGGTTTCGGACATTGCGATGGTAAGCCGCCGCTATCGTTCCCCATTCGTGACCTCCACGGCAACTTACGCCGATGACGCCGGCTGTCACCCGCGCGGTCTGGACGGTGCTCGGCGTCGTCGCCCTGCTGTGGCCGGCCCGCCTGCTCGGACCGCTCGATGGCCGGATCGAGGCCATCGTGATTGGTCTCGTGCTGCCCTCGCTCTGGTGGCTCGATCGGCGTGCGGCGTCAGCCGCCTGGGTCCGCGCCGTGATCGTCGTCTTGCTGATCTGGAAGGTTGGGCTCTGGGCGACGGCTGCGCAGCAGGGACTCTGCGCGGTGACCTTTGCCAAGGCGCCGTTGAGCGGCACCAATCAGGGGATTCCGATCGAAGAGCCGCTGGGTGTGCTGAGGAGCTGGGATCTGCGTGCCGACATGACCGCGCCCGTACCGGAGTGCACCGCGATCATCACGCGGTCGCTACTGTCTCAAGAGGCCTTTCCGGCGTGGTTCCTCAACGTCACCGACCAGCTGATCCCGCGCGACTTCACCATGCGGATCCGCGGCTCGGTGGTCACCGATGCACCGCAGACGTTCAGCGTGGCGGTGGCTCAAGACGTGGCGCTGACGGGGAGCATCGACGGGCAGCCGTTGGTCGGCGGCTCACAGGCACTGGCTGCTGGCTCGCATGACCTTGATCTGTCGCTGGCGCTGACCGGGAACCACTGGCGGTTCGAGCCCGCCCTTGACGGCCGGCCGTTGTGGGATGCCGCGCTGGTGACGACCACGCCTGCCGGGGTGATCGATCGCGGGCTCGCCTCGTGGGGCTGGCTGGTGCCGGTGTTGCTGGTCGGCGGCCTGGTTGCCGGACTATCGCTGCGGTTGGTCGCGACGTTACGTCCGACGCCGCTCGCGCTGGCGTGGCTGGCCGTCGCCACGGCGGCCGCGATCGTCTTGGCGCTGCAGCCGCGTGAGGGCCTGCATCGCGCGGCCGGCCTGATTGGGTTGGCAGCGGTGATGGTGCCGATGCCGGCACGCCTGCGCAACCTGCGCGGCGCGTTCCTGCTGGTGGGTGTGCCGTGGCTGGCGTTCTTCGCCGCGTGGTCGTTGCGGCAGGTCGGGCAGTTCTCGGTGTATTCGGTCGACGACTGGTTGACCTACCAGGTGGCCGGCTATCGCATCTTCATGCACGGCTACTGGCTCGAGGGTGGCAACGCCGTGTTCGACTTCCAGCCGTTCTATCGCTGGATGACGGGCGCACTGCATCTGGTCTTCGGTGACTCCAGCGTCGGCGAAGTCTACTGGGATGCGACGTGTCTGCTGATCGGCGCCTTGCTGGCATTCTTCGTGACGCACCGCATCGCCGGCTTTCGCTGGGCCCTCGGCGCGGCGGTGGCTACGCTCGCGACGTTCACCCTCGGCACGCCCTGGTATTTCCTGGGCCGCGGACTCTCTGAGATTGCCGCTGCCGGCTGGGCGTTTCTCGCGCTGTTCTGCCTGTGGCGGGGCCGGCAAGGCAGTCTGGGCTGGCCGGTGACGGCCGCGGCGTTTGCGGTGTTGATGTTTTATACCCGGCTGAACCACTTGCTCTTCGCCGCGTTCCTCGCCGCCGCGTGTCTACCGCTGCGCACGCCGGCCACCATCGCGGCGGTGCGCCAGGCATGGCCACGATTGCGATCGGCACGGGTCGCCGTTTTCGCGAGCGGGTTTGCCGCCGGCGTCGTGTTCTTCATGTGGCGGACCTGGCATTACACCGGCGTGTTCAGCCTGTTCCACGGCACCAGCCTGAAAGTGAACGACACCGGTCTGCGGCCGTGGACGTTGCTCGATTCCGAGGTCTGGGCCAAGGTGGGCCACAGCCTCACCACGCTGGTGCTGATGAACGAGCCGCCTCGCGCCGACCCGCGCGCGCTGGTCATGATTATTGGCGCGGTGATCGTCCTGGCCGCTCTGCTGCAGACGCCCATCGCGCGGCGGGTGCCGGCGGCGCTCGTGGTGATTGCCGCCGGTGCATCGGCATCGGCCTTTCTGGCCCATGCGCACGGTTATCCCGGGCGGTTCTCGATTCACCTGGTGCCGTTCGCCAGCGCGCTGACCATGATCGTCGCCGCGAAGGCCTGGCAATGGCGGATGGCACGATGAACGCCATCCAGTCGCGCGGCGTGCTGACCGGCGCCGGCCTGATGTTGGCGATCGCGGCGATCACCGCCGTGATGATCGTGCCTGATCGGATCCAGCTCGTGCTGCTGATCGCCTCCAGCGGCGCCAACCAGGTGGTGTTCCCGCTCGGCTATTGGCTCGCGGCCGGTGCGTGGGCGTGGCTGGCCACCCGCGTGATCGCCGCGCCGGCCCGGCAGGTGGTGGCCCGGGCGATCGGGGTGGCCGCGGTCCTGCACCTGCTGGTGTTGCTGGCGTCGTTCGCGGCGCGCCTGGCGGAACCGGCCACCTTCAGTACGCCGTTTTACTGGCTCTACGCTCGAGCGTTCTCGGTGGTGGTACTGGCCGCCTCTTTCTGGTGG
>ENA-ORBV01005263-ORBV01005263.1-microbial-mat-metagenome-genome-assembly--contig:-NODE-5263-length-23958-cov-7.008249_pt1 | contig 23958 bp, 21 predicted proteins | sample MGYA00237777_ERZ505514 | MGnify/ENA primary metagenome ERZ505514 (study PRJEB26160, sample SAMN06269048) | microbial mat metagenome | isolation source: Oligotrophic lake microbial mat | place... | reverse complement strand
CGCATCGTCCAATAGCGCGATCCAGACGTTCACGTCCAGCAGCAAGCGAGTGCCACGGCCCCTACTCAAATGCCCTCCTGATCCATCAGGTTGCGGACGTGTTCGGTGGTAATGATTTCATCGCGCGCCGGCAGCACCGAATATTTGCTGCGCAGTGACGCAGAGGATGCTGGCGCGCGGGCTCCGGCGCGCAATGCATCACGGACGTAGCGTGACACGGCCTCGCCCAGGGAGATACGCTCGCGCTGGGCACGCTGACGCGCGACTGCAAAAACATCGTCATCAAGGGAGATCGTGGTACGCATGGCATGCCCTTAAAATCGCATCAATGCATCAGTTTAGCATCATCGCTAAGTCAATACCCATGGGGAATTGCCGGCTGCAATGGGTCATACCAATGACCCGCTGCCCATGTAGGGACGCATCACGTTGGCAACCCGACACAGGGGGGTAGTGCCAGAGGTCATCCATGGTGATCCGTTTTCCCGCCCGCGCCTCTTGCAGTGTTGGTGCCGACCTCAGATTGAGCCACCTGAAGGCTTTGTGCCGACAAATTGTTGAGCCAGTTGCATCGGCTGCAACGCTGCGCAACTCTTGAACAATTGACCCGGGTACATGGCTCAGTCGATTGCCGGCAAGGTGGCCCGGATCGTGGTCGACGACAACAGCGCATTGTGGTTGTGTCGGCGTCGAACACTGATATTTGCGTCCATCCTACTACTGTTCCTGCTACCTGTTGTTGAGTCTTGATGGCGGTCACCCGACCCAACCAAGTCCGGGCATTGAATACGACCTACATTCCGGTGGCCAGGGGGTTCGTGTATCTCACCGCTGTGCCGACGCGCTGCTGGCGTGCGGCCCAGTCGCGTCCAGGAACTGCTGCCGCACAACTGGTTGCCGCCAATCATCGCGGCTTGAAATCACCGAGCGTTAAGACAGGTTCGCCGCACGGATACAGCGTGCTCACCTGGGGATGAACTTTCTGACAATGGACCACGACTCAAAATCAACCGAGAAACGGCAACCGAACGGCAACCACAACCCAAAATCGACTCGTAAATGACAAAAGGGTTAGCAGATGCTTACCTGCTAACCCCTGTCGATTTTGGTCGGTGTGAAAGGATTCGAACCTTCGACCCCTTGCACCCCATGCAAGTGCGCTACCAGGCTGCGCCACACACCGAAGCTTTCAATTATAGCCCTGCCAAACCCAGCGAAATCAGTAGGTGGAGGATAGAAGCTCGCGGATTTCCGAAAGTTCGCGGCGCACCATCAGCAGTTGACCGCTGGTTGGCTGGAGCGACTCGGACTCGATCTCGCTGTCGGTGAAGTCGTCGAGTTCGGAGTCGCCGGTCTCGATGACTTCGACACCTTCGAGCAGTACTTCACCGTTCTTGCGCCGGTCGCGTTCATCTTGCAGCAGTTCCTGCATCTTGTTGCGGGCGCCACTGATCGTGAATCCCTGGTCGTACAACAGGTCGCGGATACGCCGGATCATCAGCACTTCGTGGTGCTGGTAATAACGCCGGTTGCCACGCCGCTTCATGGGCCGCAGCTGCGTGAACTCCTGCTCCCAGTAGCGCAACACATGGGGTTTGACGCCGCACAAATCCCCGACTTCCCCAATGGTGAAGTATCGTTTGGCGGGAATGAGCGGGAGAGTATTCCCCATTGAAATCAAAGCTGTAGGCGATAAAGCTTCGAGGTTACTCTAAGTGGTGCAGGATGCAAAGCCCAAGCGCGCGCTCACGACAGAAATATCTGCCGGTTGTCGCTTATCGCACTGCGTTGGTTCTCGGTGGCTCCGTCTCCCCGATCTGGCCGGCGTCCTGGATCTGCTCCTTGAGCTTGTGGCTGGCGTGAAACGTCACGACACGTCGGGCCCGGATCGGGATCGCTTCGCCAGTGCGTGGGTTGCGGCCAGGCCGCGGCGCCTTGGTGCGGATCTGGAAATTGCCGAAGCCGGAGATCTTGACATCGGTGCCGTCGACCAGGCTGCTGGAGATCAGGTCGAAAAACGCATCGATCATGTCTTTGGATTCGCGCTTGTTCAGACCGATCTGTTCGAACAGCAGTTCGGCCAGCTGGGCCTTGGTCAAGGCGGGTGTCTCCAGGCTTTCGATCGCGAATTCCATTGTTCTCCTAATGTTCTTGTGGCGTCCGCAGGTAATGCCGCTGCGCTCAAGCGCGCTGGCGGGCACCGAGGTCGGCGCTCAATTGCGCCAGAACCGCCTGAACGGCGCGCTCGATCTCTTCGTCGGTCAGCGTACCGGCCTCACTATTGAGCGTCAAGCGAACTGCCAGGCTTTTTTCCGGAGGCTGCGCAGGAACAACACCGGTCGCGGTTTGCGCGGGCTTCGGTCGATAAACATCGAACAGCACCGCCGCCCGCAACAAACCGTTGGTCGGCGCTGTATGTATTGCCGCCATCAGTGCCGCATGACTGACACTTTCGGCCACCAGTACCGCTATGTCGCGCTCCACCGGCTGGTGCCGTGCCACTGGTTGAAATACCGGTACCGGCCGTCGCAACACAGCGTCCAGGTCGAGCTCGAACATGACGGGCGCGTTTGCAAGGTCATACGCCTGGCGCCAGCGCGGATGCAACTCTCCGACATGGCCGATGACGACGCCGTCGAGCAGCACGCTCGCACATCGTCCGGGGTGCATGGCGGGGTGCTGGGCGGCCACGAACGTGGGCCGCATGGGCGCCAGCAACGCTTCGACATCGCCTTTGGCGTCGAAAAAGTCGGCAGCCCGGTCTTTGCCAGCCCACTGAGACTGCTCGGCGCCGCCCGTGGCCATGGCGGCCAACCGCATGGGCTGGGCCAGACCTTCGACGCTGGTGTCGGTATTCCTGACCGCAGCATCACGCAGGAAGACCCGGCCGAGTTCGAACACGCGAACCCGCGATGCCTTGCGATCCTGATTGAACTTGACAACCTGCAACAAGGAGCCGAGTAACGACGACCGCATCACGGCCAACTGGCTCGCGATTGGGTTGAGCAACTTGATGGGAGTCGCGTTGCCGGCCAGTTCGTTTTCCCAGCGTTCCTCGACAAAGCTGAAGTTGATGGTTTCCTGGTAACCCAGCTCCGCGAGTTGACGCCGCACGCCAAAAGCGCTGCGCTGGGCCTCGGGCCGGATGCGGGCGGTGATCGGACCCAGCGGGGGCGTGACTGGCAATTTGTCGTAACCCAGCATGCGGGTCACTTCCTCGATCAGGTCTTCCTCGATCTGGATGTCGAAGCGGTACGGCGGCGGGGTCACGGTCACGGTGCCCAGGTCGCCAGCGCTGCCATCGCCAACCACTTGCGTGAGTGGCAAGCCGAGCCGCGTCAGTGCGTCGACGCACTGCGCCAGGCTGACCGGCATCCCGATCACCTTGGCCGCACGTGCAACGCGCAAGGTGACCGGTGTGGCCACCGGCATTTTTACCTTTTGGTCATCGATCGGACCACATTGCGTCGCGTCGGTACCGCAGATGTCGAGAATCAGCCGGGTGATGTGCTCGACGTGTTCCACCGTCAGGCTCGGATCGACGCCACGCTCGAACCGGTGGCCTGCTTCGGTCGAGAAGTTGTAGCGCCGCGAACGCCCGGCGACGGCTTTTGGCCACCAGAAGGCAGCCTCCACAAACACGCTACGTGTGTCGTCGGATACGGCGGTGGCGTCACCGCCCATGATGCCGGCCAGTGACTCCACCTGTCGGTCATCCGCAATCACGCCGACTTTGTCGTCGACCGCAACGGTACTGCCATTGAGTAGCTTGAGCTCTTCACCGGCGCGGCCCCAGCGCACGTCCAGCGCGCCGTGGATCTTGTCCAGATCGAAAATATGCGACGGGCGTCCGTACTCGAACATCACATAGTTCGAGATGTCGACCAGCGCATTGACACTGCGTTGCCCGCAGCGCGCCAGCCGCTCGACCATCCAGGCCGGCGTCTGGGCCTTGGCATCGATGTTGCGCATCACACGTCCGGTGAATCTCCCGCACAGGTCGGGCGCGCTGATCGTCACTGGCAACCTGTCGTCGCAGCTGACCGGGATGGCCGCAAACGTGGTGCTGAACAAAGGCGCGCCGGTCAACGCAGAGACCTCGCGTGCGATGCCGTAGACGCTCAGGCAGTGCGCCAGGTTGGGCGTGAGCTTGACGGTCATCAAGCTGTCGTCGAGCTTGAGGTAGGTGCGCACGTCGGCGCCCAGAGGCGCGTCCGCCGCCAGTTCCAGCAGTCCGGCATGGTCCTCGGACAGCTGCAGTTCACGCGCCGAGCACAGCATGCCCTGGCTTTCGACGCCACGCAGCTTGCCGACCTTGATCACGAAAGGCTTGCCATCGGGCCCCGGCGGCAACTCTGCGCCGACTAGGGCACAAGGCACCTTGATACCCACACGGGCGTTGGGCGCGCCACATACGATGTCCAGCAACTCACCCTGCCCGACGTCGACCCTGCACACCTGCAAACGATCGGCGTTGGGATGCTGGGCTGCCTCCTTGATTTCGCCCACCACGATGCGGGTGAACGGGGGCGCCACGGGTTTGAGTTCCTCGATCTCCAGGCCGGCCATTGTCAGCGTGTCGGCCAACGCGCGGGTATCGTGGGAAGGGTTGCAGAAGCTGCGCAACCAGGATTCAGGGAATTGCATGCTGATGGGTCCGGATTACTGGAATTGCGACAGGAAACGGATGTCGCCGTCAAAGAACAGCCGCAGATCGTCGACGCCGTATCGCAACATCGTCAGCCGATCGATACCGGTGCCGAAGGCAAATCCGATGTAGTGCTCCGGGTCCAGACCCATGTTGCGGATCACCTGCGGATGCACCTGGCCCGAGCCCGACACCTCTAGCCAGCGGCCTTTGAGCGGGCCGGTTCCGAACATGATGTCGATCTCGGCGCTGGGCTCGGTGAACGGAAAGAAGCTGGGGCGAAAGCGGATGTCGAGATCACGGGTCTCAAAGAACGTCTGGATGAAATCCAGGTACACCACCTTGAGATCCTTGAAGCTGACGTTCTCGCCGACCCACAGACCTTCGACCTGGTGGAACATCGGCGAGTGCGTGGCGTCGCTGTCGACACGGTAGCAGCGGCCCGGCACCACGACGCGGATCTCCGGCATGCGCTGACCGGCATCGATCAGGTGGCGATACCGCTTGACGTGTTGCACCGCATGGCGAATCTGCACCGGGCTGGTGTGGGTGCGCAGCAGATTGGGCGCCGCGGCGCTGCCACCCTCGACATAAAACGTGTCATGCATCGAGCGCGCCGGATGGCCTTCGGGCGTGTTGAGTGCGGTGAAATTGAACCAGTCGGCCTCGATCTCCGGACCCTGCGCAACCTCGAAACCCATCGAGCCGAAGATGGCCTCGATGCGCTCGATACTCAGAGACACCGGATGCAAGCCGCCCTGCCCCCGCTGACGCCCAGGCAAGCTCACATCGAGCGCTTCAGCCTGCAACTGCAGCTGCAATTCGGCGTCCACCAGCGCCTCGCGACGCGCATGCAGCGCGGCTTCGATGGCCTGTTTGGCCACATTGATCGCCGCGCCTTGCGCCTTCTTTTCGTCGACCGGCAGCGTGGCCAGGCCTTTCATCAGCGCGGTGATGTGCCCGGTCTTGCCCAGGAATTTCGCCTTGGCATTCTCCAGGTCGGCCGGTGCGCCTGCCTGCGCAAATGCGGCCTTGGCGCTATCGACGATGGCGTTCAGATCTGTCATGGTCTATGGGTTCGGTTCGGAAAAAAGATCGGGGGCTAGCGCCGTTCACAGCCCTAGCCCCCGAATCCTGGGTGCTGGCCGACCGCACCGTCATGGCGGTCGGCGCCTGCCGGTCAAGCAGCCAGCTTGGCCTTCACCTGCTCCACGATACCGGCGAAAGCCGGCATGTCGTGCACCGCGATATCGGACAAGACCTTGCGGTCGATTTCGATACCAGCCTTCTTCAGGCCATTGGCGAACTGGCTGTAGGTCAGGCCGCATGAACGGGCTGCCGCATTGATACGGGCAATCCACAACTGGCGGAAGACACGTTTCTTGGTACGGCGATCACGGTAGGCATATTGCCCAGCCTTCATCACCGCTTCCTTGGCAACGCGGAATACGTTGCCGCGGCGACCGCGGAAACCCTTTGCAAGGGCGAGAACTTTCTTGTGGCGGGCGCGAGCCGTTACACCACGTTTGACGCGAGGCATGTGTTACTCCTTGTTCGTCGTTGATCAGATGCCAAAACCGGGCAGCATCTGTGCCATGTGACCCATATTGGTCTCATGTACAGCTGTCGAGCCCCGCAGATGGCGCTTGTTCTTGGTGGTCTTCTTGGTCAGGATGTGACGTTTGAAGGCTTGACCGCGCTTGACGGTGCCACCTGGACGAACGCGGAAACGTTTTTTCGCGCTACTCTTGGTCTTCATTTTGGGCATTTGACTGCTCCTTTTTGTTTGTGCTCGTGAGGCGTCTGCAAACTGTTTGCAGCCTTGTTGGCCCCGAGCCACTTGTTGTGGCAGGTCATCGACCTGTCAACCGTCGTGGCGGACTGTCAACCCGCCACTTCAACACCACCGACGGTGACCAAACCGTGGTGGCGCAGATTCTGCTCTTTAAGACGTCGCCGTCGCCGGAGCGTCTGAGCTCGCCTTGCCGGCCACCTTCTTCTTGCCCGGCGCAATCATCATGATCATCTGTCGCCCTTCGAGCTTCGGAAACTGCTCCACGATGATCGTGTCAGCCAGTTCGGCACGAATGCGATTGAGCAACGCCATCCCGATTTCCTGGTGCGTGATTTCGCGCCCCCGGTAACGCAGCGTGATCTTGCACTTGTCGCCATCAGCGAGAAATCGCTTGATGTTGCGCATCTTGATGTTGTAGTCACCGTCATCCGTACCAGGACGAAACTTGATCTCCTTGATCTCGATGACCGTCTGCTTCGCCTTCGCCTCGGCCGCCTTTTTTTGTTCCTGGTACTTGAACTTCCCGTAATCCATCAATCGACAGACCGGCGGATTCGCCGTAGGGGAAATTTCAACCAGGTCTACGTCGAGCTCCCCCGCTTGACGGAGGGCCTCCATCAGGCTGACGATGCCCAACGGCTCATTTTCGGGTCCGGAGAGTCGAACTTCCGGGGACATGATCTCCCGGTTCAGGCGGTGTTTGCGTTCTTCGCGGTGACGACGGTCACGGTATTCAGTAGCGATGGTTCAATCCTTCAAATGGTTTGCTGCGCCATGCGCAGCGCAAGCCGGTGCGACGCGAGCTGTCACGCAAAGCTTGTCGTGTCTAAGCGACAACCGTTCGGTGAGCGATGTCCACATCAAGCTTTTCCAAGAAGGCATCGAGGGACATCATGCCAAGGTCCAGATTACCTCGGGCTCGCACTGCAACAGCGCCAGCCACCTTTTCTTTGTCACCCACGACAAGGATATAGGGCAGCTTTTGCAACGAATGCTCGCGTATTTTATACGTGATCTTCTCGTTTCGAAGGTCCATCTGCACCCTAACCCCGTGCTTCTGCAGTGTTTTAGCAACATCCCGCGCATAGTCGGCCTGCGCGTCGGTGATATTGAGCACCGAGACCTGTACGGGAGCGAGCCAGGTCGGAAACGCACCAGCGCATTCTTCGATCAGGATTCCGATAAAGCGCTCCAGGCTACCGACGATGGCTCGGTGCAGCATGACCGGTCGGTGCCGGGCTCCGTCTTCACCTACATATTCGGCGCCAAGCCGCTCGGGCATCGAAAAATCGACTTGCATCGTGCCGCATTGCCACTGGCGGCCGATCGCGTCTTTCAGCGTGTATTCGATCTTCGGCCCGTAGAAAGCACCCTCGCCCGGAGTCTTCTCGAATTCGCAGCCAGATGCGCGCAAACTTTCCATCAACGCACTCTCGGCCGTGTCCCAGACCGCGTCCGAGCCTATTCGCTGCTCGGGCCGCGTCGCCACCTTGTAGATGATGTTTGTGAACCCGAAGTCCTTGTAGACCTTTTGCAGCAAGGCGGTGTAATCGACACATTCCTGCAGGATCTGTTCTTCCGTGCAGAAGATGTGGCCATCGTCCTGCGTGAAGCCGCGCACCCGCATGATGCCGTGCAGGCCGCCCGAGGGCTCGTTGCGGTGGCACTGTCCGAACTCGCCATAGCGCAGCGGCAGGTCGCGGTAACTCTTGATACCCTGCTTGAATATCAGGATGTGCCCGGGGCAGTTCATCGGCTTGAGCGCGTATTCGCGCTTCTCCGACTCGGTTACGAACATGTTCTCGCGGTACTTGTCCCAGTGTCCGGTCTTCTCCCACAGGCCCTTGTCGATGATCTGCGGCCCTTTGACTTCCTGGTAACCGTTGTCACGGTAGACCTTGCGCATGTACTGCTCGACACCCTGCCACAGGGTCCAGCCCTTGGGGTGCCAGAACACCAGGCCCGGCGCATGGTCGTCGATGTGGAACAGGTCAAGTTCGCGCCCGAGCCTGCGGTGGTCGCGCTTCTCGGCTTCCTCCAACATCGTCAGATACTGCTGCAGATCGTCCTTGCTGGCCCATGCCGTACCGTAGATGCGCTGCAGCATCTCGTTGCGGTGATCGCCACGCCAATAGGCGCCAGCCACCTTCATCAGCTTGAAAAACCGGAGCTTGCCCGTGCTGGGCACGTGCGGGCCGCGACACAGATCTTCGAAAGATCCCTCCCGGTACAGCGACACGTCCTCATTGGCCGGAATACTGGCGATGAGTTCGGCCTTGTAATGCTCGCCCAGATTTTTGAAGTACGCCACGGCCTCGTCGCGCGGCAACACGCGCCGTGTGACCGGCTCGTCCTTCGCTGCCAATTCGGTCATCTTCTTTTCGATTGCTACCAGGTCTTCCGGCGCGAACGGTCGCTTATAGGCAAAGTCGTAATAAAAGCCGTTGTCGATGACCGGGCCAATCGTGACCTGCGCCTCGGGGAACAAGGCCTTGACCGCGTAGGCCATTAAGTGCGCCGTCGAATGGCGGATCACTTCCAGGCCATCAGGGTCCTTGGCAGTGATGATGGACAAGGCCGCGTCGGCCTCGATGCGGTGGCTGGTATCGACGATCTTGCCGTCGACCTTGCCGGCCAATGCGGCCTTGGCCAGGCCGGAGCCGATCGATGCGGCAACTTCAGCCACAGTCACGGGCGCAGTGAATTCACGTTTGGAGCCGTCCGGCAAGGTAATGTGGATCATGGTGTTGCAATCAGCGTTGGCGCAAACAAAAAGCGCGGAACTTGCCGCGCTTTTTTTGGGATGAAGACGAAAGCCGCCAGCGCACGAGGCGCGCGGTCATGGCCTCGTGAGTTATGGAAATCCGGCGGTGGTAGTTCGCGGTGTCATAACCAACAGTGCCTTTCTCGCTCTTACATCGATTTCGGATTCACGGAGTTTACCGCACACGAAAGCTCCAGTCGCGCCGGATTTCCGTGCCCCTGACGGGGACAGACACCGCATGATGGCGTCCAGCAGGCGATCAGTGGAACTGCTCTTCCTCGGTCGAGCCGGTCAGCGCCGTCACGCTGGACTTGCCGCCCTGGATCACCGTGGTGACTTCATCGAAATAGCCGGTTCCCACTTCCTGCTGGTGCGACACGAAGGTATAGCCACGATCGCGCGCCGCGAACTCGGGCTCCTGCACCTTCTCCACATAGGCCGACATGCCGCGTTTGACGTAGTCCTGAGCCAAGTCGAACATGTTGTACCACATGGAATGGATGCCAGCGAGCGTGATGAACTGGTACTTGTAGCCCATGGCGCCGAGTTCACGCTGGAACTTGGCGATGGTGGCGTCGTCGAGGTTCTTCTTCCAGTTGAACGAGGGCGAGCAGTTGTAGGCCAGCATCTTGCCCGGGTGCACCTTGTGCACGGCGTCGGCAAACTTCTTGGCAAACGCCAGGTCGGGCGTTCCGGTCTCGCACCACACCAGATCGGCGTAACGCGCATAGGCAATGGCGCGGGAAATAGCCTGATCGATGCCCTTGCGTGTCTTGTAAAAGCCTTCGGCCGTGCGCTCACCGGTAATGAAAGGCTTGTCGTTTTCATCGTAATCGCTGGTCAGCAGGTCCGCCGCCTCTGCGTCGGTGCGGGCGATGACCAGTGAAGGAACACCACATACGTCCGCCGCCATGCGCGCCGCAATCAGCTTCTGGTTGGCCTCCACTGTCGGAACCAGCACCTTGCCGCCCATGTGACCGCACTTCTTGACCGATGCGAGTTGATCTTCCCAGTGCACACCGGCCGCACCCGCCTTGATCATTGCCTTCATCAACTCGAAGGCGTTCAACACGCCGCCGAAACCGGCTTCCGCATCGGCCACGATCGGCGCGAAGTTGTCGATATAGCCGGCGTCACCAGCGTCGACGCCTTTGGAGTGCTGGATCTCATCGGCACGGCGAAACGTATTGTTGATGCGTTCCACGACCGTGGGCACCGAGTCGACCGGGTACAACGATTGATCCGGATACATCGACGCGTACGAGTTGTTGTCGGCGGCGACTTGCCAGCCTGACAGGTAGATCGCCTTGATGCCGGCCTTGACCTGCTGCATGGCCTGACCGCCGGTCAACGCGCCGAGGCAATTCACATAGGGCTCGGTGTGCAGCAGATTCCACAACTTCTCGGAGCCGCGACGCGCCAACGTGTGCTCGATCGGGAACGAACCGCGCAGGCGCACCACATCGGCGGCGCTGTAGCCGCGCTCGATGCCTTTCCAGCGCGGGTTGGACGCCCAGTCCCTTTCCAATGCTTCTATTTGCTGGGCGCGGCTGAGTTGCTCGGACAGGCTTTGTGGCATGGAATTACTCCTTGGTTGATTGAAACTGACTGCACCGTTTCCTCGTCCAGAACACCAGTGCCTGAAGTTATTCTAGGTCTTCTATAAGACTTTTTCTCATCTTATGTCTTATATAAGAGCAAATTTTTCTTTATATGAATCAATTACTTAAAAACAATTTTCGCAATAGGAAATAATTTTCCTGATAGTGAGATATTTTCTTGCAGCGCAACATCACCACTTGCCGCATGGTGAAAAGCGGTCCGTCAATATGAAGGAGTACCGATGGCCCTGCGCGTAGTGGTACGTTGTGCGATATCCGGTGACAACCCATGCCTGATCCGGCCGGATGGCCGGATCGCCAAGACCGATGCGTTCAGGTCAAGGCAGCCGTTTCGGCGCGCATTGCGGCGGCAATGTCGCGCTCGCGCCGGCGGGTTAGTCGCGCCACCCATACGCTGTATCCGATGATCACGACCGATACGGTCACGATCAACAGCGTTGCGGCTGCGTAAATCGTCGGATTGATTCCTCGCCGCGCGTAGCCGAAGATCACCTGGGGCAAGGTGTTGACGCCCGGTCCGGACAAAAATTCGGATATGACGACATCGTCGAACGACAACGTGAAAGACAGCAGAAATGCGGCCAGGATGGCCTGGGCAATGTTGGGCAGCGTGATCAGGAAAAACACCTGGTACGGACGCGCTCCCAGGTCCATGGCAGCCTCTTCGATGGAGCGATCCATCTCCATCAGGCGCGACTGGACCACCACCATCGCATAAGCCATTCCCAGCAGGGTATGGCCCAGGATGATCGTCAGCATGCCGCGCGGTGGCCAGCCCAGGAAGTTTTGTGTTCCCACCATCAGCAGCAACAACGACAGGCCGATCACCACCTCGGGCATCACCAAGGGTGCATTGACCATGCCGGAAAAGAGGGTGCGCCCGGGAAATCGACGGTAACGCACCAGCACGAACGCGGCGAACGTGCCCAACACAGCCGACAGCACGCCGGTGACGGACGCGATCTTCACCGACAGCCAGAATCCGTCGACGATGCGTGAGTCACGCGTAAGCGCCTCGTACCAGCGCAGCGAGAAACCGGTGAAACGTGCGTCCTGCCGGGTGTCGTTAAACGAGAACAGGATCATGAAGAACAGCGGCGTGTACAAGAAGAAAAATACCGCGCCGAGCCACAACTTGCTGACGTGTTTGTGCAAGAAACCTGTCATGGCCGGTCCCTATTGGCGCGCTTCGGCGGACTCGCCGGTGTAGTGGTAATAGATCGCCAGCGGTACCACGATGAAGCCGATCATCACGACCGCCAGCGCGGTCGCGCGCGGCCAGTTGTTGCTGGTGAACATCTCGTCCCACACGACTCGGCCGATCATGATGTTCTCCGGTCCACCGAGCAGCGACGGGATCACGAATTCGCCGACCGACGGTATGAATACCAACATGAAACCGGCAATGATGCCCGAGCGCGACAACGGCACGGTCACCAGCCAGAACGCCTTGAACGGAGACGCACCGAGGTCGTAGGCCGCCTCGAGCAGACGAAAATCCATCTTCACCAGATTGGCGTACAGCGGCAGGACCATGAACGGCAGATAGACATAAGTCATGCCCACCAACATGGACACGTCGGTATAAATCATGAAGATGGGCTCTTTCGTGATGCCCAGCCACATCAGGGTCTGATTCACAATACCTTGGTCCGCGAGGATGCCTTTCCAGGCATATACGCGCAACAGGAACGATGTCCAGAACGGCAACATCACCATCATCAGCAAGGCCGGACGAACGCTCGGTTTGGCGCGCGCGATGAAGTACGAGAACGGGTAGCCGATCGCCAGACACAGCAGCGCGGTGCACAACGCGTACCAGATCGAGCGCACATAAGCTTCGATGTAGATGGTGTCGAACATGGCGCCACCCTCGCCACGGCGGAAGATCGACCAGTAATTCTCGTACTTGAGGCTGAGCACACCGGTCTGCGGATCCCAGAGCGGCTTGAACGGATCGATGCTGTTGCCCATGTCCACGAAGCTGATGTACAGCAGGATCAGGAACGGCAGGAAGAAGAACAGCACCAGCCAGACATAGGGCACGCCGATGACGAAGCGCCGGCCCGGCATGGGAATTGTGAATTTCGCCATGCGATCTACCCTCAATCGCGCAGCACGATCGCCGCGTCGTCGCTCCACCAGAAATGCACATCGTCACCCCAGGTGATCTCGCTGTGCACATGGCGCGCAGTATTGGCCTCCGTGATCCGCACCTGCGAGCCATCGGTGGCGATGACGATATAGGTGTTGTAAGAGCCGAAATAGGCGATTTCCTTGACCTTGCCGGTGAACACATTGTGGTTCGCGTCGGGCCTGCGCTTGCGGATCTCGATTTTCTCGGGACGCACCGCGATCGCCAACTGCATGTTGGCCTTGCCGCTGACGCCGTGCCCCACATACACCTCGCCGATGCCGGTGGTGGCAACGCAATGATCGGTCTCGTCGACGCTGAGACGGCCCTCGAACAGATTGACGTTCCCAATGAAATCGGCGACGAAACGGTTTGCCGGGTGTTCGTAGACCTCTTCCGGAGAACCGACCTGGACCACTCTTCCCTTGCTCATGACGGCGATGCGGTTGGCCATGGTCATCGCTTCTTCCTGATCGTGGGTCACCATGACACAGGTGACTTTGACCTTTTCGATGATGTTGACCAGTTCGAACTGCGTCTGCTCGCGCAGTTTCTTGTCCAGTGCGCCGAGCGGCTCATCGAGCAGCAGCAGCGAGGGCCGCTTGGCCAGACTACGCGCCAAAGCAACCCGCTGCTGCTGTCCACCCGACAATTGATGCGGTTTGCGCTTGGCAAACTGACCCAGTTGCACCAGGTCAAGCATTTCGCCGACCCGCTGTTTGACTTGCGCCGTTGGAAGTCCTTCGCGCTTGAGCCCGAATGCGATGTTCTCCCAGACATCGAGATGCGGAAACAGCGCATACGACTGGAACATCATGTTCATCGGCCTTTCGTAGGGCGGAAACTGACCGACATCCTGTCCGCCGAGCAGAATCCGCCCCGAGCTCGGCTTTTCGAACCCTGCGAGCATGCGCAACAACGTCGACTTGCCGCAGCCTGAGCTGCCCAGCAATGCGAAGATTTCCCCGCGACCGATGGACAGCGACACATCATCGACCGCCAGGGTTTCATCGAAGCGCTTCGCCAATTTCTCGGTGACGAGAAAACCCTCCGCTGGAACCTTGTTTGCCATCAGTCAGTCCTGGTTTTCCGTTCCGATTCTCAAACAAAACGGGCTGTTCATACCAGGTACAAACAGCCCGTGTCATTGGCGCGCAAGCGTCTACTTGCCCTTCTTGAAGCCGTTGTATGCGTTGGCCATCGCTTCGCGTGCTTCGTTGGTGAAGCTGCTTGGTGGAATCATCTTGTCGAAATATGCAGCCTCGACAAAGATGGTCTTGTTGCCCGCGATGGCCGGGTCGATCTTGTCCATCGCTGCCTTGTTACCGGTCGGGTACGACATCTTGTTCGCCATCTCGGCGGCGTTTTCAGGCCGCAGATAGAAGTCCATGAACTTGTGGGCATTCTTCGGATGTTTGGCGTCCTTCGTGATACCCATCGTGTCAAAGAAGATCAGCGCGCCGGTGCTGGGCAGCATGGCTTCGATCACGTCCTTCGACTTGTTTTCCTTGGCGCGCGTCGCAGCGATATTGATATCGCCTGACCACCCAATGGCCACACAGGCCTTGCCGCTGGAGATGTCATCGATCATCGTCGAGCTGAACAGGCGCACGTCCTTGCGCACCTTGGCCAGCATGTCGGCAGCCAGCTTGTAGTCGGCCGGATCGTTCGAATACGCATCCTTGCCGAGGTAGTGCAGCGCGACCGGGATGATCTCGGTCGGTGTATCGAGATAAGCGATGCCACAGGACTTGAGTTTGCTGGTGTATTTCGGATCGAACACCAGATCCCATGCGTTCTCGGGCATCGGCATCGTGCCCAGCGCCTTGTCGACCTTGGTCTTGTTGATTCCAACCGTCGTAAAGCCCCAGGCCCACGGCACGAGGTGTTTGTTGTCCGGGTCGGCCTTGGTCAGCGTCTTCATGATGCCTGGCTCCAGATTGGCCAGGTTCGCAATCTTGGACTTGTCCAGAGGCTGCAGCAGGCCACCTTCGATTTGCGGCTTGGCAAACACGGTACCGGGCACCACGATGTCATAACCCGAGCTACCGGCGACCAGCTTGGCATGCAGCGCCTCGTTGGTTTCGAAGGTGTCGTAGTTCACCTTGATGCCGGTTTCCTTTTCAAATGCCGCAATCATTCCTTCGGGAATATAGTCCGGCCAGTTATAGATATTGAGGACCTTTTCCTCCTCCGGTTCGGGCGGCGGAGCCGGCGCGGCGGCCGGGGCGGCTGCCACTGGTGTCGGCGCCGGTGCTGGCGGCTCCTCTTTCTTGCCGCACGCAGCGAGGAATAGGGCGGAAAGCGCAAAAGCGCCGATGACCTTGGATGAGAGTTTCATATCCCTAGTTTCTCCATTCAGACTGATTGCCCAAGCACAAAATCCGCGTCGCCAGGTAGCTGGCAACACTTCAAAAAATAAATTATAGGAGGGCCAAACTGCCGCTTGCCGAGAGTATTGCAACGCATGAGCCCAATCGCACAAACCACGCAACATTCATGCCAAACCCCGCGATTTCAGGTCCTTGTGGGTCAGATCCAGCGCCAGCCGAATCAGCTTGACCATCTCGTCGATCTCTGCGATCGTCATCACCAGCGGCGGCGCGATGATCATCCGGTCGCCAACCGCGCGCATGATCACGCCGCTATTGAAGCAGTGGGTGCGGCAGATCATGCCGACGTTGGCACTGTCATCAAACAGGGTCCGCTTCTTTTTGTCCTTGACCAGCACCAGAGCGGCAACAAAGCCGCAGGCCTCGGCCATGCTCACCAAGGGATGGTCGTTGAGCTCCTCGAAGCGGCGCCCGAAATAGGCTCCCAGATCGCCTCTGACCTTCTGCGGCAACTGCTCACGCTCCATGATGGCGATGTTCTCGAGCGCCACCGCGCAAGCCACCGGATGACCGCTATAGGTATAGCCATGGTTGAACTCGCCGCCCTGCTCGATCAGCACCTTGGCAACACGATTGCCGACCATGACGCCGCCCAGCGGCACATAGCCGCTGGTAACCGCCTTGGCAAAGGTCACGAGGTCAGGCTTGTAGCCGAATTTCTCATAGGCAAACCAGTGTCCCAGCCGGCCGAACGCGCAGATCACCTCATCGCTGATCAACAAAATGCCGTATTTGTCGACGATGCGCTGGATCTCGGGCCAGTAGGTCGCAGGAGGAACGATCACACCACCGGCGCCTTGCAAGGGCTCGCCGATGAAGGCCGCCACCTTGTCCGGCCCCACCGCCAGGATCTTCTCTTCCAGCCAGCCGGCCGATCGCAGGCCGAACTCGTCCAGTGTTTCGCCATCCTTGCCCAGTTCGAAGAAATACGGCTGCCCGATATGGTCGATATTGGGGATTGGCAAGTCGCCTTGCGCATGCATCCCGCTCATACCCCCGAGCGATGCGCCGGCCATCGTGCTGCCATGGTAGGCGTTCTGACGGCCGAGAATCATCTTGCGCTGGGGTTGCCCGAGCAGGTCCCAGTAGCGGCGCACCATGCGTACGTTGGAGTCGTTGCTCTCGCTGCCGCTGGACGAATAAAACACGTGCTCGAACGTGCGGTCGCCGACGCGCGGCGCGAGTTCGGCCAGCTTGGCTGCCAGCGTGGTCGCCGGCACATTGGTGGTCTGGAAAAAGCTGTTGTAAAACGGCAGCGTCATCATCTGCTTGTGCGCGACGTCGGCCAGTTCGCGCCGGCCATAGCCGACGTTGACGCACCACAGGCCGCTCATGGCGTCCAGCATCCGGGCGCCTTCCGAGTCCCAGACATAAATGCCCTCTCCCCGCACGATCACCCGCGAGCCCTTGCTGGCCAGATCCTTGAAATCGGTGAACGGATGCAGGAAGTGATCGCGATCCATCTGCTGGATCTTCTTGGTGTCAATACGCGTATTCATTTGCGGACTCCTTGTTCAACGTATCTGGCGTGCCGGTGGCATCACACATGCAGCAGCAGATGTTCGCGCTCCCAGGGCGAAATGACCTTCATGAACTCGTCGAATTCGAGTTCCTTGATCTCGGTGTAAACGGTGATGAACTCCTTGCCCAGCACCTCATGCAGATCGGTCTCGCGGCGCAGCCAGTCGAGCGCCTCGCCCAGGCTGCGCGGCAGTGAATACGGCGAAAGGTAGGCGTCGCCCTTCATCTCGGCCTTGGGCTTGATCTTGTTCTTCAGGCCCAGGTAGCCACAGGCCAGTGTCATCGCGAGGGCCACGTACGGATTGGCATCGGCGCCGATCACCCGGTTCTCGACCCGGCGCGCCTGCGGCGACGAGATCGGCGAGCGGATGCCCACGGTGCGGTTGTCGTAGCCCCACTCGATGTTGATTGGTGCCGCCGTGTTGCGGGACAGGCGGCGGTAGCTGTTCACGTATGGTGCCACCAGCACCATGGCGGCGGGCACGTAGCGCTGCAGCCCGCCGATGTAATGCATGAAGGCCTCCGAGGGGGTTCCGTCTTCGTTGCTGAAGATGTTCTTGCCAGTGGCCTTGTTCAGAATGCTCTGGTGCACATGCATCGAACTGCCGGGCTCGCCCTCGATCGGCTTGGCCATGAACGTGGCGTACATGTCGCGCCCCAACGCTGCCTCGCGCACCGTGCGCTTGAAGAAAAACACCTCGTCCGCCAGCCCCATCGGTGCCGCGTGGAAAAAATTGATCTCCATCTGCCCGGCGCCAACCTCGTGGATCAGCGTGTCGACGTTGAGCTCCATCTTGTCGCAGTAATCGTAGATTTCCTCAAACAGCGGATCGAACTCGTTCACCGCGTCGATGCTGTAGGCTTGGCGCGATGTCTCGGCGCGGCCGCTGCGCCCGATCGGCGGACGCAACAGGGTGTTCGGATCGGTATTGCGCGCGGTCAGATAGAACTCGAGCTCGGGCGCGACGATGGGCTCCAGGCCTTCGGCAGCGAACAGATCGCAGACCCGGCGCAATACGCTGCGCGGGGCGAACGGCACCAGTTTTCCGTCATGGTCGAAGCAGTCGTGGATCACCTGTGCGGTCGGATCGGTCGCCCAGGGAACCAGGCGCCGCGTCGACGGATCTGGGCGCAGCTGCATATCCTTGTCGGTCGGATCGATGACGTCGTAGTACGGGCCACTTTCCGGAAATTCGCCGGTCACACCCATCGCCACCACGGCCTGCGGCAAACGCATGCCGCGGTCTTCGGTGAATTTGGCACGCGGCAGGATCTTGCCGCGCGCGACTCCGGTCAGATCGGGCACCAGGCATTCGACCTCGGTGACGCGGCGTTCGTTGAGCCATTGCTCCAGATCGTTGAAAGTCATCGTCTTCTCGTCTTTCATATTGTTCTCCATGGATCTTGCTGTTCCCGCTCGCCGGACAGACCGAGCCGAACCTGTCGGCGCACCTGGCAGGATTCGCCAAACGCCGTAAAAATCGCCGCGTCCAGCCCTCCGGATCGACAAGCCCATTCCGGATGCCACTGCACTGCATAGGCGAACGCACGGGCGCGATCCACCGCAAACGCCTCAACCAGGCCATCAGGTGCCAAGCCCATGGCCCGCAGTCCTTTGCCCAGGCGATGGATGCCCTGCCCGTGCAGCGAATTGACCATGGCCTGAGATCCCCCAGCCCACGTGAAAAATGCCGAGCCGGGCTCGAAATGGGCCAGGTGGCTGGGACCGTATTGCACCTCCAGCGGCTGGTTCGGCGGCTCGCGGTGGTCCATCATGCCCGGCACACTCTGTACCTGCTGGTGCAGCGAGCCACCCATGGCGACATTGATCTCCTGAAAACCCCGGCACAGACCCAGCAGCGGCACGCCAGCGTCGAGACAGGCACGCACCAGCGCAAGGGTCAAGGCATCGCGCACCGGATCCAGCGGCAGATCAGGATCCGCCACCACCTCGTCGAAATGCGAAGGATGCACGTTGGACGGCGAACCGGTCAGCATGACACCATCGACCACCGCCAACAGTTGGGGAATCTGCTGCACATCGGCCAGAGGAAACAGCACCGGCTGAGCGTGCGCGCCATCCTTGATGGCCCGGGCGTATTTGTCGCCCAACACCACATACGGCATCCGATGCCCGTCCTCACCCAGAAGGCGGTGGTCGACCGGGAGCCAGACAAGACAATGGGACGCAGTCATCGAAAACGGAAGTCTTTAAGAACAATGCTCGATTGTGCATGGGCGTCAGAGGTATCGGCAGACCACCCACCCGGGTCCCCGCCGCGACGGGTCAACCGACACGCTACAGCAGATCGCGCAGTCGCTGGTACCACATCGCCAGCGCCAGCATAGGTGTCCTGAGCGCGCTGCCGCCCGGGAACTCGTGGTGGCGCAGCCTGGCAAAGAGATCAAAACGTTCGGCCTGCCCGGCGACCGCCTGCGCCACCATCTTCCCGGCCAGCCCGGTCAACGCAACACCATGGCCGCTGAATCCCTGCAGGTAATAGATGTTGTCGGCCAGGCGACCGAAGTCGGGCGCACGGTTCATGCTGATGTCGACGAAGCCGCCCCACACGAAAGCGAGAGGCACGTCGACAAGGTCGGGAAAAACCCGCGCCATGCGCGCGCGCATCGACGCCTCCAGATGGGCCGGCGTGCGGGTCGTGTAGCTGACGCGCCCGCCGAACAACAAGCGGTGATCGGCACTGAAGCGGAAATAGTCCAGCGCGAAGTTGTTGTCGCAGACCGCCGCATTGGCGGCAATCAGGCTGGCACATTGCGCGGGCGGCAAAGGCGGCGTGGCCACGATATAGGTCCCTACCGGCATGATCCTGCCCTTGATGTCCGGCGCCACACGCGGGCCGTATTCGCCCAGCGTGCAGTTGCCAGCCAGCAGCGCGTAACGCGCGCGCACCGACCCCTGCGCCGTGACAGCCGTGACCCGGTCACCCCGGCGCAGGTCAACGACCGGGCTTTGCTCGAAGATCCGCACGCCCAGTTGCTGCGCCGCCCGGGCCAGCGCGAGCCCGTATTTCAACGGATGCAGGTGCCCTGACACCGACTCGAAGCCGGCCGCGCAATAACGCGGACTGCGGATGTAATCCTGCACCGCAGCGCCGCTGGCATACGCCACGGGCAATCCGTAGTCGTGTTCCATCGACTGCAGCTCGGCCTGCAACGCAGTCGCCTTGCGCGGCGAGTCGGCGACATACAGGTAACCAAACACGCGGTCACAGGTGATGTCGAACTGTGCGATACGCTCGTCGATCAGCGCGATCGCCTCCAGCGACAAATCCCAGGCCCGGCGCGCGTCGGCCCGGCCCAGCTGGCTCTCCAGCGGCCCCTGTCCGCTGGCATATCCCACGATGGCCTGTCCGCCATTGCGCCCCGACGCGCCGCTGCAGACCCGGTCGGCTTCGAGCACCGCCACGCTGTAGCCATGTTGCGCGAACTCGATGGCGGCCGACAGGCCGGTGAACCCAGCCCCGACAACCACCACATCGGCGTCGACATCTCCCTGCAGGGCCGGCAGCAACGGATCCCGGGTCACGCTGGCTTCGTAATAGCTGCGCTGGTTGAGTTGGGTGTCGGATCCGATCAGCGAGCTGTTCCACCAAGCCATCGTCACTGGCCCCCGATGGCCGCCCGAACCTGGCTCGGCGTGCGCGACTGGGCGATCTGGCCGCACAGATAGGTCCAGACGAAACAGGCTGCGGCCTGGCTGGTCAGCTCAGCATGGTCATAGGCCGGTGCGACCTCGACACAATCCATGGCCACCATGTTCAGGCCGGCGAGTTCCTCCAGCAGGGTCAGCACCTGCGAGGTCGCCAGCCCGCCGGGCTCGGGCGTGCCGGTGCCAGGCGCAAACGCCGGGTCCAGGCAATCGATATCGAGTGTCAGGTAACACGGCCGCCCGCCCAGGCGCTGCACGATCTGGTCAACCACCGGCTGCAGACCGACGCCATCGCGCCCGCGCAGCTCGCGCGCCGTGAATATCAGCCCGCCCTGGTCACGCACGTATTCCCGTGCCGCCCGATCGCCCGACGAGCGCAGTCCGATCTGCACCGTGTCGCGCGCATCGACCAGACCTTCGGCGATGGCCTCATAGGTCCAGGTGCCATGGCCCGAGGGTTCGCCGAAATGGTCCTGCCAGGTGTCGCAATGGGCGTCGAAATGCACCAGCGCGAGTGGACCGTGCCGCGCGTGGGCCGCCCGCAGCAAGGCCAGCGTGACCGAGTGGTCGCCACCGATGAACACACAGTGGTGACGCGCCATCAAGCCAGCGGCCTGTGATGTGATCCGGGCCCGCACCTCGGACAGCGCCGAAGCGTTGGGAAGTCGCATGTCGCCGCCGTCACCGAGCTGTGGCAGCGGCGACACGCCGAAGTGCGGATGCAGGCCATCGCACAACATCAGGCTGGCTCGGCGCACCTCACCCGGACCGAACCGCGCGCCCGGGCGGTTCGTCACCGCGCCGTCGAAGGGAACGCCGACCACGGCAAATGAATGGTCCCGCAACTCCGGTGCGCCCAGAAACCGATTGCTCTGCATCGCATACGCAAACTCTCCTATCGCCATGACCTGCCCCTTTCACATTCAACAATACCGCCATTTCTCACTGACAATGGGTCCAATTTCTGCGTTGGCAGCCGCTCCACCCGCACCTGGCGCCGTGGCGCCGCGATCGGCCCGGGCCACACAACCCCCTCTGGCATACCATGACACCCGAGTCGAATCGACTGATCGCCTATGGCAGCCTGGCGCTGAGCATGGCGCTGACCGGCAGTTATGTCGCCCTGTCCAAACCACTGGTGGCGGCGCTGCCGGTATTCCTGCTGGCCTGGATGCGTTTCGGCATTGCTGCGGTGGCGATGATCCCATGGTTGCGAAAGCCGGCCGACGAAGCGCCAATGACGCCGCAGACCCGGCGCTTGCTGTTTCTGGAGTCTTTCTTCGGCAACTTCCTGTTCTCGATCTGCATGTTGTACGGCGTCAGCATGACCAGCGCGGTCTCGGCCGGCGTGATACTGGCCGGCATTCCGGCCGTGATCGCGCTGATGAGCTGGATCTTTTTGGGTGATCGGATCAGCCGGCGCATGTGGGCCGCAGCGGCGTGCGCGGTCCTCGGCCTCGTGGTGTTGGCACTGGCCCGCGCCGACATGTTCGCCGGCCACGCTGCAGGCGATGCGGCCCCTGCCGGCAATGCCTGGCTCGGCAACCTGCTGGTGTTCGGCGCCGTGGTGTGCGAAGGCGCGTTTGCGGTGATCGGCAAGAAATTGACCGGGGTGCTGGGTCCCAAGCGTATATCGTCACTGATCAACCTGTGGGGTTTCACGTTGATGACGCCGTTCGGCCTGTACCTGGCGTTGGAATTCGATTTCGCCGGGGTCGACACCGGCATCTGGCTGCTGCTGGTGTTCTATGCGCTTGCCGCCAGCATCGGCACGGTCTGGCTCTGGATGACCGGTGCCAGACACTTGCCTGCCGCCCAGGGCGGCATCTTCACCGTGATGTTGCCGATCTCGGCCGCGCTGGTGGGCGTACTGGTGCTGGGGGAAAGCATCACCGGCTGGCAGCTGCTGGCCTTCGCGATCGCCCTGTTCGGTGTCTTCCTGACCTGGAACCACCACTGAGCCTTACCAGGCCTTGAAACGCCCGACGTGGTATGGCGCCAGATCCACCGTAGCGGGCCGCTCCAGCATCAGGTCGGAGATGAGGCGTGCAGTCACGCCGCACAGGGTCAATCCCAGGTGCTGGTGGTCGAACGCAAAAAACACCCCGCGGTGACGGGGTGCGGCACCCAGCACCGGAAGATGGTCCGGCAGCGAAGGCCGAAATCCCATCCATTGGCTGGCCGCGCTGGTGTCCGTACCCGGCAGCAGCGCCTGCAACTGACGGCGCAGCAGAGCATACCGCGTCGGGTCGGGCGGCAGGTCCAGCCCGCCGAACTCCAGGGTCCCGGTCATGCGTAGCCCGACCGACATCGGCGTCAGGATGACGCTGCGCTCGGTCGACGCGACCGGTCGGCGCAGCTGCATCGCCGCAAGCGCGTGTTCTCCAGCACCTGGCCATGGCACGGTGATGTGGTATCCGCGCTCGGTGTCGAGCGGGACGCGGTAACCCAGGCTGCGTACCAGCGGTCGTGACCACGCGCCCGCACTCACCAGCACCTGGCGGCCATGCAGGACGCGCCCGTCGGCCAAGGTGAGTCGCACCGGGCCTCTGCGGTCCTGAAACAGATCCACGACCTGCCCTTTGGTGTATCGGCCCTGCAGCCGCTGTACGGCCTGCACCAGGCCCACACACAGCGCGTGCGGATCGGATACATGGCCGGTGTCCGGGTAACAGATGGCGCCCGCGACCTCGGCGTTCAGGCCCGGCGCCTCCGCGCGGACCGCCGCCGCCGACAAGGCGTCGGAACGTACGCCATGGGCCTGCATCTGCGCCGCCTGCTTCTTGGCCGACTCGGCCCCCGCGCTGCTCTCCCAGACACGCAGATAACCGTCCACGTGCAGCAGGTGCGCCAGCTCGGCCTGTACCAGCAGTTCCTGCAGATCGGTCAACGCGCTGCGCTGCAATGCCATCAGAGCCGCCACGCCGCGCGCCAGCCCCGCCGGGCGTGCCGCCCAGACAAAACGCGCCAGCCACGGCAGGATGGGCAGCAGGTAAGGGAGACGCAGCCGCAGTGGGCTTTCCGCTGCCAGCAGGTAACGCCAACTCGCACGGATCACCTCCGGGTTGGCCAGCGGCACCAGCTGCTCGGTCGCAATATGGCCGGCATTGCCGAAACTGGCGCCCAGGCCGGGCGCGTTCGGGTCGACCAGCAGCACCTCGCGACCCGCCTGCGCCAGGCGCAAGGCGCAGGCAGCACCAACGAGACCGGCGCCGATGACGATGGTGTCGGCATCCGACATCGTGCTCATGGCGTAACCTGCGCACGCCGCGCTGCGGTACGAGCTTGCTTGGGGCGGCCCTGCGCGGCGCTCATGGAAACCTCCGCACTCCGTGCTGCGGTACGAGCTTGCTTGGGGCGGCCCTGCGCGGCGCTCATGGAAACCTCCGCACTCCGTGCTGCGGTACGAGC
>ENA-ORBV01005262-ORBV01005262.1-microbial-mat-metagenome-genome-assembly--contig:-NODE-5262-length-23959-cov-5.173394_pt1 | contig 23959 bp, 15 predicted proteins | sample MGYA00237777_ERZ505514 | MGnify/ENA primary metagenome ERZ505514 (study PRJEB26160, sample SAMN06269048) | microbial mat metagenome | isolation source: Oligotrophic lake microbial mat | place... | reverse complement strand
TACGGAAATTGATCCAATTTGTGCTTTACAAGCTGCAATGGATGGTTTTGCTGTGAAGAAAATGGACACTGTGGTGTCTGATGCTGATATCATTGTTACCGCTACCGGAAACAAGAATATCGTTGTTGGTCGTCATTTTAAAATGATGAAAGACAAAGCCATTGTTGCCAACATTGGTCACTTCGATAATGAAATTGATGTTGCTTGGTTAGAGGAAAACTATGGTAGCACCAAAGACACGGTGAAGCCTCAAGTTGATCTTTACAATATCGATGGCAAAGATGTTATTCTCTTGATTGGAGCCTCGGGCTCGGGGAAAACAACAACTTTACTGCATTTGGCAGGAACCAAGTTTGAGGCAATTGAAGTTGACGGCTCGTTTCACTTAAAGCCAGTTTCATACATGAATGAAAAATACGAGCGTTTCAAGACTTCGTGTTCCAGCTCTTCTGTCACTCGTTCCACCCAAGTAGCAGCGGTGTCTCTGGACGGAGAAAACATTTTGATTTGCGACACACCCGGATTCTTTGAGACGGTGGGACCAACACAAGAGATTGTCAATGGAGTCGGAGTTGCGAGTGTAATTGCCCGAGCAAGAAGTGTCAAACCGGTGCTCGTCATCAGCAAGGAAGAATTTGGTTGCGGTTGTCATGCCTTCTCTGAGAGTTTGGTGAACGCTTTGGGCATGTTCGTCCACCATGACAATGAAGTAGTAGAGAGTGTTATGTCAACATTTGACTATGTTTTTACCAAGTGCGAAGAGGTAGATAAACGACTACTTACAAAGAAGCTCGACGCGATAGCAAAGAGACAAAGCCGAAAAGAAGTGATAATGCTTTCTTTGTTGAATTTGTGACTGATATGACCGAGAAAACTTATCCAGAAGCCCATGTAGTACGGCCACTCAAGGATAGCCCTCTTGAATTTTTACGAAATATCTGGGATAACAACCGGATCGAAGATCCCGTTGCTGTTTTTGATCCTCGCGCGCCGCATGAAGCACTGATCAAGCTTCAGGATCAACTGCACTTTACAAATGAGATGCTAAAATCTGCTTTGGAGGTAGACGATGCGGAGATGGCTGCATGTCGCCTCATGGATCTAGTTCGCTTGAATTATGTCATGGGTAGCGAAGACGTTTCAAACGCTTTGGAACGCGGTATGTGTGCCGCGAGAGTAGCGATTGCCGCTTGTCGCGAGAAAGCCAACAATGTAGCGAACAGGCTTTCTACTTTTCAAGATCCCGACCATGACGAATTCGAAGATCTCGCCAACCACTTCAGAAAGTATCTGACCGCCGCAGACGCATACGAGTGCTTCGCCAAGAACGATAAGTTGGTACGCAGACTATCACCCAGTCACCAATTCTGTCGCAACACCGTTAGCAATGTGGCTCGTGCTGTCGGGAAAGTTCTATTGGAAATCGACTTCAGTGAAGATGATGTGGACTTAACTATGGTTCAAACCGGTTCACTGGTGGCTAAATTGAACCAATTGAGAATTCTTCGAGTTGTTCTTATTGCTTGCCCAGGCGGGACTGATGCCGGTTTAGTGTATCGGCAGTGCTGCGACGATTTTAGCGCTGTTGTTTGCTGCATCATGCGGTCGATCGAGGAAATACTTCCTGAACTATCTGCTGAAAACATACAAACCGTTGCTCAGCACGGCTCGTTTATATTGGACCTTCTTCAGGACCACTCAGTATATCCTGAAGCTGGAGATTCCAGAGATTGGGAAGACATCAAGAAAGGATCAACAATTTTCATGGATGAAATGAAAGAGAAGTTGGAAACCTCAATTGTACGAATAAAGCACACTACAACAGAGCTCCTGGAAGCTTTGACTGCGAACGGCGACGACTCGATTTCAGTATTTTTGAGCCTACTCGAAAATGGCAAAGTGGGCGAATCGCGGCGACTCCTTGAAACTGGTGCTAGCATCAAAATCTTATCCGAAATGCTCCCCGACTTGTTGGATGAAACTGTTTGCAAAAATTTGGTGGAATCCTTCGACGACTTCGTTGTGAGCTACATTAACTGGATGGGGGGTAAAACCCATCAGAAAAAGACAAGCATTACACGTGCTCAAGATGATGCACGGGAGGAGCTCGAAGCTTTAAAGGCGAAATTAGTTAGAGCCATTAATGTTTGTCGAAAAGTCCGATTGTGGTGGAAAAAGCCTCTCAAACTTTTTGAGGAGGCCGTTGAAAAATTGGTTGAACTAAATGGTGGAATTGACGACAACATCCGTAGGCTCAAGCGAAAAGCAAAGAAGGCAGAGCAGGCAGTCAACAAGGTGGCTTCATTGGACATCGTCGCTGCTATCAGCAGAGTATCTCGCACTCGACACAATGGTGTCGAATACGATCAAGTTACCATTCAGTTAGGTAACAATGTGTTTACCGTTGAATTGCGAAGTGAGAAAGGACGAAATCAAGTCAAGGGAACATTGTCCAAAGATGGGCCTACTGATCACGAGTTCGAAGAAGTACATCGGTGGAAACGGGGTTGCAATACCAGCTACTTGTTTAAGATGATTTCAAACGTCAAGTTCTTACCGTGCCCCGTCAAGGGTTGCTGCTGCGCTTTCCCGATCCAACCTTCGCAAGAGGACTACGACGACCTTCCATGCTACGAAATGATTTATGGAAATAAAAAGCTGTACGCAGTAGATGATTCTCTTCCTATGAATGGCAGGAGTCGCTTTCCTGCCTTCAACGACTATGAGAACCACCTTGTAAGATGCATCCCAAGACATGCTGAGAACGTCTATGGAAACGCGTTGACTGAAGCTGAATGGAAACAGAGTGTTTTCCCCGTCTTGTTCGGTTGCTTTACTTGCCCAATTGAATAAAGATGTCAAGAGAAGAGGTTTCTTCGTCTGTAAGAGTCACGCGACGAATGATCTAAATCGCGACCTCCTGGATCAGTTCTATTTGTAATGGATGACCGCTTTCAACATGGCGAGTTTAGTAGTAAGTAATGAAATAATAATTAGTTTTTAGGCCTTTTAAAGCTCTTCTAATGTTTAGCTGATGAAGTGCACTTTCCAAGCGATGCCTGAACGATTCAATGGAACCTGCAGACTTCACGTCAGAGTCTCTAGCAGGCCGTCACAGTCCACCTGTCAGTATATTGTTTTTGTCTCTATTTAGAATGACACATTCGTTTGCTGTATAGGACCTCACCCTCTCGTATAATAGATTTAAAAGACCTCGACTTGGCGACCACCATGATCATCACCATCAATGTCATCTTCGTTCATGTCTTTCAGTGGTGAAAAATCTTGTCGAAATTGTAGATTGTCTTGCTCGGATGGTTCCGGTCCATAAAATGCCACCACCAGGGCAATGATCAAAAAGACAATGAGCGATTGAAGGGCCAAATAGGTCGCAATTTCATGCGCGGGAAGATCATAACAGCATTCATAAAATCCAGCTGTAATCAACCAAATACTCTGTAAGACGAGCATGGCAAAGCCACCCAAAAAGGCAAAGACACTGTCCGTATATCGCATACTATACGCCACAACGCCGGCATTGACCAAATTGACGTAACCCAACAATTCGTGGACGGATTGATCGGCCAGTAATTTCTTCATGGTCCCATGCGAATACCACATTAAAAATCCAGCAATCAACGCCATGACAAAGGCCGCTCGATGCGTGTCCGGTGCCAGCCGTCCTTGGGATTCAAAATACCCACAGACTCCCACAATAAAATAAGAAAAATACAACGTCATGTGGGCCAGTTGCGTAAAGAAATTGCCCATGTACAGCAATCCTCCCATGCCTTCAAAGACAATGCCGACGCTCGTGGCAATCATGACCACATAACTCATGGTTTTCAAAAATACAGGATTCCGTTCGGGAATGTGCAGTTCGGCAAAGGACTTGCCGGGTGGTAAATTGCGGCAACGTTGCAAGGCTACCAAGAGCTGGACCCCGCCAAAAAAGGCAAAGGCCATGGCCGGGATGAAATGCCCAATGAAATTTCCCTACATACAATCAGTGCGCATTATTGTCATATATTTGAGTATTGTTTTGGTTGAGAGACGAAGTGAGGCGAGAGAAGAAGACAAATCACTCAAACAAACACAACACAACACAAAAAACCTACCGTTCTTCCCGGCATTGTCCGGAACCACCAGATAGCATCCGATGTGTCTGGAAACTCGGGCATTGCCATAGTTTCCATAGCCCCGCCTTCGGCGCTGCCGCTCATGCTCATATTCATGCCCTCCATGGTTTCTTCGTCTTGCTTGTCCTGCTTGAAAAATCTAAACTTAGTTGCCGTGAGGTATTTGAAGGAGAAAATTGCACCTGTTTTGTTGTATAGCACAGCCAACCGCTGCTGTGCTGTACTGGTACCGGTAGATAGCGAGCTGGTGCAGGCGATTTCGCGCCCACTCTGTCCTTTGATACGAACACAAAGGAGCACAAATTCGTGTTATGTCCTACTGTTTTCACGGGTTTGAACATTTCATAGGAGAAATGACATTTATCACGTATTTGGCGTTAAAAGAGCAAGGCGAACCTGCCCATCCCCCACTACTGGAAAAACAAGAAAATTTTGCGGATGTCAGGACACCACCCATATGGAGCAGTTGGAAAACAAACTAATGAGACAACAAAAAGGTTCCAGAGAGCCACGGCGTCGCTGATTTGGGGGATATGTGTCCTTGTTATTCTTATGCTTGGGGTGGCATTCGCTACCCAGGACAAACCTACCGCTGTACCTACAACTGCACCTATGGCAGAACCCTCGGATGCTCCTTCTCTTGCTCCGACGGCAACACCTACCCTTGCACCCACTAGTGTGTTGGATCAGCTCTACGAGAGTCTTCGAAACCACACCATGCAAAGCCTTGGAAACATTAGCTCGCCACAGTGCCGAACATGGTCTTGGCTCCAGAATCACACAATGTCACTGACCTGCCGGAATGGAGGAGTCGACAACTGTTGGCGCTCGCCGCTTTTTATTTCGCCTTTGAAGGACCCATTGACCACTGCAAATTGACGACGATGGGGCGCGCAAAGCCCCTCCCCGTCTCTGCCTGAGTTCGTCAAAGAACGTTTCATGCTGCATCAGCTCGACACGCCAACCAGACCAGTTCAGCTTCGGCTAGCTAGCTACTACGTAGTGACACTCCAGTCTCAATGGTACTTTTGATGACGGAAACTGACTCTGAAAGATCCCGAGGAAGCAGAAAGGACACGCGACACCTCCCGAGAAGTGGCTAATAGCACACCAGCAGCATACCAGTAGCACCGCACCATTGAAAGTGGCTACTACTGTACTAGCATTTCTGCTCCAACTAGTAGCCTGATAGTAGTATTTAGAATGCCCTGGTAGGTGTCAAAGCCATGGTTTACTTTTACTAGCTAGTAGTGCGGTTGTGGTAGCGACAGCAGTAGCAACAGCACAAATGCCTACAAGAGGAATGTTTTACACATTTTCTCTGCGCGTCAAACAAGGCAATATGAAGTAGAACAAATCATAAAAGTGCGGGCCAAAGAAGACAATGAGAAGAAATGTTTTGTTTTAAACTTAGACGAATTTCATCTGACGGAAAAGCAACATCAAAGGAGCACCATAACCCGGCAACAATTGCGGCACCGAATCAGCGAACCAAGCTTGTGGTGCTGACATTGTTGATGCTGATGTTGTTGTGCATGGGTTGATAGCAGAAGAAGAAAAAGCATTGGTTCCATCCTTCCAGCAGGTTGAATCCAGTCCATCCACCCAGCCACTCCCTCCACAACACTTACTAGTCTACTAGACTAGTAGTACATGTAGGAAACCTGACAACATCGTAGAATTTCGTGTTTTTTTGGTCGAGGGGGAAAAAGAGGTCCAATAAGAATATCACGACTCCCCCTGGGTCGCGTGTGGCTGTTTTGGACCAATCATAGTGTCGAAGCTTCTTGTCTTGCGTCCAATTGTCAAGAAAGGAGTACCACGTCACCATCCTATATTTAGGGAGATCGCCACGTCGAGTATACTCAACTGAAAAAAGAGAACGCCGTCGGAATCATAAGTTTCTTGGTGCAACTTTGCCAGCTGATAGTCGATCAAGAACAAAATGATTGGTCGGAACGACATCAAGAACAAACACCCATCACTTTTTAAAAACGTTGGACTGCTTTTCATCATTTCTTGTCATTGCCATCGTCAGCGAGAGGCCAATAATTTTAAAAATGCAATGCCAACCTATGTACATTTCACCAACTAGCTCAACTGCAACAGTTGCAGGTGAGTGGTGGAGGTGCAGCAGCTGGAAGTTGCTCATTAACAAGGCTCACGTCAACGCAATAGCGCAATCTTCGGAGTTCGGAGAGGAAGTATAACAAAATCGTCCAGTCTTCTAAGCAAGTCAATAATTCATAACAGCGCTCTACTACTAAACTATTCTTGATATATCGTAACAATGTCATCGTCTTGTAAGAACTTGTGGTTTGTAAGTGATGGGAGGAATGATGATTTCAACGGCCATGACGAAAACTTGCCTTTTCTCGTACCTTTGCCAGATGAACTTCCATCAACTGCTACTGCTACACGACATCCGCCCAAGCTTCAACCTAGGACTTGTTCTACTAGCAGTGTGCAGATACGTCAGGGTCTGCTTCAGGAAGCATTGTCAACAATGGTACTGCCCGTCCATGGAGACGACGTGGGAGGAGGACCGTCCTCTTCCTCATTTTTTACTACTACTACCAGCTCGGTTACTAGTAGTATGGCTTGTGGGAACGGTGATTCCACAACACTCAGGACTCCAAGCACGAGCAACGACAGAAGCAGAGCACTGCCACCTCCACCACCTTTTTTGCTACAACAGTTGCCCCCATTGCACGATATCCCCGCTTCTTCCGCTAGGCCGTCATCCAGGCCGATGATGATGATGCCAATGCCAAGAACCTTTTTGCCTCCCATCCCAAGAACTCCTCCTGTACCATCCAGACACCATTCGTCCTCGATAAGATTTCGATTGTCCAAACGACAACAACGACGATCCACAAGGCGATCCGCAAGAGCAGCAGCACATCGTCAGCAGAGGGAAGGGATCATGATTATGATGACGTCCATGACGACCATTGGCAACAGTAGAAGGACGGCGGATGCCACAATGTCCATCCTAGCATCCATGGAAACCAGAACCACAGAAGCCACGACGACGTCTACTGCTAGTATTAGGACGAGACGGAGTCCGACCTTGAGCATTCTCGCTCCTACCGAGCATGACGCAACTACATTCTCACCATCATCACAACCAATACCGCGATCTCGTATATCCGTTTTGCCCCATTCCATTCCTCCCAAGCTCTATCTACCCAATAATTTCTAGTAGATTTGTATAAACTAGCTAGTTAAAGGATAGCTCAGGAAGGCATGTAGATAGATTGGATGGATAAATATGATTGCATCTTTTTATTAGCTTGACTTCCAATTTCATTTTATGGGCAGTGCTTTGTAAGCGAATAAAAAAAAGCACAAAAGCACAGTTTAGTATAGTGTACTTTCCCTCCGGCTCAAGACTCTTAAAAAAAAAAAAAAAGTAGCACCAATCGCTGGCACGTTGTTGAGAAGAAGCAGGACATGCTATCTTCGTTATGGGACAACTGGGGTAGCATCATGTGTGAGAGCTTCAAGAACAGGTCAACTCTCTGCTATTACTAATGCATAGTGTGTCCGATATGTAATATGCATATAAGGAGTAGTCTCCCTGAATTGTTTTGCCTAGTGGTAGCCAGCTGGCTAATAGCACTGGTGGTGTGAGCAACGAGCAAGAAGGGCAATATGCATATTGACTAAACTTAGGCTGAGGACTGACGTTAAGCCGTTTGACGATCTATCTACTAATCGTGTGAGGCGTTTTCGCTTGGTTGACCTTTCGAGAGAATCTCTACCTCGATATAAAAATGGAAATCAAGTTATTCGTAGATGGCTTGTGTGTACCATCGATGCTTGGATTCTTATTATGACTTGAACGCAAATGCTTTTGTGAAATACAGTACGCCGAGATATTGTTGTAGGCCGTGGGAAAGTGTCGCGCACGACAATTACTCACTGGCCGCAAAGGCACGGCGCATTTTGTGCCTAGCGTCCATTTTCCACGCATGACAGGCCCACAAGACTTCCCTGCATAGACCTAGTTCGTGCCGCCATTGTCTCACCTGCTCTTCTTGCTCTGCCCCCCAGGTGTCCACTTGTTCTTGCAGAGCCTGAATTTTCTTTCTCCGGTCTTTATGCAGACAACGGGCAAAGTCCTCAGCCTGCTCAACGCCCAAGCAGATCTCCTTTTGCCTGGCAATGGTAGCAGGGGATGCACGGTCGGACAAGAGGATAAAGGAGGGGAATTTCAATGCACCGGGGGCCGAGCCATTCGTTCCGGCTTCAATTCCTTGAGCTTCTTTGATCATAGCCCGCGCATTTTCAATGATTTGTTGAGCTTCGTACATTAGATTCTCCAAGTGTAGTTCAATCAAACGGGTCAAGTCCTTTGCTTCGTTGATTCCTTGCTTGATTACCTGTCGCTGCAACTTCGCGGCGCGAGAAGCAACACTCAAGTCCTTACCAGCGCGCTCTTCTTCTCCGGCCGTAAAGATGGCCATGAAAAAAGCGGCCTGCAACTCAGGATCTTCCGATAACGGAATACTAGCACGAGAGTGGGGACCGGCCCAATACGAAATGTCGCTTGGCGACTTGCAGTTTTTGAGAGCTAACTGCAACGTGTCATGATCCAAATACTTGGATTGAAGGACATGGGGAGGACCACTACCATCCTCACTTGTCGTGGTAGTTTCTGTATTGTCCAGATTCGTTCCACCCGTAGCAGAGGGGGCAGAGATGGGGACCTCGGTGGAGAGCGTAGGGCCTTCGAGGACAGCTCCACTGGTGGCTCCACTGGTGGCAACACTGGTGGCTCCACTGGTGGCAACACTCGTGGTGGTGAGGACGGGAACTTCGAGGATAGCACCACTCGTGGCATCAGAGGAGGCAAGGACAATGTTGGCATTGGAAGTAACATCACTCGTCAAGTTCTTGGCGATCGTCGAAGGGGGAGACCAGGGGACGAGTGGAGCCTTGAGAGCAAGATCACTCGTGGGACCACTCGTGGGGCCACTCGTGGCGACATTATTGAATATGTTCTCGGGCCACATGGGTTTCTTTGAGGGCAGAGGATCTTCAGAGGAGAGGCCGGAATTGACGAAATAGTCGGAAAGTTTGGGTTTACGATCATCATCCCTCGTCGTGTTCTTGATGGTAGTTGTAGACGGAGGAGTACCGTTAGAGAGAACGCTGGTGGCATCACCACTTGTCATAGTGTTCGTCGTGGTGGACGGAGTGCACACTTCGGGAGGACTAGAGCCAGAACCAGGAAGCTTTGGAGTGCTGTTATCAGAGTTAGACATGTTAGATGAAAAGATGACGATGCTTTGTTGAGAAGATGATACGATGATTGTTGTTGAACAAACAGGATACGATTTTATCTGCGGATTTGCAAAATATGACAGAAATGAATAATCGCAAAAGAAAGTCAAAGCAAATGAAACTCACTTGACTGCGTGTTTCTCGCCCCAACTGTAAAGTTTGCTGTGTTTTAGACGAGAACCGTCGCTCACGGTTCATGTTACGTTGCCAAGCCCGAACAAATCAATGGTTAGACGCTCGTGTCGACTCGGGATTGATTTGCCGCTGTTTTTGCTGCAGCATACCATTGTTCTGGCTCCCAGTTTCCTCCTCAAACCCGAACAGATGATTACATGCTCGTGATTAAATTAATTATGGTTCCAAGATCGACCTTCCTTTGAAACGCGGTTTGCCTGAGGAAGGGCGTCTCAGAGCTGAATAGCTCCTGTAGTTAGCTACATGTAGTTGGCTCGGTCGGTCGTTCGGGAGAGATCAAACACAGTTTGTCGGACGAAGGCGTCTGATGATAAATGTTCCATCGTTGTTGTGGAGTGCGAACAAGTATCTTAACAGAAAGGGTAGATTATTCTCGACCACAATGCTATTCACCTTACCCTAACCCTAACCCTAACTGCTCTTACAGTTCTCATTGCCAATTCAAAGCTCGTCGATAAGGTGACATGCACGCAGCCAGTCACAAGACGGACAGTTCGCTGCACCTTGCATAATTGTAACAACTCGAGACAAAAAGATAGAGAGAGAACCGGGTACGTCGTACTGGTACTCTCAATTGAAGAGGTACTGCTAGTACACTTAAGTGGCATTGACCTCGGCCTTCATCTAAGGTTCCAAGCGAACGACGTTGAGAAGGACGAGTACAGAGACTATGGGAGCCATGGAAACAACAAAGGCTTCACTCCAAGAAAAGATTCAGGCTCTGGTCCAGGAGTACGGACTCGAAGCCTGTCGTCAATGTCTCCAAGTCTCCATGGATGAGCAACAACAGCTCAACGAAGCCATTTTGGAGGCAGACTTTGATGGCTTTTTACTGGTCGACAAGGATGGTTGGATCCAATCCTGCAATCAGGCCGCTCTGTCCATTTTTGGATACGCCACGCCACCAGAATTGGTGGGGACGCACATTATGAATTTAGTGGGAGGCAAGGACCCAGAAAACCACAAACGACATTTTACCAATCCACCCCAACCTTTAGAGGGAAGTCGCATCATGACACATATGCGCGATGTACCTGCCAAACACAAGTCGGGGGTGGAATTTCGAGTTACAGTGGGTTTGTGCTTTTTAGAAGTCAACGACAAGCGACAATATGTAGCCTTTGTACGTGATTTGACGAAACAAAAACGGCAAGATGAACTTCATCGAGCTACCTTTGAAGCATCCTTTGATCCGATTGTCTTGACGGATGCTGTGGGGATCATTCAAACCGTGAATCATGCTCTTTTGGAAGAATTTGGGTACCAAGATGCGGCAGATTTGGTGGGAGAATCGGTCACCAAATTATTGCCCGAAAAAAATTGCAGTATGCAAGATTTGGTGGGAAGGACCGACCGAGAAATGATGGCCTTTCGTTCCGATGGGTCGCAATTTCCTATCAAAGTGGCCGTCCAGAGAATCAAGGCGGATCATTTGCACGAACTTCATCTTGTCGGATTTATTCGAAATATTACCGATGAAAAGAAAGCCATGCAAGTGACAAAAATGCAAGGCGAAGTGCGTGCCCAAGAAGCCAAGGCGGAAACCGAACGAGCCATGACGGCCTATTTCGCCCATGAGCTACGAAATCCACTTGGCGCTATTGACTCGGCCCTCACAACCATGCCAGAGGATGTTGCCAACAATACACAAGAAACAAAGGAACTGCTCAAGTCCATACGACTCTGTACGACATTCATGATGCAGGTGATGAAAAATCTATTGGATGTCCGACAGCTGGAACAAGGTCAAATGGCGTTGCATCCCAATCCACTCGATCTGGAAAAGCTCTTGTCCGACGTGCATGCCATGCTCGTGCCTTCTGTTAGGACTGGAGTTGATTTTCGCTTTGCTGCTCACATGAACAAAACCAGTTGGGTGCTGGGAGACGCTCATCGGCTTCGGCAAGTCTTGACCAGCGTTGCCACGAATGCCATCAACTACACGACGTCGGGATCTATATCCTTGTCGATTCAGTGGTCCGACAGTGACTGCAAGGTCGTAAAATTCCAATGTATAGATACAGGGCCTGGGATTTCCAAAGCAGAACAGGTACATCTCTTTCAGCGCTTTGTCAATCGAGGTGGTGCACCGGGTACGGGGCTTGGGTTGGCCATTGCCAAACAAATTGTCGACATTATGGGAGGGACCATCCACTTTGAAAGCGACCCAGAGGTGGCTGCGGGAAGCACATGTGTCGCCATGTTACCACTGCCAAAAGCTGCAGCTCCCGAGGATGAGAATCTATCAGAAACAACAAAAGAGGTGGGGCCAATTGTCGAAGCACTTAACGTGTTGGTGGTGGACGACATTAAGATGAACCGCAAAATGGTCACTCGACGCTTTAAGAAAATTGGTCCAAATTGTAGAATATACGAAGCTTGCACGGGTGAAGAAGCCCTTGATATTTGCCAACGGGGGCAACGTTTTGATGTCATGATTGTCGATAATTACATGGAGGGAGCTGGTGGGATCATCCACGGGACGGATGCTGTTCTTACCATGCGACGCCACATGGATATCGGTTCCCTGATTATTGGTTGTTCCGGCAATGAATTGGAGCAAGAATTTCGCTCTGCCGGGGCAGATTTCTTTTGGGGCAAACCCTTGCCTTCGGATGCAGAGATTATCCGACAGTTACGGTTTGGAATGGAACCTCCGCGCTCGGCGAAGCGGCAGCAAATAGAAGGCGACTACCTCAGTACTTGAAACTTTGAACAGGGTCCAGTGTTCCTCGACAGTCGCCCAGATATGTTTCAGAACCGCGACAATGCAGAAATGACGGGGATACTTCTTGAAAAAAGAGGACGAAGGAAGAGGAGGGCATGGCTGAATTCCGTCGTCTCGCATGTTTCTTTGCAACGAGACAAAAATAAGTGCCCCATGTCACTGTGTCAAATCTTGTTTTATCTCACGTTTGTTCGATCTACTGCTGTAGCGAGGTTTGGTTTTATGGAAGATGCAATCCACTGGATTGCCCAGAACTGAAGCTCTCGCAAAAAGACTTGAATACAAGCATTGGTGACTGGACTATCATTGCTTGGTCGAAGAAGCTACGGGCTGCAGAGCTCGGAATCTCTTGAGCTCACACAAGATGGTGTTCCTAAGACCTTTTCCTATTTTGTGAGTATTTGAAAGATCACCCTTGCAGTAGCGATGGATGGAGTGGACATGAAGCCACAACACTCTCGACCGCGACAGTGGATAGTGTGGATAATGCTCGAATTATACTAAGAAGAGATCAACTAGCTAGAGTAACAAATTTATTTGACATTCTACAGTACTTTTAAAACTACAACGTTCCCATGAAGCATATCCAAAAGGATAATGCCCCATGTCGCCAATTCCCGATCCAAAATCAATTGCATACAGAACATAGATTCAAAAACATCTGTAGGGCCCCTCTTTTCGTGAATTGTTCTTTTCTTTCTGCCAAGAGCGCCCCTCAAGACGGACGCTCGATCAAGAATTATTCCTTACTGGGCGCGGTGGTGCTTGGAATTCCAACCCAGAAAGCAAGGACTAGTACACATATTCGCGTCTTCCAAGCTTTCCTCGTCGTCGTCACTTTCTTCTTCAATTTTCAAAAAGGCCGAGACTTCTCGTTCTTGCACCAAACCAACATAATACGTCAAGGCCGCGGCAAAATTAATGAGTTCATTGAGCAGTTTCGTATTCCCTCCCGTGCGCATGGCCAAGCCGGCCGGATCATATTGCAACAAGGTCACGGGATCGACCGAGTCGACAGACGCAGCATGAATGTTTCTCACAGTCCCGTCTTTTAGCAAGTGGTTGTTTTGCGTGTGGCTGCTGCTGTTGGTGGGCAACAAATCCGACAAGTCGCCTTCGCCATTCGGGGCAATCGCGTGTTGTTTCATGAGTTGCGAGTAGTGTTTCACCGAGCCGGCAAATTCATTGAGATTATCGAGCATGCGAGAATTGCCCGTGGCATTAATGGCGACTCCGGCCGAATCGTATTGGAGGACAGAGGCGGGATCCGAGTCGGCATGAACGACGTGCGTATGGTCCGTATGGTCCTCTGTAGGGTCGGCCGTGACCTTTGTGGGTGTGTAGTGTATCGAGGGAGCCTGCATACTTCACTACAGTACTGGTAACTACTAGTTCTTTGATTTTAGACTACAATACGAGCGAAATTAGGGTGCACAGCTAGATAGATAGATACGCTACAAGTACAGTACGGTCCTTGCCTGTTAGTTCTCTACTTCTTACAAGAGAGAGGAGTTAACACAGACCAAACCAAGATCGCTCTCCCGTCGTTAGTCTTTCAATACTGTAACAGACGACGATCCAAATACAGGCGGGTTGACAGGTTGGTCTGACAGGACGGCGAGTATTCGTACGGTAGTGGTCTGGTGGCGGTTCCATAGAATTTGCCTCTTCCTTCGTTTTTACGCATTTTTCAAGCAAACATAGCACAGACCGACCTCAGCGTCAATACACACACACAGCACAAGACCACTACGTACCATTGCAACAGCAAGTTGGAAGGACGAACGACAGTAGTAACTCTCGACAAACTCCAGTATCACAAAGGTAATAGGAAACGAATACGAAATGGACTTGATTACTCATGCGCTCCACCAGAACAATGAAGGCGTTCGGTTGCTCGCCTTGAACCGACCCACCGAGGCGTTTGATGTTCTCAGCTTTGCACTTGATCAAATGAGCAAAGTCGCCGTTGCCACCAAAATGTATGAGATACAATGCGGCGTATCGCCAATGCCAGTGCCAGCAGCATTCCTTTCAAACTCTTGTACAGGAAAGTTGCCACAAGAACACTTTACAAATCCCATCCCTGTCAAAATGCACCCTGTCTTACACCAAAGCATGGAAGACGACTGCCCTGTCTCTATTTGCAACCATGCAGTGCAAATTCAGATCGAGGGTCTCCAAGGGGCGATGCCAACTTCTCAGTGCTGTGAGCTCTTCATGGCATCTATATCGAACAACATGGCGCTCAGTTTTCATCAGAGGGCTTATGATGGGCACCAGGACCTCAAAGTGACGGCGCTGCGAACGGCGTTGACATTGAACTATCTCACCATGCAGTTGATTCATGCTTGTTCCGGCGAGTTTGAGTGCCCCAGCTTGGCGGCAGCTGTGTTGAACAACGTATGTGTCCTGCACCACGAGCTCGGGGAACGACAACAACACCACGAAGTATTGACTGTTTTGCGGTCGCTCTTTTTTGATCTGGAACTGTTGAGCAGAACACCCGAGCAAAAGGTGTACATTGGAAAGTTGTTTCATGACACTTTACTGAGGATGCCTTATTCTGCTGGAGCTGCATAACAAGCGTTGCATTTGTGATATATCAGTTCCTTTATTCCCCTCCCTGCCTTCTCTTCGTAAATTCATATACTAGTAGAACTAGATTTTCAGTCTTCACTTCTTTCTTTACTGCATTTGCCATGCTGATGCTTGTCTACTACTCTAGAGCTGAGAATTGGACAGAGTGTGATTCTGAATTTGAATTGGTGTGGCCCTCCTGCAAGTGAAAGGGTAGTTAAGTATGGAACTGAAGGCCTGATACCAAGACCGACGCATGCTCGTGTCTGGGAGGATGTGTTCTTCCCATCAAAACATGCGAGCAAGTGCATCAACGTACATTAGTTAGCATGCTCCATCCAGCAGCCGATGATGCAACATCCCCCGGCCAAGCTCCCGCCCCTGAGCATTACTTCAGTTGTGTGTTCATTACCGAAACATTGATGTTTGGATCTCTGAGCTCAATATAGTACGTGATTGTTTTCTACTTACTCCCCAGATTCTTCAGGTAGGTGTAGGCAAGCTGGTTGTGGTCGAGTACTGCAAGTAAAAGTACGTACAGTAGTACGTTCAAGAACGTGACAGTTAAGGTGCAGTCTAGGCTAGCAGCTCCTGAAGTACGTGGTCGTCTGGCCCAGTTAGTTCGACTTACATATGAGGGGCCAGTCATTGAAAAAGTCCACCCGGTTGACGTTTTCTTGAGAATTGTCTCTTCGTCGCTCCTCCGGTCGGTCGCACAGCAACGTATGTACTTGGCGCATGTGCTTCCCGACTTGTGGACGAACTGTCTCGGTCGACTGCGGTGCCAGTCGACGGTCGAATGAAGGTACCAACTCCGAGTACCAGGTCGTTCTTTATCGTCCGAGCAATTAAGTATTCTAAATGTCTTGACTTCCCAAGGAATGCAAGGGCCAAAACAGACAGGTAATGATGGTTTCTCTAGCGTGATCAACTGATCATGGATTATTCTCTCCTGGGTACTCCTTTCTCCAATTTGTCCATTCTATGAGTTCTTCGTATGTCGGACAGAGAAGCCTATGAGGCGGCATTGGAGGAAGTATGCCTGACGGAAGAACCAACAGAAGAAACCAGAGAATAGTACTCCGAGTATCAGTGATAGCGGCTGCTGACGAGATCTGTCTGATCTCAGTGGTTAAGACTGTACTACGACCGATTGGTTTGGTGCAGGTGGCAGGCAGTACTGTGGCCATTACGGTACTACTGGAATGCCAATAGCCAGTTACTCCAACCATAGACTACTAGTAGACCTGGAGTAGCTAGCTAGCAGTGAAATAGTATCATCTGTTTGCGTGTCCGGTAGCCTACTGGACGAACTATCTCTGTCAAGAGAGCTGTCAAGTGTCAAATTCGATCAATAGCCTTGCCGTAACTGCTGACTGGACGCGAAAGTCTACTACTTACTATCTAGCTACTAGAATCTAGCTAGTTGCTGAGGAAGGTACTGGTACCTACAGTACTAGCTAGTTTCAGACAAGCGCCCTTTCCTCTTGGCGCTAGCTAGTGTAGTGGCCATGGCATCAATGAACCGGAAGCCTGTTCGACAATCCCGATCAGTGCTGCTCTAGTACCAGTAGCCAGAAGTAGCACTGGCCCAGCACATGCAGCACCCGCACCTCGAAAGCCATCACCCTGCCCTGGGCCAGGTTCAATGAGGGCTACGCTAGACCAAACTTTGCTAGTAACTCGTAGTCATGAAGAAACTGAAATGACAGAAGAAGAAGATGGAAGCTAGGGATAAGGTATTATAACTTATGTAACTATAATAGATAAGAAATGCATCATCGATCCATAAAAGCATACTGTAGATAGATCCTGTTGTAGATAGTAGAGCCTTCATTCATTCATTGCTTTTAGTTGTTTCGGTTTTCATTGTTCTGTTGCCATTGCAAGGCAGTCAGGATCTCCAATTGTTGGGATGGGTTGAACAAGGGCAACAATGCTTGGAGAGGAATCTGCAACTTGTTGTTGTTGTTACTGTTGTTGTTGGTTGTTTGTTGGGCTAGACTTCTTGCAAAGGCCTCCAGAGGAATTTGGGGGCGCTGCTGCTGCTGCGGAGGAGCATACTGCTGTTGCTGCTGGGGCGTGGATTGCTGCTGCTGCTGCTGTGGTGGTTGCTGCAGAGAGAGAATGCTCTTGATCAATTCCAATGTGGAAGAGGGTGTCGCATTCTGTTGCGGCTGCACAGCCTCCCGTTGGTGCTGTGCCACAATCGCTTGCAGGAGAAGAGCCTCGTTGGCCTTTTCCGCAGCAGCGATTTGAGCTCTCTGTTGCTCGGCAATCAGTTTCTCCAACAGCGAAGACTGTCCATTGTTGTTCGAAACAGCGGCCGCTACAGCACTGCTGGCAGCAACTTGAGGAAGCTGTTGTTGCTGCTGCACTTGTGGAAGCATGGCCACGGCAGGATTGCTGGCACTCGGTACAGGATACACCTGTGCCTGAGATGACAGGGCGGCCGCTGGAGCCATGGCATGTACCACAGCTGCAACTGGGGGTGCACATTGGTCCCTTGCCTCTTCTTGGTGATGCTGCTGCTGTTGCTTGGGCGCCTTCTTAGCGGGGGAAGCACCACCGCCACAGTTCTTCTTGGTGCTGGTCTTGGCTCCACTTTTGGGTGCACCAGGAACCATGTCCATCTCCTTCACCAATCTTGGTGAATCCTTGCAGAACAACGGGTTGTGGAAGGAGAGAGTGTTGCTGGGCATGGAATGGTAAAAGAGACGCTTGAAGCCCCATCGGTTCAAACTGCGCAAAAAGGAAGTCAACTTGGAACCATGAAAGTGCTTGTCCAGTAACTCTGTCTGCACCGTGTTACAGTCGATGGAAAAGCCCTGCCCATCCGGCTGCCAGTAGAGCGACGAAGTCACCTGATTGTTCAGGTACTCCATCAATTTGTCCGGAAGACGAATACGGCCACTCTTGAGGATGACTCCCTTGGGTTGTGGCGGCGGAGGTGGTGGAGACTTAGCACTATACGACGACGATTCCGTGGGAGACACAGTCGGAACCTTGGCGTTGCGGTCGTCGCCGTGGGCTCCGTCGCGGCCTTCTCGGCTGCTGTCCTCGCGACTCTGATCGTCTTCACTGCAGCTGAAGCGGCCCTCTTCTTCTTCGCTCTGGCGATACATCTTTCGTTTCTTCAAAGGAGGAGCTGCGGTACAAGTCAAGTCAAAGCAGAAGTTGGTAAGCCAGCGAGTGCGAAAGAAGTTTTTGCAATGCAACCATGAACAATACTTGGGTGGTGGTGAGGCGAGCAAAAGTCGCTCTCCTCCGCACTACAGTTTAAACATACCATGAAGTTTCACTTGATCATCGCGGGAGACCTCGGAACAGTTGTCCATGTAGTGGGCAATGCTAGTATTAGAACTTCGTTTCGTCATGGTGATTTTGTGTTTATTATTACGAGTATTACGGGCAATATTGCTTGAAGGCGTTTCGTATTTGTGTCAATTTAAGTTGTGTGCTACTAACCCTGTACTAATAGCTACTAGTACGAGTAGCCGGTTCGTACTGTCTGTTGGTATCGATCGGGAAAGTGAATTTGCTGCAGCCACCTTGCAGTTACTGTGGTGCAGAGAGAGTTGGTGAGTTTCATGATCAGGGATTGGCTTCGCGTGCCGGTAATGCTTGCTTTCGAACCTCGCCGTGCCTCATGCTAGCCGATTTTTCGTAGAGAATGTACTGGTTTCTACGCTGTGCCGTGTAATTTATTGTACTGATATCGCTTCTTCTTTTTTCAGTACATCCGGAAGCTCACAGTGAGACAAATGCGAAGGAAGTGACTACACTATTACTATAGGTTGAAGTCGTCACTACTTGTCGCCTCTTGTCCCAGAGTAACACCGAAAGACGATTATTTTAGTCGTTCGTACGAGGCAGTAGCGTAGGTTCAAGTACCATACTGGTACCGGCCAACCGCCTTCAAATGATACTATGATACTATTATGGCCCACGAGGAGTTTCTCGAAAAGTGCGTCAGGAAAGTCGTCAGATCCCAAGTCAGTACCACTAAGGCCGTAAGGATATACTGGCGGCTGTACTCCGTCCTTCAGGCTTTCGGCAGACCGAAGGGCCGTTCGCAAGGCTTCCTGTCCTTAGGACAGACTCCGATCAGTCTGTTCTGCAGGCCGATCAGTAACCGGTACCAACTCCGTGCGTGTGGGAGACTTCTTTTTCAAAAATTTGGTCGTTCCTTCTTCACTCGATCACAGCCAACTACTGGAATAAAATCAAAAAAACGTATGTCCGTTCTCGCGCCAATGGCCAATGGCCGTCTACAAGACTAAACAAGTCCCTAACCTGAACTTTTGACAATTCCTTCGCCGCAAAAACAGGGGCCAATGACCGCTTACAAGACTTGTTAAATCCCTAACCTGAACTTTTGACTACTACTACATGCTGTGTAGTATTCCTTCGGATGTCACGCATGCAGCAAGCCCGGCACGCATGCACACAAACGGATCTTGAATGACTGATAACCTGATTAGACTCAACATTAGCACCCGAACCCTTTGTAAACATTGATTGCTCAATCAACCACAGCATGTCAATTTGTTAGATTGGAAAGATGCCCCTGATCCGGTCGTCTTTCGCATCCCACACCCTTCTAGCTACTGGTAGTAGCTAGCTAGCTAGACATTATCTGCACATGTGCAACCCAGCAGTTGATCGAGCTGAAGTGGCTTGAAAGTCTAGGAAATGGGATCCGAACGAATGTTCAATTGCGATTCAAAGTTGTTCAATTTAGGAACTGCAGGCGATGGCATGTCTGAGCAAGGCACGATCAACGCTTATGCAACCCAACAGTTGTTCAAACTAAACAGCAGAACAATGTCAGGCAATGCAAAGGAACATGAAAGGCTCCTCACTGCACTGTTTCATGACACAGCTGAAGACATTGATGAGACGGCAGCCATTCAACGCAGTCAAAAGGATTCTCCACACAGAATCATTGTTCACTCCAGCATGAGAGAGGATTAGATCAAAGGTCTTTGCTCGAACCTTGCTTCCAAATTGCATCCACTTTTTAGGTCATTCCAAAGCTTACAATTTTTTATTTAAAACACTCAAAGGGTTGTAGCTTTTAGCATGGTGCATTTTGACATGATCAACCACAAATCGCTGTTTGCAGAAAAAAGTTTTAAACTCCATCAAGGTCCGCTTTGCCTTCAAGGTGTTGGAAGGACATTTAGACAAATCATGCAAAGGTGGACCACAATGTGGAGAGAGCCTTTGCTGCACTCAACAGCACTGCTGGCACTGCGCAACATCAGATGATTCAGCAATTCTGTCGTCGAGCGGCATTGAGAATGCACAATGCTTTTGCAACCCACTTCTGTGAAATCACCAAGCAGCAAGACAGAGCGCTTGCTCAGACTGCTCTCAATGCAAAAGTCAATGGAACCAATGATGCCAGAAGAGCAGCAAATCTCACCCAACTGTTAGAGGTCACAACCACGATCACAACAAATCTCCAACGGACCAATGTCGGCACCCTTCCGGCAACTGGCGCTCTCAACCAGACGGTTGGAGAGTTGACGGTTGGAGAGTTGTTGTCCAACAAAGTCTTGAAGCCTGTCAAGCATTGCTTGAGATGCAAAGCAAGAAAGCTAGCAGACATGAAGACAAAGACGTGTCTCATGCATGTCATGCACATCAGTCAGGCAGAAATTGTCAGGTGCCCTCCCATTTTTTGTAAGACTCAGTCACACAGTGGGACAGGATAAAAATGCTGACATCCTCCTCTTTGACAAGCTGAAGAGCTGGCAGAGGAAAACAGTCCACCAAGATTTTGATCCTTTGACCAAAGCTCCAGAGGCGGCAGCATCCTCCATGGAATGCATTGAGGTGTCGGAAAATTTTGACTCAGACAAGAAAGTTGCCAATGAAGTTTAACAATGCCAAAGGCAACAAGACCAAGAAAGCAGCTACTGCTTGAGGTCTCCTTGTCTTAATCATGTTTTTTGACCATGCATTGCTTCATTGGCTCAGCGGTTTGGGTCATGCTGAGTTCCTTTTTCGTGTTGTGGGTGATGGTCCCGGCAAGAAGGTTTGACTGAATGCCACTTGATGGCAGGATGGGTGCAACTGAACAGTTCTTGTCTGGGTGGACAGCAATGCTTTTCCCTGTCAACTTGTCTTCGTGTCTGCATCAAACTGCACCTGGAGGTCTAATCGTCTGCCTTCAGTTTTCCTGTTGTGGTGGCCTTTGGGGTGCAGCGGGATCAATTGAGTCACAAGTGTTCCAGATTTCAGCCAACACATCATGATCAGAAGCCTTCCTAGAGTTGTGCATGGAACTGCACACTCCTCCAAGGCTTGGTGGGCCAAGTCAACCATGATGCTTTCCCTCACTTGTCCAGTCACAAAGCTTTGCATGAGGCAAACAAACTGCATCGCTGACAGAATTCCATGTCCTTTGGCCCGGAACAAATCAGAATGGGTGCCACAGGCAGGCCTGCTTGCATGAATCACCTGCTGCCCATGGATTGTGCTCAGAACCCATCCAAATGAAGCTGCACCAGTGGGGTTTTCAGCTCCACCATCACTGACAAACACAAGCAACTCAGTGTGCAGGATCTGCACCACCTGTTGGTGGGGAACCAAAACTCACAATGATCAAATAGATCACTCTTTCATTGGTTCAGGGTTCACAGAAGCTCAAGGAAGGTGGTGGGGGCCATCAGGGGGCATGAGAGGAGCCAAAGCCAAGGGCCACCACTGCACCATGAAGGTTTCATCATGATGCCTTTCTTTTGCATGGACATGGATCTTCTCTTCCAGGACAACATGATCTGGAACAAAGCTGTCATCTGCATTGCAACTTGTGATGGCTGGGTTGTCACCAGGTGCACTGGTGGCAACAGGACACCTCACTGAGATGCCTGTCAATGGACTCATTTGATCTAGCGGTGTCATGTCACTCAGGGTCATCCACATCTAACCCACCTGGAGTTCTGCATGAAAGAGATGGAAGGTGTCCTCTAGAATGTGGTTCAATGACCAGCACCGCTCCACTTTGACAGTTGTCAACATGATGTTTCACTGACACGAAAGATTCTCTGGCACAATTCGCAAGATGGGATTTTCATCCTTACAAGGCAGAACAAGATGCATGTGTGCAATGGCATGCATTGAAGACTTGCTGATTGCATGCAAGGACCCCATGATGAACATCAATCCTCTCGAACAGCCAAGTTGAGTTGACCTGCATTGTTTCGTTCCACATGTGTTGTGACTGGTTATGCAACAAGAATGATAACCGCTACTCTGCTCCTTGCAAACACATCAAGAAGGCAATGGAGAACTGTCACCACATTTTGGAGTCAACCCCAAGTTAGCTCACTTCTTGTTGCCACTGATGAGGGCGGCCATCCAAAGCTTGTCATGATCTCCTTAGCACAGATCGCATCACAATCTGTCAATGCATCATTGGATTGCTTCAATGCGCAATCCAGAATGGCATGTTCAAGTTGATGTCACTGTGGTGGGCATTGTGTGATCCAGGTTTTCAGCCCACACCACACAGATTGAGTCAAACTTTTCAATGTTTGTTTGTCTCAGTTCAAGTTTGGCGCAAGTTGGGACAAACATGAGTGTGTCAAAAACGTTATCTTCACTTCATTCCAGTCACTGGCATTTGTCATTCATGCACAAGATCATGTGCACCTAGACCATGACCAATCAATGCCATTTGCACCACTGTGCTTAGGTGGGATTTCCTTAGGAAGAGGAAGAGGAATTCCTAGGAATTTCTCTCTTCCTACAGGAACACAGGAATTCCTAGGAAAAGGAAGGGGTCAAATGCCAGAAAAATTCCTATAGGAACCAAGGAACTCATTGCTAAAATTCCTTCAGAGTTCCTTTGCATGACTCAGAACTGATTCACTTCCCCCAAAATTTCGTCAGCAACTTGCATGCAGGATTGGTTCAATGGTCACGAAAATTCAACTTCAACTAGCTAGCTAGCTAGCTAGCTCTACTGATTCAGGAATCCAACCCGGGGGCATATGAAATTTTACTACTAGCGTTTAGCTAGCTTCGAAAATATGCACCCACAACCACTAATAGCTAGCTACCATTATCTAGCTATTATTACTAGCTTCAAATCACTTTTTTTGATTTTCGGGAATTTTGAACCTGTCTTACACTAAAGTCGCTGGGTGTTATCAGTGGTATCAGTGTTGGAAGAAGTGGAAGAAGCGTCCAATCCAGGTCTTTATCCTGTGGAAGTGCTACTGCTACTAATAGATATCAAGTGGGCGGTTGAATTTCAGGACCTTTGAGCCGGTCTTACATCCAAGTCGCTGGGTGGAAGCATTGGAAGCAGTGGTGCAGAACGTCCATTCCAGGTCCAGTTGCAGTGGAAGTACTACTAGTGATAGTAGATGTCAAGTGGGCAGTTGAATTGAATTTCAGGACATTTGAGCCAGTCTTACACCTAAGTTGCTGAGTGAAGAAGAGAAGCTGCTTCCTTTATCTGCTGTGAGCGCTGGAATCCATCTATTGCCAAAAGCAGAAGGATCTCTTTGGATCAAGTCTTAGCGGTTGAATTGAATTTCGCAACTTTTGCACCAGTCTTACATTCAAGTCGCTCAGTGGAATCAGTGCTGTGAGCGTCCAATCAAGGTACAATTCCAGTGGAATCACTACTAGGAACCAGTCAGCGGTTGAATTGATCCTAGCTCTTGATTGCCATTTCAAGACGTTTGAGCCGGTCTTGCACTTAAGTCGCTCAGTGGAATTAGTGGAAGAAGCGTCCATTCTAGGTGTGTTTCCTGTGAAAGCAGCACCACTAGCTAGTAGCTTATCAGTGCTTGAATTGATCCAGTCTCACAGCGGTTGAATTATTGATTTTCAGGACGTTTGAGCCGGTCTTACACTCAAGTCGCTGAGTGTGGAAGTGGAAGCGTCCAGCTTGGTTGCATTTTCCTTTTTCACGTTCCTTCGCGGGGGGGGTGCCAAAAGGAAAGGGAAAATCCAATTTTCTGGGAATTCCTCTTTTCCTTTTCCTTTTCCTTTTTTTAGC
>ENA-ORBV01005261-ORBV01005261.1-microbial-mat-metagenome-genome-assembly--contig:-NODE-5261-length-23962-cov-7.765166_pt1 | contig 23962 bp, 23 predicted proteins | sample MGYA00237777_ERZ505514 | MGnify/ENA primary metagenome ERZ505514 (study PRJEB26160, sample SAMN06269048) | microbial mat metagenome | isolation source: Oligotrophic lake microbial mat | place... | reverse complement strand
CCCTATTTTTGTTTCTCCTTCTGTTTTCGACGGGCTGTGTGCGCGGCTCCGGCGAGGAATCCTGGGTCGCGACCTACGGCGGTTTGTTGAAGAAATATGTCCGTCACGACGGCGTGCGCTACGAGGCATGGCGCGCTCATGCCGTCGATGCCGCCCGTCTCGTGGCAATTTGTGACCGGATCGGGGCGGAGGCGCCGACATCCCCGAAGCTCGAGGATCAACTCGCCTATTACATCAACGCCTACAACGCCTGGGTGTTGCGCGGCCTGCTGGAGGCGGGACCGGTGTCGAGCATCCGCGAGATCGCCCCGGAGTTCGGATTCTTCAATAAGAAAGAGATTCGCGTGGCCGGAGAAGCAATGACTCTGAACCACCTTGAGAAGGAAATCCTCATCGCCCGCTGCGGGCGCCCAAGGAAAGCGCGGAGTGGTCGGGCGCATTCGACGGACTCTATGTCGGGATGCCGCCGACCGAGTTCAAGCTCTGGACCTCTGGCAACCAAGTGACCGGTGCGAAGGTCTGGATTCCCACCAGCGCAGAGGCCGGGCTTCCGGTTGGGAAGGTGCGGACACAGGCATTCTGGGAACGGTGCGGCGTGGACGGGCTGAAGTCGGACGGGAAATCCATCCGCGGCACCTTGCAGGTCAACTATGGCACGCACCTCTGGCCCGCCGAGATCGAGCTGCGCCGGGACGGCTCCCGATTCGCAGGAAACTGGACGCGCAATCTCCCGGCCAAGAAACCCCCCATGCCAACCACTTTGGGCAACCTGAGCGGACGCGTGGACGAGAAACGGATTTACCCCACCCCCTGGCTGAAGCAGAGCCCATGGTCCCCGCACGGCAGGAACCCGCCCGGCACGCGCACCTTCGTGCTGGCCTGTGAGGGAGCCATCGGATTTCGCGAACCCGCGAAGGGACTCACCCTCACCCTGGATCACAACGGGCAACGCTGGACTCGAGCCGGTGCCGGAGCATTCGCATTCAGCCAATCATGGCACGAGATCGATCCGTCGGCCCTCAAACTCGAGGGGGACCGCCTCACCGGCACCGCCAAGGCGGTCATCAATATCGACCCGTATCTCATTGAACAGGACGGCACGGGCGGCGCGGGCGCGCTGACCATCGATGCCACCCTCGCCCCCGATGGCACCATTGCCGGCACCTTCAAAGCCAGTTGGGGCTCCCCCGCCAATTACCAGGGCACCGCGGAGGGAACCGTGACCGAGTAACCCTTCCCCCCGCTCCTACTCTTACTCCTGGGCCCCGTCGGTCATCACCCCTCACCGACACTCTGGGTTCAACCTGCATCTCTCACTGGAGCCGGGAAATCCGGGTTAAGAATTTGAGTGGGAGCAGGAGCATGGGCATGAGTAGGATTGTGAGGTGAGCCGCCACGCGCCACCTGAGACCTGCCCGGTGTGCGGAGAAGAGGTTCCCCGCAACGCCCGGGCCTGTCCGGAATGCGGCGCGGATCATCGCACCGGTTGGAATGACGACGCGACCGGTGCCGATGGGCTTGACCTGCCAGACCCCGACGGCGCGGATTTCGATTACCAGGCGTTCGTGGAGGAGGAATTCGGGACCGGCAGAAAACCGCGTGGGATCGGCTGGGGATGGTGGCTCGCGGCGGTGATTGCACTGGCAGCCTTTCTCGCGCTGGCGCTCGGTCGTGGGTGATCTCCACCCGCGCTGCGCGCCGTGTCATGGACTGCGGTGGCCTGGCGCCGCTTTGGATTGCCCGCCGCGCTGCCAACTTCTGCCGAATCGCGCAACCCAAGTCCCGCGTGCGATCCAAAGCGCTGCTACGCTTCGCTCACAGCGCACTCCAAAATCGGTTTGCGGGACCTTGGTCTACGATTCGCCGAAGGGCGGCAGCGTGCGTGCATGGCCTCCCCGGCAGGGTGTTGTTTTGCCGAACCCTAACTTCGGTATCGTTCGCGGTATTCGCTCGGGGTCATCCCGATTCGTTGGCGGAATCGGGTGGCAAAGGTGCTCTGTTTGGCGTGGCCGCACCGCGCGGTGATCTCGCCGACTCGGAGAGTGGTTCGCCGAAGCAGATCCATCGCGAGGGCAAACCGGCGCCGCTCGATCTCTTCCCGGGGCGAATGACCGAACTTCTCCCGGAACCGACGTTGAAGGGTTTCGCGGGAGGTGCCGATCTTCCGGGCGAGTTCGGAGGCCCTGACGGCGCATCCCTGCTCCCCCTCAAGGCATGCGAGGGCACGGCGCAACAGCGGGTCGGGATGAACGGCGGACCCGGTCGTTTGTCGTTCGTGGAGTGCTCCGGGGGGGATCCGTTCGTCGCGCAGAATGCCTCGCCGCCGTGGTCGGCGAATCCATTCCAACAATAGCCCGACCGCCCGTCGCCCAATCGTCTCCGAGGGCAGTTCGATGCTGGTTAGGGGGTGGGGAAACGCCCCCGCGGCCCCGGCCAGGTCATCCACGCCCATCAGACCCAGATCCTCGGGAACCCGCAACCCCGCGGCGTCCGCCCATTCCAGCATCAGTCCCGCCAATCCGTCGTTCTCGGCAGTCGTTGTGCGGTGATACCGGTGAGCAACCGGAGGTAATGAGGGATCGCGACTGGAAGGATGGCCACCACGCGGATCATTCCCGGAACCTGCAGTCGGCTGACACAAACAGCAAAACAATTTCAACATGTCGGGGTAGGCGGCCCCGGGGGGGCGTGCCACGCTCATTCCCATGAAGACGCGCCTCCTCCTCCTCTCCTGCTGCCTTGCCTTGGCCGGCCTCCCCCTCGCCCGCTCGGGTGCCGCCGTGATCCTCGATGACAGCAGCGTGGACCCGGTCACCGATGCCTACGACCATTACCAGTTCACGGCCAACTCGACCGTCAATAACGGTCAGGATTACAGCGACAACAGCGGCCCTCCCGGGCAGACCTTCACCACACCGGGCGGCGGTGCGAACTACACCTTGACGGTGATCGGGTTCAAGGGGAGCGGACAGGCTGACGGATCGATCGGCCAGTCCGGCTGGGCTTTCCGGATCAGCTCGGTGTCCGGCTCCACGCTCACCCCGATCTCGACCTTCGGCATCCCAACTTCGCTTCCCGGGAATTTTGGTCTGTCCAGCAGCAATTGGCTGCTCCTCAGCCTGACCGATTCCGATTTCCTGAGCCTGCTGCCCTCGACGACCTACGCGATCGAGGCGTTCAGCGATTCCCGCTGGTGGGGGTTCGGCGAGGCCGCGGACGGGAATTATGCGGGCGGTTCGGCTTTCAACTCGAACAGCGGACAGCGCAGCTTCTCCGGAACCTCGATCAGCTTGCGCGGGCGCGACCGCGCCTTCTTCGTCGATCTGACCCCGGTTCCAGAGCCGTCTGCGGCAATGCTGGGCTGGGCGGCGCTCGGGATCGGCGCCCTGCGTCGGCGGCGCTGAGGGTGCCCGGGCCAGCGTCGGCGGACCCGTTCCCAGATCCCGATCACTCGCGGCATCCGGGGCGTTACCGATCGAATCGGAATGGGTCGCAGAAAAGGCCGACGCGTCGGCGCCTTTTACTCAAACGTCAGCTTCCCACCCGCAAACCTCACGGTTGCCTTGCCGATCTTGAGCGCATCGCCTTCCACCGCGACCGTGGGCAGTTCCGATCCTTTCGCGAGCATCTGCACGTAATAGCTGAGTCCGCCCGCTTCGTAGCCGCCCTGGAACCAGTTGACTCCATCCTTCGCGTCCTTCTTCTCCGGCAACACGCCGACGGCTGGCCCCGCCATCACGAGCAGGGCAGCCGCACCGGATTTCCCGCTGTAATCCACGCCAAAAGCCACGTCCCCTTTGGCTCCGGGCACCATGAAATATCCACCGTCGGCCTTTGTCTCGAAGGTTCCGACCTTCCCGCCCGTGAACTTGACCGGAAATTCGCGCCGGGCGCCAAGGCCCCAAACCATGATCGGTCCGCCCCCAAGCCGTTTGTAGCCTTGGGGACCGCTCCCCAGCAGCGCGGTCACCACGATGTCATCGCTGTCCTGCCAATGGTTGCGGAAGAGGACATACCGCGCGATCGAATCCAGAAAGCCATGCGGCAATACTTCGCGCGGATTCTTCTCCGGCACGCCGATCGGCCAGGCGGTGAAGGCCATGACGGCCTGGATCGGGGATTCGATGTTGTATTCCTTCTTCACCGAACCGGGTTCGAGGAAGTGGTTGTGAATCCAGGCAAGCGCCGGTCGATACTGGGCCGGCACCGCCGCCATGCCCTGGGCGAAATCACCGGCATGCGAGGTCATCGGACGTTCATAGAGCAACGCGCCGCCGTAGTCGCCCCGCCAGGGAATCACCGGCCCCTTCGCGGTCGGGATCAGCTCCATCGCGACACGCAATGTGAGCCACGTGCCATTCGGGCGCGGGCTCAGGTAATCGCGGCCCGCGGCGTGGAGCAGGCAGGGAAGGAGCGGGACGATCCCGGTGTTCGAGGTGATGCGGCCGGGATGCGTTCCTTCCGCAAACCAGCCGTGATCGCCAAACCCGCGCGTGAGCACGACCTTCAGGTTGTCCTCCACCTTTGCCAGCACCTTCTGGAGCCGGGCATCGTCGGCGCCGGGGTCGCCGAGGATTGCGAGCACGATCATGCCCGTCCCTCCGAGGTAGGCCCCGAAGTGGTTGCTCCCGGGCGGATACCCGTTCGCAGTGGCCATGTTCTCCAGGGTGAGCGGTTTCTTGTGCTGAAGACAGGGCGACTTGCAATCGAGGATCTCCCGCACCACGCGGGCGCGAAACTCCTCGTCCCAGCCGTCGTAACAAAGATCATACGCGAGCGCCACACCCTGAAAAACCGCCCCCAACCGGAACCCGGTGCCTGGGTTGACCCACGCGTACCGTGGATCCTTGTCGGGCTGGCCCGCGAAGAGTTTCTCGAGCGATTGACGCGCCAATGCGGCGTAGTTTTTGTCGCCGGTGAGCTGGTAGAGCAACCCATACCCGGCCCCGTGCGACATGGTGAACGATCCCTCGGGCAATGGCTGGTAGTTGCCCGGCAGAATATTGACCGTGGCCAGGGTCTGCAGATCGACCGGGAACGCCTCGCCATTTTGTCCGAGCACCGTCCGCAACCGCGCGATGATCGCCTGTCCCTCGGGCGTCGTCGCCCGGGCACGCAACGCCGGGACATCCGCTTTTCGAAACATAAGTCGCGGATGCTCGCCCGATGCGGGCGCCTTGAAACCCGGCACCGGAACAAACCACGGCGTGTCCGGGGAGACTTCCTGGGCCTCGAGTGGGGCGCACATCGCGGGAATCATTGCGAACACGATCCCCGCCGGGCTGTGGAACGGCAGCTTCATCGGCGAATCGTGCGCCTGTCCGCCCGACCAATCAAGGAGTGTACGATCACCGGCCGCGGTCGGCTTCGGCGAGGCGGGCTGCGCTCTCACTCACATCAACCTACCGTGCGATGAATCGTTCTTTGCTCCGGCTTGGTAGTTTGGCTGGTCCAGGCTCGCTCGGATGTTCCGGAGGGATGACAGCCATTTAGTTGAGCGAGGAGAGGGAATATCATGGGACGAGATTACGCCTCGTTCCGGCCCCGAGAACAACGGCAAACCCGGCCGTTCCGCCTCAACGGTGCAACTCGCACGCGTGCGCGGAGAATCCCGCCCCGAAGGAAGTCAGCCACAGGCGCCGCAGCTCGGGATGACCGCCTGCCAGTGTCCGCTCCAGCGCAAACAGCACGCTGGGGCTGCTCAGGTTCCCGCAGTCGCGAAGGACGGAGCGCGTCTCCGCGATCGGACCACCCGGCAGGGTCGCCTCCAGCGCATCGATCACGTCGCGCCCCCCCGTGTGCGCCACCAGGCGGTCCGGATCCGCCGTTCGTTGCTCAAATAACTGGCCAACCGCCGCCGCGGCCAGCCCCGGCACCGAACGATGCAGTTGGTTGCGGAGACGCCCCCCGGAATTCACGAAGCGGATTTTCTCACGATGTTCCGGGCGGTGCAGACTTCGGAAACCGTTCATGCCCCATTGCCCGCCCGCGTCGTGAGCGCTCCAGAGTGCCGCCGCCGCTCCGTCACCGAACAGGCACAGGCTGATGAGCACTCCGGGATCGTCATCGACAAAGAACGCCGATGAACAGATTTCCACCGCAACCGTGGCGACGAGCGCGTCGGGGTTGGCGCTCAGATAGCCGCGCGCGGTCTCGATCATTGGCAGGGCCGCGCCGCAACCGAGCCCGAGCAGATCTTGCAGGAACGCGCTGGGCAGGAGGCCGAGTTGCTCCGAGACATGACTCGAGAGGCCGGGGCACAGATAACCGGTGCAGGTGCAGATAAAGAGCGCGTCCACCGTGCGCGGCTCCAAGCCGGCCGCCGAGCAGGCCCTCCTGAGAGCCTCCCCGGCAAGTCGGGGCGCCTCGCGTTCGAACATCCGGTTCAACCCTTCCGCATCGAGACTGAAAATGGCGCGGGGATCCTCAAGGGCAAAATGACGACGCTCGATCCCGCTGTCCCCGAGCAGGATCGTTTCCAGCAACGATGCCGAACGCGGGCGAAGCCGGTCGGGGACCCCGGCCCCGCGCAACACCTCCCACGCCTCGCGTTGCGTGAGGGAGAGCGGTGGCAACGCGCTGGCAATCGATTGGAGGAACATCAGCGCATCCAACGGCAGATTGCTTCGAATGGCAAATTCCCCGAGCGCACCCACCCGGCGGCGAGACCGATCCCCCAGGGATGCAACAAGAGCGGATGCAACAGGCGCGCCACGCGCACCCGCCGGGCGAAGCGATGTGCGAGGGCGGATCGGACCTCCCCGGTCGCGGCCTCCCACGAGGATCCCCCCCCGGCATACCGGCTCAGCGGTTCGAGCGCGCACTCCGCGGCCTCGAACGCCATCGACATCCCGTTGCCGGTGAACGGAGGGATCATCCGGTCGGCATCGCCGATCCGCAACCCGCCTCCGGGCTGCTTCCCGAACCGGAAGGCCGACGTCCCGCAAACCGACGAGGCGTCGGGGTCGGCCGCCTCGATCCGCCCAGCCAGCTTTCCGAGCCCGGAGCTCCGGAGATACTTCCCCAGCAACGCAGGACCGCGCGCGCGCACCCGGCGATCCCGCCGGAACAACCCGCACACATTGACCCGACCCGCCTCGATCCGGGACAACCCGCAATACCCAAACCGCCCCACATGCATCTCCAGTCCGGCGGTCAGGGGCAGGCCGTGCACGTGCAGTTTGAGCCCGATCCACCGGCTGACGCCGGGCACCCGCTCGCGACCGCTGGCGTGCACCCAGCCCGCTCCGGCGAGGTCGTCCGTCACCCGCGAATCGGTCCGCAATACCCCGCCCAATCCCTCGAAATCTGAAGCCAACCGCTGGTCGAGCGTCCATCTGGAAATCCCGCGGGCACCACCCGGCACCCGCATCGGGGCGGGCGAGCCCCCGCCCACATACCAATGGGCGGTTTCCAAAGGTTCGCCCGCATGGATGGCCTCCGTGATCCCGAGCCGCTTGAGTGTGGGTTCGCCCACCCCGCTGATGAACTCGCCGCACACGCGATGCCGCGGATACCGTCCCGCTTCGTGAATAGTTACCGGAACCCCGCGCTGGCGCAGTCCGATCCCGAGCGCCAGCCCGGCCAGCCCACCGCCCCCGATTCGGATTTCGCGCATGCTCGTCACCGCCGCCAAGCTACCATGCGAATGCTCCCGCGCCACTGGACGGATTCGCGGATCTCCCACGCGGCGGGGTCGAGTCCGAGCAACCCGGGCAATTCCCCCCGGCGAAACCCGGCCCGGATGCTGGCGGGCATGTCATGCCGCGTGACTTCGCCGCCGAGCGGGGCTGCCAGCGAGGCCAATGCGAGCGCGACACGCGAACGCCAGGGTTCCACGAAGATCAGGACATCGAACCGCTTCAGTTGGTCGCCGATGCTGCGCAGGCTGGGATCGGTGAAGTGATGGAGGATCATACCCCCGACAGCGACTCCGGCGTCCGCGGAGCGCAGGGTTTCCAGAAGGTTCCCTTGAACCCATCGGACACCGGGGGGTGGCACTTGCGGATGGAGGTCGAGGGCGGTGCACCGCGCGGCTGGCAATGCACGAGCGAGCAGCGAGGAAAGCCGTCCGTCTCCGGCACCGAGTTCGACACTTCCGCGGCACATCGCCTGGGAATGACGGATGGCGGTATGGAGGATCCAACGTGAGATCCCCAGCCAGCGATCGATGGCGCGCAGATCGCGACGCGACCGGATTGCCCGAAGATCGTTCGGGTCCAGTGTGTCGAGCAGCTCGGGAAAGACGATGCGTGGTGGCAAAAGAAAGGGTCGGGGCGGGCTATTTGGACTGGGTTTCACCGCCGGAAGCCTCAATGAGCCTATCGATTCCTGCCCCTGGAATCCAGAGCCAACTGGCGCCGAATCGCGCGCTTGGCTCGTGGTAGCGGATTTCTCAGGAATTCCGTCTGCGCGCGAGGTGGCATCGAGCCCCGGCCGGTGTGAGGTGGGGGTAACCTGCGCCGGATGTCTCTGCGACTTCCGCTGCAGGGGCCACAGTCCGCTGTAGATGAGATCCAACGCATCGGGCCCTTCCGCGGCATGGAACCTGTGCTTCACGCTGATTCGAACAGGGTGTATGGCCTAACCGGTCACGCTTTGCGCATGAATCCTGACTTCGCTCCGCAGCAGCCCTCGCGCCTCCCGACCTTCCGGGAAGCGATGGTGTTCTGGTTCTGGCTGGGCTGCGTGAGTTTCGGCGGACCGGCCGGGCAGATTGCCATGATGCACCGCGAGTTGGTCGAGCGAAGGCGCTGGTTTGGCGAGGCGCATTTCCTGCACGCGCTGAATTTCTGCATGTTGCTGCCCGGTCCCGAGGCGCAGCAGTTGGCGACGTATCTCGGCTGGCGCATGCACGGGGTGCGCGGCGCAATCGCTGCCGGCGGGCTTTTCGTGCTCCCCGCCGCGCTGTTGCTGTTGGCGTTGAGCTGGCTGTATGTGACGCGCGGACAAACCGGCTGGCTTGCGGGCGCATTCCACGGGGTGCAACCCGCAGTGATCGCAATCGTTGCGGCGGCGGTCATCAAGATCGGGAGTCGGACGCTCCACACACCGACCCAGTGGGTGATCGCCGCGGTTTCATTTGCAGCGATTTCGGTGGGGAGCATCTCGTTCGTGTGGGTTCTTCTGGGAGCATTGGCCGTGGGTTGGGTCGGCTCCCGCCGGTTCCCAGCCCAATTTCGAACCGTCGATGCGAGTCGACCGGCCAGGGGTTCGGAGGCGGACGCCGCCGTTTCGGTCCGGCTCCCGGAGGTACCGCCTCCGAAGTGGAGTGATGCGGCCCGGATTGCGGCGTGCGGCTTCGTGCTTTGGCTCGTAGCGATCGCGTGCGCGCACCGGTTGCAGGGGCCGGGCGGTGTGCTTGGGGATCAGGGATGGTTCTTTACCAAGGCGGCGTTTGTCACGTTTGGCGGTGCGTATGCGGTGCTGCCTTATGTGGCGCAACAAGCGGTCGAGCATCATGGCTGGCTGACGCACGATCAGATGCTGGCGGGGTTGGGGCTGGCCGAAACGACCCCGGGGCCGTTGATCATGGTGCTTCAATTCGTGGGGTTCGTGGGGGCGTGGCAGCAGCCCGGTGGACTCACTCCGCTGGCTGCGGCGACGGCAGGTGCGGCGCTGACGACGTGGGTCACTTTTCTGCCGTCGTTTGTGTTCATTCTAATCGGCGGGCCGCACGTCGAGAAGTTGGGAGAACAACCCCGGCTCTCCGCATCCCTCTCCGCGATTACGGCGGCCGTTGTTGGCGTGATTCTGAGTCTGGCGGTCTGGTTTGCGCGCCACGCGATGTGGCCTGTCCCGGGCCGGTTCGATCCTTTCGTCGCGGTGCTCGCCGTGGTGGCATTCGTGGCGATGACACGATTTCGGGCGGGCTTGTTGCCGGTGCTTGCCGCCTGCGCTGCGCTGGGGGTGGTTTGGGAGCTCGTCGGGACCCGGTGATCGGTGCGGAGTCGATCCCCCGGGGGCATGCTTTTGCGGGGCTCGACCGGCGGAGGCCGGGCTGGTGTAATCCCGCTTCAATGAAGTACCGCAATCTTGGCAGGTCAGGCATCCCGGTCAGCGAAATCGGCTTCGGTGCGTGGGGCATCGGCGGCGGGTGGGGGACCCGGGACGATGCCGCCGCGCTCCAGTCGCTCGAAGCCGCACTCGACGCGGGCGTCACGTTTTTCGACACCGCCATGGGCTATGGCGACGGACACAGCGAGGAACTCGTGGGGAAAGCAGTTCGGTCGCGTCGGGAGAACGTGGTGATCGCCACCAAGATCTCGCCCAGGACAAAGCGGTGGCCGGTGCTCCCCCGCGATCCGGTGAGTGAGACGTTCCCGGGCGATTGGATCGTGGAATGCACCGAAGCGAGTTTGCGACGGCTCGGCGTGGATCGTATCGACGTTCAGCAACTCCATGCCTGGACCCCGGGCTATCTGGGGCAGGGCGACTGGCTCGAGGCGCTCGCAAAGCTGAAGGCGCAGGGCAAGGTGCGGGCGTTCGGGATTTCGACGAACGACTGGGATCCGTATGGCGCCGTCGGCTTGATCGAGTCGGGTCTGATCGATTCGGTCCAGGTCATTTACAACATCTTCGATCAACGCCCGCAGGAACGATTGTTGCCCGCGGCGATCGAGCATGGGGTGGGGATCATCGTGCGCGTGCCGTTCGAGGAGGGTTTGCTCACCGGCGCATTCGGCCCGGATCACCGGTTCGAGGAGGGAGATTGGCGGGGGCAATGGCTGACCCCCGAGCGCCTGGCTGAGGCGGCTGCGCGGGTCGAAAAGCTCGGGGGGTTTCTCACGGCTGACCGACCGACCCCTGCCGCGCTGGCGCTCAAGTTTTGCCTCTCTCACCCCGCCGTATCGACCGTGATTCCCGGCATGCGCTCTCCGAAACATGTCGCGGCGAATACCGCAGTATCGGACGGGATTCCCCTCACCGACGCCGAAGTGCAGGCGCTCGCCGCGCACCGGTTTGTGCATGGTTGGGCGTATCCGTGGGCGCAAAAGTGAGGCACCGAGTCCGACGTTGATCCTGCGGGGGAATTCCTCCGTTGCAGCCGGGCGAGGTGAGCCCGGTGCCCATCGACCGGCTCGGGGCCTTGAGCGTGTCGAAACAGCTGCTCGTGGAGCGTGGGTCGGGCTGGAGAATGCAGCACGGGGTCACCGCCCCCGTCTACAGCGGAGAGGAGCCTCGATCCTCACCCACTTCTCATCCCGCCCAAACCCTGCGCTGGATCGACAGCGCCGTTTGCGCCATGATGAATCCCCACCGGCGCCGCCATGCTCCCGACTGCACGTCACATTCTCGCTCTGGACCAAGGCACCACCAGTTCGCGTGCGATTCTGTTCGACGAATCGTTTGCGATTGCGGGGCTGGCGCAACGGGAGTTCACGCAGCATTTCCCGCAGCCCGGCTGGGTTGAGCACGACCCGATCGAGATCTGGGACACCCAGATCGAAGTGGCTGCGGGGGCGCTGGCCCGGGCGGGGGTCGCGGCAGCCGACGTCGCCGCCCTCGGGATTACCAATCAGCGCGAAACCACGATCGTCTGGGATCGTGCGACCGGTCAGCCGATCCATCGCGCGATTGTCTGGCAGGATCGCCGGACCGCCCCGCTCATCGAGCAACTGAAGGCCGATGGCTTGGAACCGCTCTTTCGGGAGCGAACCGGGCTGGTGCTCGATCCGTATTTTTCGGGCACGAAAATCCGGTGGATCCTCGATCATGTCGCGGGCAGTCGCGAACAGGCGGAGCGCGGGGAACTCGCTTTCGGCACGATCGATTCGTGGCTGGTCTGGAAACTCACGGGGGGCGCCTGCCATGTGACGGATCCCAGCAACGCGAGCCGCACATTGCTGTTCAACCTCCACACCGGGGATTGGGACGACGCGTTGCTCGATGCGCTCGGCATCCCGCGCGCATTGCTGCCGGAGATCGTTCCGTCCGGCGGTCTGATCGCCCCCGCCACGGCGAGCGGGGTCTCGGGCATCCCAATCGCAGCGGTCGCGGGCGATCAACAGGCGGCGTTGTTCGGCCAGGCCTGCTTCGACAAAGGGACCGCAAAGAACACCTACGGCACCGGCTGCTTCCTGCTGATGAATACGGGCGACCGGCCCGTCGTTTCCGCGAACAACCTGATTTCCACCGTCGCCTGGCGGCGCAACCACCAGACCACGTATGCCCTCGAGGGCAGTGTCTTCATGGCCGGTGCCGTGGTGCAATGGTTGCGCGACGGGCTCGGACTCGTCCGCACCGCCGCCGAAAGCGCCCAACTCGCCGCATCGGTCCGTGACACGGGCGGCGTCTATCTGGTGCCCGCCTTTGCCGGGCTCGGCGCGCCGCATTGGGATCCGTATGCGCGCGGCTCGATCTCGGGGCTCACGCGGGGCACGACGGCGGCCCATCTGGTCCGGGCCGCCCTGGAATCGATCGCGTTCCAATCGGCCGACGTGCTTGAGGCGATGGATCGCGATGCGGGGATCTCGCTGTCCGAACTGCGCGTCGATGGCGGAGCGTCGGCGAACGACCTGCTGATGCAATTCCAGGCGGATCTGCTGGGTGTGCCTGTCGTCCGGGCCGGAATCACCGAGACCACGGCGCTGGGGGCGGCCTGGCTGGCGGGACTTGCCACCGGGCTGTGGAGTGAGTCCACGGTTCTCGGGAATTGGAAGGCCGGCGCCCGATTTGAACCCCGCATGTCGCGCGAGGAAGTCGCACAGCGCCGTCACGGCTGGCAGCGCGCGATCGGGCGTGCCCGGAATTGGATCGAACCGGAATGAACCGCGCGGCTTTTTTGGATGCGGTCCGGGGCGACCCACTCGATCTCCTGGTGATCGGCGGCGGCGCCACCGGCCTCGGAGCCGCAGTGGATGCCGCTGCACGCGGGTATCGCGCGGCGTTGATCGAGCAGCACGACTTTGCGAAGGGAACCTCGAGCCGGAGCACCAAGCTCGTGCATGGCGGGGTCCGGTATCTGAAGCAGGGCAATGTGTCGCTCGTGCTCGAGGCGTTGCGGGAGCGCGGACTTCTCGCGCGGAACGCGCCGCATCTGGTCCGAAGTTTGGAGTTCATCATCCCGATCTATCACTGGTGGGACGGGCCGTTCTACGGGCTCGGGATGAAGGTGTACGACGCGCTCGCGGGGAGCCTCGGTCTGAGTCCCTCCCGGACCCTCACGTTCGACGAAACGCTCACCGCCATTCCGACGGTGGAGCCGGAGGGCCTGATCGGGGGTGTTTCCTACTTCGACGCGCAATTCGATGACGCCCGGCTCGCGATCAACCTCGCCCGGACATTTGCCGACCTCGGAGGATTCCCCCTCAATTACGTGGCCGTCACCGGCCTGATCAAGGAGAACGGCATCGTGCGCGGGGTGCGGGCGAGGGATTTGGAATCGGGCGAGGATTTCGAAATGCGAGCCCGCGCGGTCATCAATGCCACCGGCGTGTTTGGGGATGCCGTGCGCCAGATGGACGAGCCGGCGGCGGAACCGGTGATCTCGTTCAGCCAGGGCGTGCACCTCGTCCTGCCCAGGCATTTCCTGCCCGGCTCGGCCGCCATCATGGTGCCGAAGACCGGGGATGGGCGGGTCCTGTTCGCCGTGCCGTGGCACGATCGGGTGATCGTGGGAACCACCGACACGCCGGTCGATCGCGCGGAGATCGAACCGCGCGCTTTGACCGGGGAGATCGCGTTTTTGATGGAGCACGCGGCGCGGTATCTCCACGCCGGCCCGACGGCGGGGGATGTGCTGAGCGTGTTCGCCGGGCTGCGTCCCCTGGTGCGCTCCGGCGACGGGCGCAACACCGCGGCGCTCTCGCGCGACCATACGATCCTGGTGTCGGACTCGGGGCTCGTGACCGTCACCGGCGGGAAGTGGACGACGTATCGACGGATGGCGGAGGATGCCGTCGATCACGCCGAAACCGTCGCCGGCTTCGAGCCGAGACCGTGCGTGACCCACGACCTGGCGATCCATGGTGCGGGCGCTGCACCGGGGGAATTCGCAACGAGCCCGGCCAACCGCGACGACGCGACCGGCCGGGGCGCCGCCGTGCCCGACTCGCTGGCGCACTACGGCGCGGACGCGACGGCCATCGCGCGGCGCGTCCGCGAATCCCCGGAACTCGCGGAACCGATCCACCCGCGGCTCCCCTATTTCCGCGCGGAGATCGTGCACGCGGTGCGGGAGGAGATGGCGCGAACGGTCGAAGATGTGCTGAGCCGGCGCACGCGCGCCTTGCTGCTGGATGCCCGGGCCAGCATCGAGGCCGCGCCACGTGTGGCGGCATGGATGGCCGCGGAACTGGAGCGCCCGGCGGCGTGGGCCGAAGCCCAGGCCGAGGAGTATCGCACGCTGGCTGCGGGGTATCTGATGTGACTTGTGAGCGGATCTGCACATCGAAGCGCTCCGCCAACCAGGCTGTGCCGGGATCCCGTCCCGAGGTGAATTTCGCGCGCCCTCAGGAAAGCGGGTTCACCCGTTTGACGCCCGGGAACCGGTCGAAATCGCGGTCGTTGCTGTAAACGGTGGCGGAATGTTCCATCGCGTGCAGCGCGATCAAGGCATCGGTCGAGAGATTGCCGCCGCTCCCGGCCGTCGCCAGCAGATCGAAAATCCGCGGCAGTGCATTCTCGGAAAGCCCCAGCAGCCGCACCTGGGGGCAGCCCACCCAATGCTCCACCATTTCGCGCACTTCGGCGATCGAGAGGGGGCTTTTTGACAGATGCGGATGCGTCAGCAGCCGGGTGAAAGCCAGCACCACCACCCAGACCAGCCCCACCGGTTCGGATCCGGCAAGGGCGGACTCCCACCAGTGCCGCGCCCTGGCATGTTGGGGGGCGGCCTCATCGTGCGCGTAGATCAGCAGATTCGCATCCGGAATGATCATGACCGAGCACCCGTGACACCTTCCTCGGCCTCGATCTGGTCATAGAGCTGGTTCATGCTCTGCCCCAGGTAGGCGGGTTTGATCCCAACCCGGCGCGTCCGCAGCCGGATGCGTTTGCCCGGCACATTCCCCGCGCTGAGGCCACGCTGAATCGCTTCCTCAAGCACCTCTCGGAAGGGGCGCTTCCGCCGCCGGGCCAGCTCCCGCACCTCCGCGAGAAGGCCATCACTGATGCTGAGAGTTGTTCGCATAAACGCATCATGATGCCCATTCTCGACGCTGTCAACCGACCTCCGCCCGAAACGGCCCCTGGCAACTCGCCTCGCCCGCCCGCGCCTCGGAAGTCTTTGCGCTGGAGTTCGCGGCTTTGCACCATCATCCTATGGACCGTTGATATTCGATCTCGCTGTCGCCGGATTGGTGGCTGGTTCATGCTTCTTTTGGCGGTGACGCCGCTCAGCGCGCGGACCTTCGAGGACGACACGATCACATTCCAATATCCCGGCTCGCCGAAGATTCGGCCGATGCGGGGACTGCAGCAAAACAGTTATTACGGCATCTACCCTGGCGCCACTGTTCCTGCGGCTTCAACCCTTCGAGATCGGCAGGCACCAGAGCCTCGCGGTAGGACTCGGGCAGGCCGAAGATCATCCGCCTGAACGAGGTGCGCCGTTCCACGAGATACCGATTGACTATTTCGTATTTATGCAAAATAGTATCCCCGTGAAGGTCCTCAATTCCAGTCGGCCAGCAGCCACTTTCCGGGCGCTCGGCCATCCGGCGCGAGTCACGGTGGTGCGCGCGCTGGCGCGTGACGGCGAGACTTGCGCGTGCGACCTGGTCAAGGCCTGCGGACTGGGAGGGTCCACCGTTTCCCGGCATCTTTCGGTCCTTCGCGAGGCCGGGGTGATCCGGAGCGAAAAGCGGGGGCTCCAGATTTTTTACACGCTGGCCCGGCCGTGCATCGCGCGGTTCATCGACTGCCTTGAACACCCCCGTCGCTACCCCGAACTGCACGAATCGGTCTGTTGCCGCTGAGGCCCCTATTTTGCCCCTTTATTTCGCGAGTTTACGAACTATGAACCTACGGTCGGAATGGAAGAAACTCGCAGCCCTGACTGGGGTGTTTCTTGCCTGTTTCCATCTCCCGGTCGGCGTGCCAAAGCAGATCACGCCGTTGCTGCTCTTCGGCGTGCTGGCAGCGGGCTTTTTTCTCGGTCGTCCAGGGCACGAAGGCATCATCCCCGCGGAATGGGTGACGCAGGCGGTGGGGAAAAATTCGCTCCGTGCCAATTTTCTGGCGTCGGTCGTGGGCGCGTTCATGTATTTCGCGACGCTGACCGAGGTGCCGATCCTTCAGGGCCTGATCGGCAGCGGCATGGGCAAGGGTCCCGCGCTCGCACTCCTGCTGGCAGGCCCCGCGTTGTCGCTGCAAAGCATGCTCGTCCTGCGCACCGTCATGGGCGGGAGTAAGACCGCGGTCTATGTCACGCTCGTCGTCGTGTTGGCCACGATCGGCGGGTTCACCTACGGCACTCTTTTTATATGAAAAACTTTCGCATGCGCGTGCTCAACTACCTTCTGTATCTGGCCTTCTGCCTGATGGTCGGCACGGGGCTGCTGCTCGCCTATCGGTTGCCCCCCGGCAGCCGCGGGGGCCGCGGCCTTCGCTTCTTCGATCTGGACCGACACACCTGGGGGGACATCCATCTGTGGATCTCGTTCGCGGCGATGGTGCTGGTCGTTCTGCATCTGGTTCTCAACTGGAACTGGGTGCGGAAGATCGCGGTTTCGCGGCGGGTGTGGATGCTCCTGGGAAGTTTGGGATTCGGCCTCGCCCTGATTGCCATCTTTCTTTTCGCCCCAGTCCGCAGCGTGTCCCCGGGCCCTGACGACCGGCCCCGCTGGGGACAGCGCGGACGATGACCGCGCTTCGCCCCGCCGCCGCTTTCCCCCTCACGCCTCCAACCCAAACCAACCACCATTCATGAACAAACTGCAGATTCTTGGAACCGGTTGCTCGAAGTGCAATGCGCTCACGGACATCACCCGTGAAGCGGCGGAGCAGCTCGGCCAACCGTAGTGAGATCGAGAGAATCCACTGGCGCACGGTCTCGTCCTGCCAGTTCCCCGCCAAGCCGCTGCGGCTGTCACCCCCTCCGCTGTAGCGGGCCGGCATGCCCGTGCGTGCGCGCTCCTGCGAACCACCGAGCGGTCGCTTGGGGAGATCGCCGAGCAGGTGGGCCTTGCCGATTCGCACAGTCTGTGCGTGGCGTTCCGGGCCCGGGAGGGGCTGACCCCGATGCAATACCGGGTTCAGACCGACGTCAGCGCTGGGTAGTCGATGTATCCCTTGGGTCCGGCGGCGTAGAACGTGGATTCATCCGCTTCGTTCAACGGCGCGTTGCGGCGGAACCGCTCGGGCAGATCGGGGTTCGCCAGGAAGGCGGTGCCAAACGCAATCGCATCGGCCCAGCCCTCGGCCAGCGCCTGGTTCCCGGTCTCCTGTGTGAACCCGGCTGCGGCGAGGATGTTCCCTCGATACACCGGGCGCAGCTCCCGCGGACCGACGCCCTCGCTGGCGCCGTGTGCGATGTCCTGGGCGCTGACGCGTGCGATGTGGGCGAACGCGAGGCCGAAGTGGTTCAGTTCACTGAGTACGTGGCTGAACGTCTCCAGCGGGTTGGATTCGTGCATGTCGTTGAACACCCCGCCGGGCGAGAAACGAATGCCGACGCGGTCCGCACCCCATACGCCGACGACAGCTTCGGTAAGTTCGAGGGTGAACCGCGCGCGATTCTGGGCGGAACCGCCGTAGCGATCCGTCCGCTGGTTGGTGCCCTCCCGGAGAAACTGATCGGGGAGATATCCGTTGGCGTTGTGGATCTCGACCCCGTCGAACCCGGCGGACTTCGCGAGCTTCGCGCCGTGCACGTATTCTTCGATCACGCCCGCGATCTCTGAGGTCTCAAGCGCCCGTGGGGTGACGTATTCTTCCATCGCGGTGCCGGTGAAGAGTTGCCCCTTCGGCCGAATCGCAGAGGGAGCCACGGGAAGTTCGCCGTTGGGTTGATAGGACGGGTGGGAGATGCGGCCCACATGCCAAAGCTGGAGCACGATGCGCCCGCCTGCTCCATGCACCGCCTGGGTCACCCGCTTCCACCCTTCGACTTGGGCGTCGGTAAAGACTCCGGGCGTGTTGGGATACCCGAAGCCCCGGGGCGACACCGAGGTCGCCTCCGTGATAATCAATCCGGCCGAGGCGCGCTGGCGATAATACTCCACGCTGAGTGCGGACGGAACGTTCCCGGGATCGGCCCGGCAGCGGGTGAGCGGAGACATGAAGATCCGGTTGGGGGCGTGGAGTGCGCCGAGTTGGACGGGAGTGAAGAGGTCGGGAGCTTGTGACATGGTGGATGGTTTGTGGGTCAATGGACCGGGGCGATCTCGGGATGCTGCAGGCTTAGGTTCTGGCAGATTAAACGAACAGACAGGTCGGTCCGGACGCCACACGGTGCAAGCAAGATGCGCGCACCTCCCCAACATCGTGTCCGTCCCTCTCTCGTTGCCCTCCCCGCCTCAAGCGCAGCCTTGGGCACCGACAACGCGGTGCCCTCCACCCCGACGATCCCCGACATCTCGCTCGTCGGCGACTCCCGGCTTTATCGGGGCGTCACTTTGGAACAGCCACGCATCGGGAACCCCGCGTGCGTGGAAATAGTGCGCGCCGGGTTTGCCGGCAATCGGCTGCGGAACCCGTGCGCGCACCGCAGCGTCGCCCGGCGGCACCAGCCTGCCCGACCAGGTGACGAACGGATTCCCCGCCGCACCGGCGGAGGGTGGGGGTGCCGGTGAAGGAAACCACTCGGTGAGATTTCCCGAACGCAGGCAGGCCCGGACACGAACCGTCATCGGCCGGGGAGGATAGAAATAGAGGACGGGCGTTTCCATCCGGACGAGCGAGGGGACGGGCGAGGACTTGGCGGCGTCGGGATTGGTTGCCACGAACGGAGGGAGTTCCGCGAGATCTTGCGCCGGTTGATACCAGCGCAACGGAACGCCGTCGGATCCGGACAGGATGGTGAAGGATGCGGGGCGGGACGAGGCTGGAGGCCTCGCTTCAACCTAGCCCGGGGCAACGCCCCGGGGAACTCGTCCCGGACCCGCGCACGCTGAAGGCGCGCATTACCGACCCTGTCGGCGCATTCGCCTCCCCCGGTGAGGCACGCCTTCAGCGTGCAGGGCGATTTCCGTGCATACCTGGGGCGTTGCCCCAGGCTACGGTGACACCCGGCCGTTGGCCTGGGCGAGGCTGGGGCGTTGCCCCAGGCTACGGTGAGACCCGGCCGTTGGCCTGGGCGAGGCTGGGGCGTTGCCCCAGGCTACGGTGAGACCCGGCCGTTGGCCGGGGCGAGGCTGGGGCGTTGCTCCAGGCTACGGTGACACCCGGCCGTTGGCCGGGGGGAGGTTGGCATCGCCGCAGGCTACGGTGACACCCGGCCGTTGGCCGCGGATCGAGATGGGTTCAACTCGCGGATGCCGACGATTGGGTGCGGTGCTGGAAGGGAGTTTTGAAGCGATGCAAGGCCCCCCACAAACACCCCGATCTGCTTGCGTCTGCCCGGACCCGACCCCAGCATGATCCATGTTGTGCCCACGCACGTTGTGTCCCCCTCCCCGGGTTTTTGCGAGTCCCCGCTGCTGCCGCTGCGGCCGGCAACCACCCACCGTCTGACCGGGAACACTCATCCGCAAACCACCTAACCCAAGTTTCTTATGGAGTGTGCCGATTTGTCGCGGAATCGGTGATTTTTCCGGCAAGCAAGTGCGTAAGTCATTGATAATCAACGATTCTACTTTTCGGTCTCCGTTGTAGTGCCTAATTCGAATATATCGATCTTGATTTCCTCCCACGGTGGCGCCATGGTCGCCGCAATGTTTTTCCGCACCAAGACCATCAAAGGCACCCCTTTGGTCCAGCTCGTCGAAGCCTTCCGCAACGCCGAAGGCCAACCGCGGCAGCGGGTGGTCGTTTCCTTGGGCGAAGCCCGGCTGCCCGAGAGCGAAAAGCACCTCATCGCCCGCGCGGTGGGCAGCCACCTTCTGGGGCAGGCCGATCTGCTCTCGGCCGATCTTTCCGAGGAAGCCGCCACTTGGGTGCGGCGCATCCCGGAGGTGGTCGTGGGATTCATGGCGGTGAGGGAGGGATTGCGCAGGGGAGGGGCAAAAGGGTTGGATGCGCTTTCCCTCCACGGCGTTGGGACGGCTCACGAAACAGGCTCCGATGAAGGCCGGAGGTGGTCGTGGGATTCATGGCGGTGAGGGAGGGATTCGAACCCTCGGTACCCTTTTGGAGTACGGCGCTTTAGCAAAGCGCTGCTTTCGACCACTCAGCCACCTCACCTCGCTGATCCGGGAACCGTAGAGCCAGGGGACGCAGTCCGTCAAACAAATCGATTGGCCGACCGGTTCGGTTGGGGCAGGTTCCCTGCGTGTTCCGGATCGTTCTCCTGCTCGTTGCCCTGGGCCTCCTCCTGCCGGGCTGCGCGCTGACCAAGGCCCGTCGTTCCACGGGGAAACGGGAGGTCGCAGCTCCGGTGGTGCCCCAGGGACCCATCGGCCGCGTGACCGCCGTGAATCGCGCGCTTGGTTTCGTGCTGATCGACGCCCCCAACGCCTTGCGGTTGCCGGTCGGCACCGAACTGCTCGCGGGCGAGACCGGTCCTGATGCCGGGCGGCTTCGCTTGTCAGCCGAGCGTCGCCGGCCCTTTGTCACCGCGGATATCGTCGACGGGGCGGTGGCCGAGGGGGATCTGGTTTTCCGCGTGCCTCCCCCGTCGGTTACGCCGTGAGAGCCGGCGGTCCCGGGTTAGCCTCGCGGACTCCAGAAAAGGTTTCCGGCGAGTTTGGCGTTGGTCTGGCGCAGTCGGTGGCAGAGCTCTTCCATCAGGCGGGTGACGATCCGGAAGCCTGCGGACGGATGGGACTCCATGAAGTCGCGAAAGGCGGCGTATGGGATGGAAGCGACCTCCGTTTCCTCCATCACATGGATGCTGGCCGTGGCCTTGCCCTCCGAGAACAGGTTCACCTCCCCAAAAAAACCGCCCACACCGATCCGCGCCAGGAGCACCTCTTTCGAGCCGGACCGCTGCCGGGCGTGGACCACTCCGCGGCAGATGATATGCAAGGCTCCGATTTCGCCCCCTTCCTCGACCAAGAGGGTGCCTTTCGGGTGAAGCCGAACCTCGAATCGCCCGGCAAGCTCGGCGATCAGGGAGGGGCTAACCTCCCGAAGGAAGGGGATGGATTGGAGCAACTCGGGATGGATCATGGTTTCCAAGCTTGGACGAAGGCTGGTTTCAGGGCAAGCCGAGGAGAAAGGGGAAAAAGTGGGGGAGGGTGTTGACAGAACGTTTAAGGCATTTACTGTTAACCAGATTAACTTCCAACCCCATCCCCATGCTACCTGCTCAAACACTTACCGAAGACCCTGCTGCGCTTGCTGATCTGCATGCCGACCCCGAGGAACTGGCCGATATCGTAATGGTTCTTCAGCGTTGCTTTATTCTCAATCTTTCCCAGAAACTTGCCAAGGGTCAGAGCTCGTTCCCGCAGTATTTTCTGATGCAGTATCTCGAGCAGCAGGGGACGCTGAGCATGAGCCAGATCGCGGAGAAGATGGGGCATACGACGGCTGCGGCGACCGGGTTGGTGGATCGTCTCGAGGGGCTCGGCTACGTCTCCCGCCGGCATGACTCCGTGGATCGGCGGAAGGTGCTCGTGCGCGTCACCAAGGGGGGGTCAACCTTGGTCGCCAAGGTGCGGCTCGACGTGGTCGGGACACTTCGGCAAATCCTGTCGCAGCTCTCGCCCGACGAGCAGCGCGCCTGGATGGCGATTTACCGCAAGATTTTCGCCTTCTGCACCGAGTGCAAATGAGCTCGCGTGTCGCCGCTTGCACGGCGTTCGCCCTCGCTGCCTGCCTGCCGTTGGCGGGTCTTTGTGCGGAGGAGGCATCGCCCAAACCGGTTCGGGTCACCCTCGATCAAACCGTGGATATGGCCATGCGCCAGAACCCGGACATCCGCAAGGCGATCCAGGAAATCGAGCGCACCCGCGGAGTGATCGTGGAGGTGCGCGCGCAGGCGCTGCCGCGCGTGGGTGCCCGGGCGAGGTACGATGAGCGCGACCCCAATGCCATCGAGTCGGGAGGTGCATCAGGCGGGTCCGGGGGCGGCACGCAGGACCGGTCCTGGAACGTCGCGCTGGAGGTCCGCCAGCTCCTTTACTCGGGCGGGCAGGTCAAAGCCGCCCTCAGCATTGCCGATATCACCGAAGACACCTCGATTTACCAGTTGCGCGACGTCGTCGACCGGGTGATCGCCGAAGTGCGCAGCAAGTTTTACGAGATCGTCCTCAACCGGGCCCTGGTTGGCGTGCAGGAACAATCGGTGGCGCTGCTCGAAGAGGAATTGTCGGATCAGAAAAAGCGCGAGGCCGCCGGCACCGTGCCGCGCTTCAACGTGCTCCGGGCCGAAGTCGAACTGGCCAACGCCCGTCCCGATCTGATCCGCGCGAGGAACAATCTCCGCCTGGCCCGCCTGCAACTCGCGAAGTTGGTTGGCCTGAGCTACCAGCGCGTCCAGGAATACCGGGACATCGATGTTCTCGGCGAGCTTCCCTTCGAGCCGCGCAAGGTGGATCTCGACCGTGCCGTGGCCGAGGCGGTCGAGCGCCGTCCGTTTCTCCGGGTCCAACAGCAGCTCATCCTCGAGGAGATCCAACAGATTCGCGTCGCCCGGGGCGGGGCGTTGCCCCGGATCGAAGCCACGGCGGGATACGAGTTTCGCAACTCGATCTTCGGCGATGCATTCGACGGGGTGGTGGACGGTTATTTTGCCGGATTCGAGGGGACGTGGGCGGTGTTCGACGGGATGGAAACCACCGGCAAAATGCGGCAGGCGCGGGCCCGGCTCGAATCGGCCAGGATCAACTACGAAGATGCGCTGCGACAGGTCGAACTGGAGGTGCAGACGGCGGTCTCCCGGCTTCAGGAAGCGCGGGAGTTGATTGACAGTCAGCGCAAGAATGTCGAGCAGGCCCAGGAAGCCTTGCGCCTGGCCCGGGAACGCACGTCGGCAGGGGCGGGGACCCAACTCGACGTGCTCGACGCCCGTGTCGCCTTGATCAGCGCGCAGACCACCGAACTTCAAGCCCGGTACGAATACAACGCCGCGCTCGCGGAATTGGATCGGGTCACCGGCAGCACGACCCGGTTCCACACCGCGGCACCGGCGGCCCCGGCGAAGGGCAGGCAATCTTCCAAAACGCCGCCACCGGCGGCATCGCCTCCGCCGCAGCCAGTCGCGCCATCGGACAAGACGATCCGGGCGGTGAGCCACCGCCCCGCCGGCCGGCCGTGAATGATCCCGAGCGGCTGCGGTTTTCGGCGTTGTCCGCGCTCGGATGGCTCGATCATGGCTTCATCGGACGTGTGCCGGGGGTGGATGTGGATGCCTCCCGCGAAACCGTGGTGGAGCGTCTCGCCCCCCGCCATGCGGCGGCGCTTGCAGAGACGGCGCTCGGCGGACGGCCCTTGCTGCGTGCGGAGCAGGTTCACGGAGCGACCGTGGCAACCGTCGACGCCCGCACCCCGGCCATTCCGGTTCCAGGGACGGACGGTTTGCTGACTGCCGATCCGGCGATTTGTCTTGGGATTTATGTGGCGGACTGTTGCGCCGTGTTCCTGGCGGACCCGACTCATCGGGCGGTGGGGTTGATTCATGCCGGACGAAAAGGAACTGAGCTCGGCATTTTCCCCGCAGCGATTCGGGAGATGCAGCGCCGCTTCGGCACGCATCCCGCCTCGCTGATCGTGCAATTGAGCCCGTGCATCCGGCCACCGCACTACGAGGTGGATTTTGCCGCGGATCTCCGCGCGCAGGCGGCGGCGTGCGGCGTTCTGGCGGTGGAAGATTGCGGGCTTTGCACGGGGAGTGATGTGGGACGTTGGTATTCTTACCGGATCGAGCGGGGCCGGACCGGCAGGATGCTGGCCGTGATCGGCGTGTGCTGAATCG
>ENA-ORBV01005259-ORBV01005259.1-microbial-mat-metagenome-genome-assembly--contig:-NODE-5259-length-23972-cov-3.751329_pt1 | contig 23972 bp, 19 predicted proteins | sample MGYA00237777_ERZ505514 | MGnify/ENA primary metagenome ERZ505514 (study PRJEB26160, sample SAMN06269048) | microbial mat metagenome | isolation source: Oligotrophic lake microbial mat | place... | reverse complement strand
CGGCAGCGTCAGATGTGTATAAGAGACAGGACCTGCTGCACGGCGTTGTCGCCGGAGAACCGCATCTGCCCCTTGGCCTGCAGGCCGTTGCCGCGACCCTCGAAGTCGGCGGTCGTGAGCTTGCCTCCGGCCGCCAGCTTCAGCGCCATCATGAGCTGGCCGTCGGCGCCCGCGTCCTTCGTCCAGAACAGGGGCTGGACCGCGAGCTTGGCCGCCTTGAGGTCGAAACGGCCGGTCACCTCGCCGGTGCCGTTCGTCGCCACCTGATACTGCAATGCGATGCCGACCGGCCCCGTCACGTAAGGTTCCGGCGAGGGGAAGCCCGCCTTGGCGACAAGAGCGGCGGGCAGCGTGCCCTTCAACTCGTAGCGGCGGCGAAACGGCGCCTTGGTGCCATACAGTTCACGCCATCCGATCTCGACGGCATTACCGTCGAGTTTGCCCGTCCCCGAGATGCTCAACTCCGAGCCGCCGTATTTCACGCGTGCAACAGCTTCGCTGAGATCGACATCGCCCAGCGCATCCCTGAGCGAGAAGCCCCGCAGCTCCGCGTCGGCCCTGATCTCGATATCCGCCACCGCCAGCGCTTCGATGAGAGGAAAGGCCAGACCGATATCGACGGCCACTTCCCCACCGACCCGCCTGTAGTCGTAGACGACATCCTTCGGCAGCCCGAGCTGCCGTCGCGCCAGGAACTGAGCGACCCGGGGCGCGGGGCCGGCAACGAGAAGCTGAATGCTGGCGTGAGGCACCGGCTGATCGAGACCGGTCAGGTCGATGGTCCCCTTGGTCAGGCGCAAACCCACGGTGTTACCGCTGGCCACGTCGAAATGCAGCGTCTGGCCTTCGAAGCGGGCCTTACCCGACACGTCCTGCAATTCCGGCATGTGCGGCATGTAACGGACCATCATGCCGCGGTAGTCGAGAAGACCGACCAGGCGATCGACCTTGAGCTGAGAAATCTCATTGCCCGGCGCACTGAGCGCAAACTCGGCAGCCGCATCGGCCTCACCGTTGCTCAAGTTGGCGAGCGCCCACTGCCGCCCACCCGGCGCAAATTCCAGCGGCCAATAGTCACCGAGACGGCTGACGGGAATCTTGCGGACGTCGACTCGTCCCGTAAAGGTCTGCCCTTCCGGCTTCCTGATGCCGACGCCGGTCATCGACACCGTTGTGGCACCGATGTCGAGTTCGATCTTTTCGACCTTGGCGGTATGCGACGCGGCGTCCACCAGGATCCGGGCATTGACCGTCCGTACCTGGTGGGTTGCCGGCAATACACCCGGAAGCGTCAACTTGCCGTTGCCACCATGGATGTCGATCTCGACGCTGCGGATGTCGCCCCCACCACTCGCCTCAACGCGCAACCGGCCGGATAGGGAGATGTCGATGCCACGCAACAGGGCGGCGTCGGGTGACAGGTCGGCGAACATCAGCGGCTTCAGCCCGTCGATATTGGCCTCGACGAAAATCCTGCTGCGGTCGCGCGCGTAGACACCCGACAGCGAAACGTCGATCGGCTCGCCGCCACTGCTGAATTTGGCGCTGGCGACGATGACGACACCACTGGCATCGCGCGTGAGGCGGGCTGTCGCGTTCGGCGCCGTCCAGGCCACGCCGCTCTCCACGTCGCGCAGCGTGACGCGCGCGCGCTGGACCAGCACCGTATCGAGCTGGCCGAGCAGCGACGTCTGGTTGGGCTCGGCCATCAACTGATCGACCAGCAGGTCGACGATCTCGCCTTGGGATTTCGTGTCCGGACTGGCAAGGACACGGCGCAGCATGCCGCCTTCGCGTGCGACATCGGCATCGAGGGTGGGCTGGTCGACGACGATCGACGTCGGCAGGAACCTGCCTCGGATGACGCTGCGCGGCTCGAAGGAGAGCGCCACGCTGGGCGCCGTGGCAATCGCCTCGCCTGCAGTATTGCTGATCTTGAGGCCGCTCAGCACGAGACGAACGGGTTGGTTGAGCCCACTCCATTCGACATAGATGCGCTCGGCGTGGATCTTGACCTTGGCGTCGGGTACGTCGAAGTGCTCCGTGACCCGCGACTTGAGAAAGTCGAGATCGATCGGTCCGGCCATCAGACGAAGCGCCGCGACGGCCACAAGCACCCCGACGCCGATGACGAAACCGGCGGTGACACGCAGAGCGACGCGATAGGCTCTTCTGACCAAAGGTCGATACTTCCAGCTTCTTGACGACAGCAGCGCCCGCAGGCAAGCGTGCCTGGGACACCGACAACTTACCCGACCGCCGCAACGTATGTCTTGGCTTTCGACTGCTCGCCTGCCGCGCCCGCATGATCAAGAGCGGCAGGCCGTGGCATGGGCCCGGTGGGCCGACAAGGCCCACCGGCCAAGCGACCCTACGGAGGTCGCGCTGCTGGACGCACTGTTCGGCAACAGCCCATACCTGACGGAAACCGCGCTACAGAACCCGATTTTTATGACCGATCTGTGGCAGCAGGGACCCGAGGCCATCCTGGCCTCCCTCGCAAGCGAACTTCGTGCCGTGCGGGCGACGGCCCGCGACGGCGCGCTGCCCGAAGCCATTGCAACCACGCTGCGCCGGCTCAAGCGTCGCGTGGCGTTGGTAGTCGCCGTGGCCGACATTGCCGAGGTCTGGCCGCTCGAGAAGATCACCGGGGCGCTCAGCGACTTCGCCTCGGGTTCGCTCGACGCCCTCACCGACTCGATCTTCCTGCAACTCGCGCGCGACGCCCGAATCGAGCTCGGCGGCGATCCCGATGCGGCGGCCCTCACCGTCCTCGGCATGGGCAAGCTCGGGGCGGGCGAACTCAACTACTCGAGCGACATCGACCTCATCCTGCTCTACGACCGCGACGCGCCTGCAATCGCCGGCAACGACCAGATGCCACGCCACTTCGTGCGTTGCGCCCGACTGCTGGTGCAATTGCTGTCGGAGACCTCGGCCGACGGCTACATCTTCCGCACCGATCTCCGGCTGCGCCCCGATCCCGGCTCGACGCCGCTCGCCATGTCGGTCCAGGCAGCCGAACTTTATTACGAGAGCGTCGGGCAGAACTGGGAACGGGCGGCGATGATCAAGGCCCATCCGGTGGCCGGCAATCGTGCCGTGGGCGCGGCCTTCCTGGCTGACATGCGGCCCTATATCTGGCGCAAGCACCTCGACTTCGCGGCGATCCACGACATTCACTCGATCAAGCGGCAGATCGATGCCCATCGCGGCGGCGGCACGGTCAAGGTCTTCGGCCACAACGTGAAGCTGGGACGCGGCGGCATTCGCGAGATCGAATTCTTCGCCCAGACCCAGCAGCTCATCTTCGGCGGCCGCGATCCGTCGCTCAGGCTGCGCGGCACCTGCGAGACCATCCGGGCCTTGTCGGCGACGGGACACGTCACACCAGCGGCGGCGGACGAGCTGATCGAGGCCTACGGCTTCCTGCGCCGGGTCGAGCATCGCCTGCAGATGGTCGACGATCGCCAGACCCACAGTCTGCCGGCCGATGAGGCCGGGGTGGCAGGGATTGCCACTTTTCTGGGCTATCCTGATTCGGCTTCGTTCCAGCAAGCCCTGCTCGACCGGCTGCGCTGCGTCGAAGGTCACTATGCCAGGCTGTTCGAGGAGGCACCGAGCCTGGCCGGCCCCGGCGGCAATCTGGTCTTCACGGGCACCGACGACGATCCCGGCACTTTGGAGTCTCTCAGTGCCATGGGCTTCCGCGATGCGTCTGCAGCGGCCGGCATCGTGCGGCGCTGGCACCATGGCCGCTATCGCGCCACCGCGACCGCGCGGGCCCGCGAACTGCTGACCGAATTGATGCCTGGCCTCCTGAAGGCACTGGGCTCGACCGCCGCACCCGACCAGGCGCTGCTCAACTTCGATCTCTTCCTCGCCAATCTGCCGGCGGGCGTGCAGCTCTTCTCGTTGTTCAAGGCCAACCCGGCGCTGCTCGAACTCCTGGCGACGATCATGGGCAGCGCGCCCGGCCTCGCGGCCCATCTCGCGCGCCGCACGCTCCTCCTTGATTCCGTGCTGTCGCCGGACTTCTACCGCCCCCTGCCCGCAGCGGCCGAGATGACCGCGGAGCTGGCCGCCGTGATCGGCCGTGTCGACCACGAGCAGGATATCCTCGACCTGGCGCGGCGCTGGGCCAACGACCGGCGCTTCCAGATCGGCGTGCAGCAGTTGAAGCATATCGTGCGGCCGGCAGAGGCAGGCCTCGCCTATTCCGATGTCGCCGCCGCCACCATCTCGGCGCTCTGCGACCGGGTCGAGCAGCGCTTCGCCGACGTTCATGGCGGCTTCCGCGGCCAGCGCCTGGCCGTGCTGGGGCTGGGCAAGCTCGGCAGCCGGGAGATGTCGGCCACTTCCGACCTCGACTTGATCTTCGTCTACGACATCCCCTCGGACCTCGAGACCTCGGACGGCGCGCAGCCGCTGTCGCCGATCCAGTATTACACGCGGCTCAGCCAGAAGATTGTGACGGCGCTCACCGCCCATACCAATGAAGGTGCGCTCTACGAAGTCGACATGCGGCTGCGCCCGTCGGGCCGCGCCGGGCCGCTCGCCAACTCGCTGGAAGGCTTCGAGGCCTATCACGCGCAGTCGGCCTGGACCTGGGAACAGATGGCACTGACCCGCGCCCGCGTGATCCACGGGCCGGCAGCGCTGATCGATCGGCTCGCAGATATCGTGAAGACGACGCTCTGCCGGCCGCGCGACGCCGGCGCGCTGGTGCGCGATGTGGCCGACATGCGCGACCGCATCGCCCAGCATGCACCGGCCAAGAGCGCGTGGGACTTCAAGCACTTGCCGGGCGGGCTGTTCGACATCGACTTCGTGGCGCAATATCGGGCGCTCTTCCACGCTGCGGCTCGGCCCGACCTGCTCGCCCCCCATCCCGCCGAAATGTTGCGCCGGATGGCCGAGGCCGGCCTGATCGAGCGCGCCGATGCCGAGCGCCTGCAGGCCACGCGCACGCTGCTCTCCGACGTGCAGAGCCTGCTCCGCCTCACCCTGAACGGCGACGAAGCGGCCTTCGACGAGACCAGCGCGCCTGAGGGCCAGCGCCGGTTGATCGCGGCCACCGAGGATGCGGCCGATCTCGCCGGCCTCAAAGCGCGGATTGCGACCGAGGCAGCAGCCGCGCGTGCTATATACGAGCGCATCGTCGAGGCGCCGGCGCGCGCCGCCGGCTGGCAGGCAAGGAGAGACAAATGAGTGTCGAGGAAGGCAAGAAGGCGCCGGATTTCACCGCCGCCACCGACGGAGCCAAGAAACTCAAGCTCTCGGATCTGCGCGGCAAGCCTGTCGTGCTCTACTTCTATCCCAAGGACGACACACCGGGCTGCACCACCGAGGCCTGCGGCTTCCGCGACGCGGCACCTGATTTCAAAAAACTGAAGGCCCAGGTCGTCGGCGTCTCCAAGGACAGCGTCGCCCGCCACGACAAGTTCAAGGCCAAGTACGAACTCAACTTCCCGCTTGTGTCCGACGAGGATGGCAAAATCTGCGAGAAGTACGGCACCTGGATCGAGAAGAGTCTTTACGGTCGCAAGTACATGGGCATCGACCGCGCAACCTTCCTGATCGACAAGGACAGCGTGATCCGAAAAATCTGGCGCAAGGTCAAGGTCGCGGCCCATGTCGACGACGTGCAGGCGGCGCTGAAGGCCCTGTAGCCTGGCAACGGGCCGGCCTGGATCGCCTTGCCGCCGACCCGTGCCCTGCCCTACGCTACAATCTGAATTTCACCCGCCCGGACAGGAACACCCCATGACCAACGACAATCCCGACAACAAGTGGATCGGCAAGCGCACCCCCCGGCCGGACGGCGCGGACAAGGTCACCGGACGCGCCGCCTACGCCGCCGACACCAACATGCCCGGCATGATCTGGGGCAAGGTGCTGCGCAGCCCGCACGCCCACGCCCGCATCAAGTCGATCGACACCTCGAAGGCCGAAGCCTTCCCGGGGGTCAAGGCGGTCATGACCTCGAAGGACATCGTCGACTTCCCGATCGACAAGGGCCCGGTCATGTTGGGCATCCAGGACATCCGCTGGATGTGCCGCAACGTGATGGCGCGCGACAAGGCGCTGTTCCATGGCCATCCCGTCGCCGCCGTCGCCGCGACCTCGCAGGAGATCGCCGCCGAAGCCCTCAAGCTGATCAAGGTCGACTACGAGGTGCTGCCCCATGCCATCGACGTCGAGGACGCGATGAAGCCGGGTGCCACCCCTCTGCATGACCACATCAAGTTCGAAGGCAAACCCTCCAACATCGCGGGCACGCTCGAGCACAAGAAGGGCGATATCGAAGCCGGCTTCAAGCAAGCCGACGTGATCGTCGAGCGCAGCTTCAAGACCGAGGCGGTGCACCAGGGCTACATCGAGCCGCACGCCTGCCTGGTCAGCGTTACCGACGGCAAGGCCACGATCTTTAGCTCGAGCCAGGGCCAGTTCATGGTCCGCGCCATGACCGCGCTGCTGACCGGCGTGACGCAGAGCGACATTCGCGCCATTCCGGCCGAGATCGGCGGCGGCTTCGGCGGCAAGACCATCATCTATCTGGAGCCGCTGGCGCTGGTGCTGGCGCGCAAGTCGGGCAAGCCCGTTAAGATGGTGATGAGCCGCGAGGAAGTGTTCCGCGCCTCCGGTCCGACCTCGGGCTCGATGAGCAAGGTCAAGATCGGCGCCAAGAAGGACGGCACCATCACGGCCGCCCAGGGCACCTACTGGCTGCAGGCCGGCGCCTTCCCCGGCTCGCCGATCCGGGGCGCCGCCGGCTGTGCCTTCGGTCCCTACGATATCCCCAACGCCTACACGCTGGGCTACGACGTCGTCTCCAACCGCTCCAAGGTCGCGGCCTACCGCGCGCCCGGCGCCCCCATCGGCGCCTATGCCGTGGAGTGCGTGCTGGATGAGCTGGCCGAGAAGCTCAAGATGGATCCGCTCGAGCTCCGCCTCAAGAACGCCGCCAAGCAGGGCACCAAGGCGGTGCATGGTCCGGTCTATCCGATCATGGGCTACCAGGAGACGGTGAAGCAGGCGCTCGCCCATCCGCACTACAAGGCGCCGCTGAAACCGAACCAGGGCCGCGGCGTGGCCTCGGGCTACTGGTTCAATGCCGGCGGTGAATCGAGCGCCAACATGAGCATCAACGAGGACGGCACGGTCGTGGTCATGACCGGCCATCCCGACATCGGCGGCTCACGCGCCTCGACCGCCAACATCGCCGCCGAGCTCCTGGGCATCCCCCACAGCAAGGTCCAGGTGCTGATCGGCGACACCAGCAGCATCGGCTTCTCGAACCTGACCGGCGGCAGCCGCGTCACCTTCGCCTCGGCGATGGTCGTGACCGATGCCGCGGGGAAAGTCATCGCCGACCTCAAGCGCCGCGCCGCCAAGATCTGGAAGATCGACCCCGAGGCGGTCACCTGGGATAACGGCGAGGCCAAGCCTGCCGGCGACAATGCCGGCAAGTTCGATCCCCTGTCGCTGGCCCAGCTCGCCGCCCGCGCCACCGAGACCGGCGGCCCGATCGGCGCCGGCGCCTCAACCAACACGACTGGTGCCGAGGGTGGCTTCAGCACGCACATCTGCGACGTCGAAGTCGACCGCGACACCGGCCGCGTCTGGGTGACGCGCTACACGGCCTTCCAGGACGTCGGCCGCGCGATCCATCCCGACTATTGCGAGGGCCAGATCCAGGGCGGCGTCGCCCAGGGCATCGGCTGGGCGCTGAGCGAAGAGTACATCTACGACAAGAACGGCCGCCTCGATAACGCCGGCTTCCTCGACTATCGCATGCCCGTCACCTCGGACCTGCCGATGCTCGATGCCGTCATGATCGAGATCCCGAACCCGAAGCATCCGCAGGGCGTGCGCGGCGTCGGCGAGGTGCCGCTGGTCCCCGTGATGGCCGCCGTCGCCAACGCGCTGCACGGCGCACTCGGCGAGCGCTTCTACAGCCTGCCCATGTCGCCGCCCAAGGTGCTGGACGTGCTGGAGCCCCAGGCAAAGGCCGCCGACTAGGCCTCTTCCACCGTCTCTCCCGGTTGGCCCAACTTTTCAAAGTTGGCCCAACTCGAGGTGCAGATATTTGGCTTTCAAACCGCCTGAAAGCCAATAGATCCGGGATTTTTCCCAGCCCAGCGGGCCCACCTGAAACGTCGGTGTGTTGGGCCCGAAAGTGTGCCCGGAGTCCGTTCCGACCCGGCGCACGATAACGTCCACGATTCGAGGCGTGGCTCTTTTCCAAGATTGGCGCTGGCATCGCCAGCACGAGGCCTTTTAGGCGATTGGCCCTTTGGGCGATTGGATTGTGTGTCACCCCTGGGTCAGGACCCAGGGCGGCTGCACCAAGCGCTTTGCGCGGGCCCGCGGATGGTCGCGGACAGGTCGTGCCGGAAACAAACAAAAAGGCTGGCGCAATCTCACCAACCTATCGAAATATTAGGCAGAAACCTGCTGAAGTGTCAACTTTCAGATTGATCAATGTATCAGCTTACTAACTGCTTCTTCAGTTCGTACCAGCGGTCGAGGATGGGGAGGATCTTGTCCTCCTTCTCGGCCGGCAGCGAGAAGACGATACGGTCGATGCCGATCTTCTCGCAGAGCCTCAGACGCTCGATATTGTCGGGAACGCGAAAGACACTGATCGGCAGGCTGGCGGGATCACGGCCGGCCTCCGTCGCCATCTGGTGGAACTGGTCGATGACGCCCATGCCGTCCTTCTCCAGCCAGTCGTCGCGCGGAATCCAGCCGTCGCCGTAGCGGATGGCGCGCCGGGCGGCATGCGGGAAGCCGCCGCCGACGATGATCGGCGGATGCGGCGTCTGTCGGGGCTTCGGCCACTGTTTCATCTTGTCGAAGTTCACGAACTCGCCGTGATACTCCGGCTCCTCGTTCGCCCAGATCGCCTTCATCGCCTCGATGCGCTCGCGCGCCAGCTTGTGGCGCGTCTTGAACGCCGTGCCGTGGTTCTCGATCTCGGGCTGGTTCCAGCCGTTGCCGACGCCGAACAGGAAGCGGCCGTTGCTGAGTTGGTCGATCGAGGACACCATCTTGGCCGTGACGATCGGGTCGCGCTGGATGACGAGCGCGATGCCGGTGCCGACCTTGAGCTTCGTCGTGGCCGTGGCGGCGGTGTTGAGCGCCAGAAAAGGATCCATGATCTCGTAGTAGGCGCGGATCAGGCCGCCGGTGGCCGGATAGCGCGAGTTGCCGGCCGACGGGATGTGCGTGTGCTCCGGCACCCAGAGCGATTCGAAGCCCCGGTCCTCCAGCGCCCGGCCGAGCGGCGCCGGCTGCATGGAGTCCGTCGTGAAGAACATCACCGCGCCGATTTTCATGACGTCAAGTTCTCCTGCAGCCTATTCCCACGGCCACTTGAAACCGCGCTTCGCCGGCGGCGGAGGTGGCGGCGGGGCTTGCTGCTGCTGTTGCTGCCGCCGCTGCTCCTCGGCATAGGCACGCCGCTGCGCGTCTTCCCACTTGGCAATGGCGGGCGCACCTTCCGTGAGCAGCGACGCCTTCTGTGCCGCCGTAAAGAAGCCGGTCGAGACGTCGCCGTTTTTGCTCTGCCAGGCCGCGATCGTCTGACGCGAGCGCGGGCCGAAGGTGCCGTCGATACCGCCGACATCGAAGCCCAGCGACAACAACGCCACCTGGAGTTTCTGACGGTCGCGGTTCGTCATCTTGAGCGCGACTTCCCCCGGTTCGGCGTTGGCTCTCGCCTCTTCCTCAGCAGCCTTTGCCGCCGCCTGCTCGGCCTGTAGTCGCTCACGCTCGCGGGTGGCCGCCTCGTCGGCGAGACGCTGTTCCTCGGCGAGGCGACGCGCCTCGGCTGCCTGGCGGCTGGCCTCCTCATTGGCGCGCGCCGCCACCTGAATCGCAGCCGGTGCCACCGCCGGTGGTGAGGCCGCTGTATCGGGAGATTTCGGCGCGAAGACCGCATAGCCGGCGCCGCCCCCCAGAACGAGCAAAGCCACGGCCGCCGCCGCCAGGACCATCGGCTTGTGTTGCCTGACATTCGCCGGCGGAGTCTGGGCAGGTGTCTGCGTCTGGATTGGTGTCTGCGTCTGGACGGGTACCTGGACTGGCACTTGGGCAGGTTCCGTCTTTGCCTCCGACTGCCTAGGCATGACGATTGTCTGCTGGGTCTGCCGGGAAGCGCTGTCGGCCACCTTCCACACGCCGGTCGCCAGGACGTCCCGCCATTCGTCGATCGTCTGCGGTCGCGCATTGGCTTGCAGCAACATGCCGACATCGATCGCCGTCAGGAGGATCGGCGAATAATCGGCGCCAATCGTCTCGGCGGAAACGGCCGAATCGCCTTCCAGCAGACGTTCCAGGGCACTGGGCGGCGGCTTGCCGGCGACACAGGCATAGAGCGTCGCCGCCAGCCCGTAGATGTCCGTCCACGGTCCCTGCTTGCCGGCGCTCGACTGCTCCGGGGCCGCGAAGCCCGGCGTGAAGATGGCGGTCATCGCCTGTGTGCGGCCGGCAATGTCCGCCCGGGACGCTCCGAAATCGATCAGCGTTGGCCAGCCGTCGGGCCCCAGCATGATGTTGGCCGGCTTGACGTCGCGGTGCAGGAAACCGACATCGTGGATCTGTTCGAGGCCGTCGAGCAGCGGCGGCAGGATCTGATCGATCAAGGCTTGCGGCAGGCGCGTCTCGCGCAACAGGCGCTGGGCGAGCGTCTCGCCCTCGAGAAGCTGCATGACGACATAGGCAGTCCCGTGCGCCTCGAGGAAATCGTGAACCCTGACGACTGCCGGAACATCGCTCAGCTTCGCCATGGTCCGCGCCTCGTCGAGGAAGCGGCTGCGGCCCCAGACGAAATCCTTCGACACTTCGGTCGATCGCGGCAGCACCTGGGTGTCGCCCTGGCGGATCGCGAGGCCGCTCGGCAGGTACTCCTTGATCGCGACATCGCGATGAAGCTGGGTGTCGTGGCAACGATAGGTGATGCCGAAGCCGCCCTCGCCCAGCACCGCGAGGATCTTGTAGCGTCCGATCACGAGCCCGTTGGCCAGCGCCGAGTGATACTCGGCCCGGTCGATGCCAGCGGATTTCTCGGTCGTCCCCTCGGTCACCTGCGGCCCTCCGAGCCCCGCAGGAAGGTACCGCCTAAATCGCCGTTCGTCACCGCCCGGCCTCGGTTATTGTGCGCCGGGAGGCGGTTTGATGAGCGGAGTAAGGTCGCCGTCGGCAATGAAAGAGCTTTGGATTTCTGCCAAGCTGCGTCGAGGAGAAGCAAAGATGAAACTTTCGATCGAATGCGAGCGCGAAACAGATGGTCGTTGGATCACCGAGATCGTCGAGATTCCCGGCGCGATGGCCTATGGCGTCACGCGCGATGAAGCCATGGGCCGCGCCGAAGTCGTTGCGCTACGTGCCATCGCCGACCGCATCGAGCATGGCGAAGCCAAACCCCTCGACATTTCGATATCCCTCGCCGCTGCATGAACACTGGCCGTCGACCCATCAGGCCGGCCGGCTCAGGATCCTGCGCGCTCTTCGTCGTGCACGGCGCCTACCGTTGGACTCGATCCATTAGGACTTCTTCGGCGACCAGCCGTAGATCTTCTGCAGGCTGCCGCCCATCAGCGTGGCGCGGTCGCTGTCGGAGAGGCGATCGGTGATGCGGAAGGAATCGACACCCTCCTTGTAGGTGAGCAGCGCCACGGCGCGGGTCCAGTCGGTGCCCCACATGCAGCGGTTGAGCGTGAAGGCATCGAAGATGCGGCCAAGCGGATCCCAGATGTCCTTGTAGGGAAACTTCTCATGGCTGAGCGTGCAGGCGCCGGTGATCTTGACCACCACGTTGGGGTTCGAGGCCAGCGCCAGCAGCTTGGGCAGCTCATGCCACGGCTCTTTCGGCGCCGGCGGCGCCATCGGCTGTTCCAGCCCGAGGTGATCGATCACCAACGTCGTATTGGGGTTGCGCTTGGCGAGCAGGCCCACCTGTTCCAGCCGGCCGCGCGCCATCAGGTTGACCGGCAGGCCGTGCCTAGCGGCGGCGGCCAGCACGCGGTTGATGCCGGGATCGGCCGCATCGGTCGAAATCTCCGGCGTGAACATGATGCGGATGGCGACGGTGCCGTCCATCGCCGCCCACGCCGCGATCGTGTCCTCGACCTTGGGATCGTTGGCATTGACCGGCTTGATGACGCCGAAGCGGCCGGGATGCGCCTTCTGGACCCCAACGGCATAGCTCTCGTCCCACCGGTACATCGTATAAACCGAGACCAGCAGCGCGCCGTCGACGCCGACGGAGTCCATCGCCTTGATCATGTCGGCGGCCGTCACTTCCGGCGGACCGGCGAGCACCGCGGCCCATGGGCGGCCGGGATGGTTGCGCTCGTAGCAATGAACCTGCGCGTCGATTGTCGGCATGCGAAACGGCCTCCCACGGAATTTGCGTGAACCTACTATGAGCTATTCAAATCTGCGAATGACTAGGTCTCACGGTTGATCCGGCGCCATAGGCCCGCGATCCCCACTCCCAGGGCCAGCGCCCCGCCGATCAAAAACCCACTGCCGTAGCCGCCGGTGATCGACAGCGCCGCGCTGAACAGCAGCGGCAGGACCAGCGAGCCCGCGTCGCCGAACGCCAGCACCGCGCCGGTCGTGGCGCCGATGCGGCCCGAGGGCGAGAGCCGCGCCACCTCGGCCAGCAGCACGCCGTGCCAGCTCACGGCGGTGACGCTGAAGGCGATGGCGATCCCCGTGGCCGCCCAGGTCGGCCAGGCAGGATCGATGAGCGCCGTGAGGACCGCGGCACCCGCCATGGCGATGCCGAGAAGCGCCAGCAGGGTCGCGGGCTTCACCAGGCGCGAGGCGAGCCAGCCCCATCCGATGCGGGCCGGCACGGCGACCGCGACGGCGATGGCGAACACGATGCCGGCGCGTTCGAGGTCGTAGCCCAGGCCACGCACGAGATAGAGCACGAAGAAGCCGGTGAAGAGCGACTGCAGACCGACGAAACTGAACATGGCGACGCAGAGCGTACGCAGCGCCGGGTCGCGCAGGACACTCGCGACATTGGTGCGGATGTCGGCGGGCGACAGCGGTTGGGCGGGGTTGCGGTCGGTGTCGAAGCGCGCGCGGAGCGGCTGCAGCGCCACCACCGTGGCGAGGCAGAGGCCGGCCACGACGAGCAACGCCGTGCGCCAGCCGGACTCGACGGCCAGCACCGGCGCCACCACGCCCGCCAGCATCAGTCCCGCCGGCACGCCGGTCTGCTTGATCGAGAAGATTAGCGGCGCGAGGTGCCGCGGCGAGAGCCGGCCGAGCAGGTGCGAGCTGGAGGGCGTCGAGAGTGCCTGGCCGAGGCCACCGACGAAGGCGCCCAGCGCAAACAGCGGCAGCCAGCCCGCGGTGGTGACAGCCAGGCCGACGGCCAGCGCCAGCATGCCGACCTGGGTCATGCGGAGCGCGCCGTAGCGGACGATGAACCCACCGCAGCCCATAGTCGTGATGAAGCCCGCGACCGCGCCGATGGCGAGATAGACGCCGACCAGCGCCGGATCGACGCCGAGGTCGAGCACGATGGCGGCGGCGATCAACGGCACCGTCGAGCGGCCCAGCGTCGCGAAGGACTGCTGCACCGTCATGGCGCCGAGCGCTAGGTAGAGATTGAAGATTTTCAGGCTCCGGCGGGTATCGACCGAGAGTGACAGAATTCGGCGCACGGCGCTAAGCTGATGCGCATGCGCTTCAAATGGCTCGATGCCCTGTTTGCCGCCCCTTCTGTGCCGAACAACCGGCCGCTGCGCGATCTTTCGCGGTTCGAGATGGGCGTCTGCCCGGGGTGCCGGGGATTGCGCGTGGCGGCGAGCGAGCGCTGCAGCCACTGCGGCAGCACCAAGCCCGCCACCGCCGACGTTTGACTGCGCTACAAATCCGCCGCGTTGCGGCGGCCCTCCCTCTAGCCCTTCGCGGCCTTCTGCTCTTCCAGCCGGTCGGTGGCGGGCGGCGGCGTGGGTGACAGCGCGGAGATCTCGGCGCGCAGTTCGGGCGTCATGTCGATCTTCACCGAGGCGAGCGAATCCTTGAGCTGATCGAGATTGCGGGCACCGATGATCGGCGCGGTGATGGCTGGATGCGACCCCACCCAGGCGATGGCTGCGCTGACCGGGTGCATGCCCTTCTGCTTGCAGAAGGCGACGAACTTCTCGGCGACATCGAAGGTCCAGGCTTCGCCGTAGCGCACTTCGTACATCTTGTTCGTCTTCAGACGGCCAGTTGCCTGGCCGAGATACTTGCCCGAAAGGATACCCGCCGCGCCGGGGCTGTAGGGAATGACGCCGATGCCGTTGGCCTGGGCCATCGGCAGCAGCTCGACCTCGGCCTGGCGCTTCACCAGATTGTACATCGGCTGGATGACCTGCAGCCGCGCCCAGTTGTGGCGCTCCTGGAGATCGACGGCGCGCTGCGTCTGCCACGCCGCCCAGTTGCTGACGGCGGGATAGAGAACCTTGCCCGAACGCACCACGTCCTCCAGCCCGCGCATCATCTCCTCGATCGGCGTCAAAGGATCGAACTTGTGCAGGAACAGCACATCGATGCGGTCGGTCTGCAGGTGGCGCAAGCTGCGCTCGACGGCACGCACCACGTGGCGGCGCGAGCTGCCGCGCGCGTTGATGTCGTCGCTGTGCGGGCTGAAGCATTTGGTGGTCAGCACGAGATCGTCGCGATGGCCTTTCGCCAGGCGGCCGAGGATCTGTTCCGACACGCCCTTGTTGTACTCGTCGGCGCAGTCGAAGAAGTTGATGCCGGCATTGCGGACCGCCTTGTACATGGCGGCCGAGGTGGCTTCGTCGGCATCGCCGCCGAAGGACATGGTGCCGAAGCAGAGTTCGGAGACGGAAACGCCGGTGCGGCCGAGGAGCTTGGTTTTCATGCGCGATTTCTAGCACGCCAGGGCAAATCGCTCTACGCTCGGGAAAATAGCAAAAGCAACGAGGGCGGAATGCAGGACGAGGGTTCGTACGATTTCATCGTCACCGGCGCGGGCTCGGCCGGCTGCGCCGTCGCGGGCCGCCTGAGCGAGGACGGCCGCTTCCGCGTGCTGCTGCTCGAGGCCGGGCCGAAGGACTCCTATCCGTGGATCCACGTGCCGCTCGGCTATCACAAGACGTTCAACAATCCGAAAGTGAACTGGATGTTCGATTCGGAGCCCGAGCCGGAGCTCAACGGCCGCATCATGTATCAGCCGCGCGGCAAGGTGCTGGGCGGCACCAGCTCGATCAACGGCATGGTTTATATGCGTGGCAATGCCGCCGATTACGACGAGTGGCGCCAGCGCGGCTGCGAGGGCTGGGACTACGAATCGGTGCTGCCCTACTTCAAGCGCGCCGAAGACAATCAGCGCGGCAGCAACGACTTCCACGGCACCGGCGGGCCGCTGAAAGTGCAGGACCATGCGTGGAAGCCGACGCTCGCCAAGGCAATGCACGATGCCGCGCTCGAAGCCGGCATCCCGGAAAATCCCGACTTCAACGGCGCCAACCAGGAAGGCGTGGGCTACTACCAGACCACGATCAACAACTCGCGCCGCTGGTCGAGCGCGCGTGCCTATCTCAAGGACGCCAAGCAGCGCAAGAACCTCACGATCGCCACGTCGGCGCACGCCACCCGCGTGCTGATCGAGAACGGCCGCGCCGTCGGTGTCGAATACCGCACGCCGGCCGGCCTGCAGGTCGCCAAGGCCAGGCGCGAGGTCATCGTCTCGGGCGGCGTCTACGGCTCGCCGCAGCTCCTGATGCTGTCCGGCCTTGGCCCGGCGGCACACCTGCAGCAGCACGGCATCGCGGTCGTGAAGGACATGCCGGGCGTCGGCAGCCACCTGCACGATCACTTCAACACCTACATCGCCTACAAATGCAGCCAGCCCGTGACCATGAACGACCTGGCGAACAGCCTGCCGCGGCGCATCCTGGCCGGCATGATGTACGCCTTCGGCCGCACCGGACCCCTCGCCTCGATGGGCCTCTTCGTCGGCGCCATGGTGCGCAGCGACAAACGCTTCGAGCGGCCCGACCTGCAGATCAACATGTTCGCCTGGGCGATCAAGGAACGTAACCGCCACGGCGTGGTCGCCCAGCCCTTCTCGGCCTTCGGCCTCTCGCCGGTGCATCTCCGCCCCGACGGCCGTGGCACGGTGCGGCTGAAGTCGGCCGATCCTCTGGCGGCGCCCGAGATCCGCTTCAACTTCCTGAAAACCGCCAACGACTGGGACGCCATGCTGAAAGGCATGGCGATCTGCCGCGAAATCGGCAGGCAACCGGCCCTGAAGCCGTTCGTGGTCGAGGAAATCATGCCCGGCGCCTCGGTGACCGAGGAAAGCGCGCTGCGCGACTACCTGCGCGCCACCGGCGTCTCCAACCTGCATCCGGTAGGGACTTGCCGCATGGGCCACGAGCCCGACGCCGTGGTCGACCCGCAGCTCCGGGTCAATGGCATCGCTGGCCTCCGCGTTGCCGATGCCTCGATCATGCCATCCATCGTCGCCGGCAACACCAACGCGCCCTCGATCATGATCGGCGAGAAGTGCGCCGACATGGTGCGCGCGGCGGCCGCACAGCCTGGTTAGGAAGCGGGCAGCCTAGGGATAGGTGATCGTCACCGGCCAGCTGGTGGTGCCGCCCGCATAGGTGTAGGCGGCGGCGTTGAAGGCCGGCGGGCCCATGCTGCCCTTGGCGTCGCGCGAGAAGCCGTAGCCTTCCTCGGGCTGGCCGAAGAAGCCGGTCCGTAGCTTGGTCTCGCCCTTCTCGGCATGGAAGAAGGCCACGGCGTAAACGCCGGGGGCCACGTCGGTGAAGGTGCAGGTGGCATGCTGGCCGGAGATCGGCGCCACCACGCCCTTGAATTCCTGGCCGCTCTTGGGGAAGGTCGCGGCCGAGTTGTAGAGGCCGCAGCGCACGTCGCCGTTGTTGTTGCGAAGGCCGCTCACCTGAACGGAGATGGAATTGCCCTGCTGGGCCTGAGCCGCCGCAAGGCCGAAGCCTGCCGCCAGAACGAGCGCACATCCGAATTTCGTGAACATCATTTGATCTCCCCCTTCATGCTGCTCCTAAATCACGAGCGAGGCCCCAGCAGCTTGAGGCCTTCGACGGTGAGCGTCACCGAGGTGGCCGGATCGCCATCGGAGCGCAACCAGCCCTTGCCGACCGCAAGCCGGATCGCGGCATCGACGGCATCGGTGTTCGCAGTCGCCAGCTTGCGCTGAAGCTTTTCCACGTGCGTCCAGGTGGGCGGCGGTCTCTTGCCCGTGAGTTCGTGCACGGCGGTCAACAGGGCGGACATGAACTGGGCGGCGTTAAGCGGCTTTGCGAGCATGCCGGAAGTATAGGCCTCAGCCCTACTGGCAGGGAAACACCTTCATCTCGGGACCGAAGTCGTAGGGCGACGGCACCTGCGCGAGTGACGTGACCTGGGTCGTCAACGACCAGGCAAAGGCGCGCTCGTGTCGGGAACAGAACTCGGCATCCTGGGTGGGACGGCCCGCCGTCCGGTTGGCGATTTCGGTCACCAGGACGTCGATGTTGAGGCGCTTGCGGCCGGCCAGGCTCTTCAGTTCGGCAGCGTTGGTGGTGAGGTCCGGCGTGAACTTGGTGATGAAGGCCTGGTACTGCTCGGTGAGGCGACGGGAGCCATCGGCCGACTTGCAGGAAAGGACCCCGACGGCCAGCTGCTGCTGAACGCTGCGGACGCGATAGGTGCCGAGATCGGCGGCGTCGTAGCAGACGGCCCGGAGGTTGGCCGGCGCTGCGGCCGCGGGCGTGGCGGCCTGATAATTCGGGGCTGGGACGCTGGTCGCGGGTGGCCGAACGGCGCAGCCAGCGAGCGCAATTCCCAATCCGACGACGATTGATGCGTAGACTGACTGTTTGACCATTGAAGTGCTCCTGACGGCCACGCAACGCCGGTCGGAGCCCTTCGTTCCAAGGCTGTACAGCGGCGGTCAGTTCCCCCGAATGGCGGGTTTGATCGCGAACGACTCGCCTGCTTCGCCGCCGGCGTCGTAGGCCATCGGCGACACCATCCGGCTGGCGCGGGACACGGTCCGGAGCTTGAGGTCGAGTTTCTCGAGTTCGGTGTCGACGACTGCCGCCTTGAGGACGACGAGGCCGCGGCCGGTGCTGTTGTTCACCTGGTCGCGCCCCGCCTTCATCGCCATGAGCTTGTCCGCGATGGAGGCGACCATGCCCAAGGCGAAGGAAGCATTGGCCAGGTGCCGCTCCTGGTGCCTGAAGCGCTGATAGTCCGGGGAGGTCTTGTAGCGTCCGAGCTCGGAGCGGACGGCGGTGTCGATCACTTCGGTCAGGTAGTGCGCCGCTTCGACGTCGGCGCGCAGGCCGAAGAAGACGTAGCGTCCCTCGCCTGCGGCATCCTTCTCGCGCCAGACGCGGCAATCGCAGAACTCGGCGATGGCGCCCACGCAATCGTCGAGCGGGATGCGCTTCTTGCGATGGGTCTCGTATTCGCGCCGCTCGCACGGCGCCTCGCGGATCTCGATGTCGGTCAGTGACAGGTCGTGGCGATCGAGCAGCTCCGCGACCTTCTCGGCCGCCGCCAGCGCCTCGCCTTCGGTGCAGCCATTGTCGATGGTCTTGGCGCGAAGACCCTGGATGCGCGTCCGAAGCTTGTCGAACGCGTCGGCGGTCACTTGGCCCGGGTCCTGTAACCCTGGATGAGGGCGAACGCGACGCCGATGGCCAGGCCCGGGAGCATCGAGAAAATGGCGATACCCGCCGCTCCCATCTCGCACCCGCCCGAATCGCCCGGCGTGCCGCAACGGGGATCGAGCAGATGGGCGGCGGTCAGGACGATGAAGAACATCGCCACCGGCACCACGATCATGCCGGCCAATCCGAAAGCGAATGATCTGACAAAGAGCCGGAGCATCAGGCCGCTTCCTTGTCGTTGCCTTCTCCCACGCGCGCCGCCAGCGACGCCGCCATGAACTCGTCGAGGTCGCCGTCCAGCACCTTCTGCGGGTCGGAACGCTCCACGTTGGTCCGCAGGTCCTTCACCATCTGGTAGGGCTGCAGCACGTAGGAGCGGATCTGGTGGCCCCAGCCGATGTCGGTCTTGTTGGCCTCGATCTCCATCCGCTCGGCCTCGCGCTTCTGCAACTCGACCTCGTAGAGGCGCGCCTTCAGCATCTGCAGCGCCTTGGCGCGGTTCTGGTGCTGCGAGCGTTCCTGCTGCACGGCAACCGCGATGCCCGAGGGAAGGTGCGTGATGCGGACGGCCGAATCGGTCTTGTTGACGTGCTGGCCGCCCGAACCCGAGGCGCGATAGGTATCGACGCGCAGGTCCTTGTCCAAAAGCTCGATCTCGATGTCGTCGTCGACCTCGGGATAGACCCAGACCGAGGCGAAGCTGGTCTGCCGGCGCGCATTGCCGTCGAACGGCGAGATGCGGACGAGACGATGCACGCCCGACTCGGTTTTCAGCCAACCGTAGGCGTTCGGCCCCTCGACCTTGTAGGCGCATGACTTGATGCCGGCCTCTTCACCGGCGCTTTCCTCGAGCCAGCTCACCTTGAAGCCGCGGCGCTCGGCCCAGCGCGTGTACATGCGCGCCAGCATCTCGGCCCAGTCCTGGGCCTCGGTGCCGCCGGCGCCAGCGTTGATCTCGATATAGGCGTTGTTGCCGTCGGCCTCGCCCGACAGCAGCGTTTCGAGCCGCGCTTTGGCGGCCTCTGTCCGCGCTTCGCCGAGCGCCCGCTCGGCATCGACGATCATGGCCTCGTCCTTCTCGGACTCGGCCATCTCGATCAGCCCGACATTGTCGTCGATGGCGGCGCGCAAGCGCTTGATGGTGGAGATCGCGGTTTCGAGCCGCGTGCGCTCCTTCATCACGGCCTGGGCCTGCTTCGGGTCGTTCCACAGCGCCGGATCCTCGGCGCGCGCGTTGAGCTCGTCTAGACGTACGACCGCCTGGCCGTAGTCAAAGACGCCTCCTCAGGAGCTCGAGCGACTCCTCGATCTCCTTAACCATCGACTGGGCTTCAGCGCGCATCACTCTGTTCCATGTTTTCGTGTGTCATCCCAGCGAAGCGAGGGATCCTTCCTGTGGCCCTAAAGGCCCCTCGCTACGCTCGGGGTGACAACCTTCAATACGTCTCGCCGGTCCCCGAGAGGCCGGGGCGGCGGGTGCCGCCCGCCTGAAGCGGGCCGCCGGCGGGGTCTATACCGGAATATGGGGCGGAGCCGTCAAGCGGAGTCACCATGAAGCCGTCGGAGCCGGGCTCGGTGCCGGGCTTGAAGACCTCATCGATCGTGCCGCCCTCATAGGTGAAGCGCACCATGCGCAGGCCCGGGGGAATGCGGAACGGCGTCGGCGCCTTGCCCTTGAAGATCTCCTTGGCGATCTGCTCGAAGATGGGCGCGGCGTTGCCGCCGCCGGTCTCCTGGGCGCCCAGGTTCCGCGGTTCGTCGAAGCCGATGAAGACGCCGATGGTGATGTCCGGCATCGAGCCCAGGAACCAGTTGTCGCGCGCATCGTTGGTCGTGCCGGTCTTGCCGGCAATCGGCCGGCCGAGTGATGCGAGCCGGCCGGCGGTGCCACGCACTGTCACGCCCTGCATCATGCTCACGACCTGGTAGACCGCCGCCGGATCGTGGAAGGGCTTGCGCGAATCGATCAGCTCGGGTGGCGCCGGCTTAGCCCCGGCGGCTGCCTCTCCGCAGCCCTTGCAGGCGCGCGGTTCGTGGCGATAGACGGTCTTGCCGTTGCGGTCCTGCACGCGGTCGACGAGGCTCGGCGTGATCTCGAGGGCGCCATTGGCCAGCATGGCGTAGGCCATGGTCATGCGCAGCAGAGTCGTCTCGCCAGCACCCAGCGACATCGGCAGGTAGGCGCCCATGCCGTCGGTGACACCGAACTCCTTGGCGACGTCGACGACGCGCTTCATGCCGATCTGCTGCGCCATGCGCACCGTCATCAGGTTGCGCGACATCTCCAGGCCGCGGCGGACGGTGGTCGGCCCGAGGAAGTCGCCGCCGTAGTTCTTCGGCGTCCAGATCGGCTGGCCGTGGCCGGGGTCGTAGCTGAACGGCGCGTCGAGCACGACGCTGGCCGGGCTAAAACCCGCGTCCATTGCCGCCAGATAGACGAACGGCTTGAAGGCTGAGCCCGGCTGGCGCGCGGCCTGGACGGCGCGGTTGAACTGGCTGCGGCCGTAGGCCCAGCCGCCCGACATGGCGAGCACGCGCCCGGTCTGGGTGTCCATGATCACCACGCCGCCCTCGACGTTGGGCACCTGGCGCAGCGCGTAGGTCCTCGGCGGGTAGGGCTTGGTGTTGGCCGGCGCGCCCGGCGCACCGGCTGGCTTCTCGATCTTCTCGACCACGATGACGTCGCCCACGCTCACCACGTCCTTGGGAGCACGCGGCGGATTGCCGACGCGCTGGTCGGCTAGCGTCGGCCGCGCCCAGGTCATCTCGGCGAACGGGATCGTGCCCTCGTTGTTGCCTTCGCCACCAGGCAGTCCGACGATCTGCACCGACTGGGCATCGACCTTGTTGACGACCGCGAGCTGCCACGCCGGCGGCCCGAACAGCGGACGGCGCTGGGCGATGCGGGCGAACTCCTCCTCCCACACGCTCATGTCGGGGATCTTGGCATAGGGCCCGCGCCAGCCGTGGCGGCGGTCATAGGCGATCAGCCCGTCGCGCAAAGCCGTATCGGCGGCCAACTGATAGGCCGGATCGAGCGTCGTGCTGACGGTAAGACCGCCCTCATAGAGGCCCTTTTCGCCATAGGCCGCCATCAGGTTGCGCCGCACTTCCTCGGCGAAGAAGTCGGCCGTCGTCGTCTCAGTGGCGCTGCGACGTCGGAGCTGCAGCTTCTCGCCGCGCGCCTTCTGGGCTTCGGCGGCGGTGATGTAGCCGTCCTCCTGCATGCGGGTCAGCACATACTCGCGCCTTGCGTAGGCTTCTTTTTCGTTGCGCACGATGTGATAGCGGTTGGGCGCCTTGGGCAGCGCCGCCAGATAGGCGATCTCGGACAGGGTGAGTTCATCCAACGATTTGTCGAAGTAGTTGATCGCCGCCTGGGCCACGCCGTAGTTGCCCGAGCCGAGGTAGATCTCGTTGAGATAGAGCTCGAGGATGCGCTCCTTGGAGTAGGTCTCCTCGATGCGGAAGGCGAGGATCGCCTCGCGGATCTTGCGCGCCAGCGTCGCCTGGTTGGTCAGCAGGAAGTTCTTGGCGACCTGCTGGGTCAGGCCCGAGGCGCCCTCCGGCCGCTTGCCGGGATTGGTGATGTTGGAAATCATGGCGCGCACGACACCGATGAAATCGATGCCGGGGTGCGTGAAGAAGCGCTGGTCCTCGGCCGCGACGAAGGCCTCGACCACGCGCTTGGGCATGGCCGCGACTGGCACGAACACCCGCTTCTCGCGAGCATACTCCGCCAGCAGCCGGCCATCGGCGGCATAGAGGCGCGACACGGTCGCCGGCTGGTAATCGGCCAGCTGCTTATGGTCGGGCAGCCCGTGGCTGAAATGCCAGAACAGGCCCGCCACGGTTCCCGTCCCCACGATCAGGGCGGCCGTGGTGAAGGCCAACAAGATTTTGAACAGATTGAGCACGGTCATCTTCTACGCGGCGCCTTTCACGGCAGCAACGGCGAGAATGGCCGCGACTTATGCCTTTCTTGTGGCGCCGGCCGCCGCAAAATGGGCATCAACCGAGCCCCGGAGCGCCCGTGCCAGCGCGATCTGGTGCTGCCGAACGGTCAGGAGCTTCTCGTCCTGGGGATTGGAGAGATAGCCCAGTTCGACCAGCGCCGCCGGGATGTCAGGCGAGGTCAGCACGGCAAAACCCGCCTGCCGGTGGGTGCGCGGCAGCAGGCGGACGCCGTTGCGGCTGAAGCTCTGCACGATGGTCTCGGCCAGCCGGCGCGAATCGTTCACCGTGCCGCGCTGCGCCATCGCCACCAGCGTGCTGGCGACGATGTCCGGCTTGTCGGCCAGCCGCATGCCGGCCACTACGGCGTCGGCGCGGTTCTCGCGCGCGGCCAGGGCGGCCGTCTCGCGGTCGGTCGCCTGTTCCGACAGCGTGTAGACCGAGGCGCCGCGGACATCGGAATTTTCGCAGGAATCGGCGTGCAGGGAGAGGAACAGGTCGGCCTTGGCTTCCTGGGCCCGGGCGACCCGCTCGCGCAGGGCCACGTAGTTGTCGGTATTGCGCGTCAGCAGCACGCGATAGCGGCCGCCGGCCAGCAATTCACGCTGGAGCACGCGGGCGATGGCCATGACCACGGCCTTCTCCTGCGTGCCTCGAACGCCCTGGGCGCCCGGGTCCTTGCCGCCATGGCCGGGGTCGAGGAAGACCAGCTTCGGCCGGGGCAGCGGCGCCGGCTTCTTGACCGACTTGGGCGCGGGCGTTTTGGCCCAGCCATCAGCCGCACCGAGGCCAAGGGCCGTCAGGCCAGCCAAGGTTGCAAGAAGATCTCGGCGGTGAAGGGCGGACATGGCAAAAGCCACTTTTGTGTCAGAGGGAGTTTATTACTTTTTTCGATATCCTAATCTAGATACTTAATTCCCTAGATAATTTCAAGTCTTATCAATTAGTTAATAGACAATACTCATGTCCCTCAATCTTTTGATTGTCGCACCCCGGTGAACCCCGTATGTTGCGTCTCGCGAGCAGTCGCCGTCGTTCGAAGCGCCCCACCTTTGTTGAAAGACTGGGGGGACAGCGCTCCGACGGCAGTCCCCAGCCGGGCCACCGCTGGCGCCCCTTTTTGCAGTGCAAGAACGGGCGCGGCGGGCCCGCCAAAGGATTGTTAGACAGGCGGTGGCTATCAGGAACACCGAGGTTGGCAGGACCCAGTTGCGGTCCGGCGGCGCGATGCTTCCCCGTCTTGGCCACTGTTAGGCCGTTCGACGGGTCGATGGCGCTCCGTCCCCCTCGCGCCAGAGAGGCGGCTTGGCCGCTGGTCGCTCGCGC
>ENA-ORBV01005258-ORBV01005258.1-microbial-mat-metagenome-genome-assembly--contig:-NODE-5258-length-23972-cov-14.422348_pt1 | contig 23972 bp, 19 predicted proteins | sample MGYA00237777_ERZ505514 | MGnify/ENA primary metagenome ERZ505514 (study PRJEB26160, sample SAMN06269048) | microbial mat metagenome | isolation source: Oligotrophic lake microbial mat | place... | reverse complement strand
CAGATGGACGCAGATGGACGCAGATTCGGACGTGGGAAAAGAAACGCGAAGGAGCGAAGAGCACGAGGGCAAGGAAAGGCGGTCTAGAGACGGCACGGAGGTGAGAATCGGGTTGCGGCGTCCGGGGCTCGGGTACCGGGTGGCAAGCAGAGTGTTCCCTTGGAGTGGCACCGCCTGCTGGAACGGCGAAGCTGCCAAGTAGTGGGTATGCTGGCCGCCGTGGTCTAGGACTCTTTCGGATAGCGCAACACGCGATCGTATGGTGGAGGCTGAATGACAAGCTCGGATCAGACTCTCTGGTGCATCCGCGCCGGATCGACCGGTCAAGCCGATGAACTCTTCCTCAAGCAGAACCGCATCGCGCTTGGGTGGGATGCGATGGGCGATCTGTCCAAACTCGCTTCCGATCGCGACGCGTTCCGGGCCAGAGTTCACCAGGTGTATCCAGATTGGACGGCGGGCAAAACGAACAACAGCGTCAGCCAACTGTTTCGATTCACCCACAACATGAAACCAGGCGACCTCGTCGCATTCCCTTGCAAGCGTGAACGTCAGATCTACCTCGGACGGATCGTCGGACCCTATCAATTCGACCCGAAGCCACTCCCGGCTTACCCGCACCACCGTAACGTTCAATGGGTGCGCGATCTTCCACGGTCCCACTTCTCGCAGGGCGCGCTGTATGAAGCAGGTGCATTCCTGAGCTTGTTCAAGATCTCGACATACGCCGACGAGTTCATCGCTGCCATCGAGGGCAAGGCCGCCGGCGTGCCAGTGCCTGTTGCACAGGACGAGACCATCGCCGCCGTCGCCACAAACATTGAGGATTCCACATACGATTTTATCATCAAGAAATTGGCGAAGGAGACCAAGGGTCACCCGTTCGCGGCGTTCGTCGCGCACGTGCTTAACACAATGGGATACAAGACCCGCGTGTCACCAGAGGGACCCGATGGAGGCGTGGACATCATTGCACACAAGGATGAACTGGGATTCGAGCCCCCAATCATCAAAGTACAGTGCAAGGCGACCGAGGGAAGCATTGGCGATCCGGTGGTTTCGTCTCTCTACGGCAAGGTCGATACCGACGAGTACGGGCTGATGGTAACGCTTGGGACGTTCACAAACGCCGCCAAGCATTTTGCCCGGAGCAAGCCCAATCTTCGCCTGATCGACGGTGAGGAACTGGTGCAGTTGATCTTCGATCATTACGAGCAGTTCGACTCCCGCTACAAAGGCCTGTTGCCCATGCGGCGTGTGTATGTGCCCGAGCCAGAAGATGAGGGGGCAGAATGAGAAGCGGCCTGGAACGTGTAGGCAAGACTATTGCCTCGCGTTGAGTCGATCGATCTCGGTTCTAGCATACGACTCAATGGCTCATGCTGCCAGCGATTGAACAACTCGATCTACGCAGCCCGCAAACAGTGATCAACGCGCTGCAAACCGGCACGCGGGCCAACCTCGCCGCGGCGTGCCGACATGGCTCGATCGATCACGTCACGCAGCCCGGGCAGTTGATCGCAACCGGCGACCTGCATGACAATCCGCTGCACCTGGCGAGGCTGGTCCGCGCAGCGGGGTTTGAATCAATGGACCCCGCCGCGCATCGCCACCTGACACTGCACGAGTTGATCCACTCCGATCGCCTGGTGAACGGGATGGACTTTTCGTACCGCGTGCTGGCACGGGTTAGCGCGCTCAAGGCGGCGTTCCCCGAGCATGTGCACGTGCTGCTGGCCAACCACGAGCTTGCACAACTGACAGGGTCGGAGGTCGCCAAGGACGGCATCCGCTTCGTCGCGGCGTTTGATGAGGCCCTGGAGTTCGCTTTCCACGGTGATGCGCCGGCGGTGCGCGCGTCCGTACGCGGGTTCATCCGATCGATGCCGATCGCGCTGCGGATGGCGCACGGCGGTGGAGACCTGCTCTGCTCGCACTCCTTGCCCGGCCCGGAACGGATGGACCGGTTCGATGCATCGATCCTCGAGCGCGAGCTCGCGGATGACGATTACCTCGCCCGCACCGGCTCAGCTCACTTCCTGGTCTGGGGCCGAAACCAGACGCAGGAGCAGCTGACCGCTCTGGCGGAGCGATGGGGCATCTCGCTCTTCCTGCTCGGCCACGAGAAGGCGGAATCCGGCGCGATGGCCCTGGGGGAGAACGCCGTTGTGCTGAACTCCGACCACGACCGCGGCATATACGCCGAACTCGATACCCGCGAGTGGCTCGACGCGGCGTCCGTTCTCAGCCATATTCGACCCCTGGCGCAGTGAGCCGGCAGGAACATGAAGCCCCGGCCGCGAGGGGTACAATTCGCGATGAAGATCACCGATTTAGTCGCCGCGATGGAGCGCATCGCGCCCGTGCAACTCGCCGAAGATTGGGACAACGTCGGACTGCTGATGGGCTCGCGCGAATGGACCCTCGCGGGCCCGGTCCTTCTCACGATCGACCTCACAGAGGCGGTCGCGGCGGAGGCAGCGCGGCTGAAATGCGGCGCCGTGGTAGCGTATCACCCCCCGATCTTCGAGGCGATGAAGCACATCACCTGCGACAGCGAGGCGGGACGCGTAGCCCTCAAGCTGCTGGGCGCGGGGATCGCCGTGTACTCGCCGCACACCGCGCTCGACGCCGCGCCCGGCGGCATGACCGACTGGTTGGCGGAGGGCCTGCTTGGCCCGAAGGATGCCGGCGGCGGGGGCGACCGGCGCGCCCTGCGATCGCACGCCTCGGTGCCCCAGACGCAGGAACTCAAGGTGGTCACGTTCGTGCCCAAGGAGAAAGTCGACGACCTTCGCAAGACGATGGCGACGGCCGGCGCGGGGATCATCGGCAACTACGAGGTCTGCTCATTTAGCGCATCGGGGCACGGGACATTCTTTGGCGGCGAGGGAAGCACGCCCTCCTCCGGTCAGGCGGGGCAACTGCAAACTGTTCACGAGGAACGGCTCGAGATGGTGTGCGCCAGGCGTGCGCTGGCGCTCGTGCTGGAGACGTTGCGGCGTTTCCATCCCTATGAAGAACCGGCAATCGATGTGTATGAGCTTGTCGCCCAGCCCGGCCGCGGCGCGGGGGCGGGGCGGCGCATCACGCTTGACCATGTCGCGACGCTCGATGAACTCGCGGCGCGCCTCAAGGCGCATCTGGGCGTGAGCTCCGTACAGATCGGCCCGACGAATAACGAGCCCATCAAACGCATCGGCGTCTGCCCCGGCGCGGGCGGCTCACTGCTTCCGCTGGCGATCCACGCCGGCTGCCAGCTGTTCGTAACGGGCGAAATGAAGCACCACGAGATCCGCGCGGCGACCGCCAACGGCATGAGCGTGATGCTCGCCGGTCACACCCAGACCGAGCGCCCGTACCTGAAGCTGCTGGCACCCCGGCTGAGCAAAGAACTCGGCGGGGCGCAGGTACAGGTAAGTGTTGAAGACCACGAGCCTTGGATCTCGCAATAGACGGTGCAGAGTGCCTCGCCGTTAGTTCCCGGTTTCGGCGACTTCGATCGCCGCGACCACAGTGACACTCGAAAGCGCCTCATCCCCAAGATCGACGGTCACGGGCTTGCCGATGGCGGCGAAGCTGGCCGCGCCCCAGAACGGCATGACGCGCACCACCGGACGGTGCGGATCGGCCTTGCCCGGTCGCGAGACCACAACTCCGATATCACCGGTCGACAGCCGGACGTGCGAGCCGGGAGGGAACTTGCCGCAGGCGCGGATGAGCGCGCTGCACATCTCCTCATCGACCGCGCCCTCTCGCGACAGCTGCGCGGTATGCATGAGCGCGGCGGGGGGAAGCATCGCCGGACGGTGGGCACGGGGAGAGGCGGTTGCGGCCAGAATATCGCACGCACCCACCAGCAGCGCCAGGTCATGAATCACCGGCGGCTTCAGGGCCCGGGGCGTGCCGCGGCCGTCAGGACGCTCGTGGTGCTGGGTGATCGCCAGCAGCACGCGGTCGGGGACGGCTTCAATGCGCGAGGCAAGCGCCGCGGAGATGTCGCCGTGCGGGCGAACACGCGCAAGCTCGATCTCGGTCAGCGGCCGCGGCGTGGAATACGGATCAAAGGCAAGCGTGGCCATGCCAAAGTTGGCCAGCAGCGCGACGAGCGCGGCATCGCGCACATCGCAGCGTGACCAGCCCAGTTCCACCGATGCGGCGACGGCGAGCGCGGCGGTCGCGACAGCGTGCTCCGTCGCCGGGTCGGTCGGCGCCCCGTTGTCGGCAAAGGCCATGGCAGGGAGCGAATCTGCGTGGCGCGCGGCCAGATCGATCAGGGTGTCCACGATCTCATCAAGGGGTTCGCGCGAGATTCCTTGCCCATCGAGCACTCGCCCGCGAACGGCCCGCAACCCTGCGGCAAGCTGGGCGCGCGTCGCCGCGGCGTATTCAAGGTCGGCCGGAGAATGGCCGCCCCGCACATGACCGTGCGCGCGAATCGGGTGAACCGCTTGCTCCCCGCGGGGCACGCGGCGGGGCAATCGCCCCCACAGCGGGGCCTTGACCGCCAGCAGGTCATCTGCCCGGGCTCGGAGGTGTGCGGGATTGATGTTCGTGCGCATCGAAAAGCCCTCGGAGCAGGCGGCGTCCCTCTGGAGCGGGAGGGGCTGGGAGACAGCCTGCATGAGGGTTATCGGCGGGTTAAGAGGGCAAGTTCAGTGGCCCGGCACCCCCCCCGGGGGGGCGACAGGCTTTGCGAGCCGCCATCGCCTGTCAGCTCTCCATGCCCGGCTCGATCACGTTGCTGCGGCCGGTTGCCGACACCGCCACAAGCACTCTGCTGAACTTCACGGGCAGCTCCAGCGTGACCGTGGTGCCGGCCCCTCGCTCCGAGCGCAGGGACATCCGCCCGCCCGCCTCGGCCGTCAGTCGCTGAACCATTGCCAGGCCCAGCCCGGAGCCCCCGACATCTCGACGCGTGGTGAACAGCGGCTCGCAAGCGCGCGCCAGCACCTCTTCGCTCATGCCCAACCCGTTGTCCCTCACCGCAAGATGCACCACGCTTCCATCTTCGCTGAGCTGCGCAGTGATGCCGACCGTGGGCCAGTGCTTGGGCCCATCCGTCCCGATGACCACGCGCTCCTGGATCGCGTGCACCGAGTTGCCGATCAGGTTCAGCACGATCTGTGTGAGATGGTCGGCCCGGATACCCAGCGGCGGCAGCGTCCACGACAGCTCTGCCCGCACCGCGACTTCCTTCCCGTGCACCGCGTGCAGCAGCTCGCTCATCTCCGGCCACCACGCCGCGAGATACGTGCGCGGCTTGTGCTGCGCGGCGCTCGCATTGCCCCCCAAGCTCCTGCTCCGCGCCGACCGCTTCTTGCCTGCGTCGGCCAGCTGAACATCGGCCTTGGTCGCGCTCGGAAGTTTGACGGTCAACGGGGTCTCGGTCGCAGCGGCGCGCAGTGTTCGCACCACCGCGCGCAGGTATGTCAGCTCTGCGCGGAACGAACGTATGGCTTCCTCGCCCGATGGCGACAGACTCTCGCCGGACAACTGCTCAATCCCGAACCCCATCACCTGGAACAGGTTCGCCAGGTCGTGTGCAGCGCCGAGCGCAACATCGCGGATGCTGGCGCCCGCGGCCGCATCGCCCAGAGACCCATGCACGCGCTCTCCGCCCGTAGTCATGCGCTGCGTCAACGCCTCGACACCACGCCCAAGCGAGTCGTCCGAGACAGCCGCGCCCTTTCGAAGTAGTTCCCGCACGGAGTCCTCCCTCCCTGGCTGACCCCCCTCCCATCACATGAACTGCACATGAAAAGTATGGACACCCTGCCCCCTGCTTGGCCATGAGCAACGTTCCTCGTTTAAGTGCGGTTGAATGCTTCCAACCGTCAACGCGGAATATTCCCCCATCTAGAGCCGGATTCGTCGCGATTCGCTCTCGATGTGGATGAAGCTCGTATAATGTATGTATGCCCGTGCAGAGACGATCGCCAAAGGCGCGTGCCGCGGCGCCGGTGGCACCGGTTGCTATTGCGCGCTCTCGCACGCGCCGCCATACCGATCCGATCATCACCATGAACGCCAGCGGGATCATCCAGTCGGCGAGCGATTCGGTCGAGCAGGTCTTTGGGTGGAAGCCGGCGGAGTTGCAGGGGCGGAACGTCAAGATCCTGATCCCCGAGCCGCGCCGCTCCGCGCTGGAGCAATATCTCGACCGGTATCGCCACACCGACCGCACCCGATCCCCCAACCGGATGCGTCGGTTCGATGCGCTCCGCAAGGACGGGACGGTGTTTCCGATCGAGTTGTCGATGTCGCGCGCCGATCTCCCCTCACACGCCACTCCGTTCTTCATCGGGATCCTGCGGGACGTCTCGCACCAGATCGACGTCGGCGCGGATTCAGACGACGAGCGCCACCGGCTCCAACAGCTTCTCAACGAGCAGACGCGAGCGCTGGGCACGCTGGTGGCGGGGCTCGGCCACGACATGAACAGCGTGCTGTTCCCCGTCCGCGCCCGGCTCAATGCCCTGGCGCACGCCGGGGTTTCCGAAGCCGCGATGAAGCACATCGCCGCGGTCCGCCAGTCGATCGCGTATCTCCAGCACCTGAGCGATGGCCTGCACTTTCTCGCGATCGATCCTGACACCGTCGGGGATGACGGCCATGCCGAAACCGATCTGCCGGCATGGTGGAAGCAGACCTCGTCCCTGTTCTCGAAGCTGGTGCCCAAGCATGTCAAGCTCGTTGCCTCGTTCCCTGCGGGCTTGCCGAACGTGCGGATCTCGCACCACTGGCTCACGCAGGCGATGCTGAACCTGGTGGTCAACGCGGGGGAGTCCATCCCTTCGACGCGCCGCAGCGGGCGCGTGCACGTCTCGGCCGTCCCGGGCAAGGATGGCGGCACCGTCCGCATCCGTGTCGTCGATAACGGCCGCGGAATGTCCGCGGGAATCGCGCGGCGCGCGTTCGACCTGTTCTTCACCACCAAGTCGCGGGGCATGGGCACGGGTCTGGGGTTGCCGCTGGCGCGGAAGGTGGCGCTGCGGGCCGGGGGGGACATCGAACTTGAATCGACGCCCGGCCAGGGCACCACCTCCACCCTGACCCTCCTGGCCGCGGCCCGGGGCGCGAATGGTCGCAAAGTCCCGTCCTATCCGCAGCGAACCGCGACAGTCTCCATGCCCAACACCCGCACCGCCGCGCTGATTGCCCAGATCCTGATCGGCGCAGGAGTCCTGGCGCTCCCGCAGGCTCGGCAGATGCCGGGAAACACGGACCTGTGGATCACCGCGCCGACCGATGCCGCGCTTCGCATCGCCGGGGCATGGCAGGCGGCCCGGGCAGGGCGAAAGGTGATCGTGCTGGGTACCCCGTCCGCGCGGGCGCGGGCACGCTGGCAGGCGATCACCTCAAGCATCGTCGACCCGCCCGACAACTTTGAGGCGCTTCGCGATGCGCTGGCGCCATCGCCCGTGCCGACCCCCACCGCCAACGGCGGCGGCTCGAAGACCGGCAAGCCTCGTAGCGGTTCCACCAAACGATCGCGGCCTGCGCCGCGGCGGAAGGCGAAAACATCATGAAGAGCAAGCTGAGCGAACGGGTATCAGATGCGCTCGGCCCGAACCGGACGCTCGCGCAGCGCAAGCGCGGGGGCAGCGCGGCGGGGGCGGCGTCGGCCCTGGCGCGAGAAACCAACCCAAACAACCCGGTGATCCGCGTGCTGTGCGTGGATGATCACGCTCTGCTCGTCGAGGGTCTCAAGGCGCAGTTCTCGATCCACGGCGACATCGCGGTGGTTGGGCGCTTGCCCACCGCGGCGAAACTCATCGAAGAAGTGCAGCGGCTGCAGCCCGACGCCGTGCTGCTGGATATCGAGATGCCCGGCCCCGATGCGTTCGAGATCGCCTCGCGACTGAAGCACTCCCATCCGGAGGTGCGGACGATCTTTCTGAGCGCGCACAGCCGCGATGCGTTCATCACCGCTTCCTTCTCCGCCGGCGCGTGCGGATACTTCTCCAAGTCCGATGACCTTGACGACATCGTGGAGGGCATTCGCAATGCGGTGGCGAGCCCGCCGGGGTCGTTTGCGCTCAGCCCGAAGGTACGCGAGCTGTGCCGGCCACCGGCATCGACCCGGCAGCCGACCGACGACGATGCGCTCTCCCCGACGGATCACGCGTCGATGTTCACCGATGCGGTGCCGCCGCGGACTTTGCTTTCGTCGCTGACGGGCAGGGAATTGGAGATCCTGCGGCTGATCGGCAAGGGCCTGTCGCGAACGCAAATCGCCGCGCAGCTGTCGCGAAGCGCCAAGACGGTGGATGGGCACCAGGACCGCATGATGCGGAAGCTGGGAATCTCGGCGCGGGCGGACCTGATGCGGTTTGCGATCCGCGAGGGTCTTGCGCAGGCGTGAGCGCCTTCATTCCCCCGCGGCCGGGGCAGGCTCCGCCGGCGCGCTGAGCACGATGGTCATTCCGCCGCCGCTGATGACAATGCGGCCATCCAGCAGCATCATCGACATCGGATGGGCGCCCAGCTCGATCGATCTCGAACTCACCAGCATGGCGGTGGCGGTTTCCATCTGGTGCACCTGGAAGATCATCAGTCCCGCGGGCGTTCGTCCCTCGGCGATCGTCTCGATGGTCACCGCGCGGCCCTGCGCCGGTCGCGGCGGGAGCATGGTCTCAAACCCGCCGAGCGCATCGACGCCCCGAAGCTCACCCTGCGGACCAAAGACGATCAGGCCCTGGCCAGTCGAGATGAGCAGGTCCGAGGCTTCCGATGCGCCGGAGGTAAACGCCTCCAGCGGGCGGAGGCTCTCGACATGTGTGCGAGGGGCATCCAGCGGCTGAGGACGCAGGCGACCGGTCGAGAGCGATGCCTGCCAGAGGGTGCGATCCGGCGAGACCATGACCACGCGGTCACCCGCGACCCAGGCCTGGGACACGGGAACGAGATCCGGCGAACTCAGCACCCAGTTGGCGCGGCCGCTGGCAAGGTCGAAGCTGACCACCGCGCGATCAAGGCTGAGCAGGAGTGTTGCGCCGTCGGGCGAGGTGCGGACCCAGTGGGTGCGGCCGCCCACATCGCTGAGCCGTTGCAGGGGCCTGCCGGTGCGCGCATCAATCGTCTGGACGATGGGGCGCAGATCGGCAACACCGCCGCCGGCCGCGGGAACTTCCATATCTCCGGCGATGATCAGCACTCCGCCCGCGACATCCACGTCGTACACGCGGCTGACGGGCGTGACCCCGGACCACAGCGTTGCCCCGGTGTCGGTATCAAACGCCGCGGCCTTTCCGCCGCGCTGCACAATCGCGATCGTGCGGTCATCCATCGCCGCGGTGAGGTCGCTGGTGCTGAGGATGCCGTCCTGCGGGGACGGGAAGAACGTGCTCAGGCCCGCACCATCCGCCGTCTTGCGCATGCCTCGCGGATCCTTGACATCAAAGAGGGTTCGCAACTGGTCGGTCGCCCACGTCTTCCCCCCGGGTGTGGAGGCAACCCGCAGAACCTGTCCCGCGGCCGTGCTGGAGAGCAGGAAGTATGCCGCTTCGCTGTCGGTCCGTAGCAGCGTGGGCTGGAACCCCGCGACCTGCATGCTCCAGGCCTTGCCGACAAGTTCAGCATCCTTCGCCGCGGCGATCGACCACAGCGCAACCTCATCATCCTTGAAAGTGGCAAAGCACGAGGGTGCGCTGGGCCTGTCACTGGGGAGAAGGGGCTCCATGAGCGTGGTGCGACCCACAAGCTGTACGCCCTCGCCCGTGACCGGCCCCAGGTTCGGCCACCGTACGTTCTGGGCGACGCGAGCATCAAGCTCCGCGGCAAGCTGCGGGCCATCAAGCAGGCGGTCGCCGGCGCGGAGCTGTGCATTGGGGAAGAACTCCTGCGCAACCCTCAGCGCGGAAGCGGCAGAAGCAAACTGCCCGCGGGCCGAGAGTGCCTCGACCAGCTCTCCGGCAAGCTTGCCCACCACTTCGGTGTCGGCGCCGGGGACGCGGACCGAAGCACGGACGCCCGACTCAAGCGCATTCAGGCGAAGCTGCTCTTGCTCGGGCGCGCCGTACGTCTGGGCCATCTGCAGGTACGCGCGCGGAACAATCGTCGAGAGCGGGTAACGCATCGCCAACTCGGCAAGACGCTCGGGCGGCGCAGCAGGATCGATCGCGGCAAACGCCGTCGCTGCCGCGGCCTCCTGCTCGGCATAAATGCCCGGCCCTTGGCGCTGCACGAGTTGCTCGATCCGCCGCATCGCTTCAAGGTCGGCCCGGACAGAGAGCTGCACACCGCGCCACGTGGAGCCGCCCAGCGCGGAGTCATCGAGCACTCGCTGATACGCCGCCGCGGCAGCGGGTCCGCGCCCGGCCTGCTCCTCGACGCGCCCAAGCGCCATGAGGTAGGTGACACGGTCATCCGACGTGACGGCGCAGCGGCCCATGCGGTCAACAAGGGCGGCGATGAGGGCGGGGTCTTCTAGTTTGGGCCCACCCCGGCTCGTCGCGGCAGACTCGGTCTGCGGGTCGCGCGGCTCGACGCTGTTGGTGGTCATCTCTCGCAGGGCATCAAACAGCCGTCGCGCCGCCGAGGCGGAGGCTTCCAGATCCGGCCGGGCGGTAATCGCCCGCAGCGCGGCGTCAACCGCTTCAAGAATGCGATCCGGCCGGCCAGCGCGATACGCAAGCTCGGCGAAGGTCACCGCAGGCGAAGGATCATCGGGCCCCGACTGCATGCGCGACATGAGCATGGACTCGGCGACTTCCCACAGCAGGTAGCTGTGCAGACGCGAATCGTCGGCGATGATCAGTTGGCTTTCGATCGGCACGACCGAACCGGGCAAATCCAGATCGATGCGCTGGGGCTCGGTGTCGGGGGCCGCGGGGTTATAGATCGCCAGCCCCGAGGGCACCGGAACAATCAACCGGTCGCCCGCGGCGACCACGCGCCCGTGGATGCCGGGCGGCAGCATTCGCGCGGTGGGCCGGATGAGCCCATCCTCAAAATCATCGATGGGCAGGAAGCCCAGTTGATCCGCGCCCACACCCGCCAGGAAGCGCCCGACCTTGATGATGTAATCGGGCGGGATGACGCCGAATCGGTCGGTCGATTTCTGCGAGAGCAGCCTGCCGGTGCGTCGATCCAGCCGAAGAATGGCGAGCTGATCGGGCGCGAGCGCAAAGACCGAGTCTCCGTCGACGATCGGACCACCGATGCGCCAGGGCACCGCGCCCTCGCGCACGCCCATCGCATCCACCGGTGCGCGGCGGACCCACAGAGGCCGTCCGTTGGCGACCTCAAACGCGCCAATCGCGCCAAGGCGATCTGCGCGATACACCACTCCCTCAGCGACAAACGAAGACTCGGACCCACCCGGCTGGGACATATACGGAAGCATGCCGCTGCTGCCCAGTGGCCGCGCCCAGAGCTTGGTGCCGGTCTCCAGATCGAGCCCGACGAGCACCAGCGAAAGCAGCCTGCGCTCGGCCAGGGCCTTGCGTGCGCCAATGATGACAACCCCTTCCTCGATGGCGAGCGGGCCTCGCACAACCGCGTCGGCCAGGAGGGGATCAAGCTCGCCAAGCTCAACAGACCATTTCACACGGCCCGTGCGAGCATCCATCGCGCTGATGCGGGTATCGCCATCGCGCGAGTTGCCCATTGCGCGGCCCGTCGCGGCGACGGCGGTGCGCCCCTTCACGGAGACACTGGCCACATCCATAGGGTTCAGAGCCCAGCCGCGATAGCTGGGCTGGCCGAACTGCCCGCGACGCGATGTGCGGGCGGCCGCGGCGTCGCTGGCGGCGGGGTTGATGCGCCATCGCTCGGCAAGGGTGAACTGGTCCCAAGCGCTTACGGTGGTGCCGTCGTTGACGAACACCATCTCGCCCGAGACGGTCGGCATCACCAGCAGCTCAACCGCGCCGCGGGGGAGCCCCGGCTCGCCCATATCTTTCAGGTTCTCTTCGATCGCCGCCGCGGCGGCATACTCCGCACTCCACAGCGGCTTGCTGACCAGGCCTTGTGTGCGCAGAGGCGGGGCGACCTCCATCGGGCTCTGGCCCTGGATGAGCGCGGCCGCGGGCCAACGCACCGGCGGCTCGAGCGCGACGGCCTTGCCCGCGCCCGCCTGACGCGCCCACTTCTGCGCAAGGCCCGTGACTTCATTCCGCGGCAGGTATCGCGCAACCTGGGCCACGAGCTGCGCCGCGGCCTTGCCGCTCTCGCCACGACGGTCGGGATGGTCTTCAAGCTGGAGCAGCGTGCGGAGCGAGGCTTCAAACTGCGCGGCCTCAAGCTGGGACTGCGCGAGGCGCAGGGCCGCCTCGAATCCCTCGGCGGTCATGAGGCACTGCCGCTCCAGCGCGGCGACCTCGCCGCGCGCAAGCATGGCCGCGGCACGGGGGCCGATGTTCTGGCGGTAGCGATCCAGCAGCCGGGCATCGCCCAGCACAAGGCGATGCACCGACTCGCGAACGCTGATGAACAAGTCCTGGTCCGTCGCGAGCCCGATGACGCGGTCGCCCTGCTCATCGAGCAGGATCTGCAGCACCCGCACGGCCTCATCCACATTGCCCGCGCCAAGGTGGTCCTTCACGCGCGAAAAGGTCTCGGAAGCGACGGGCGAATCGTCGACATAGACCGGGTTGAGCTGTTGCTGCGCGCAGACCGAAGCGGGCGCACCGGCGATGGCCAGCACGATGGCCGCGACCGCGATGCCACACACAGATCCGTTGCTTCGTCGACGCATGCGCAAGGCCTCCATGCTTGGTACCGCGGCGGGCCCTCATGGCCGCACCCCACCCCCCCATCGCCCCCACTTCACTCCGCTCTTTCCCTGTCCTGGCGGCCACTCCGGGGACGGGTCAAGCCCGGCAGGCCGCTTCACATTGTTGATCGGCTGATTGGGCGGCACCGGATCGGACGCGGAAGGGGTTATCCGGGTTCGCCAACCGGCACAAATGGCAGGGACGGGCCGCCGCGAGCGGAGAGAACCCAGCGAAGCGTCGGGGCGAGCCTGCAAGGGGCCGATCCACCAACGTTCCCACCTTCTCCCTGCAAGGAGTGGCAGGCCCATGCACAGCGCGCCGTCCCCCTATGTTCGCGGACTTCTGGAAGCAGTGCCGGAGCCGGTGCTGGCGCGGCGCACGCTGGTGAAGACACGCGAAGCGCGTGTGTGCTGGCTGATCTTTGCAATCGCCGTGCTCAGCGTTGCGGACCTGCACATGACGCTGGTACACCTGACAACGATCGGGATGTCAGAAGGCAATCCGATCGCGCGGCTGGTCATGAGCACCAACTCGCCGGGGTGGCTCATCGCGTGGAAGCTCACAACCGTCGCCGCGGCGTGCCTTGCGTTCTTCGCGGGCAGACGGACGCTGGTGGGCGAGGCCGCGGCTTGGTTCTGCTGCTTTGTGCTGGTGTGGCTGACACTGCGCTGGGGTCAGTACGCGACGGAGCTGGCGGGTGTGTGCCCGCAGATTCACCTTCTGCACGCGGCGGACACAGCGCAGTGGGTGAAGATGGGGGAGTGATCTAAAGCTGCTCCCCCACAGGGGGAGCTGTCGAGCAATCGCGCCACGCCACCAATATCGTGGACCTATCCGATCTCGTCAAGAGGGGAGAATGCAGAGAGGAGGGAAGAAGCAAAGGCACGAAGCCCCCGCCCTCGGCGGGACCTCCCCCCGCGAGGGGGGAGGAGCCCCATCACGACTCATCAAGTGCCAGTGCGCACATCAACTCAATGCCCGTCTCAAGCGCATCATCGTTGAAGTCATACTCGGGCTGGTGCAGGCCGGGATAGGTATCCTGGCCCGCCGGACGCACGCCCAGAATGAAGAAGCAAGCCGGCACGTGATGCCCGTAATACGAGAAATCTTCGCCGCCCATGGTGGGCGTGGGTACATGCTGAACGCGGCTGTCGCCAACGGTCGCGCGGGCAACGCGGAAGAAGCGATCGGTCATCGCCGGGTCGTTGAACGTCACCGGGTAGCCCTCCTCCCACTTGATCTTCGCGACGCATCCCATCGCCCCTGCGATGCCACTGGTGATCGCGTGGAAGCGTTCGCGGCCGAGCCTGCGCATCTCCGGCGTAAGCGTCCGCATGGTGCCCGCAAATTGCACACTCCGCGGGATGACGTTGCGGGCCAGCCCGCCGCTGATCACGGCGACCGTGACGACGATGCAGTCAGTCGGCGGCGCGTTCCGCGAGGCGATCGACTGCAGCGCTGTGATGATCTGCGCAGACGCGACCACCGCATCTCGCGAGAGGTGCGGATACGCCGCGTGCGCCTGCTCGCCGACGATCTCGATCTCGAAGTTGTCTGTCGCCGCGAGCAGCGGCCCGGGTCGCGATCCGACATCGCCAAGGATATATTGGGGCCAGCCGTGCAGGCCGAAGATGCTCGAGACGCGCGGGCCAAGCTTGCTGCCGTCGAGCGCGCCATCCTCGCACATCCGCTTGCCGCCCGCGCCCCCCTCCTCGGCGGGCTGAAAGATCAGCGTGACGGGGTTGGGGCGGTGTGCGAGCTTCGACAGCACCTGCGCAACCCCGAGCAGGTTGGCCGTATGGCCATCATGGCCGCAGGCGTGCATGATGCCACGGGTCTTCGAGGCGTACGGCGCGCCCGTCGCTTCTTCAATCGGGAGCGCATCCATATCTGCGCGAAGCGCCACCGCGCCCCGCGCCTTACCCTCGGGCGTTGTTGCGGGGATGTGCGCCAGCACGCCTGTCCCGCCGGCAAGCCCTCCGACATGCTCAACACCGAGCCGCTTGAGCTCATCACACACAACGCGGCTGGTGCGCTTCTCGTTGTACGCAAGCTCGGGGTGCGCGTGGATGTCGTGGCGGATCGCAGTGACGCCGGGCAGAGATTCGCGGATCAGCGCGCGGACCGCGCCGGTTGATGGGTGATGGCTGCCCGATGTCGGATGTGCGGCTGGCATGGACGAGGATAGGGTCCATGCTCGCGAAAGGTGTGGGCGTGCAGAGCCCGGCAGGTTCACATCCCACATGCCATATGCCACATCCCGCTCACTCAGGCAGCGGTTCGGCGACCGGCGCGGTATCGACGCCCGGAACGGGCAAGCCCGCAGGGCGTTCATCCGTGGGCTTCTTGAGGAACGCATCTTCGCCGCGGCGGGCCTGGCCGGTGCGCAGCTCCTCGGTCAACCGGGCACGTTCACGCTGCAGGCGGCCTTGCCACCAAGGATCTGTCTCCTGAAGAATCGCGCGTTGAACGCGCCGGGCGGTCACTTCGTTGCCGCGGTTCAGAAGCTGATCCACAACGATGCTGCGGCGGAGGGCGGGCTGAAAGTTCTCATCGCGCTTGAGCGATTCCTCATACCACCGGCCCGCCTCTTCGAGATAGTTGAGGCTGTCCCAGAGCGCGCCGAGGTTGTAGAACGGCAGCGGGTCGCGGGGCGAAACCTCCGCGGCGATGGTGAAGGCCTCGGCGGCCTTGTTGTTCTCCTTGCGCTTCATGAGCAGCCGGCCCATGTTGTTCCACGCCGCGGGCGTCTCGCGATGAAGCCGCACGGCCTCGAGATACTTGTCCTCGGCGTCGTCGTTATAGCCGCGGGCTTCCAGCCGCTGGGCAGCGCGAACCAGGTCCATCGCCTTGCCGCGGTTGACGGCTTCAAGAGCAGGGTCGGGCAGATCGGTCGGTGCTCGATACTGCCGGCACCCCGACAGCGCAGCGCAGATGCAGATGCCGGCGGCGGTGAGCGAGAGGGCGCGCCGCCAACGGTCGGTGCGCGGATTCAAACAGCGGCGGCTCGTCATTTCCTCGTCTCCCATCGGACAAACTCAACATCCATGCTCCAGCCGCCGTTGCGTGCGCTTGCCAGCGCGGCATCGGGGCGGAGCGCCACCATCGAGATCTCCACGCCGCGGGTTTCGCCCGACGATTGCACGTTGACGAGCCACTGCATCAGGGCCTTGGGGTCCTGGCCGGTGACGCGGGCGGTGTACTTCTTCTGGGCAACGCCCGGGACCGCGATACCCGTCGCTTCCGACTCCGGCACGACGAGCGCGCGGCCGGTCGCGTCCTGCGTCACGCCCGCGGCGGTGGCGAGTTCCTCGATCGCCTTGCCCACACGCGGGTCGGAGATCAGCCCGCGGCTGGCCTGCTTGTCCCGCAGGTCCTGAACCTTGGCAACCGAAGCAAGGACCTGGCGGGACTTGGTGCGCTCCGCTTCGACCCTGCCCAGCGTCGCGGCCCGCGCAAAGTAACCTGAACCAGCGTAGATGATCGCGGCAAGCAGCATCAATCCCGCGACCATCACGAGGCCGCGCGGCCGGTTGGCACGCTCCGCTGTCGCCGCCGCCATGGCAAGCTCGATGCGTGCCTGGTCCTCGCGCATCGCCGGAGACGTGCCAGTGGGTGTCTCACCGTTCATGGCCTGCCTCCGGTCGCGGGTTCGGTGGGCCAGGTCCCGACGAGGACATACAGGCGCTCTTCGCCGCCGATCTGCGGGGTCGAGCCTCGCCACGGAATCCCGCCCTGAGTAGCGGTAAGTCGCTCGAAGATGGCGGGACCGGTTTCGTTGTCGGGCACAACAAGCCGGACAGAGCCCGCCGCGGCGTTGATGGTCATCTCTTTGATGCGGGTGTTCTCTGCGCCGTCGATCGCGCGAAGCACACGGGCCACTTCCTGCAGAATCGGGCGCTGCGCCTTGAGCGACTTGTTCATCTGCTCAAGCTCGGCGGCCTTGCCGGCAAGAATGCCCAGCCCCTGGTCTTCGTTCTTCGAAACGTTGGGGTAGAACGGCTCCATCGACACCAGCGCATCCATACGGACCTTCCGGGCAGCGGCGATCGCCTCGCTCCCGCCGCCCGCAGCCCGATGCAGTTGCCAGCCCACCGCCGCGACAAGCAACGCCGCGGCGACAAACCCAACAGCCATGGAGCGGTACATCCACTTGTCAGCGCGCCCCGGGCGCGAGCTCAGGTTCAGCAGTTCGCGGCGTGGATCATCGGTATCCGCACCCGGTGCGCCCGCGGGCCGAGCGCCAAGCGGACCTACGCCCGCCAGCCGCGCGAGCGTCGCGCCGATGGGGTCTTCGTGCGCCGCGGCATCGATCTGCACATGGCTCCCGCCCCCGGTCCCGTCGGAGCCGACCCATGCCCGGCCAAGTCCCTCGGCCAGCGTCGCGGGGGTCGGCCCGCCCATCCACTGTGCTGCGCCGTTGCCGGGGTCAGGGAGCGTGATGGGGCCGAAGCACAGAATGCGGTCAGGCACGCGCCCGAGCTGCGCGCTCCACGCCAGCCAGTCCATCACGATGCGGCCAACCTCCGCGCCGGTGCACTCGAGGCCGGAAACTTCATCCACCTCATCATCAACGCGGCGCGCGGTGGTGGCATCGCTCACCGCCAGCTCCGCGCTCCCGCCGGGGCCCGCCTCGCGGATCGCCGGGCGGTCATCACGCCGGATGACGTGCCGAAGCCGGACCTGGCCCGCGGCCATAAGCTCGCCCGCGACAGACCACGCCCAGACCAATCGCCCCGCCGGATCGGTCAGGATGACCGCAGAGAGCGTGGCGCGGGTTGAAGCGGGCTCGCCCTGCTGAGGCGCGCCGGGGTCCCACGTCGCGGCCAGCGCGTGCCAGATGCTCTCGACCGAGATAACTTCGATCCCGCGGGAATCAAGCTCATCAAGAAAGACGCGGACAGGCGCATCGCGCATCGCCAGCACGGCGAATCGCTCGCGCGCAGAACCAAGATCGGGCGTCCGGCCAGGGAGCGACAGCTTGAAGCCCTTGCGGGGTTCCTCACCGGCAACGGCCAGAGCCTGCACGGAAACATCGGACTCGAGTCCCCCGCCGCCGCCCTCGGCAGAAGAAGCAATGCCGGTTGCGATCAATCGCCCCGCCGCGCCCCCCGCACCCTCGCCGCCCGAAAGCACGGACTGCTGGATGGTGGCGCTGACGATACCGGGGTCGGCGCTGGGCGCGCTGAGCCAGGTGCAGATGCCCCCCTGCGCATCAAGGCAAAGAATATCGAGCCGCGAAGTGCCCAGACCTTTGAGCGTGTCGGCGACCCACTTGGCGCCGGAGCGCACAGCGGAAACCGCCGCCGCGCCCTCGGAGCCGCCGGAACCAGAGCCGATCTCTCCTGCGACGGGTGCGGACCACGACCGGTCGAACGCCGCGCCAACAAGGCGGATGCGCCGCAGCGTGGACCCGCCGGGCCCGCGTTCGAGATAGCAGACCATTCCGCTCAACGTTGGTCCCTCGCAGCGCCGTTCATTTCCTGTTCAAGAATGCGGCGCACATCCGGGTCATCGGGGTTGAGCCCCAGGGCGCGGGCGGCTTCAAGCCGGGCTTCGATCAATCCGCCCGGGTCAAAGCCAAGCTCCGAGATGACCTTGATCTTCTCCTCATCGCTCGCCAGCGGATTGGTCATCGTGGTGTAGGCCTGCGCGCGCTGCTCCGGGCTCAGCTGGTTAACTCGGGCAACGAGCGCGCCGGGCGCGTTGGGCCCTCCGGTCTTCTGCCGGCCGTGAGCGCCCTGTGCCGCGGCGAGCGCGGCCGCGGCGGCCGCACTGGGATTGGCGTTGGGCTGGTTCGGTCCCGCGCCGTTGAACTTGCCCGCCGCGCCGCCAGCAGGCGCGGCGCTTCCCGGGGGCCGTCCGGGGGTCAGCATCGCGGTGGCGATAAGTGGCGCACGCTCGACGCGGCGCTGCTGGCCGGACTCTTCAATCAGAATGTGGTCATCGTGCACCTCGACGAGCTTCACGCCGTCAAGCTCGGTGCCCTGCCGGATGAACTTCTGGCTCTGATCGATGCGAACCAGCGCGCGGCTGGCGCGCGGGGTGATCGCCGAACCCAGATACACCCAGTTCGCCCGGGCCGCGGCCGCGGGCGCAGGCGGAGTGATGGGCTCAACGGGTTCGGCGTTCTCAAAGCCCGCGATCGCATCGTCGGTCGGCTCGATGATTTCCGGCGGCGCCGTCTCACCCTTTGGAGGCTGCAGGCTGAGCAGGATGTCGCCGATGCTGCCCGCTTCCGCATAGCTGAGCATCGCCGATGAACCCGCCGCATCGCCCGCGCCGGCAGGCTTGGGCGCTGCCGGATCCCAGTTGGCGCTGGCAGGACGGATGAGGTTCCCGATGGGGAGCACGAACAGACTGACCGCGCCAAGGGCGAGCAGAACGGTTGCGCCCTGCCACATGAGTGCTTTGCGCTTGATGATTGACCGGTGACTCGACATCCACATTCCCTCCTGGACCCTTAGCGGGTTCCAGCATATGCCCCCGAAACAGGCAGTCCCAGCGCCTCTTCCTCCACAGGCAGGTCTTCCCACGTCAAAAACATCCCGGTCTGGGTGAACTGATCAGATCGGGCTTCCGGACGCCAGTCCATCAATCCCCCGCTTCGGGACAGCAACACACCCCGCGAATCGGTGATGTCGGCAACAACGTGCCACAATGTCGGTGTTTCGACCAGCATTGCGAGCATCAGGTCGCGCTCCTCATCGCTGAGCCCGACATCGCTCAGGGCGCGAGGAAGCTCCTCGCGCGAAAGCACTCCCGCGTTCCGGCGGCTGAGGATCGCCTCGACCGCGCGCACCTGCCGGCTGGGCTGCTCGACAACAGCGATCACGAGAGCCTCGATCACGATGGCGGGGGCGGACCGCAAGCTGATCTCCGGTGGCCCAAAGCCGCGCATGGTGCGGTGCGTGAGTTCCGGGGGGAGCTGCTCGAGATAGTCGCGCATCCGGCGGACAATCTGCCGCCGCTCGCTCCCGAGGTTGGTGTCATCGGTGAGAGCGGTCCCCTGTCCATCCTCAAACCGGACATCGATCCCCTCACCAGAGGGAAGCGCCATCCGGAAAGCGCGGCCGGTTTCACTGAGAGATTGCTGGCCGCGGACACGGGTAGTGGTGAGCCAGCGGCCTACGCACTCCTTTATACCCGCGGCGCGATGGTGCCCCGTGTAGGTCTGGATCTGCCGCTGCACCGTCCGGTGGGCGACGGTGCGCCGCTCAAGGATGAGCACCAGCGAGATCGATGCGACAAACGTGAGCATCACCACCAGCGGGAGCGCAAAGCCGCGCCGCGAGCGGCCGGATGCCGATGCGCGAGCCTGTGCACGGATGGTTTGCGGCCGTGAAGGGGTCATTTTCCGCCCCCCCCCGTGTCTGTCACGTTGCGGCCGCGGATCGTCGCAGGACGATTGGTGCGGACGCCGCCGGGGTTGGTGCGCGGATCGAGTCCGGGCGAAGTACGGCCGGGCGCGGAGGCGTTGTTGAGCTTGGTGCCCGGCTCGGGTCCATCCATCCAGCCGATCTCGAACATCCAGTTCTCTTTGCGGCCCTCAACCGTTTCGAAGATCACCTTGGCGTAGCCAGGAAGCTCCTCAAGCCAGGTTGCGCGGGTCCGGGTGTCGAAGCGTTTGCCGCGATACACCTCCCAGCGCAGCCACTTGAGCCCGGTGATCAACGGGACGCGCCGCGCGGATGCAAGAAGCAGGAGCTGCTCTGACTCGATCTCCTCAAGCGAGCGCCGCGGCGCATCCTCGTTCTCGTCTGCCTCAGAGTTATCCTCTTCCGGCGGTGGCGGAAGCTCTCGCCACCACAGCGTGTACCCCTGGCCGGTCGATTCGCGGGGTGTCCAATCCTGGAGTCCGGCGGAGGGCCCGAGGGAACCGAGCGGGTCGATGCCATCGGGGATGAGCTCGAACACGCCGCGGACACCAGGCGCGTACCTGACCGACTCCTCTTCCTCGTCGGAAGCAGGGAGCGTTTCGCCCTCTTTCTCGCGGTCGCGCCGGGCCTGCGATCGCGAGGTGCGCTCTGGTTCGCGGCGTCCGGCCAGGTAGCCGCGCTCGAAGATCCGGGAATCCGGACGAGCGCCAAGCACCGGCGGGGCACGCAGCGCCACCTCCAGAACCTGTGCCTTCATCCGCGTGCTGCGGCCGTCAAGCCTCATCTCAAAGAAGGGACTGGTCGGGTCGGAACGGAGGATCAACCGCGGCTCGGGCTCACCACTCTCCAGCGGAGGATCGGGTTCCTCGTTGTCAACAGCGCGCTCAAACGCCCGCATCCGCTCGGCAAGGATCTTCTCCTCGCCCGGCCTCGCGGCGTCGCTCGTGACCAGCGTGCGGAACACCCGCTCAAGCGCCTTGTAGGTCCGCGCGATCTCATCGGTCTCGCCCATGCGGACAAACTGCCGACGCTCGCTGCGACGAATGACCTCAAACAGCCCGTAAGCCGAGAGCGCCACGATCGACGCGAGCGACAGCGCGAGCATGAGCTCCAGCAGCGTGAAGGCGCGGCGGGTCGCGGGGCGCTTGGTCATCGGAGCCGCCCCCCTTCCCGCTCCAGCGGGCTCCGCTGACCGCCCTCTTCAGAACGCCGACCGCCGCCCAGGATCAGGTTGATCAGGTCGACGATGTTCTCGTCGTTCTCACCGAAGCGTGAAATAGCATCAGGGTTCCTCGCCGCGGCGGGGTCATACAGCCGCCAGAGCAGCGCGAGCTCCTCGCCGGGGACCGCCTGTCCCAGTTCGGGTTCATCGGAATCAAAGACCCGTACCGCGACGAGGCGGTAGCGATCCAGCGCCTGCAGGGCGGTCTCGCCGCGGGTCTGCCGCTCGTTGAGCTCCATCATCACCGGCGTGACGGAGAGCTCGAAGAAGAACTCGTACCGGTCGCCATACGCAATCGGGAGCCGCGGCTCGGGCATCGACTTGCTGTCATCAAGCCACTGAAGAATCAGGCGGTTGCCGATCTCGTGCGCGGCCAGGCGGCGCTTGTCGCGCGCATCGGCCCGCTCGACATACGCGATGGCCGACATGATCGAGGTCGTGACGCCCGTGAGCATGACCACGGAGAGGATCACTTCAAGCAGCGAGAGCGCTGGCGCGCAGCGCGGCGAGCGCCGCACTGCCGACGCTCCGTGCTTGAAGTTGTCCGCCCTCCGGGCATTCATGGTGCGCTCCGCGCAGCGCCGCGTGCCGCGGCACGGCGATCAGTTCGTGGGGACGACATCGTCCATGGTCCAGATGCTGATGTCATCCGGTCCGCCCGTGGTGCCGTCGCCACCCATGCTGAACAGGGCGTAGGGCCGGCCATCGGGGGACGGCGTGTAATACACAAAGTCGTGCTTCCAGCCGTCGACGCCGATCTTCGCGGTGTACGCCGGGACCAGCGCCTGCAGCGACGGCGGGTACTGGCCCGTGTCGATCTGGTAGTTCACCACCATGTTCTGCAGGGTCTTGAGGTTCGCCTTGGTGGTGCCAATGCGGGCCTTGTCACCCTGACCGGCAAAGTTCCACGCCACGGCCGCGGCGAGCATCCCGATGATCAGAACGACAAGCATCATTTCCAGCAGCGTGAAGCCGCGGCGGGAAGCGAGTTGGGTGTAGGACTTCATGCTTCGATCCTTCCTTTCAGACGGTGCGGATGTTGTCCGCACCACTTGGAGTTGTTTGCGCTTCTGGCCCCTCTGCTCGGGGCAATCTCTGAACATCTTCATGGGGCCTCAGACCTTCATGCTGCTGCTGAGGGTGAGCATGGGGAGCAGAATGGACATCAAGAGCGTGCCGATAATCAGGAACATAACCACGATCAGCAGCGGCTCCATCGCCGCCAGGGCCCGGCTGGACTTTTTGTCGACCTCGTCGGTCATGTCCTGAGCCAGCGTGGCGAAGGCGTGTTCAAGGTCGCCCGAACGCTCCGCGGCGATGAGCAGACGCCGGGTGGCCAGGGGCAGGGTGGTGACCTCGTCGATAAGGGTGCGGAGGATGCCGCCGCCAATGAGCCGGGTGCGGAGGCGCTCGAGCTGGCCGCGCATCTCCGGGTGCTTGACCGCCTGATTGGAAACCGCCAGGGCATCGCCAAACGGAACGCCGGTGCGGGTCATCGCCGCCATGACGCTGAAGAAGCGGGCGGATTCCTGCGCAAGCACAACGTCGCGCAGCAGGGGCAGCTTCCGCATCAGCCACTGCACGAGCTTCATCACCGAGCCGCGCCCCACAAGAATGAGCCCCGCGGCGGAGGCGAACATGATCATCAGCAGCGGTACGTGGTCGCGCATCCACACGCCGGTGCCCATGACCAGCCGGGAAAACGCGGGCAGCTCGATATCCGACTCCATTAACGCTTCGGAGAGCTTGGGAACAATCAGGATCAGCATCAGCATCGACACAATCGCCGAGATCGAGAGCACAATCGCGGGATACACCATCAGCGTCGCGGCCTTGCCCGAGACAGCCAGCCGGCGGCGGAGCGTGACGTTGAGTTCCTTGGCCGCGCCCGCCAGGTCGCCGGAGCGCTCGGCTCCGCGATAAACAGCGATGGTGACATTGTCGAACCCGCCGACCTGCTTGCACGCATCGGCGAAGCTGGAGCCCGCGGCCACCAGGTCCCGCATCTTCTGAATGCGTGGACGCGCTACCGGGCGCACCGTCGCGGCGACAACTTCAAGAGCCTCGACCAGCGGCACGCCGCGGGACAGCAACTGGCCAAGCTGCTCGTTGAGCGTGGCCTGGTCCTTGACGTTGAGATCGCTCGAAGGCGATGCCCAGCCCGGCAGCTTCCAGCTGCGGACAAGCATCTTGTTCTCGGTGCGCAGGGACTGCGCAAGAGCTGGGATGCTGCCGGCCTGCCGGATGCCGAACTTCCGTCCGCCGCCGGGCCGCACCGCGACATACACAAACGAGGATGAATGGCTGAAAGCCGTCATGGACAAACTCTATCGGCCGCGAACGGGTGGAAGGTCCGCCTGAGCGCGTGAACAAAGGTCGCCAAGCGGCCTTGGACACGCGCCAAGGAACCGCCAAACGACCAAAAAACACCCTAATCCGGTGTCCAGTGTGGCTTCAGTGGGGTGAGGCCCCACCGAATCCGCATGGGAAACCCGACGTTCCACGGCCGGGCAGGCTGGACGGTGGTGATACCGCGGCCGCGGGAGAGCGGTTGCCAGGGGAGCGAGGCCGAACAATGGGCCCACTCCTGTCTCTTATACACATCTCCGAGCCCACGAGACTAAGGCGAATCTCGTATGCCGTCTTCTG
>ENA-ORBV01005255-ORBV01005255.1-microbial-mat-metagenome-genome-assembly--contig:-NODE-5255-length-23981-cov-4.420808_pt1 | contig 23981 bp, 23 predicted proteins | sample MGYA00237777_ERZ505514 | MGnify/ENA primary metagenome ERZ505514 (study PRJEB26160, sample SAMN06269048) | microbial mat metagenome | isolation source: Oligotrophic lake microbial mat | place... | reverse complement strand
CTGGTCGTCAATTGTTCAGGAGCGCGTCGTACCCCTGGCGATTGAACTGGACCAGGCAGAAGCCATGGCCGAAGGGGTCTGCCAGCATGGCGATCCGCCCGTAGGGCGCGTCCCTGGCGGCCGCCTCGAGCACGGCCCCCGCGGCCACGGTCCGCGCGACGGCAGCATCCAGGTCGTCCACGACAATGTCAGGATGAACGGGCGTCCAGTGCCTGTCGTAGCGCCTGCGATCGCCGCCCGCGCCGACGGTGCCCGGCGCCTTGGTCAAAAGGTAGAGCGGTGCCGGCCAGCCCAGCAGCTCGACGAAGTCCGTTCCGAAACGTCGGCCGATCTTCAGGCCAAAGGCTGCGGTGTAGAAGCGGACGCCGGCGTCGACGTCGGGCACATCGATGTTGATCATCAGGGACATCGGGAAGCCTCCAATTTTTCGCACAGATCTAGAGTGACCCCTGGGGACTGCGGCAAAGCCGCGGTCAAATGATCCGCTGCGTCCGCGCAAACGCCATATAGAGGTCATGCGCGCGGGCGGCGATCGGGCCGGGCTGCAGGTCGCGGTCCTCGTAGCGGCTGACCGGCTGCACCTTGCCGGCATTGCCGGTGGTGAAGATCTCGTCGGCCTGGTCGAGTTCGGCGGTCGTCACCGTGCGTTCCTCGACGGCGATGCCGGCGGTGCGCAGCAATTTTACCGTGCGGTTGCGGGTGATGCCGGCCAGGAAGGAGCCGTTGGGCACCGGCGTGGCGACGACGCCGTTGCGGGCGAGGAAGACGTTGGAGCTGCAGGTTTCGGCCACGTTGCCAAGCGCGTCGAGCACGATGCCATTGGTAAAGCCGCGCTTGGCCATCTCGGCCACGCCGCGCGAGGAGTTGGGATAGAGGCAGCTTGCCTTGGCGTCGGTCGGCGCACTCTCGGGCGAGGGTCGGCGAATGCTGCGGCAGAGGCCCAGGGTCAGCGGCGTGCCGGCGCGCATCGGCGAGAGATAAGTGCAGAGCAGGAACTGGCACGAGTCGGGATCGACCGAGATCGGGCCGGCGCCGCCCTTGCCGGCCCAGAACATCGGCCGGACGTAGAGCTCGGCCTTGGGGCCGAAGCGGCGCACGCTCTCGTGCATCAGCTTCAGGATCTCTTCCGGCGTCTGCGTCGGGTTGAGGCCGAGCGAGCGGGCCGAGCGCACGGCGCGTTCCGCATGGAGGTCGAGGTCGGGGCCGCAGCCCTCGAAGGCGCGGCCGCCGTCGAATACGATGGAGCCCAGCCACATGGCGTGGTCGCGCGGGCCCAGGATCGCCGGGTTGCCCTCGTGCCAGGTGCCGTTCCAGTAGGTGAGCGTGTCCATTCTTCTCTCCGCTGCGGAAGCGGGCGCTTCTAGCAGACCATGAGCGGCGCTGCCAACCTGGCCCCGGGTTTGCTGGCGCTTGGCGCGGCGTTCAGCTTTGCGGTGGCCCTGATCCTGACCCAGTACGGGCTGCGGACCATGCCGTCGTGGCGTTCGCCGCTCTATTCGATCGGCGGCTCGGCGGTGGTGGCCTGGATCGTGTCGGCCGTGTTCGTCGACTGGTCGAGCTTCAGCCTGGAAGCCACCCTGATCTTCGCCGCTGTGGGCTGCATCTTCCCCGTGGTCGTGTCGATCCTGGCGGTGCGCTCCAACGAAAAGCTAGGCCCCGCGGTATCCGGTGCCGTGGGCAACGTGACGCCGGTATTCGCGGTGCTGGGCGCCGTGCTGTTCCTGGACGAGCGGCTGGGCCTCAGCCAGGTCGCCGGCCTCGCCATGGTCGTGGGCGGCGTGGCGCTGCTGGCCTTGCGGGGCGGTGCCGGTGGCCGCCACTGGTCGGTCTGGGTGCTGGGCTTGCCGCTGGCGGCGGCGCTGGTGCGCGGCTCGATCCAGCCCGCGATCAAGACCGGCCTCGCGCTGTGGCATGAGCCGCTGGCGGCCGCCGCGATCGGTTACACACTGTCGACGGTCGTGATCCTGACCCTGGTCGGCCGCCGGGCCTGGCGCGAAGGCCCGGCCCATCCGGCGGGCGTGCGCTGGTTCCTGGGCGTCGGCTTCGTCAACGGCACGGCGACATTCCTTCTTTATGCCGCGCTGGGACTGGGCTCGATCGCGCTGGTGGCGCCGCTGGTGGCGCTGTTCCCGTTGTTCGCCGTCGTGCTCAGCTACTTCTTCCTGCGCGGCGAGCAGCTCCATGCGGTCGGCCTGCTGGGCATCGTGGTGAGCGTCGCCGGCGTCATTCTGCTGCTGGTTGGAAATTGACCGAATAGGGGCGGCCACGCGGCGCAAATACCTTGATCTGGCGGGGACCCACTTGGCCGCCCGCGCGTAACTCCTTCAGGCGCGAGAGACCGCGCCGAATGGAGGCATTCATGTTGAAGCGCATCGCTTTCACGACCTTTGCCGCTGCCGCGACCTTTACAATGGCGACGGCAGCCCTTTCGCCGGTCACGCCGGCCTCTGCGCAGGTGAGCATCACCTTCGGCAACGCGCCGCCGCCGGTGCGTTACGAGGCTGTTCCGCCGGCGCGTTCCGGCTACGTCTGGGCGCCTGGCCAATGGCAGCTGGTGAACGACCAGTATGTCTGGACGGAGGGCCGGTGGCAGCAGGCGCGGCCGGGATACCGCTACGTTCCGGACAATTGGGAACGCTACTCGTCGAACGGTCGTGACCAGTGGCGGTATCAGCCGAGCCGCTGGGACCGTGACGGCGACGGCATCCCCAACAACCGTGATCGTTACGACAACCGCCAAGACAATCGGCCGAACACCGCCCAGAACCCGCTGGGCGATCGTGATCGTGACGGCATCCCCAACATCCTTGACATCCAGAACAACAACCGCCGCTAAGCCGCAGGCTTGAGCGAACGGGAAGCGGGCTCGCGCAAGCGGGCCCGCTTTCTTTTCGGCCGCGCCGGCCTATCATGGGGCATGCGCAAAAATCCTTTCGGACTGTCCGTCGCCCTCGCCACGCCCTTTGGCGAAGACTGGTTGATCGACCTGCCGCGCCTCGTGGCGCATGGCCGCCAATCGCTGGCCGACGGCTGCAACAGCCTCACGGTATTCGGCACGACGGGCGAGGGCGCCTCGCTCGGCCTCAACGAACGCCAGCGCGCCCTGGGTGCTCTGGTGGGCGCCGGGGTCGACCCCGCCACGCAACTCGTGGTCGGCATCGCCGCCGCCTCGGTCGAGGACGCGATCGCGCAGGGCCGCGCCGGGTTGATGCTGGGCTGTCCGAGCTTTCTGCTGGCGCCGCCGTTCTACTTCAAGAGCCCGGCGGACGAGGGGCTGTTCGACTGGTTCGCCGCCGTGCTCACCGGGCTCGGCCCCAAGGCCAGCAACGTCATCCTCTATCACATCCCGCAGGTGACCTCGGTCGGCCTCTCGGTCGAGTTGATCGACCGACTGAAGAAGGCCTTCCCGAGGCAGGTCGCCGGCGTGAAAGACTCCTCGGGCGACTGGGCCAACAGCGAGGCGCTGCTGAAGCACCACGCCGACCTGCACATCCTGATCGGCGACGAGCGCCTGCTGGCGAAGGCGATGAACCTCGGCGCCTCGGGCACGATCTGCGGCCTGGCCAACATCGCGCCCGACCTGATGCAGGCGCCGGTCGCCGGCATCGAGGAGCCGCGCATCGCCGAAATCATCGAGCAACTCGTGCCCTTCGCCTTCACGGCCGCCTGCAAGGCGCTGGTCGGCCACCGCCGCAACGATCCGTTGGCCTGGAGCCGCATGCGTGCCCCGCTGCGCTCGCTGACCGAAGCCGAGTGCCTGAAACTTTTCGCCGCCGTCGACACCATCCGCGCCAAGCGCGCCGCCTGATCCCTCCTGCCGCCGCGAGGAAACCATGACCGCTCCGCTCACCATCCGCCTGCATCCCAGCGACAACGTCATCGTGGCGCGCATGGACATACTGGCCGGCACCAAGGTCGAGGGTGAGGTCGCGGCGGCGACGCGCGTGCCGCCCGGCCACAAGATCCTGACCCGCGCGGTGAAGAAAGGCGAGGCGCTGCGCAAGTACAACCAGATCATCGGCTTCGCCACCGAGGACATGGCGCCCGGTGCACATATCCATACGCACAACTGCGTCATGGGCGACTTCGAGCGCGACTATGCCTTCTGCGCCGACGCGCACCCGACCGACTATCTTGTGCCGCCGGCGACCTTTCAGGGTTACCGCCGCGCCGATGGCCGCGCCGCCACGCGCAACTACCTTGGCATCGTCACCACGGTGAACTGCTCGGCCGCGACCAGCCGCATGATCGCCCGCCACATCGAGCCGATGCTCGCCCAGTTCTCCAATATCGACGGCGTGGTGCCGCTGACCCATGGCGGAGGCTGCGGAATGGCGGCGTCGGGTCTCGAGATGGACGTGCTGCGTCGCACGCTGGCCGGCTACACGCGCCATCCCAACATGGCGGCGGTGGTCGTGCTGGGCCTCGGCTGCGAGACCAACCAGATCTCCGGCCTGATGAATGCGGAGGGCCTGAAGGAAGGGCCGAAGCTGATCCCGATGGCGATCCAGGACGAGGGTGGCGTCACCAAGACGGTGATGCGCGCCGTCGCGTTCCTGAAGGAGTTGCTGCCCGAGGCCAACAATGTGAAGCGCGAGGCGATCCCGGCCAGCGAGCTGATCCTGGCGCTGCAGTGCGGCGGCTCGGATGGCTATTCCGGCATCTCGGCCAATCCGGCGCTGGGTGCGGCGGTCGACCTGCTGGTGCGCAACGGCGGCTCGGCGGTGCTGTCCGAGACGCCGGAGATCTACGGCGCCGAGCATCTTCTGACGCGCCGCGCCGTGAGCCGCGAAGTGGGCGAGAAGATCGTCGAGCGCATCAAGTGGTGGGAGGATCACTGCGCCAAGACGGGTGGCGAGATGAACAACAATCCCTCACCCGGCAACAAGGCGGGCGGCCTTACGACGATCCTCGAGAAGTCGCTGGGCGCGGTGGCCAAGGGCGGCACCACCAACCTGGTCGATGTCTACAAATACGCCGAGCCGATCACGGCCAAGGGCTTCGTCTATATGGACTCGCCCGGCTACGACCCGGTCTCGGCGACCGGCCAGGTGGCGGGAGGCGCCAACGTGCTCTGCTTCACCACCGGCCGCGGCAGCGTTTTCGGCTGCAAGCCCACACCCTCGCTCAAGCTCGCGACCAACACATCGCTCTACCGCCGCATGACCGACGACATGGACATCAACTGCGGCACCATCGTCGACGGCGAGGAAACGATCCAGGAGAACGGCCGGCGCATCTTCGAGCTGATCCTCGCCACCGCGTCGGGGCGGAAGACGAAATCCGAGGCACTGGGCATCGGCGACGACGAATTCGAACCGTGGAAAATCGGAGCCACGATGTGACGGCGACGATCGTCCCGCTGCTGGAGCGTCCCGATCTTGCCGCGCAGGTCGCGGCCTGGGGCTTCGCCGAGTGGGGCCATCTCAATCCCGGCGAGACGCTCGCGCAACGCGTGATCCGGATCCGCGGCAAGATGAACACCGATCGCGTCCCGGTCGCCTTTGTGGCGCTCGGCGGCGATGGCGGTATCGTCGGTACCGCCTCGCTCATCTTCGACGATCTCGAAGGCGATCCGCGCAATCCGTGGCTGGCCAGTGTCTATGTGCCACCGGAGCATCGCAAGAAGGGCATCGCCTCGGCGCTGGTGCGCGCCGTCGAGGACGCGGCCCGCCGCCTAGGCTATTCGCGGCTCTATCTTTTCACCTCCACGGTGCCTGAACTCTACGCCGGTCTCGGCTGGCGGCCGCTCGACCGGCAGGACTACCGCGGAGAGCATATCCAGGTCATGGACAGGACTCTGTGAGGAAACGCGCATGCCGGAAGATCTGCACTATCTGTCGCTCGACGAGGTCGCGCGGCGCCTGAAGGCGCGCAAGCTTTCCTCGGTCGACGCGACCAGGTCGATCCTCGCGCGCATCGAAAAGCTCGATCCCGGACTAAAAGCCTACGCCACCGTGACGGCCGACCGCGCGCTGTCCGATGCGGCGCGGCTCGACGCCGAGACCGCGGCCGGGAAGTCGCGCGGCGTGCTGCACGGCGTGCCAATTGCGGTGAAAGATCTCTGCAACACCGCGGGCATTGCCACTGCGGCAGGCATGGCGATCCACCGTGGCAATGTGCCGACCATGGACGCTACCGTCGTCACACGCCTCCGAAACGCCGGTGCGCTGATCCTTGGCAAGCTGCAGATGACCGAAGGCGCCTACGGCGCCCACCATCCCGACATTCCCGCGCCGCTCAATCCGTGGAACGCGGCCTACTGGACGGGGTCGTCGTCCTCGGGCTCGGGGTCGGCGACCGCCGCGGGCCTCTGCTTCGCCTCGCTGGGGTCCGACACCGGCGGTTCGATCCGCTTTCCCTCGACCATGAACGGCCTCACGGGCCTGAAGCCGACCTGGGGCCGGGTGAGTCGCGCCGGCGTCTTTGCGCTAGCCGAATCGCTAGACCATATCGGGCCGATGACCCGGAGCGCTCTCGACGCCGCTCTCGTGCTGGGCGTGATCGCCGGCGCCGACGCCGACGATCCGACGGCCGCCAGCCTGCCGGTTCCCGATTATGCCGGCTCGATCGGCACTGGCGTGCGCGGCCGGTGCATCGGCGTGCCGACCAACCTGCATGGCCTCGACGGCGATGCCCAACGGGCCTTCGACGGTGCGGCCGCGGCCTTGAAGCAGGCTGGCGCCACGCTCGTCGATGTGAAACTTCCCGCGTCGTTCGATCAGGCGGGCTATGACTGGGTGCCGCTTTGTGGCGTCGAAGCCGCGGTCGCCCACGAGGCGACTTATCCCGCGCGCGCAAAAGAATACGGTCCGGTCCTGGCCGGGCTGCTCGACCTCGGTCGCGGTCTGTCCGCTGTCGATCTTGCCAAGCTGCAGCTCAGGCGCGCGGCGCTGACCGGTGCGCTCAACACGCTGATGTCGTCGGTCGACGTTCTGCTGATGCCGGTGATGGGCAGGGCGGCGTGGTCGCTCGAGGCGATCCAGAAGGCCGGGCGTGATCCCGAAAGCGTGGCGGCGCGCCTGCGCTATACGGCGCCGTTCGACCTGAGCGGCCATCCGACACTGACCCTTCCGGGCGGCGTGACACCAGACGGCGTTCCAACCGGCTTCCAGATCGTCGGCCGGGCCTTTGATGAGGCAGGTATTCTCGCTGCCGGACATGCCTATCAGCAGGCCAGCGACTGGCATTTGAGGCGTCCGCTGCCCTGAGCCGATCGGCTGTCTGCGTGGACGATGAAGCTTTCTTCACTTATAGTATCCGGCATTCCTCAACAGCCGGCGCATGAAAGATAGCTTCGTGAAGAACTTGCGCCTGCGGCCGAGCATTCTGACGTTGTTCGTGCTGCTGACGGTGCCGGCATTCCTCGCGATCGTCGCCGTTACGTACATCTCGAACGAGAAGATCGCGCGCGCGAATGCCGACCAGCTCGTCGAGCGTTTCCGCACCGACGCCATCCAGAACATCCAGCACGACTTCGACCCCATCAAGTCGCTGGTGCGCAGTGCGGCGGCCGTCGGCGCCGATCAGCCCGATTTCTATTCCGACAACCGCTCGTTGCGGTACCTCTTCAGCATCATCCAGCACAGCGAGAAGATCGTCAGCATGTATGTCGGCCTCGCCGATGGGTCGTTCCGGCAGGCACGCCAGATCGAGCCCACGGTCGAGGTTCAGGGCAAGCTGCCCCCGCCGGAGGCGCGCTACGCCTTTCGCTGGATCGATGCCGCGCCGCCCGGAACGGCGCCGACCGATCACTACCTTTTCCTCGATGCGCAGCAGAAAGAGATCGGCAAGTCGGAGCAGGTCACGGCCTACGACCCCCGCGCGCGCATGTGGTACCGGGTGACCCAGCAGGCCGGAGGGCCGTTCATCACCGACCCTGATGTCTTTGCCGCTCTCGGCCTGATCGGCTTCACGGTCGCTGCGCCCATTTTCCAGGAGGGCAAGCTGCTGGGCATCACGGCTGCCGACATCACGCTCGACGGCCTGTCCGACTATCTCGCCGAACGCAAGATCAGCCCCGGGACGCTGAGCTACATCCTCGACCATCAGGGCCGGGTGATCGCCAATTCCGAACGCGCCAAGACCTACACCAACTACAACGGCCGGGTGGAATTGCAGCACATCACGTCGCTCGGCAACGATGTGCCGGCGATCGCGTTCAGCGCCCGGCCGCGCGACGGCGAGAAATTGTTCTCGTTCAGCCATGGCGGCAAGGACTACGTAGCGAGTCTGACGACGCTGCCGTCCGACTTCGGCAAGAGGTGGCAGCTCTTTGTCGTGACGCCGCTCGCCGACTTCACCGAGGCCTTCCAGGAACACAACAAGCGCCTCTTCTTCTTTGGCCTGATCGCGATCGTGCTTCAGATCCTGATCATCTACTTCCTGTCGAGTGTGATCTCGGCGCCGCTGGAGAAGCTCGCTCGCAAGGTGGTCCGCATCCAGGATCTCGAAGGCCAGAACCTGCCGCCGCTGGAATCGCCGATCCGCGAGGTTGCCGTCCTGTCGCGCGCGATCGATACGCTCGACACCGCGGTGAAATCGTTCGCCGCCTTCGTGCCGGTGGGTCTGGTCAAGCAGCTTCTCGAATCGGACCAGAAGCTGGAACTGGGCGGGCACAGCCGTTTCCTGACCATCTTCTTCTCCGACCTGGAAGCCTTCTCGTCGCTGTCGGAGGAAGTGCCGTCGCAGGAGTTGCTGCTGCGTGTCTCGGCCTACCTGGCGGTTGTGACCAAGGCCGTGAACGAGGAAGCAGGCACCATCGACAAGTTCATCGGCGATGGCGTGATGGCCTTCTGGGGCGCGCCGGCGCTGCTCGACGATCATGCCGCGCGCGCCTGTTTCTCGGCGCTTCGCATCCGGCGCGGCATGGAGGAACTCAACGCGCGCTGGCAGGAGGACGGGCTGAAGCCGCTCAACGTCCGCATCGGCATCCACAGCGATGCCGTCCTCGTCGGCAATATCGGCTCCAAGGAGCGGATGAGCTACACGGTGATGGGCGATGGCGTGAACGTCGCGGCGCGGCTCGAGGGCATCAACAAGGAATACGGCACGCGCATTTGCATCAGCCATTCCGTCTTCAAGGAGGCCGGTGACCGGCTATGCGTCCGGCCGATCGACGATGTTGCCGTCAAGGGTCGTCGGGCGACGATTCCGATCTACGAGGTGATGGGCGCCTATGGGCTGGGGCCCGAGTTCGAACCCGACGCGGCGACGCTCAGGCTGAGCAAGCTGACGCGTGCGGCTTACGCTGCGCTCGTGGCCCAGGACATCGCTCTGGCCCTCGAGCGTTACCAGGCGATTCTCGTCGAATATCCCGGCGATCCGGTCGCCTCCGGAATGGCGAAGCGGCTCGCCGCTGTCGCCAGCAACGACGCCGCACGGAGAATTCCCGTTGCCCGGCTCTAGTTCAGCCATGCGTCCAACCGTTCCGGCGATGCGCCCCAGCGAATACACCGCGGCCCTTATCCAGGCCCTGCGGGCCGATGCTGGCCGCATCCGAAACGCCCGCGTCCTGGAGATCGGCTCTGGCAGCGGCGTGGTGCTCGCGGTGATGGGCGCGCTGGGTGCCGCCTCGCTTTGCGGCGTCGATATTGAGGACGAAGCCATCGCCTCGAGCGCGTTGCTGCTCGGCGAGCTCGGACACGGAGGCATCGCCGACCTGCACTGCGGCGACATGTGGCTGCCTGTCGCCGGCCGCCGTTTCGATCTGATCGGGGCCAATCTTCCGCACTTTCCCATGGAACCAGTCGAGGTTGCCGGCCGTCTGCCGACCTGGAGTGCCGGTGGTGCTGACGGGCGCCTGCTGCTCGATCCGTTCCTCGCGGGCCTCGCCGACCATCTCGCGCCCGGCGGCCGTGCCGTCATCACGCACAATGGCTTTGTCGATCTTGGAAGTTCGCGCGATTTGCTTGCCCGCAGCGGCCTCTCGCTTCGGATCGCGCTCTCGACCCTGGTCTACATCTCGCCGGAGAAACTCGCACTGATGACCGCGGACGTTCTGCGCGCCGAGGAAGGGCGGACGATCCACCGCTATGGCCCCCATACGTTCGCCGAGATGCACATCGCCGAAATCGCTGCAGCCGGGACCCTCAGCTGATGAATCGGGCATGGCGGATCCTGCTTTTCGTCGTGATGGCTGCGTTCGTGGTTCAGCCGGCGGTGGCTCAGACCCCAGATGCGGCGCTCGCGAAGCTCATGGAGGATGCCCGTGCCGAGGCGGCGGTGCCCGGCGCCTGCGCGGCCGCCAACGTCGACCGGCTCGTTCGCGCTTTCTGCGAGAACCGGATCCGGCCCGGCATACGTGAGTACTATCCGCTGTTCGGCACGCGCGAAGGCGACGTCCGCAGCGGCTACGACATCGACGTGGCCCGCGCACTGGCCAAGCGCCTCGGCGTCGAGCCGGCCTTCATCCGCGTCAATGCCGCCAGCCGCATTCCGCTGCTCGCCGAGGATCGCATCGACGTCATTGTCGCGACCATGGGGCACAACACCCAGCGCGATGGCCAGGTCCGCTTCATTCGCCCGCACTATTATCAGTCCGAATCGACCATCGTGGGGCCGCGGGCGCTTTCCGTGAAGGATTGGCCGGACATCGCCGGTCGTACCATCTGTGTCACCATCGGCAACGGCTCGAACGCCCAGATCGTCTCGTACAATGCCCGCCTGATGCTGTTCGACGAAGCGGGTGTGCTGCCCGGCCAGCTCAAGGACGAGACCTGTACTCTGGCGGCACAGGACGACTCCTTCTTCGACTACTACTTCATCGAACCCGATTTTGCCGCCCGCTTCGAAAAGAAGTTCGGTTTTGCCCAGGTGCCGTGGGGCATGGCCGTGGCCCGCACCGCCAGCGCCGAACGCCTCGCCCGGGCCCTCGACTTGATGAGCCAGATCTTTCACCGTGACGGTGTCTTCCTCGAGATCGCTCGTACCAACCGCGTCAGTACCGGCTTCCTCGAACGCCAGCAGGCCACCTGGAAGCGGCCGGAGTGCAACACGGACGCGGGAAGCAGCAATCCTGCCTGCGTGCTGCCCGCCCTCAATGCCGATCTCGAGCCGACACCCTTCGTGGGCCGCGTCGTGGCTTTCGAGAAATGGGTCAAGGCCAGTACCGGCATCGACCTCTCGTTGCCGATGCTGAAGACGATGCCGGCCTGGATGCTGTTCAAGGATGGCATCGTGAATTCGCTCATCCTGGTCGTAGGTGCATTGGCCGCGACGCTGCTGTTCGCCCTGGTGCTGGGCGCGGTGCAGAGTTCGCGCTCGATCCTGCTGCGCTGGCCGGCACGGGCAATCACCATCACGCTTCAGTCCTCGCCGGTCGTACTGACGCTTGTCATCGCCGCCGCGGTCGCCCATGCGCTCTTTCCCTATTCCTCGGCCGTGGCAATCGGCGCCGCCATCATGGCGCTGGGGCTGATGAACGGCAGTAATGCCGGGCAGGCTATCGCCGAAGCGATGCACACGCTGCGGACAGAGCGCGGCAGCGCGCAGGGACGGGGAGGGATCCCGACCAGGGAGCTGTTCGGCCGCGCCGTCAGCCGCTCGGCGACGCAGATCGTGTCGTTCCTGATCAATGCCGCCAAGGGCACGCCGATCGCGAGCTTCATCGGCGCCCCGGAACTCCTGAGCGCGCTCACCGACATCACGTCCTTTGCCAGCGGTCGCGCCACGACCTATTCGCTGCTCCTCGTCTTCTATGTCGTGGTCGTCGTCATCGTGGTCTGGCTGTGCGGCAAGCTCCAGTCCTGGCTCGAACGCCGGCGGGTGACGGCATGATGGGCAAGCCGTTCTCCGCCGAGTTTGTCCCCGAGCTTCTTGCGGGCATGGTGGTCAACTTCCAGATCGCAGCGATTGCCCTGGTGGTCGGACTGGCGCTCGGCGCCCTGCTTGCGCTTGCGCGATTGGGCGGAGGTGTCCTGGGCGCTACTGCCACGTCGCTGATCGGCCTGATGCGTGCCGCCCCGACGTTCGTCGTCATGTTCTTCCTGCTGAACATCATCCCGAGGGACGCCACCCTGTTCGGCATCGGCGTTGCACCCTCCGGGATCATGATCGTGGCGCTTTCGCTGGTGCCCTATTCGGCCTCCTACGTGGCCGACAATGGCGCCGAGGCGCTGAAGCAGTTGCGCGCCGGCTCGCCGCTGGGCGCCTTGCAGTTCCTGCCCAACATCACGCGTGCCTTCTTCGTGCTGGTGATGTCGTCCAGCGCCGGGGCCGCGATCGGCGTTACCGAGGGCATCGCGGTGATCCTGCGCGAGGCCGTGTTGCTGCCGTCGCTCGGCGGCAAACTGGTTGTGTTCGCTATCGGCATAATTTTCTTCGGAGTCACTTTGCAGGCGGGATTCGCGCTCATGCGTCTCCTGCAACGGCATCTCGGCCGCCTTGCCACGCGCGGCTCGTCCGCCCCGTGAGCTGACGTCAGCGCGCGCCTTCGAGCCGCGTCGTGATCACGATCTTCGAGGTCAGGGTGCGGTGCACCGGACAGCGGTCGGCGATCTCCAGAAGTCGCTTTTGCTGTTCGTCGCTGAGCGGGCCGTCGAGTTCGATCCACCGCTCGATCCGGTCGACCTTGCCTTCCTTGGTCTCGCAGGCCGCACAGTCGGCGGCGTGGATCTTGTCGTGCTTCAGCACCACGCGCACCTTCTCCAGTGGCCACTTCTTCTGGCGCGCGTACATGCGGAGCGTCATCGCGGTGCAGGCACCGAGCGCCGCCAGCAGATAGCTGTAGGGGTCGGGGCCGGAGTCGTTGCCGCCATTGGCCGCCGGTTCGTCGGCACGCAGCACATGCGCGCCGCTGCGCACGGTCTCCGCAAACGGCCCGGCGTCGTGATCCTCGACGAGCACGACACCGGGAGGAGGAAGTTCCGCCAGGTCGCTCATGGCGTCCTCAGGCGGCCTGAGTCGCCGTTTCGGCCGCCTTGATGTTCGAGCGCTTGATGCGGTCCAAGTTCTCGCCCTCGATGCGCACCAGCTTGGTGAGTCCGTCGCGCTTGGGCGAGTGGACGACCCCGACATCGTAGAAATGAGCGTCGCCCGGCCGCATCACGTAGGACTTCTCCGGCGTCACCAGGGCAGGGGCCTCGCCCTCGCCCTTCTTCACGATGCGCCAGTCGGTCATCTCGGTGTCGCCGACCGCAAGACCATAGATCGCCCAGCTCGGACCATGATCGTGCGGGGCACCATGCGCCGGCTTCTCGTAAACATGGCCGCAGATGCAGAAGCCCAGCTCCGGGTCTTCGTAGAGCACCTTGCGCGGCTTGCATTGCTCGGCCGTCAGATGTTTGGCGACGAAATCCTCGTCGCGCAGGACCTTCTCGACGATCGTGCAGATCGCCTGCTTGCCGGCGAGGCCGGCATCGGCTTTCAGGGCGGCGCGGATATCGGTGCTCAGCTGCTCCAGCGTAATGGCCATGATCTTCCTCCAGCGAAGGGATTTGTTATGTGGGCCGGGCCTCTGGCCAGCGTCAAGGGCGCACGACCTGGTTGGTCACCGCGCCGCCTGTCGCCGTCCGGCCGCCATCGACGACGAACTGGCCGCCGGTCGTGTTGGCGGCAAGGTCCGAGCAGAGGAACAGGACCATGTTGGCGATTTCCTCCACCGTCGAGTAGCGCCCGCTCGGCAGTGCGGCCTGGTAGCGCGCATTCACCGCGTCGGGATTGCCGGGGTCGATCTGCTTCTCCAGCGCGTGGATCATGCGTGTGTCGACGGGCCCCGGGCACACCGCGTTCACGCGGATGCCCTGGCGCGCGACTTCGCCCGCCGAAGCCTTGGTGAGGCCGATCACGGCGTGCTTCGAGGCCACGTAGGCCGGCATGCCGGGTGACCCGACCAGGCCTGCGACCGAGGCGGTGTTGACCACCGCGCCGCTGCCCTGGCGGATCATTTCCGGCAGGACGTGGCGCAACCCCAGGAACACGCCCTTCAAGTTGACCCCGATCACGGCATCGAACATCGCCTCGTCATACTCGGCCGTCGGCGCCAGCTTTCCCTCGATGCCGGCATTGTTGAAGAAGCAGTCGATCCGCCCGAATTTGTCGATCGTCGTCTTCACGTAGGCTTTTACGTCATCGGATTTGGTGACGTCGGCGATGACGGCCGTGGCCTCGCCGCCGTTCTGGCGGATGATGCCCGCTGTTGCCTCCGCCGCCGCGCCATCGCGGTCAACCACCACCACCTTGGCCCCGTACCGGGCGAAGCCGACCGATGCTGCGCGGCCGATCCCGTTGCCGCCGCCGGTTATCAAGGCGACCTTTCCAGTGAAATCCATCGTTCCTGCCCCTTGTCCAATGCTCCGGGAAGTCTACCATCGGCAACCGTCATGACCATCACCGTCACACCCATCACGGTCATCCCGAGGCATCCAGCTCTCGGTGCAGAAATCCGCGGGGTCGACATGCGCCGGCCGCTGGATGCGGCAACGGTCCAGGCCGTGAGCGACGCCTGGATGAAGCATCTGGTCCTGGTGTTTCCCGACCAGCGCATCACCGACCAGGAGCACGTAGGCTTCACCCGCCATTTCGGCGAGCCCGAGATCTTCCACCAGACGTCGCTTCATCTACGTTCTGACCGGGTGAAGGAAATCTTCCTGGTCTCGAACGTCGATGACCAGGATCGCCTGCTGGCGCCCTCGGCGCCGTCGCAGAAGCAGCTCTCCTCGTCGCGGATGTGGCACACCGATTCGAGCTATCGGCCGACGCCTAGCATCGGCTCGCTGTTGCACGGCATCGAAATCAGCCGGACCGGCGGCATCACCCAGTTCATCAACATGTACCGCGTCTACGACGACCTGCCGGACAGCCTGCGCCGCCAGGTTGAAGGCCGCCGCGCACGGCACGACTTCAGCATGCTGCACCGGCTGGTGGGATCGCCGCCGCCGACGCCGGCAGAGCAGGCCGCGATGCCGCCGGTCTGGCACCCGATGGTGCGGCGCCATCCCGTCACCGGTGCCAGGTCGCTCTACGTCAGCTCGATCTACAACGACGCGGTCGAGGGTCTCGACGAGGCCGCGGCGCGCAAACTGATCGAGGATCTGTCGGAATTCGCGGCCCAGCCGCAATATATGTACCGGCATGTCTGGGAGCCTGACGACGTGCTGATGTGGGACAACCGCTGCACCGTCCACGCCGTCACCCCGCACGACCCCGGCGAACGCCGCGTCATGCACCGCACGACCATCGTGGGTACCGAACCGGTCCTGGTCTGAGCGGACTTAATAGTGCCGCCGACACCTTGAACGGCGGCCCTTTCGCCCTAACATAGCGGCCGTTGGCTTGCCCCGACTTGGCCAGGCCCGGCACAGGGATACGAAAAATGAAGAACAGTCGTTGGCTCGCGGTTATCGCCGCTCTCATCATCGTGGCGCCTTCCCTGGCGCCGTCCTCGGCCGACGCGCGCGCTGGCGCGGGCGGGAGTTCCGGCAGCCGCGGCGGCAAGACCGATCAGGCGCCTGCGCCCACGCAGACGGCGCCGACCACGAAGCCCGTGGAACGCAGCACGACGCCGGCGCAAAAGCCGGCGGCAACTACCCCGGCCTCTGCTGCGGCGCAGCCCGGTGGCTTCATGTCGCGTAACCCGTTCCTCTCCGGCCTGATGGGCGGCATGCTGGGCGCCGGCCTGATCGGCATGATGTTCGGCGGCGGCTTTGCCGGCGGCCTCGGCGGCGCGTCCGGCATGCTGGGCCTGCTTGTGCAGCTGCTGCTGATCGGCGGCCTCGCCTATCTCGCCGTCCGGCTGTGGCGCGCGAGAAGCGGCGCCCCGGCACAGGCGGCCGGTCCGGCTCACGCCTATTCCGCCGCGACGCCCCGGACGGCCGAGCCGCCGATGGCGCGCCAAGCACTTGGCGCTGGTCTCGGCACCGGTGTCGGTGCGGCCGCTCTGGCGAGCAGCGCTTCCGCGCAACTCGCGATCACTGGCGACGATTACACCGCTTTCGAGACGCTGCTGGCCGACGTTCAGTCGGCCTACAGCAAAGGCGACCTCACAAGGATGCGCGCCCTCGTGACGCCGGAGATGCTGGGCTACTTCTCGGAAGAGCTGTCGGCCAATGCAAGCCGTGGCGTCGAGAACAAGATCGAGGCGGTGAAGCTCGAGCAGGGCGACCTGTCGGAAGCCTGGAGCGAAGCCGGTCTCGACTACGCCACCGTCGCCATGCGCTTCAGCATGACCGATGTCACCCGCGCGCTCGCCGACGGCAAGCTCGTCGCCGGCAGCGACACGGCGCGTACCGAGGCCACGGAGATCTGGACCTTCCTGCGCAGCCGCGGCGGCAATTGGATCCTGTCGGCCATCCAGCAGACCTGATGACAGGTTTGTACTGACGGCGTGCTGACCGCTGGCGCGTGCGTTCGCAGCCTTGAGCGAGCGCAGCGCATCCATGTCATTCGAACATGTGACGCGGTAACCCGGTCGGCCGCGTCGTGCTTTACGGCGGGCAGCATCCTGATGACCCTGTTGCAAATGTTGGCGTCGTCGCCGAAAACTTCTGGATGTGCCTTGCCTTCGGACCGGCAAGCAGAACGGATCAATCGCTGCAGTCCGGCTGCTATTGACAAGTTTTCGAAGCGACCGATAGTCGCTTCAACGTCAGTTGAGTCTCAAGAACCAACAACGCTCGGTCGACCTTAGGGAGGTCCCCATGCTCCGGCATCTCGTGAGAACCGTGACGCTCGCCGTCGCGCTGGCCATCGCTGCCACGGCGCCGCTTGGTGCCCAGGACCAGAAAGGCACGCTCGTTTTCGCCGTCGAATCGCTCGGCGCGCAGACACTCGACCCGATCCTCGAAGGGCGGCCGGGCAACGCGGTCTACCAGGCGGTCATGTACGACTCGCTGGTCGGCTTCAACCTCGAGAAAGGCGGCGTCGGCCCCGGCGTCGCCGAGCGCTGGGAGATGACTCCCGACGGGCTCACTTGGACCTTCTTCATCCGGCCTGGGCAGACATTCCACAACGGCGACAAACTCACGGCGCACGACGTCAAGTTCAGCCTCGAGCGCCAGATGGGTCCGGGCTCGCTGGCCGCTGCCGCGGCCACAATGAAGCGCATCATCAAGAGCATCGAAGTGATCGACGAGCTCACGGTTAAGGTGAACACCACCAGCCCGCAGATCGGCTTGCCGGCCAGCCTGTCGCGCGCCGTGGCGCCCGAGGGCGCCATCATGCCCAAGAACTACATCGAGAAGGTGGGCGACGAGGAGTTCCGCAAGAAGCCGATCGGCAGCGGGCCGTGGAAATTCGTGCGCAACGTGCCGGGTGACCGCATCGAATTCACCGCCGTCGCCAAACATTGGCGCGGCACGCCGCACTTCAAGGATCTGCACATGCTGCTGGTCCCGGAGGAAAGCACACGCGTGGCCATGGTGCGCACCGGCGAGGCGGCGATCGCCTCGATCGGGCCCGAGGCCATGCTCGGCGCCGCGCGCGCCGGGCTGGAGGTGCTGTCGGTGCCCGGCACGATGCAGGCGATCTTCCAGTTCTGGGGCACCTACAAGCCCGAGGTGAAGGATTCGCCGATCGCCAAGGTGCGCGTGCGCCAGGCGCTGTCGCTGGCGATCGATCGCAAGCAGGTGATCGAGCACGTCATGAACGGCAAAGCGCGGATGCCGTATCCCTTCTCGACCTTCGGCTACACCGACTATTTCAGCGCCGATCGCTGGGAGAAATGGGCGGCCGAGGCCTACCGCTACGATCCCGTCCTGGCGAAGAAGATCCTCGCCGAAGAAGGCTATCCCAACGGCTTCGAGCTGAAGTTCGCCAACACGGCGTTGCCGGGCACGCAGTTCATGGTCGATATCGGCACTGCCATCGCCGACATGTGGACCAAGGTCGGCGTCAAGGTGACGCTCAAGCACTACGAGTGGGGCTCATTCGCGCCGATGGAACGCGGCGACCAGGCACCGCTCATCGGCTGGGCCTCGATGTACCGCACGGCCGGCCGGCCCGACGCGCCGTGGCGCTACAACGGCGCCTTCTCGCCCGACAGCACGCAGCGTCTCCTGGGTGACAAGGAAAACTGTCCGCAGGACTGCCAGGAGTTCGTGAAGACCTACCAGGCCCTGGGGTCCGAGCTCGACAAGGACAAGCGCACGGCGCTGACCGATCGCATGGTCGAGATCACCTCCAATTCCTGGACGGTGATCCCGATCATCGAAGGCATGGGGTACTACGCGATCAATACCAAGAAGGTCGGGCAGTTCAATCCGATCCCCGGCCGGCACGAGCTGGGCGACGTATTCGAGCGCATGCCGCGCCCGGAGCAGAAGCCCTGGAAGAAGTGAGGCTGACGCAGACGATGGCAGGCGCGCCATGAAGCGCTACATCGCGCGCCGCCTGATGCAGGGCGTGATCCTGCTCTTCATGGTGGCGACGATTGTCTTCTTTCTGGGCCGGCTGACCGGCAATCCTGTAGATCTGATGCTGCCCGAGGATGCCACGGCCGAGGATCGCGCAGCGCTCACCCAGACGCTCGGTCTCGACGGTCCGATCCTCGATCAGTATGCGATCTTCGTCGGCAAGGCGATGCACGGCGATCTCGGCATGTCGATCCGCATGAAGCAGCCAGCGGCCGAGGCCTTCTTCGACCGCCTGCCCAACACGCTCGTGCTCATCCCGTGGGCGATCCTGCTGGGCATGATCCTTGGTATTCCTTTGGGCGTGGTGGCAGCGGTCAACCGCGGCGGCATGCTCGACCGCGCGGCGGGCACGGTCGCGGTGCTGGGCGTCGCCATGCCGAGCTTTTGGCTGGGCGTGCTGCTGATCTTCGTCTTCAGCGTCGAATTGGGCTGGCTGCCGTCCGGGCGCATGGGCGGGCCGTCGCATTACATCCTGCCGGTCATCACACTGGGCACGTTCCTCGTCGCCGGCTTCATGCGCATCACACGTTCGGCCATGCTGGAGGTGATGGAGAGCGAGTTCGTCAAGCTCGCGCGCATCAAGGGGTTGAGTGAAGCCACCGTGATCTGGAAGCATTGCCTGCGCAACGCGCTGATCCCGGTGCTGACCCTGTGGGGCGTGTTCGTCGGCAACTTGATCACCGGCGCCATCGTGACCGAGACCGTGTTCGCCTGGCCCGGTATCGGGCGCCTCACCTATGAGGCGGTGATCTACCGCGACTTTCCGCTGTTGCAGGCGGTGATCATCCTGAAATCGATCCTGATCCTGTCCATCAACCTCGGCGTCGACATCCTCTATGCCTATGTCGATCCGCGTATCCGGCTCGCCTGACCATGGCCATCGCTGAACGTCCACCTCCGACTGAAGCTGTAACGCCGCGGCTCTCGCTGTGGCGCCTTGTCTGGCCGGCGAGGGTTCCCGGCCGGTTCAGGCGCACTGCGCGTGTGCCCTGGATACCGATCGCGATCATCGTGGTGATCGTCATCATGGCGGTCTTCGCGCCGCTCTTGGCGCCCTATTCGCCGATCGACCAGACGCTGCGCGACAAGCTGCTGCCGCCGGCCTGGATGGCGGGTGGCAGCGACAAGTATTTTCTCGGCACCGACGCCTTCGGCCGCGACATCCTGAGCCGTCTCATCTACGGCGCGCGGGTCAGCCTGCTGGTGGCGCTGCTCGCGTTGACCGCAGGCGGCGGTGTCGGCCTCGCCGTCGGCATCGTCGCGGGTTATGTCGGCGGCGCGGTCGACAGCATACTGATGCGCCTGGTCGATGCGGCCTTCACCTTCCCGGCCATCCTGTTCGCACTGCTGCTCGCCGTCACCATGGGCCAGGGCTTCGGCACCTTGGTGATCGCCATCAGCCTGCTGCTGTGGGCGAGCTTCGCGCGCGTCATCAGGGGCGAGGTGCTGTCGCTCAGGCAGCGCGACTTCGTGGCGCTCGCCCGGGTGCGCGGCTGCTCGGCCCTTCGCATCATGGTGACGCACATCCTGCCCAACGTACTCAACACCTTCATGGTCCTGGTCACGCTCAACATCGGCGTCGTGATCATCGCCGAGGCGACGCTGAGCTTCCTCGGCGCCGGCATCCCGCCGCCGACGCCGACCTGGGGCCTGATGATCTCCGAGGGGCGCGGGCGCATCGCGGAAGCCTGGTGGGTGGCGCTGATCCCGGGCATAGCCATCACGCTGATGGTGCTCTCGGTCAACCTGTTCGGCGACTGGATGCGCGACCGGCTCGATCCGAGGCTGCGCCAGCTATGAAGCCGGACATGAGGGGCGAGACCGTTCTCGAGGTCCGCGACCTGCACACCCATTTCTTCCTGCGCCGCGGCGTCGTGAAGGCGGTCGATGGCGTGAGCTTCTCGCTCCGGCGCGGCGAAGTGCTGGGCCTGGTGGGCGAATCGGGATGCGGCAAGAGCCTCACCGCCCTGTCGCTGATGCGCCTGCTGCCCAAGGGCGGCGCCCAGACCATCAAGGGCGAGGTGCTGCTCAATGGCGAGAACATCCTGAAGCGGACGCCGGCGGAGATGCGCGAAATTCGCGGGCGGCGGATCTCGATGGTGCTGCAAGACCCGCAGACCTCGCTCAATCCGGTCTTCTCGATCGGCGATCAGTTGCGCGAGGCGATCGAGCGCCGCAAGCGCGCCCCGAACGTCGAGGTCATGAAGGAGGCGGTGGCGGCGCTCCGCCGCGTCGATATCGCGGCACCCGAACAGCGCATCGGCCAGTATCCGCACCAGTTGAGCGGCGGCATGAAGCAGCGCGTGGTGGGCGCCATCGCCATCAGCGGTGAGCCGGGTGTGCTGATCGCCGACGAGCCCACGACCGCGCTCGACGTCACGATCCAGCTCCAGTACCTGAAATTGCTCAAGCGCCTGCAAGCCGAGACCGGCATGGCGATCTTGTTCATCACCCACGATTTCGGCGTCGTCGGCCGCATGTGCGATCGCGTGGCGGTGATGTACGCCGGCCGCATCGTCGAATGCGGTCCGGTGCGGCAGATATTCGAGGCGCCTCAACACCCCTACACGCGGGCGCTGATCGCCTCGGTGCCCAAGATGACCGGTCCGGTCGGCCGGCTCACCACGATCGAGGGTCAGCCGCCGTCGCTGATGGACCTGCCGGTGGGCTGCCGCTTTGCCTCGCGGTGCCCTCTTGTCGAGCAGCGTTGCCTGGACGCCTATCCCGCCGAGGTTCGCGTGGGCGACGCGCATACCGCCGATTGCTGGAAGGTTACGCCGGCATGAGCGCCGCGCTCCAGGATCAGGGCCAGGATCAGGACCAGCCGCTGTTGCGCGTGGAGGGCGTGCGTAAGCATTTCGCCTTCACCAAGGGCATCCTGTTCGCCAAGACACTGGGCCACGTCAAGGCGGTGGACGATGTTTCCTTCGACATAAGGGCGGGCGAAACGCTCGGCCTGGTGGGCGAGTCGGGCTGCGGCAAGACCACGACGTCGCGGATGATCCTCAATCTCGAGGAGCCGACCGAGGGTCGTATCCTGCTCGAGGGCGAGCCGATCCACGCCCTGAAAGGCGAGGCGCTCAAGGCTTACCGCGCCAAGGTGCAGGCGGTGTTCCAGGATCCCTGGTCGTCGCTCAACCCGCGCATGAAAGTGGGCCGCACCATCGCCGAATCGCTGATCGTCAATGCCTCGGGAGATCGGGCCTGGCGAGACCAGGCGAGGATCGACGAACGGGTGCGCGAGCTCCTGCTCCAGGTCGGCCTGCGGCCGGAACAGGCGCAGCAGTATCCGCACGAGTTCAGCGGCGGTCAGCGCCAGCGCGTGGCGCTCGCCGCGGCGTTGGCATCGCGGCCGAAGCTGATCGTGCTCGACGAGCCGGTCTCGGCGCTTGACGTGTCGATCCGTGCCCAGATGATGAACCTCCTGAAGGACATCCAGGCACAGGACGACGTGGCTTACCTGCTGGTGGCCCACGATCTCGCCACCGTGCGCCATATGGCCGACCATACGGTGGTGATGTATCTCGGCAAGATCGTCGAGAAGGCGCCGACCGCTTCCCTGTTCGAGGATGTCCGCCATCCCTACACCAAGGCGCTGTTCTCGGCCGTCCTGGTGGCGTGGCCGGGGCGAGGCGAGGAGGAAGTCGAGCTCAAGGGCGAGGTGCCGTCGCCGCTCGATCCGCCGTCCGGTTGTCGTTTCCATACGCGCTGCCCCTATGTCATGCCGCAGTGCTCGCAGCGGGAGCCGGCGCTGCGCGAGGTCTCGCCCGGCCACTTCGTCGCCTGTTACCTGTTCGAATAGGAGAAAGCGTCAATGTCCGCACCGCCCAGTTCTTCGTCATGGGGCCCGCTGCAGGGCGTAAAAGTTGTTTCCTGCTCGACGGCGCAGGCCGGCACCGTGCCCTGGATGCTGATGGCCGACCTCGGCGCCGACGTGATCAAGATCGAGACGCCCGACGGCGGCGATTCCTCGCGCGGCATGACCGTGCTGCCGGGCAAGGGCAGCACCTTCTTCGAGACCAATAATCGCGGCGTGAAGAGCGTCACCTTGAACCTCAAGACGCCCGAGGGGCGCGCCATCCTGCACAAGCTCGCCGCGAAGGCCGACATCTTCGGCCAGAACTTCCGCCCAGGTGCTGCCGAAAAGAATGGCTTCGGCTATGAGGAATTGCGCAAGCACAACCCCAAGCTGGTCTACGTGTCGGTCTCGGGTTACGGCACCAAGGGACCGCATGCCCATTTGCCCGGTACCGATTCGATGGCGCAGGCGCTGGGCGGCATTGCCGAGGCCTATTCCATGCCGGGCCAGAAGATGCGTACCGGCATTGCGTCGGTGGCCGACGAGTCGACGGCCATGCTCGCCTTCGGTGGCGCGCTTGCGGCGCTTCTTCATGCACGGACGACGGGGGTTGGTCAGAAGATCGACCTGTCTCTGCTGGGCTCGCTCGTGCGCCTGATGGGCTGGACCTTCACCACGACGATGTGGCGCGACCAGAATCCGGTGACTGGCCAGGCCCGCATCACCGGCACCAAGGAACGTCCCGGCATCAGCGCCTCGTTCAATGATTGCGACGGCAAGCCGCTCGTCTTCCAGCTCGTCGGTCCCGACAACTGGAAGGACGCGATGAGCGCGTGCGGCTTCTGGGACAGGGTTTGCGCCGCCGGATTCGAGACGATCGGCAGCATCATCGACAGCGAGGCCAAGCGCGCCGAGTTGCTGGCGCTGCTGGACAGCCTGTTCGCCACCGGCACGCGCGCCGACTGGGTGGCGAGGCTGCGCGGCGCGGACATCGTCTCGGCGCCGATCAACACGCTCCTCGAGGCCTCCAACGATCCCGACGTGGTGGCCAACGGCTACGTCACCCATGTCGATCATCCGAAGCACGGCAAGCTGAAGGTGCATGGCACGCCCTGGCAGTTCTCCGAGACGCCTGCCAAGCCCGGGATTGCCCCCGAGCTGGGCGAGCATAACGACGCGGTGTTATCGGAACTGGGCTTTGGGGCCGCCGAGGTGGCTGATCTGAGGTCCCGAAAGATCATCTGAACATGCCCACGGCCGTTCAGCGGGCGGCGCAACCATCAACGCCCCTGGGTCGTTTCCGTTGCCATGAAGCGTGTGGCGAAAATCCTGGGCTGGTCGGCCGGTATTCTGCTGTGCCTGGTCATGGTCGCGGCCGGCGGGCTGTATCTATTCGTCACCTCGGATTACCTTCGAGGCCAGCTCGAGGGTCGCGCCAGCGATTTCACCGGCCGCAAGACCAAGGTCGCCAATATTTCGATTGATTGGGGCACGACGTCGAACGTGCGGCTAAGCGGCGTCGAGATCGCCAATGCCCAGTGGGGCAAGGCGCCACATATGCTGAAGGTCGAGCAGGTCGATTTCGACATCCGCCTGTGGCCGCTCCTGAAGGGCGATCTCGTCCTGCCGCGCCTCGTGCTCCGGAAACCCGAACTCGAGATCGAGGTCGGCGACAAGGAACAGCTCAACTGGAGCATGGGCGAGACGCCGGTCGCGACGGGCGCCGCTAAGGCGCTCGAACCCGACAATCGCTACGAGACGCCGCTCATCGGCCAGCTCGAGATCACCGACGGCAAGCTCGCCTACCGCGACACCAAGCGTAAGCTTGAGCT
>ENA-ORBV01005253-ORBV01005253.1-microbial-mat-metagenome-genome-assembly--contig:-NODE-5253-length-23983-cov-4.607044_pt1 | contig 23983 bp, 22 predicted proteins | sample MGYA00237777_ERZ505514 | MGnify/ENA primary metagenome ERZ505514 (study PRJEB26160, sample SAMN06269048) | microbial mat metagenome | isolation source: Oligotrophic lake microbial mat | place... | reverse complement strand
AGGAATGTTCTAGGGTGTATTGGATCAACCGAAACGGGAGGGAACCGGATCGACATTACGAACTGGTGCCCAGCTGTACTTCCATCCTTCAATGCCCGTTAATGCGGCGCATCGGCATCTGGAAATCCAGCGATGCCGATGCCCACTGGTATGCCTGCACCCGTCAAGGGGCTCCCGCACTAGTCTATGTCCGGCTTTTAGGGAGGATCGGATCGATAGACCCTTCTGCCTTGAAAATCCCCGCACGCAGGGAGGAATCTTCTCTCTTAGACCAATTTCACATCCTCATCTTCACGCTGAGCCGACACAGCTCAAACCTTCAGGCTCATTTTGTATTGGACAAGACTGGCACTTGACGTTTGCCCCAATAAAAGCATACGATCTATGGTTTATCTGATCCCCCAGGTCAGAAGCAGAAAGGCTGCTTGGCGTATTGTCCAGGCGGCCTTATTTTTTGATCCCGCTATCCTAGTATCTTGACCGCTACGACTCCGACACTCCTTCGCCAAATCAGCCTCAGTGCCGCTGTCGCGCTGGTGGTGTCGAACATGGTGGGTACTGGAATCTTTACAACGCCCGGCTATCTTGCCCGTGATCTCGGCGATCCCAAACTGTATTTTGCGATTTGGATTCTCGGTGGGCTCATTGCCTTGATTGGTGCGCTCTGCTATTCAGAGCTTGGCGTCAACTTTCCTTCTTCTGGCGGTGAGTATGTGTTTCTGACCCAGGCTTATGGGCCGGTTTGGGGATTCATGACTGGTTGGACCAGCTTCGTTGCTGGCTTCGCCGCACCGGCCGCAGCCACTGCGCTGGCCTTTGCCGATTATTGTGGCTACTTCTTTCCTGTCTTTCAGCAATCGAATGTGTTCTTGCAAATCGGGTCAGGCATGTTCAGCCTGCAGATTGGCGGGGCGCAGATTTTGGCGTGCTCTGCGTTGGGCGTAGTGACAATTGCGAACCTCTTCGGCGTTCAGAGGGCGGTAGCGCTTCAAACAGTTTTGACTGGTCTAAAGTTGGGCGTCATTGGCACCTTTGTCTTACTTGGGCTTGCCGTAGGGTCAGGGAGTTGGGGGAATTTCTCGCTGCCGGCGATTCGAGAGTCGACCGTGCCGCTGAGTTCACAATTTGCGATCAGCCTCTTTTACGTCTACGTTAGCTACTCCGGCTGGAATGCCGCTACTTATGTAGCCGAGGAATTGCGTGACCCGGTGAAGAATCTGCCGTTGGCATTGGCTATTGGTACTGGACTGGTAACGGTATTGTTTCTGCTGCTCAACCTGGTCTTTGTTTATGCGGCCCCACTTGGTGCGATGAAGGGTGTGGTAACGATTGGCTCTCTGGCCGCAGCGCGCCTGTTCGGATCGCAAGTGGGCGGGCTCTTTAGTGCCTTGATTGCGATCGCCCTACTTGCAATGATCAACGCCTTGATGACGGTCGGCCCGCGTGTAGCGTATGCGATGGCCAAGAATGGCGCGTTCTTTCGTACGGCAGCCAAAGTAGATCCGCAGTGGAGAACGCCCGCTCCAGCAATCCTGATGCAGGCTACCGTTGCGATGGTAATGACGCTTACTTCGCTGCCCTCGCTCTTCTTCTTCATTGGATTTACGCTGAATTTCTTTTCGGTGCTGAGTGTAGCCTCACTGTTTCAATTTCGGAAGCGTCCGGGTTGGAAGCGCCTTGGGCCGGTATCGTGGCTGTGGCCGCTGCAACCAGTGTTATTTATTGTTGTGGGAACCTGGATGACGATCTTTGGGTTGACGCTTGAGCCCAGGATCGCAATCGCTGCCTGCTTGCTCATTGGTGTGGGTGCAGTGTTTTATAGAAGGCAATTGAAAGGAGCCGGTTCTTGGCAATCATCCTCGACGGCAAACTGATACGAGACCAGATTTTGACTGAGTTGGGCCCACGTGTTAACGCGCTCGTTGCGAGCGGTTGCCGCCCGCAACTGACAGTGATTCTGATTGGCAATAATCCGGCGAGCGAAGTCTATGTTCGCAACAAGATCGCTGCCTGTGAAAAAGTAGGCATCCTGAGCCAGAAGCTCACACCCCCGGCAAGCGTCAGTACTGAAGAATTGCTCGCGATTATCGATGCTTTGAATAAGGACTCCAAAGTGCACGGGATTCTCGTGCAACTGCCGCTGCCTCCACAAGTGGATGCCGGGATGGTGCTGGATTCTGTCGCTCCTGAAAAGGACGTCGATGGATTTCACCCGGTCAATTCCGGCAAGTTGTTGGCTGGATCGCCCGGCTTGCGCCCTTGCACACCCTCGGGCGTGATGGAGCTGCTACGGAGGTACGAGATTCCAATTGCTGGCAGAAAGGCCGTGATTGTGGGACGCAGCGACATTGTCGGTAAACCGATGGCCATTCTGCTGCTTGCGGCAAACGCGACCGTGACAATTTGCCATAGTCGAACGTCCAATCTTGCTGAGGAATGCAGGCGTGCGGATATTCTGGTGGCGGCAATTGGAAGGGCCGAGATGTTAGGTGAGGATCACATCCAGCCCGGTGCCGTGGTGATTGATGTCGGGATGAACCGTGTGGACGGACGATTGACCGGCGATGTGGACCCTGAGGCGATGGCGCGGCTAAGCTCTGCCTATACTCCTGTGCCTGGAGGTGTGGGGCCGCTGACGATTGCGATGCTGATGTCGAATACGGTGCAGGCTGCCGAAGGGCGGCGTGGCTGATGTTGCAGGTTGGATTGACAGGCGGGATGGCGACTGGTAAATCGACTGTAGCGGCCGAACTCGTCAGGCTGGGCTGCCATTTGCTAAAGGCCGACGAATTGGGCCATAAATTGCTTGAAAAAGAAGGGCCCTGTTATGAGCCCGTAGTGAGCGCCTTTGGCCGTGCGATTTTGGATCACAATGGAAATATCGAGCGACGCCGCCTCGGGATGGTCGTATTTAATGAAAGCGGAGCGCTTGATAAGTTGAACGCGATCATCCATCCCGCCGTATTTGCTTATGAGGAGCAGTGGCTGGCGGGGGTGAGAGCTTCTGAAGGCGAAGCGATCGCCATTGTCGAAGCTGCGATTTTGGTTGAGACTGGGAATTACAAGAATTTTGACAAGTTGATTGTGACCTGGTGCCCGGTGGAATTGATGGTGGAACGGGCTGTGGCGAGATCCGGCTGGACGCCGGAGGAGGCTCGCCGCCGGATCGCCAAGCAGATGCCAATGGAAGAAAAGAAGCAATTTGCCGACTACTTAATCGATACATCAGGAACGATGGAATCGACGCTTGAACAAACTCGCGCGGTTTATGCTGCGCTACGGAGTCTCTCAGTATGAAATTTCGAATTTTGGCCGTTGTCGCTGTGGTGGTCGGCGGATTTATCTACGCTACCTCTGTGGCCCGATGGAACCCTCGCAATCTGATTGGCAGCGCTGTCAATGCACCACTTTGGTCAGGCCCTTCGGTGACGCAAGGTGCAGGCTTGTCTAACGACGAAAACAACAATGTCGAGATCTACAAGATGTCGCATCCGGCGACCGTCTTCATCACCTCGACAACGCTGCAGCAGGACTGGTTCTTGCGTGTCTATCCGTCCAAGTCTACTGGCTCCGGCTTTGCAGTGAATGACCGTGGGCAGATCCTGACGAACTTGCACGTCGTTTCGGGTTCGCAGGAGTTGACTGTAACCACCCCAGACAAGAAGAACTATCGCGCAACTTTGCTCGACAAAGATCCGGATAACGATCTGGCTTTGATTCAGGTAGATCTCAAGGGTGACAAGCTCAACTACCTCAAGCTTGGCGATAGCGATAAGGTACAAATTGGGCAAAAGGTTCTGGCTATTGGAAATCCCTTTGGCCTCGAAGGAACCCTCACTACGGGTATCGTGAGTTCTGTTGCCCGATCGATCGGGGATGAGAATGGGCGCACGCTCGAGGGCATGATTCAGACAGATGCATCGATCAATCCAGGCAATTCCGGTGGGCCACTCCTCGATTCGCAAGGCAATGTCATTGGAATTAATACTGCGATTTTTGGTCAGGCTGGTTCGATCGGGATTGGTTTTGCGATGCCCATCAACCGGGCTCGCGAGATGCTCGATTCCTATGCCAGCGGCAAGAAGTATGCACCCCCTGTCATGGGCGTTACGGTTTTGCCTATCGGGGGTGAGCTGGCTCAGGAGTTGGGCTATCCTGCCGAGGGCGGGCTTTTGGTGCAGACCATACGTCGCGGATCTTCTGCGGCCACCGCTGGGATTCGTGGAGGCAATAAGGCTGTTGTGATTGGCCGTTACGAAGTGGCCATTGGCGGCGACTTGCTTATTTCGATCAATAGCCGCAGGGCGGAAGACGCCAATTCGATCCCGAGGGCATTGCGCGGCAAGCGCGCGGGCGATACGGTAGAGGTGGAGTTGATTCGTGGTGGCAAGCGGATGAAGGTTCAAGTAACTCTTCAGGCTGCCACCGAGGAGCGGCTCTAATCCAACACTTGGGACGTTGCATGAAAGTACTGATTCTGCTGGCAGGCTGGAGCCTGGCCGCCTTGGCCCAGATCATGGGGCCCAGCTTTCAGGTCATTAAAGCGGAGTACGGGGCAGACAATCGTTGGGATGACGTGACTTCGCGCGTGCAAGGTTTGGTACGTGGTAACGGTGTTGAATTTCGAGTCGATGGCGAGACCTTGAGTGATCCAATGCCCGGAGTTCAGAAAACACTGCGCGTACGTTATGTATTTCGCGGCCGGACACGCACGGACAACTTTCAGGATCTGGCTTATGTACGTTTGGGGGAGCCCGGGCGAGGTTTGTTCGGGGGCGGGAATTCCCGGCCTGTTCGTGGCGCCCTTGAGATCGTCAAGGCCGAATATGGAGAAGGAACCCGCTGGCGTGACGTCACAGCCTTATTGAGTCAACAGATATCCGGCAATAGCGTCAAGCTGGAGGTGAACAACACGACGATGGGCGGCGACCCAGCGCCGGCCGTACGCAAGAGTTTACGGGTTGACTATAGCTATCAGGATCAGCGTCGCGCGGTCACCGTTGCTGAGAATTCTCAACTTATCCTTCCTGAGAGTGGTGGAAGGGCAGCCATGCCGGTGTCGAGCTCGCAACTGGTGATTCTGGTGGCTGAGTATCGCGCCCGAGGGCGCAGCAACATGGTGACTGATTTGCTTCGTGAAGCGATTCGTGGGGACCAGTTGAAGCTTCGAGTGGACAATTCAACGATGGGTGGAGACCCTTATCCTTCAATGGATAAGGAACTCTACGTTCGCTACTCCTACCAAGGTCGCGAATACGAGAACTTTTCTCGTGAAGGCTCCACGGTAGTGTTACCAAACCGATATGATCGTCCTGCGAGCGGAAATCGTCGTTCGAATCCGCAATGATCAGTATGATGGAAGCATGCCCGGCAAGATAGCCGCAGAAATCTCACAAACCAAACCCTTCAGCTGCCGTGAGGAAGAAGCGTTTCTGAACCTGGCCCGGAGTTACGAATACCTGCTGCAGGGATTGGGTGAACTTTTCAAAAGTTCAAACATCTCAACTACTCAATACAACATCCTGCGAATCCTGCGTGGAGCGGGAGAGGCTGGCCTTAACTGCACCGAAGCAGCGCAGCGGATGATTTCCCACGATCCGGATATTACCCGTCTTCTCGACCGTCTGGAAACTCGAAATTTGATTGTGCGTTCGCGTTCGCTTACAGACCGCCGGGTGGTCATGGTTAAGATCGCTCAGGGCGGTCTCCACTTGCTCGCTCAATTGGATCAGCCGTTGCTGGATCTCCATGCATTACAGATGGAGCGCTTGAAGCCCGAGCAAATTGAAGAATTGATCGGTTTGCTCGAACTCCTGCGACCTTAACTACTGCGTACCTGAGGCAAGAAGGCCCAAAACAAGAAACCGCCGGAGCCTAAGGCTCAAGCGGTTTTCTCTGCAATTGTGCTTGCGGAAAGGGGGCGGACTGCCAATTGCGGGCAATGCCTCCTGGGATGTGTTTATGCCGAGACGAGCATGTCGTCGAAGCTCTCTTGGCCCATGGCCTGGTTTTTGTCGGCGATTTCCTGGCAGGTGATGCAGAAGCCAGCCCACGGTACGGCGTTCAGGCGCTTGGGGCTGATGTCTTCTTCACAGTGCATGCAGACACCGTAGGAGCCGTCTGCGCAGCGAACGAGCGCGGCGCGGACGTTCCGCAGCAAGGCGCTGTCGCGGTCGAGATTGCGAATTGCGAGTTCGCGCTCGGCAGCGTGCTGTACTTCGTCAAGGGCATCGGGGCTCTTTTCGATTTCGATCCCTTCACGATTTACAATCACTTTGAGCAGTTCGGCCTGCTTCTTTTCGAGAGTGTCCTTCAATTTGTTGAGTTCTGACTTTGTCATTTTATTTTTTCCTTTTCGTTCTTTTACCTAGTGGAAGGCTCGGTCTGAGCCATTCCTGCCATCCGTCACCCGCCAGACCGGTTTGTCTGACCATCTCTTCAGGCTGTTCATCCATTCATTTGTCGATTGCCTTCGTTCTTGTTACTGTACAGACGAGAAAATCAGGCGAAAGTTTCAAAAAAATCTTAGTGGTCGATGCTCATATCGAATTAAGCCACAATAATCTTCAGCTCATGTCAAATCCGCCGGAATCACTTTGCAAGATGATTGCTATCGCATGGATTTCTTTCAATCCGCCGGAGGTTGCCGTTTGCGTCCTCCACGACGATTGCGATGCTGCGAGGCAGGTTGCCATTTACTTCCCAAGGCCTTAAAAGCACACACAATTCCTAACGGACGCTTATGCTGGGCGCGGGTAGTCAAACGACTTCAAGAAAGTATAACACGGCTGTCAAGCCCCAGTTGCTATCTAATTTAGAAGAACTGAAGAAATTTTCGTCTTCTTTTTAGACGCGTCACAGGGGACGACTTTGGGTCAACAGCGAGAAAAATTCAAAGATCTGGCCCCGAAAACCGGGAGAAGTCTACACGAATCTAGATGCATAGTGTAGACGTCTGCCTTTGGTTATCGGTTTTTTTTCTGAGATCGTTAGTCTCGTTTTCAAACAGACGCAAAATAGCCGCAATTTGTTGCCTCAATTATCGAATTGAGATCTGGCCGAAGACGAGGGACAGATTACGCTCATCGCTTTGGGGTCGGACAGTCTTGGAAGCTTCCAGTTCCAGAACTAACGATTGAGCATTCTGTAGGCTCTGGGGAAGTGCGAATCGGATTTCGACATCTCCCGGGCTGACCTTCGCCGTATGGATTAGACTTCCCCCGCAGACAATCCTAAGTTCAATGTTCCCCAAAGTTGTTGGAGCATAAGCCTTTAAGGTGACTTGTGCATTCTTTGCAAATGGTCCACCAACCTGTACTGAGCCCTTGGCCGAGAGCCAGCGATGCCCGTCCTCGATACCGTACCAACCGGCCAGAAACTGTGGATTGAAGATTGGGTCTCCGGCCAGAATTTCCGGCGAAAGCCCTGTCGAGAGTTTGAGCGCGCGTCCACGTTCCCATTCCCGGGTAACGTCCTGGAGGATGGATCCATTGAATTGGTAGACGGTGACTGCCTCTTTTTCAAAGGCGATTCTTGCTGTTTCCGGGGCAACTGTTAACGGGTTGCCGACGGGTTTTGAGCCGGGGACGAGCCTGATGTTTTGGGCACCGATCAAGCGAAGCGCCTCATCGGCCAGAGCGCTTTCATAGGTGCTCTCAGTGATTCCGTCGACCAGAATCAATTTGCCGGGATGAGTCTGGACCGCATATTGCAGCCCACGAATGAGCGGGCGAATGGGGGCTGTCCGATCCAGATACCACTCGAAGGTCGCCTGCTGCACGATGAAGCTGGGGACAATGTAGAGGATGAGCAACAGGGAGGCCGGCTTGGGGAGCCGGATGGTGATGAGCCCGAGAACCATCATGATTCCGATCGAGGCACTAGCCAGGTAGTAATCCGTGCGATGGTCTCTGAGCGGCAGCATTGGTGCGATTAAGGCGATGCTCAGGACAAGGCAGAACAGTGGCAGGAAATCTCGCCGCCAGGTGCGCAAGACAATAAATCCCAGCACAGCCGGGGTGAGGAGCCAGTTGGAGGGTGTGACCAACCAGGCCCAATCAGGGCCGAACTTCTCAATGCGAACCGCAGCAAAAAGCCATTGCCAGTAAATCGAGACAGATTCGAAGAGACTGAGGTCAAAGAAGAGACGGTATGCGGCCGCATCTTTAGCCTTTGGGATCCAAAACAGGTGAGCAACCGTAAAAAGAAGAGCAGGGACGAAGAAAGGCAGTGTGATTCGCCATTTGCTGCGATCAAGAAGCAGTGCCCAGGCCAGAAGCACGCCTGGGAAAACGATAATGCTCTCTAGTGCCCCGAAGCCCAGCAGGTAGCAGATCCATGTGCCAGCCAGCCATTTGCCTTCCTTTGAATCCGCGTAGCGTAAGAAACAATAGAATGCGCCGAGAAAGAGTGCAGAGAGCAAAATCTGATTGAAGGCAGATAACCAGGCCATGGCTACAGTAAGACCAAAATTGAGGCTCCAGAGCGCGGATGCCCAAACCCCGGCCGAGAGGCTTCCAGATAGGCGTTTGAGGACCAGTACAAGCAGAACTTGAGCAACAGCGAGGATTGCGAACTCAAAAATCCGCATCGGCAAAGATTCAAGTCCAAAGATCCGCTCAAAGGCCAGAAAGAAAAGCCGTTCGCTCAGTGTCCGGATGGTTCCCTGCGCCATTGGACTGAAGAGTGCGTTCAAGAGATCCGAGCCGTTCGAGAGGCTCAGGCCGAGCCCAAGCCAGGCGAAATCATCGTTGAGGAACCAGATCCTGAAGCTGCGGCGGTAGAGGTAAATAGATATCAAAACCGGAAACAGCAAGGCGGCGTAATGTTTCAAACGATTCTCAGGCATGAACCTTTCTATTTTGGCATCCCAATGATTGTGGGAAACTCATTTCACGGGCTGATGCATAAAATTGGTCGCTATCAAGTGGAGCACGAACTCGGGCGCGGAGCCATGGGGATCGTCTACCGTGCCTTCGATCCGGCAATTGGACGCAGAATCGCCATCAAGACAATCCGTCTCGATGAACTCGGCGATGACCAGGCACGGGCTATTTTGCGCGACCGTCTGATGCGGGAGGCCCAATCGGCCGGTATCTTGTCTCACCCGAACATCGTTACGATCTATGACATATCTGAGGATGAGAACAACGCCTACATCTTCATGGAATATGTGGAAGGCGCGACTCTCGACAGCTTTTCGCGCGGCATCCCGGTCAGCGATTTGCTGGCTATTCTAGAACAGGCGGCGGAGGCCCTCGACTACGCGCACCAAAGGGGAATCATCCATCGGGACATCAAACCGGGGAATTTGATGTTGAGTGGGCCGCAACTGAAGATTACCGACTTCGGTATCGCCCGGCTCCAACATCGGGATTCGACCCAGAGCGGGAGCCTGATCGGTACTCCCAGCTACATGAGTCCCGAACAGATTGCCGGCGGTGCGATTTCTGGGGCAGCCGATCAATATGGGCTCGCCGTGGTTGCTTATGAGTTTCTGGCCGGGGTGAAACCTTTCGAGACTGATAACCTGGCGAACTTGCTTTACCGGATTACTCAGATGCCTGTGCCGCCGGTGGCCCGGTTGAATGCTGCCACCAACCAGGTGCTGGCACGGGCCCTATCGAAGGCCCCAGAGCATCGATACCCCAATTGCGCTGCCTTTGCTAGTGCCCTCGAGCATGCTCTTGGTCTCGAAGGCCCGCGGCATACGCCGCAGCGCGATACCAGCGGTGACGAACCTACTATGCACTTTACGGGCGTCGATGCGCCTGACGAGCCGGTGATCGACGTCCCGAAACTTGTTCCGTTAAATCTCCCTCCACCGCCGCAACACTCGCGCTGGAAGCCGGTCGCCGCGACTCTTTTCAGTGCAGCCTTGCTGATTGGGATTCTGTGGTTCAGCTTCGGTCGCGGCACTTCGGTTCCGGTTGCGGCAACTCTTCCTCCTGCAGAAAACGGTGCCGAAAAGCCCAGCCCGATGGGCCAGACGCTTGAAGCTCCCGTGGTGAAAACAGATCCTGTTCCGGAAGTGAAAGCCCCGGTGGAAACGAAGACGCAGCCCGGCGAAACAGTTGACATAGCCGTACATGAGGTGGCTTTTAGCTCCGATCCTGCGGGAGCTGAGATCCTGGTAAACGAAGGTAAGCAAGACCGTTGTGCCAAAACCCCGTGTTCGCTTGAACTGCCAGCCGGAGAGTATCAGTTGACGGCAAAGTTGCCTGGTTTTGATGATTTAAGGAGAAAATTGCAAGTTCCCTCGCAAGATCAGGCCTTCTTTGAATTCGAAAAACTTCAAGGAACCGTCATCGTGAATTCCAATCCTTCGGGAGCTGCTGTACAAGTCAATGGCCGCGACACAGGACAAAAAACACCGGCGATGCTGAAACTTTCTCCAGGAAAATATACATTAGAATTAGTTAAAGAAGGTCTGCCTGCCCAGTCGCAGGAGGTCACGGTGCGTAACGGCGTGATTCAGACACTCGCAATCCAGTGGAAATAACGGAATCTATGTCCTCAGAAAAAACTCTCGCCCGCCGCGCATTTTTGGGCGCCTCAGCCTCAATCCTGCTTCCCGGCCAATCGAGCCCTGTAGCAACTCAGACCGCTGACGCCAAGTCGAATCACATGATTGTTCACTCGCGAAAGCCCGAAGATCTGGAAATGCCGCTTGAGGGATTTCTGCAAGCAATCACTTCGACAGACATGTTCTATGTGCGGAGTCACCACTACACACCTCAAGTGGATGTCGATACGTTTTCACTCAAGGTAGGCGGTGAAGTGGGAACCCCATTGACGCTCTCACTTAAGGAACTGAAGAAACTGCCGAAGATTGAACTGGTGGGTGTGATGGAGTGCGCCGGCAACGGCCGTGCCTTCTATACACCCCGGATGGCGGGATTGCAGTGGACCAATGGGGGGGTTGGCAATGCCCGCTGGGCCGGAGTTCGCCTGGCAGATGTCTTGAAGAAGGCAAATATCAAGTCCAGTGCCAAACACATCATGTTTGATGGGGCAGATCAGCCAATTGGGACGATGCCAAAGTTCCAGCGTTCGATCCCTGTCAAAAAAGCTCTTGAAGCCGACACGATGCTCGCCTATGACATGAATGGTGTAGGGCTTACTGCCTCTCATGGTGCACCCTTGCGCGTTGTGGTGCCGGGCTGGGGCGGTGATTGCTGGGTGAAGTGGCTTACCGGGATTCAAGTGCTGGATCGTGAGTTCGAAGGCTTCTTCATGAAGACGGGCTATCGTCACCCAGGCAAGGGAGTTCCGCCCGGGACAGCGGTCGATCCTGCGCAGATGAAACCGGTCGAATCGATTCACGTCAAGAGCGTAATTGCAACCCCGAAGGACAACATTGTGATGGCTCAAGGTGCTTCGCGCATTGCTGGTGCCGCCTGGTCTGGGGATGTGCCTCTTGCCAAAGTGGAAGTTTCAACCGATGCCGGCAGAACCTGGGCGTCGGCTCGGCTCACCAGTTCCAATGGACGATGGGGTTGGCAGACTTGGGATTTTGCCTGGAATGCAACTCCAGGATCTTACAAGGTGATGGCCAAAGCAACTGACGCCAACGGCTATTCACAACCTGCCGAGCAGGAGTGGAACCCTAGCGGCTACATGTGGAATGTGATTCAGACCGTCCGGGTAGAGGTGATGCCAATGACCAGCGCTTCCTATCGCAGCAGTTGCCTTGGCTGCCACAATGAGGATCTCATGAAGGGGCAAAAGCTCACTCGAGGCCAATGGGAAAAAGAAGTTGAGAAGATGATGCGTTGGGGTGCCCAGGTGCCCGCCGAGCAGAAGGCAAGCTTGGTCGACTACCTGTCGGCGCGCTACAAGCCCTAATCGTTAGAATCGTCAATCGAGAGAAACGGTGCCGCACCTAGCAGGCAGATCAGCGAATCGGTGATTTCCGGTGTTCGACCGATTTGATAGCATTGGCCGAATTCAGTTACCAAAAAGATTGCCGCCAGAGCCATTGAGGCTTTCAATAAGCTAATCCCCGAGTGGCGGCGAATTTGACGCAGCGTATACCAGTACAGGAAACACTTCAGGCAAAGTGTTCGAATGGCATCGCTGCGGGAGGTTTCAAAGGTTGCCTGAAAGGGGATCCATCCGAAGTCTTGAACGGATGAGGATTCCCAGCGGAATGGCTGTAACTCTCTGTACGCCAAGAGTGTGATTGCGATTGCCACGAGCCACTTAGGTGGGATTGAAACTTCGCGCCAAACCAGCATGATGCCGATCAGGAATCCGAGCATGGAAGCGAGAATTTCAACCGGAATCGGATTACGACTCCAGAGGAAGATTTGCCCAGGCGTAATGAAAAACAGAATCGAACCAAACCAGAGGGTCGATTTGCGGCTATGGTGCTCCGACCAGAGTAGAACTACAAATATAGAGAATGCAGAAATTTCGAGTGATTTCGCCGTAACGTTTGGCCAGCCCAGAGTGGCGGTTGATATCCATCGAAGCTGGCTCAGCCTGAGAAGCGGCACAAATGGAAAGAACTGCACAATCATCCAAAGCGACACCAGTAGAAACGTGCCTCTCAGGGTGATAAAGCGGCGAAGGTTTCGCGTCAGGAGTTCTCTGTCGAAAATCGGCAGTTGAGTGAGGAGCATGCCCAGGTAGGCACCGACGGAGTTTAGAAATACATCTCGCAGCGATGAGTTTCGGCCCGGTATGTAAGCCTGCAGAATTTCGACTGCCATGGATAGGCTGAAAGCTCCGAAAAATGCGAAGAGGAAGCCCGATTTGCTGTGGAAAAGGATTCCACACAAAATGCCAAGCGGCATGAAGAAATACAGATTCAGCACGACATCGAGCCATTGCCCCCTGTTGTCAGGGCCATTCCATTCGAGAATGATTGAGTGGTCTGATGCGAAGTGAAACGGATAGAGCGTGGCATAAACCATCAGCGCGACGACGATAAGCAGAAAGGAGAGAAGAGGATCCTTATGCATCGTTATAAGCGAGGATTTCCTCGATTTTTCTCGTGTGGCGTTCTGTATGCTCAGCGGTAAAGTGGAACCATTGGCGAAGTGTGAGAGGACCGAGAATCGGGTGCGGCATCACTCGGCTGTCGAATGCGTCATCGGCTGCCGCTTCCAAAGCAAGCGTATTGGAACGAGCTTGTTCGAAGGCAAGAAGCGCGCCGGGCCATTCCTTAAAGCGGCCGGAGGGGAGAAGCAAATCTGGCGCGGCGGCTCTGCTGGCCAAGGTTGGGATCCTGGTTTGAATCAATTCAGATTTTTGATTGTTCTGCGCCAACAAATCTCCAGTGGCTTCGGGTTGACTCAATGTACGCTTAACCCCAATCATTGACCCGCGTTCTGAAAGGGCGAGATGCTCTACTATATCGGCAATCGACCAAGTGTCTGCACCGAGTCTCGCTGTTGCCTGTTTTGCACTCAATGATTTGCAGAGATTCAAGAGACGGTCGCGGGATTTGATAAGCGTGTCGGTCATAAATGGAGAAAGGAGCCAAAGTGGCCCCTTTATTATCCGATGATGACGTTGCTGGAGTCAGGCCTTATGGATTCTGACTCTTCCTCACCGTCGAACTGAGTTCTTCCATCACGCGCACGGCTTCGGCCTGATTCTCGTTCTGTCGCATTATGCTCGGCCCGGTGAGTTCTACCGGCATTGAGGTGATCTTTAGGAGATCCAATTGGAACTTCATGTGTTCGAGAACTTCTTTTGCTGTTTCCATCTTTGACTCCTGAATCATTGTTGTCCTAAACCCCTATCGGTCTATAAATGAAAAACCTGAAGGGAGAAACATATTGTTGTTTTGAAGGCATGACCCGATGAGGCTCTTAGAACTGGTTGGGCGGGGCGTATTGGTGGGCCAGTTTGGTGGGTCAAGTTGAGGAGGAAAGGAGGGGTTTGTAAAGCGGTGATCAACCCTGCGTTCTGTGAGCCTCTTGGTCATGTCTACACTTGTCTTCTTTGCATCTGACCTGCCAAATTCCAAGTTGTTGAAAACAATAGCCCCGTCCAAATCCAGTTCCATTCCGGTTCGTCCCTGGTTCATTTTGAAACTCCCCTTGACTATCTACAAGAGTCATTTCAGAATGAATGCATGGGAAAACCTTCCGATCTTCTTCAGGGCACTCTCGACCTGCTGATCTTGCGTACCCTGGCGTCGGAGTCAATGCATGGCTGGGCGATTGCCAACCGAATCGAACAAGTGAGCGGCAAGATTCTACTGGTTCAGCAGGGCAGTCTGTATCCGGCCTTACATCGCTTAGAAGAGCAGGGCTGGATTGGCGCTGAGTGGGGCGAAAGCGAAAACAAACGGAAGGCGAAGTTCTATTCCTTGACCGCAGAAGGCAAAGCGCGGCTTGAGCTGGAGCGTGTGCAATGGGAGCGGCTGAGCGGCGCGATCCAGCTTGTAATGGAGAAAGCGTGATGCGCAAACTCTGGCGTGCGCTTTTTGGCGGGTATCAGCGCGACCGCGAGTTAAATCAGGAGTTAGCTGCGCATCTGGAAATGGAAATAGAGATGCGGGTGAGTCGAGGCGAAAGCCGGGCAGAAGCCGAACGCGGGGCACGGTTGGCGCTGGGGAATCTGACTTCTGTGGCCGAACAAACACGGGAAAGCTGGAGTTTTGCGTTCCTAACAGTACTGAGGCAGGACCTTCAATTTGCGTGGCGCCTGATGCGGAAGAGCCCGGTGTTTACACTAGCTGCCGTTGCTAGCCTCGGGCTTGGCATCGGCGCGAACACTGCCATTTTCTCGGTGTTTGATCGCGTCTTGCGGGCCCCGCTGGCCGTTAGCGAGCCAGAGGATCTATACCAACTGACGATTCGCACATCTACCCACAAGCCAGACGCCTACACCACTTCCTACTCTTATCCTTTGGTGTCTGAGATTGAATCCAAGACCACATCCGTTCAGGCTGCAACCTGTTCCACCAGTTGGACTGCGAGCTATCAGGCTGCGGGCAGTGCCCGGCGCATGGGGATCGAGATGGTTTGCGGCAATTTGTTTGAGCTGCTTGGCCTTAAGGCGCAGTTTGGCCGGCTGATCAGCAGGAGCGATGGGGCGAATCCTGTAGCTGTCCTGGCCCATCATTTTTGGCGAAATGAGTTTGGGGGCGACCCCGGCGTCGTGGGACGCAAGATCGAACTGAACCGGGTTCCTTACACAGTCATTGGTGTAGCCCCGCCAACTTACTTTTCTCTGTATAAGGGCAACACACCCAAAATCTATATACCCGTATTGACGGATGGCCTGATCAAGGGTAGACCAAGCGAGACGCCAGTTCGTTCCATGTGGTGGCTTCGCATCCTTGTCAGGCGTAAGCCCAGTTCCACACCAGAGCAGATGAATGCAGAGCTCACTCCGCTGATTCGCGAGTATTGGCGCAGCAGCGAAACCAAAGTGAGCGACTTTCTGGATCGTGAAATCAAGAGTATGCAAGTAGCGGTGCTCTCTGCCGGACGGGGGTATGATCAGGCACGACGTGAGGCCCAGTATCAAGGGGCCTTCCGCCTTCTGCTTGCCGTGGTCGGGGTTGTGTTGCTGATTGCCTGCATCAACATCGCGAACCTTCTTTTGGCGCGAGCCTCTGCACGCCAAAAAGAGATTGCCACGCGCCTTGCCCTCGGGGCCAGCCGAGGCCGGTTGGTAAGACAGTTTCTTACCGAAAGCCTGGCCTTATCTTTGCTTGGTGGATTGGCAGGACTTTTCCTTGCTCTTGGCCTTGAGCGATTACTGATGGTAGAAGCTTTCGGCGACAATGCCTTGGTGCTGGTACCCGAAGGGCTACCTATGAACCTGCTATTAATTACTCTCGGCTTGTCTCTCTTTGCTGGCCTTTGCTTCGGACTCATACCGGCACTCACCTCGGATCGTCAAGGAACTCGTGGTGGCAGTCGCTTTACAGGTCGCAAGTTGATGGTGAGTTTTCAGGTTGCTCTTTCTGTTTTGTTGCTCAGTGCCGCCGGGCTTTTCTTACAGACGCTGGAGAACTACCGCCGCATCGACTCGGGCTTCGTCAGAGAGAATCTGGTGACGATGCGATTGACCCCGGTGCCAGGACAAAGCAAAGAGGCTCTACTCAGTTACTACGGCCGTGTGGAGCGAGAACTCCAAGGCTTGCCCGGTGGCGGCAGTGCTTCGATGAGTTCGATGGGGCTGCTGGTGGACTACCAGTGGAGCAGCGGCATTCATGTTGTTGGCGTATCGATTCCAGAAGGTGAGGCCGGGCCGCTACGCAATGCCGTAGGGCCAAACTTCTTCGGCGTGATGGGGGCAAAGATGCTTGAGGGGCGGGATTTTGTCGAAAGCGACAATCGTGCGGAAGCGCCGCTTGTCGCGATTGTGAACCAAAGCTTTGCCCGTCGTTACTTTGGGATGGAGTCTGCCCTGGGGCGGCAGATTGGGCCTGGCATGAGAACGGGTGATTTGGCCAAGCACTACACCATCGTTGGAGTTGTTGGCGATCTGCGAGACTCGAGAATCAATGTCGCACCGGAACGGTATTGGTACGTCCCTCTAGCCCAACAAAACCGAGTGGACAGCGTCGACGTATATTTGCGAAGCAGTGCCTCCGGTCCTGGTGTAGCCACTGTGCGAGCCGCCATTGCGGGGCTTGATCGAGCCGTGCCAATTTCTGAGGAGGGAACGGTTGAACTCGCAGTGGAAACACAATTGCGCCAGGAGCGCCTCGTGGCTCGACTGTCAGCCTTCTTTGCTGCAGTAGCCTTATTGCTGGCCGTGGTCGGGCTCTACGGCGTGATGGCCTATACGGTGGAACGCAAGACCAAGGAGATCGGGATCCGCATGGCACTGGGGGAATCTCGCGGTGAAGTGCTTTGGAAGGTAATGCGGGAGACTTTGCTTTATGTCGGTGTCGGTGTCTCGATTGGAGTACCGCTGGCAATCGGTTTGGGCCGCCTGGCAGAAAAGATGTTGTTTGGGGTCAAGCCTGTCGACTGGCTATCGATTGGTTTGGCCGTAACCGCGATCACTGTCTTTGGTCTACTGGCAGGCTTGGTGAGTGCTCGCCGGGCTGCCTCCATTGAGCCGCTGGCAGCTCTCCGTGTAGAATAATCGGCGTGATCTCCCGCAGAACCCTTATACAGACTGGAGCGGCCAGTGCCGCACTGGCACAAACCGCTGCTTCCAAAGGCATCGTTACCAAGGCTAGCTTTACCTCGACAAAACTCTTTCCCGGCAGTGTTCGAGACTATTGGGTTTATGTTCCAGCGATGGCGGCTCCCGATGGTGGATACGCATTGATGGTCTTCCAGGATGGGGCCGGCTTTATTGGTGAGACCGGGCGCTTCAAGTCAGCAGATGTCTTTGATCGCCTGATCGCCGCAGGCGACATGCCACCCACCGTTGGCGTCTTCATTCAGCCGGGTGTGATGCCAGCCTTGAATGGCGACACACAACAGGCGCGTTTCAATCGAAGCTATGAATACGACGGCATGGGCGATCGTTACGTCCGTTTCCTCCACGAGGAATTGTTGCCCGAAGTGGGCAAGCTACACAAGATCACTTCAGACCCCAACTTGCGTGCGATTGGTGGTTCCAGCTCGGGAGCTATTGCTGCATTTACTGCGGCATGGAATCGGCCCGATCTCTTTCGCCGCGTGCTCTCCTACATCGGATCCTACGTCAACTTGCGTGGCGGCGATTGGTATCACGACATCGTTCGCAAGACTGAGCCCAAGCCCCTGCGCGTCTATCTGCAAGACGGGTCTTCAGACCTGAATATCTATTCAGGCAGTTGGTGGATGGCCAATCAGACATTGGCACTGTCGCTCGATTACGCAGGTTATGAAGTGCGCTTTGACCGCGGCACAGATGGCCACAACTCGAATCATTCTTCGCGCGTCTTTGTCGAAAGCATGCAGTGGCTGTGGGCCAATTGGAAGCAGCCGATTGTGGCCTCTAAAGGAAACCCAAAATCGGAGCGGCAATACATAACGGAGTTTCTCGATCCCGCGTCTGGCTGGGAGGAAGTCTCCTCTGGTCACGGCTTCACTGAGGGGCCGGCCGTCGATAAAGATGGCAACGTATTCTTTACTGACGTGCGCCAGGACAAGATTCACAAGATCGATCACGCCTCTGGCAAAGTGACGCTTTTCAAGGAACAGAGTGGCGGCGCCAACGGCCTCATGTTTGGGGCCGATGGCCGCCTCTACGCCTGCCAGAACAAGAAGCGCCAGATCATCGCTATCAATCCCGATGGACGCGAAGAAGTGCTTGCTACCGACGTCGGATCGAACGATCTGGTGGTGAATGAAAAGAATGAAATCTGGTGGACTGAGCCTGCCCAACACAAGATCTGGTACACCGACGGCAAGGGTTCTAAGAGGGTCGTCGACGAGGGGCTCGACTTTCCTAACGGAATCGTTTTGTCTCCAGATCAAAGTCTTCTTATTTGTGTCGACATGCGCTCGAAGTGGGTCTGGAGTTTTCAGGTGATGCCCGATGGGTCACTTGCGAATGGACAGGCTTTTTATCACCTGGAGACTTGGGATTACGACACCCAGTCTGGTGGAGACGGGATGACGATGGATACCGATGCGCATCTTTATGTTGCAACGCGGCTGGGAATTCAAATCTGTGATGCTCCGGGACGCGTAGTAGGAATTATTAACAATCCGCAGAACTTGCAGCCATCCAATTGCGTATTCGGAGGACCGGGTCTCGATACCCTGTACTCGACGAATCGCGAAAAAGTCTTCCGGCGCAAGATGCGCAGAAAAGGTTTACGTTCATGGTCTACATTAAAACCGCCGCAGCCGCGGCTCTAGTATTTCTGACTTGCCCGGCAATCTTCGGGCAGCCAATCACTACCGAGGAGCGTCGCAAGACGGTCGTTGAGTTGGAGCGCACGCGCGATCTACTCCTGAGTTCCCTCGATGGCGTCAGCGAAGCAAATGCCATGAAGAAGCCGGCGGTCGACCGCTGGAGTGTTCTCGAGTGTGTCGAGCACCTGGCCCTGACCGAGCGAGGCATCTTTGCTGCCATGCAGGCGACCCTCAAGGCCCCGGTGTCGAGCGAAGAAGATCGTGCCAAGACCAAAGGCAAGTCGGAAGCCTTGGGCATGTTCATGCCAGATCGTAGCCGCCGCGCTGCAGCTCCGGTTGAAGTGGCCCCCAAAGGAATGTTTAAGACCCTCGCCGCAGCCCGTGCCGCATTTGAAGCGGCACGAAAAGACACCATCTCGTTTGTATCGACCACAGAGTTGCCTCTGCATTCGCATGTGACGAAGCACTTTGCCTTTGGAGAATTGGATGCTTACCAGTGGTTCGTCCTAATGGCGGGCCATGTGGAGCGGCACACCAAACAGGTGAACGAAGTAAAGGCTACTTTTTAGGGTTGGGGATGGCGTCGCCGAGGTTCATCGAGCCGCCGCCTTCTGAAACGTAATTGCGATTCCAGGAGGGGATCTCGAATTCGACATCGCCCGAAACGATGCACTGGCAGCCCAGACGCGAGTGCAATGTGAGGCCGGGGGCGAGGTCGAGCTTGTCCTGCTCGTCTTCTTCCATGGGTGAGAGATTGTCGTCGCCTTTCTTGATGACGACGTGGCAGGTGGTGCAGGCACAGGACCCACCACAGGCATGTTCAATGTGAAAGCCGAAGTGTTCGGCGAGGTCGAGGAGGCTCAGGGGTTTGCCGTGGCCACCGTGGGGGACTGACTCTGGGGTGAACTCGTAGGTCGAGCCATCGTTCAAAAGCGTGATTTTCGGCATGATTTCGCTAAATAGCCATTATAGCGTTGCTATATTGAAAACAGTGTTCCACAGCCTAGAACGCTCGATTTCCCGAGCCGTTTCGAATTACCTCCAAACGAATTACGCAGTAGATGTTCCGGTTACGACCGAACAGCCAAAGCAGTCGAGTTTTGGCGAGATGGCTTTGCCCGTTGCCTTCCAATTGGCAAAGCAACTGAAGAAAGCTCCCGTTGCGATTGCCAAAGAACTGGCAGCGGGCCTAACAGGGCAGATTGAAGGGGTCGCGGCTTTTGAAGTAGCCAACGGCTATCTCAATGTCCGTTTCGATCGCGGCTGGTTTGCCCGCGAGATCCTGATTGGCAACGCAGTCGAGACTCAGGAACTTTCGATCCGCAAGACCATCGTCGAACACACCAACATTAATCCGAACAAAGCCGCGCACATCGGGCATTTGCGGAACGCCATTCTTGGCGATACCTTCGTCCGAATGATGAAGGAGATGGGGACTCGCGTCGAAACGCAAAACTATATCGACAACACCGGCGTTCAGGTGGCTGACGTCGTGGCTGCATTTCATTTTGTCGAGAAGAAGACAGCGGCCGAAGTAGCGGAAATGGCAAAGAAGCCGCGCTTTGACTACCTTTGCTGGGACCTCTACTCCAAGGTCGCGCAGATGGAAGAAGTCAAGGGCTGGCGCACCGAAACACTCCACTCGATCGAGAGTGGTGAGGGCGCACTTTCCGAGATGGGTCATGTAGTTGCCGATGCCATTGTCGATTGCCATTTGAACACCATGCTGCGCCTGGGTATCCAGTACGATGTCCTGCCGCGTGAGAGTGAAATTCTGCACCTCAAGTTCTGGGCAAATTGCTTTGAGCTGCTCAAAGACAAGCAGGCAATCTACCTTGAGACTGAAGGCAAGAACAAGGGGTGTTGGGTCATGCCCGGGTCGGCCTTCCGTGAGAATGCGGGCGAGGAAGATTCAAAGGTAATCGTTCGCTCGAACGGCACCGTAACCTACGTCGGCAAGGACATTGCTTACCAGCTTTGGAAGTTTGGCTTGCTCGGCAAGGACTTCTACTACCGGAAGCTGCGCACTTATCCCGATGGCCATGTCTGCTACGTGTCGCAGGCAACTCGCGAGGGTGCGGAACGAGTTCAATTTGGCGGCGGCACCAGCGTTTTTAACGTGATCGATTCGCGGCAGAGCTACTTGCAGGACGTTGTGGTGGCGGGATTAAAAGCTCTCGGCTACCAGAATCAGGCCGACAAGAGCATTCACTTCAGCTACGAGATGGTGGCGCTGACTCCGCGTACTTGTGTCGAGCTTGGCATCGAGCTGAGCGAAGAGGACAAAGCCAAGACCACTGTCGAGATGAGTGGCCGTAAGGGCCTGGGCGTCAAGGCCGATGACCTGATTGATCAGTTGATCGAGCGGGCGCAGATTGAGGTGGATTCCAGGCACGCCGGGAAGTCGCAAGAGAGCCGCGCCAAAGTGGCCGAGCAGATTGCCGTCGGTTCGCTGCGTTATTTTCTGCTGAAGTTCACCCGTACCAGTGTCATCGCTTTTGACTTGCAGGAAGCTCTCAGCTTTGAAGGCGAGACTGGCCCCTATGTGCAGTACGCCGCAGTGCGGGCAAATAACATCTTGCGCAAGGTAGCCAATCTTCCGGACTTCAAGTCCGTGCTGCCTGAAGAAGTTTTGCGAACAGTGCTTGAGACAGAAGACCTCTGGCAACTATTGCTCGATGTATCGCGTCTTGAGAGCGTCCTCGAAGCCGCCGTGAATAGCGGCGAGCCGGCGGCGCTAGCGAAATACGCCTTTCAGTTGGCCCAGGGCTTCAGCAAGTTCTATCACGACTATCGCGTTATCGATGAAGCCGACGAAGCGCGTCGAAATGTGTTGTTGTGGATGACGATGCACTTTGCGAAACAGCTTGAGAAGACCCTCAATACGCTGGGTATCGCAGTGCCGGAGTACATGTAAATGGATGTTCCAGATATTCTGGCAAAGATCGTTGAGCGTAAGCGGGAAGAGCTTGTGCTCCTACGGCCTCGACGAGCAGAACTGGAGCGTAGAGCTGCGGATCTGGTTGGCAAGCAACGGGGCTTTGCCTCGAGCCTTCGCATTCGCTCGCTGATTTCACCGGCAATCATTGCCGAGATCAAGAAGGCATCGCCCTCGCGCGGCCTCTTGTCCGATGATTTTAGACCCACAGACATCGCCCGTAGCTATGAGTTGGGCGGAGCGGCAGCGTTGAGCGTTTTGACGGACCGCGATTTCTTTCAGGGCTCGCTCGAAGATCTCGTTGCGGTGCGGCGAGCTGTCGGTTTGCCGGTACTTCGTAAGGACTTTACTCTCGAAGAAGGCCAGATCATCGAAGCGGCTGCCCATGGGGCGGATGCTGTTTTGCTGATCGCAGCGCTGCACGATACAGGCAGTCTGCGGCGCCTGCGCGAATTCGCTGGATCGCTCGGCCTCGACGTGCTTGTCGAAGTCCACGATGCCGATGAACTGGCGCACGTTATCGAAAGTGGCGCGACGATTATCGGAGTCAACAATCGCGACCTGCGTACCTTTGAAGTCAACCTCGAAACCTCAATCGCACTGGCTGCCGTCATTCCGGCTACGGCGGTCAAAGTCAGCGAGAGTGGCATCTTCACTCGCGAGCATATCGAAAGCCTGCGGGCGGTTGGCTACCAGGCCTTCCTCGTAGGTGAAAGCTTGATGAAGAATCCGGGGGCGCTGAAGGAGTTGGTCGCTTGATCGTAAAAGTCTGCGGGATCACCAACGCAATGGACGCGCTGACTGCACTGGACGCCGGTGCCGATGCGATTGGCTTTAACTTCTGGCCCGGCAGTTCGCGCTATGTGAAGGACCGCGCTTTCTTTGCCGATCTGCCGGATGATTTCTGGCGCGTGGGTTTGTTTGTGAATGAAGACCCGGCAAAGGTTCTCGAATTGATGGAGACCTTTCAATTGGACGTCGCGCAGTTGCACAAAATGGATTTGATCGATGGATTGCGCATCTGGAAAGCAATTGCTGTGGAAGGGCCTCTAACTCAAGAGCGATTGGATTCAGAACACACCGAGGCCGTAGTGCTCGACACTCCTGCTGGCGCACTTGAAGGTGGGACGGGCAAAGCTTTTGATTGGAACCTCGTGCAGGGGCTTAAAGGTAAAATTGTTCTCGCCGGTGGCCTCGACGAAACCAACGTGGGCGAGGCGATCCGTCGCCTTAAGCCGTGGGGCGTGGATGCCTGTTCGCGGATTGAGTCTGAACCTGGCAAGAAGGATCGTACGAAGATGCGCTCGTTTATTGAAGCGGCGCGGAAGGAGTTTGACGCAGTATGTTGACCGTACCGGATGCTGGAGGCCATTTTGGCCCTTATGGGGGACGTTACGTTCCTGAAGTATTGATGTCGCCGCTTGAAGAGCTGGAGCAGGCCTTTCTGGCCCTCAAGACCGATGCCGCGTTTCAATCTGAGCTCTCGGATTTACTAAAGAACTATGCCGGCCGGCCCACGCCTCTCTATTATGCGAAGCGATTGAGTGAGAAGCTGGGCGGGGCGAAGATCTATTTCAAGCGCGAAGACCTGCTGCACACGGGTGCCCATAAGATCAACAACGCTCTAGGCCAGGCGCTGCTCGCCCGCAAGATGGGCAAGAAGCGCATCATTGCCGAGACCGGGGCAGGGCAGCATGGTGTTGCCACTGCGACGGCTTGCGCTTTGCTTGGCCTGCAATGTCGCGTTTACATGGGCGAAGAAGATATGCGCCGTCAGCGGCTCAACGTATTTCGCATGAGGCTTTGCGGAGCCGAAGTGGTGGCTGTCACCAATGGCTCGCGCACACTAAAGGACGCGATCAGCGAAGCTATGCGCGACTGGGTGACCAATGTCGACACTACCTACTATTTGCTCGGCTCGGCCCTTGGTGCGCACCCATATCCGCTGATGGTCCGCGAATTTCACCGCTGTATTGGCGACGAATCGCGTGTACAGTTGCTAGAGCGGGAAGGCCGCTTGCCCGACATGGCAATCGCCTGTGTTGGCGGTGGTTCCAATGCGATTGGTCTCTTCCATGCTTTTATTCCTGACCTTAGCGTAAAGCTGGTTGGAGTCGAAGCCGGTGGCAAGGGTAAGAAAACAGGTGAGCATGCCGCTCGCTTTAGCGGCGGAGCGCCAGGCGTACTTCATGGCGCCTACAGCTACCTCCTGCAGGATAATGACGGCCAGGTTGCCCTGACGCACTCCATTTCGGCTGGCCTCGAT
>ENA-ORBV01005252-ORBV01005252.1-microbial-mat-metagenome-genome-assembly--contig:-NODE-5252-length-23996-cov-8.777917_pt1 | contig 23996 bp, 22 predicted proteins | sample MGYA00237777_ERZ505514 | MGnify/ENA primary metagenome ERZ505514 (study PRJEB26160, sample SAMN06269048) | microbial mat metagenome | isolation source: Oligotrophic lake microbial mat | place... | reverse complement strand
TCTCCAACCGGCGACGCTCGATCTCCAGACACGCGGACCGCTCCAGCCCCACGCACCGGCCCGCGGTCACCAACCTGCGCATATCAGTCTGACCACGCGTCGCCCACCCCACACACGCCAATCCGGCCAATCCGGCCAATCCGGCCAATCCGGCAAGGCCGGCAAGGCCGGCAAGGCCCCAGGCGCCCGCCCCACACCCGACAGGGCGGGCGCCTCACCCTGCCCACTCGACACGAACACCCTCCACATCAGCCCGCGCCGCCGTCGTCCTGGTGGTCCCATCGGCTCACGACAGAGCTCCACCGCAGGGTGATCGACACCGCCTGAACGGGTCGACCGGCTCGACACGTTGATCGCCACCGCGTCACGGCTTGCACTTCTCCTTGGCCTGCCTGGCAAGTGCGGCCGCGAGGGCGGGGTCGGCCTCTATCGCACCGCGCTCCAGGGCTGCCAGCCTGTCCGTTGAGTCGTTGAGCAGTCTCGCGGCGTCCGTCGCGGCCAACCGCGCCTGATTCTCGACCCCATAGGCCGCACCCAACTGCCGCTCGGCCTCCAGGACCTTCCGGTTGGGCATTGGCTTGCCGTTGCCGTCGAACTCAAGCGTCGACGATTCGCCCGTGGTGGCGGCGTCGGCTTTTGCCGTCGCGAGTGCCAGCCGTTTTACCTCGGAGGCGTTGACCGCCCTAACATAACTCTGCGTCAATGTTGCAAAATCCTGCTCGCGCAGCCTGTAGTTGAACAGTTGTTGATCCCGCAGACCTCTGAAGTACTCGAGCTCGGCCACTAACCTCGAGACCTCGTCGGCGACCTCGTCGCACGACTCCTTCGAACCTGGCGCCGCTGTGCCGCCGCCACTTCCCGCGCCGGGGTCTTTCGGGTCGGGTTTGGGGTCGGCCGGGCTGCTGTCTGCGGCGTCGGATATGTACGCGGCGCAGTGCGCCGTAATTTTCATACTATACGTGCCATCCTTATGGATGTACTCATGGCTGGTCCTCCAGTCGGAAACTGCCGCGCCATTGCCGCAGGGGCGGGAAGGGCCATGACACCTCCCAAGACCAACACCGAGGTCGCCATTGCCAGGATGAGTCGTCGCGCTGATCTCACGGTGTCACTCCTTCGGGTCGATGGCCCGCGGCCCGTGCCGCGGTGCACCATCAGCCTCTACGAGCAACCCCTGGGCCGTCGATCGTGACAACTCCCGGTCACGGGTGCGCTTGGCGGCCTATCGAGGGGGTGCTACCGCGAAGACACCGAGCGGTCAGACGGCGACCGGGGACCCTCCCCCGCTCCCTGGACATCCACGTCGTGCTGGACAACCTGTCCGCCCACAAGGCGCCCGAAGTCAGCCAGTGGCTCGCCCACCACCGGGGGGCGTGCTGGCACCTGCACGTCACACCTATCTCCAGCTCGTGGCTGAACCTCGTGGAACGGTGGTTCAAGGAGTTGACCGACCGGCGTCTTCGACGCGGCGCGTTCACCAGCGTCGCGGATATCGTGACCATCCCGGGCACCCGCCAAGGTGAAGAACAGATCAGCCCGAATCGATCCTGAGGGTATCGAACTGAACTGAGGTGAGGCTGCTCAGGCGCTCATGGACGACGACAGCACGACACAACGCCATGAGATCAGCGAGGGCGATCACTCGTCGGCCACTACGCCGTTCGACTCCTGGACCCGATCCACGCTCGGCCCGGCCCCAACACCAGAATCCTGGCCGCGGACATCGCGAGCGCCGTGCAGGACGAATCTAGGCGGAGACCGTGCTCAGCCGTGGGACTTCGCGTAGGCCACAAAGCCGGCGACGTCGTCCGGCATCAGCCGCCCGATCGCACCGGAGGAGTACACACTGATCGCGACTCTGCCCTCTGGATCGAGCACGAATCCGGTTGCCTGGAGGAACTACGGCTCCGGGTTGACGAAGGCCCCCAGGGCCGCGCCCACCGCGTCAGCGTCGGCGCTGTATCCGACGGGGAAGGTAAGCCCGTGCTTCTCGACGAGCTCCGACGCCTTGTCCTCCGGGTCGACGGAGAACGACGCGACCGAGGCCCCGACCTCGGCGAGCCGCTCACTCGCGCGCTGGAACGCTGCGAGCTGGGTGTTGCAGTACGGGCACCACGACCCGCGGTTGACCAGGACCACTCCCCAGGAACCGGCGAGGTCACCCGGCAGCGAGAGTTCGCCACCGCCGACCTGCGGGATCGTCAGCGTGGGGAAGATGTCTCCGGGAGCGAGCAGGGCCATGGTGTCTCCTTGTGATCATCGGGCGACACGGCGCCGCCAAGGGTGACAGCCAGGAGTGCCGTCGAGTCGATGGCGCGCGAGACATTACGAAGCGGTGACGCACACCCAGCCCTACTCCGGCGCCGCGCCACCCACGACGCCCAGCGCGCCCCGGCCGTGCCCAACAGGTCGCTGTCCTCGTCGGGCACCGCTACGAGGTGATCGGCGTCTCCTCCCGTGGCGACGCCGTTCGGTAACGCAGCGCTTCCGTGGGCTGCGGCTGACGTCCCACCGCTGCTCGACCGCTACGCCTGACGCGGCCGACCAGCCAGTTGCCCGGCGGCGTCACCGCCTCGGGTGACGCTCATCTGGTCGCGTCTCCCAGGCCGTGTGGTGACGGGAGACCACGGACGACAACGCTAACGCGAGGTTTCGTGATCTTGTCGGCTGTGATCGTGAACCCGGTCGGGTGTCGATCTGCGTCATCGTGGATACGATCAAGATGCCTCCCGTATAAGGCGAATACTCCGGACATAAAGCAGTAAAGTGTCTGATTGCGCCCGCCTCGGGGCAGGTCGTCATTCCTGCGCGCGGTCGGGGACCGCCATCTACAGTCATAGCGCCACACGAACTCGATGACGCGGTCGGACGGCGTTACGGCCCGAATTGCTATCGAGCGAGGGGAAATACACGATGACGTTCCTCGACACGTCATTGCGCGAGGCGGAATCGACCATCTCGTCAGCTCCGGGCAGGCACTTCCTCCCTCACCCGACACTTCCCGCGGACGACCACGACCAGAACGTTGCGCCGCAGGCGACCGAGCGACCACGGCGGTGGGGCTCGGCGCGGCTGCCCCGCAGCGGCGCCCTGCTGGTGGCCGTGGACGCCGCGGCCATGGCCGCGCCGTTGCTGATCCTCCACGTCGACACTGTCTGGCTGGGCGTCACCACCTTGCTCACCATCGCGCTCTTCGTCGACGGCTCGATGTACCGGCGGCGCCTGCAATGGTCGGTCCTCGACGACCTGCCGACGTTGCTCTGGCGACGCGTCGTGGCAGTCACCATCGTCACCTCGCCGCTGCTCTCGACGGGCGGCCCATCGCCCCGGGACCTGCTGTGGGCTGCGGTCTGGAGCACGCTCGCACTGCTGGTCGGCCGTACAGTCGCCTACACCGTCATCGGGTCGGTCCGCCGGCTCGGCATCATCGAGCACCGGACGGTCCTGCTCGGCGACAGTGAGGTCTCGCGGGAGCTGGCCCGCCTGCTGCAGGACAACCGCAAGCTCGGCCTGCGGCCGATCGGCTACTTCTCGGAGTCGATCTCGCTGTCGCCCTCGTCAACCGACTCCCACCTGCCGAGACTCGGCGGACTCGGCGACGTCGGCACGGTCATCGCTGCGCGTGGCGTCTCGGTCGTGCTCGTGACGTTCGGGGCGATCGTCGACCGCCGCGTGGTCGACGTGCTGCGCTCACCCCAGCTAGGGCGCTGCGAGATCCTCATCGTCCCACGGCTGTACGAGATCATGAATCTCAAGGGTGCTAACGACCACATCGGCGCCATTCCCGTGGTCCGGCTGCGCACACCACGTCACATCGGCGCCGCGCTGGCGACCAAGCGCGTGTTCGACGTCGCCGTGGCGGCAGTCTCCATGGTGATCCTGTGGCCGCTGCTCCTGGTCTGCGCCCTCGCCGTGCGCTCCACAGGTGCGCCCGTCATCTTCCGGCAGCGGCGGGTCGGCAAGGACGGGCGGCTGTTCAACCTTTACAAATTCCGCTCGATGGCAGACGCGAGCGAGGCCGAGACATCCACGACATGGCACGCGGCAGGAGACGCCCGGACGACCACGGTCGGGCGCGTGCTGCGTCGCACGTCGCTGGACGAACTGCCGCAGCTGTGGAACATCCTGCGCGGTGACATGGCCGTCGTCGGCCCCCGACCGGAGAGGCCTCACTTCGCCGCACGCTTCGCCCGCGAGATTCCCCACTACGCCTATCGGCACCGGGTCCCCGTCGGGCTGACCGGCATGGCGCAGGTCAACGCGCTGCGCGGCGGGGACTCCTCGATCGCGCTGCGGGCCAGGTACGACAACTACTACATCGAGAACTGGTCGCTGTGGGGGGACGTCAAGGTCATGGTCAGAACCGTTGCGGAGGTGATCTGTGCCAGAGGGTCGTGAGCGGCCCAGCCGACGGGCGGTGCTGCTGCTCGGCTTCGCCGGTGTCGGTGCCGGTGTCGGTGCCCTGGCCGGCGGGTCGGCGGTGGCGCGGCCCCGGCTGGTATCCGACCCCGTGCCCCGCGCCGCACCCGGCGGCGCTGCTGAGAGTGGAGCGTCCACCGACGCCGCCGCTTCCGCGTCGCCTGGCGGCCGGTGGCTGTCGGGCTCGTCCGGCCCTCCAGCAGCGGATGGCAGCTTCGGCCGCTGGCGCGGCGCGGACGTGGCCATCATCGGGACCTGGGCCGACAACAACGACGCCATGGTGCAGCTCTGGCAGTTACGGCCGGACGGGGAACTCGGCCGCTGGAACGGTCCGCTGGACATCGCCGTGGGTGCGATCGGGCCGGGCGAGTCGTGGAGCGACGCCGCCGCCGGGGCCTTCGACGACCGGTGGCGGGCCTGCCTGGGACGTCTCGGTGAGCTGCGCGCTGCGGCGGAAGGGCCGACATACGTCCGGTTCGCGCACGAGTCGAACGGTGACTGGTACCCGTGGCAGGTCGACGCGGGGTCGGAGACGAGGTTCGTGACGGCGTGGCGGCGCTTCCGGTCGCTGCAGCGTGACCTCCTGCCCGCAGCGCGGCTGGTCTTCTGCGTCAATCGGGAGACGGTGAACGCCGGCCTCGACTGGCGGCGTACGTTTCCCGGCCCCGACGACACCGACGTGCTCGCCGTCGACTACTACAACCAGTTCCCGTTCGTCGGCACGCCCGAGGAGTGGGATGCCTGCGCGGACGATGTGGACGCCCACGGCGCCCCCAAGGGTTTGCACCGGCACCGCGAGTTCGCGGCGGACGCGGGCCTGCCGTTCGCGGTCAGTGAGTGGTCCGGCAACGCCGACATGGGGGACTCCCCGGTGTTCGTCGAGCGGATGCACTCCTTTTTCGCCGAGCATGGTGGCGACGGCCCCGGGCGTCTCGCCTACGAGATCCAGTTCAACGTGGACATGGACGACAACCGGTGGTCGTTTCACCCGGTCACCCGGATGCCCGCCTCGGCCGAGGCATACCGGAGCCTGTGGTGACGATTCGGCCGACGCCCCGGACTACGCGGTCAGAAGAGCTGGGCGTAGGTGGACGATGCCCCGGGCTGTCGGCTCCCCGGGAAGAACTGGAACCTGCCGTCACCATGGAAGACGTTGAACTGCACTTCGTACACCACCCGGCCGGCACCTGTGCCAGCGTTCGCAATCAGCCAGCGCCTCATCTCGGTGACGAACACCGGCGAGTCGCCGAGCGCAGCGTTGCTCGACCACTCCGAGACGGCAAAGGGCAGACCGACCGACTCGGCAAATCGGCGGTGGCTGTCCAGCCCGCTGGGGGCCCCCAGCTCGTCCACCCGCCGTGCCGTGGCCGCGAAGTCGGCGCTCGTCGTCACGAACGGGTACTGGTTGTAGGCGTCGACGGCCATGACGTCGACGTACGCGGTGCCCGGGAATGCCTTGCGCCAGTCGAGCCCGGTGATGCCGGAGGTCGCCACATTCGGGCAGAAGACGAGTTTGTGACGTTGCGCGACCTCCTGCTGGATGGCGTGGAATCGCTTCCACGAGGCCACGAACGACGGGACCTCCGAGGCCTGCACCGACCACGGGTACCAGTCCCCGTTGAACTCGTGGGCGAACCGGATGTACATCGTCCCAGGCCGCGAGCCCCACAGCCGGTTGAGCTTGGTCAGCGACGCCCGCCAGCGGGCGTCGTACGCGCCCGCAGCGGCGGCCTGCCAGGTGTCGCCGCGGTCCTTGTAGATGCCGCCGATGGAGATGTCCAGGTCCCCCTGCCAGGAGCCGTACTCCGCGCCGGGGGCGATGCTCCAGAGGTTGGCCTGCGCGGCGGCGTCGTCGTTCCAGGTGCCCGCGATGTCGACCGGTGTGCCGCGCCAGGCCGCGAACCTGCCGTTGGCCACGCCGTCGCCCGAAGCACCCGACCGCCAGGTCCGGGGGCCAGTGCCCGGTGGGGGCACGGCTGTGACGGGTGGTGCCGGGGTGGCCGTCACCGGTGCGAGCGTGCCGCTGACCGCTGCGGTGATCCGGACGGTGCCGGGGGCGTCCTGCCAGATCGCCAACCCGGTACCGGTGCCGGTGTAGGCAGTGAGGCCCGCCACGGTGTCCCGCGAGACCTGGGCCGCTCCCCAGGCCGTGCTGATCGTGGTGCCCCGCACCTCCGTCCTGGCCGGGCCGGAGCTGCTCGCCGCAGCCGTGTAGGGCTTGTCGACGACAAGCGTCAGCTTGGTGCCGGCCACCAGCCGCACCTGGTATCGGGTGGCCGAGAAGCTCACCAGCACGTACCTGTCGGGTGCGGACTGACGGACCACGAGGCCTGCGTTGCGGCCGGGCGTGGTGGCGCCCGACAGCGTGGCGGTGACGAAGTGATCGGCGCCGGCGGCTGCCGCGAGAGGTCGTTGCACCCACACCCAACTCGTGCTCGTACTGAAGTCCGTCCCCGCTGCCCCGGCGGGAGAGGGCGCGGCCGTCGCGACGATCAGGACGGACACCACAGCGGCGCGGAGAAGAAGTCGGATCACGTGCATGGAGAACCTCCCGGGACGGGTAAACCGAACATACGGCGCATCGACACCACATCGTGGGCCTTGAGCCGGCGCCCGCCTTGTCACCCTGTCGAACCACATCCGCCATATCCTTCTTCGTCCGAGCGGGTTACGTGAGTCGCGTTCGCGCCCATGGTCGGCAACGCCGGACCCGACAGGTTCTCGGGGGTCGCGCGACATGGATTCTGCTGGATCAGGCAGTCTCCAGTCTGGCCAATGCCGGACTCAGCGTCATCGTCGCCACAACGGTGTCCCCTGGTGATTACGGCGCCTTCGCGCTGGCGTTCTCGTTCTACACCTTCCTCGTCGCCGTATCCCAGGCCATGAGCGGTCAGACGTTCATGATCCGCTACTCCGGGGTAGGCGGGGTGCAGGGAGCATGGGCGGCTTCCGGGGCGGCGGGCGCCGCCGCCGCCCTAGGCGTTCTGCTGGCCGTCATCCTGGGCGTGGCGTCGCTGGGCCTCGGGCCCCCGCTCAGTGGGACCGTCGCAGCGCTGAGCGTCCTGCTCCCTGCGCTGTTGCTGCAGGACATGTGGCGGACCGTCTTCATCGCCCGCGGCACGCCGGCCCGCGCGTTCGTCAACGACCTGGTGTGGACGGTGCTCCAGGTCGTGTTTATCGGGGCCCTTGTGGCCGCCTCGGTTCATGAGGCGATGTGGTATCTCCTGGCCTGGGGCGCCGCGGCGTCGGTCGCGGCGGCCGTGGGCGTCCGGCAGTGCGGCTCCTGGCCGTCGCTGCGGGCGGCGGTGCCCTTCGTCCGGAGCAACCTCGACCTCAGCCTGCCGTCTGTGGGCGGCGCCGTAGCCATCCTCGGCGCGACCCAGGTCGCCTTCGTGCTCATCTCCGTCGTCGGCGGCGTAGAGGATGTCGGCGCGCTGCGCGCGGCCCAGACACTTCTCGGACCGCTCAACATTCTGGGCTTCGCGCTGACCGCCGCAGCCCTGCCCGAGATCGCGCGTCGGGACTTGACGCGACGGGGTTTGCTGGCGGCTGCGGCTGCCGTGAGCGGCGCGCTTGTGCTGGCCAGCCTCGCCTGGGGTGCCGTGTTGCTTGCGGTTCCCGACAGTGTCGGCGTCCGACTGCTCGGCGAGAGCTGGCGGGGCGCCCGGGAGGCACTGCCCGGGCTCGTCGTCTTCACGGCGTGCATCGGGGCGACAGTGGGGGCCACCCTCGTCATCCGAGCGCTCGCCCGGACCGGCTACGCGATGGCGACACAGGTGCTGCTGGGCGTGCTGGTCATTGGGCTCGGCGTCGGGGGGGTCGCCGTCGACGGCGCCAGAGGCGCCGCAATCGGCCTCGCTCTCGCTGCCGCTGTTCTCGTGGTGCCCTGCTGGGCGCTGTTGACCCGAGCGATCCGGCTCGGCAGGCGGGAGGCCCCGGTCCGCCTGCCGGCCCATCCCGCCGTCGAGGTCACCGCGGGAGTTCCGCAAAGCCGTGCGGGCGGGTCCGGACCGGCGGCACAGTGTCAGTCCGTGCCAGCCACGGACAGTGCGAGCGCGCCACTGCGAGCAGGAACGGGTGGGTCGTGAGGGCTGCGATGACCGTCGGTGCCGCGGCGCCCGCGGGCGGCGGTCGTTCCCCGCGGGGTCTCAGCGGCCGTGCAGCCTGGGTGATGGCCGATCAGGCGGTGTCCAGCCTGGCGAATGCCGGCCTCAGCGTCGTGGTGGCCCGCAGCGTCCCGGCCGTGGAGTTCGGCGCGTTCGCGCTCGCCTTCACCGTCTACTCCCTCGTCGTCGCGGTGTCGCAGTCGCTCGGCGCGCAGGTGGTCGTCATCAGGTTCTCCGGGGTCACGGGCACGCCCTGGCGGCTGGCCGTCAGCGCTGCCACCGGGACGGCGCTCGCGGTGGGGCTCCTCGGTGCAACGGTGGTGTTGCCGGTGGCCGCCTGGCTACCGCCCCCGATGCGAGACGTCCTCCTGGCCATGGCCGTGCTCCTGCCGGCGCTCACGCTGCAGGACACGTGGCGCACGGTGTTCGTGGCGCGGGGGACACCGCGGCAGGCCTTCGTCAATGACGCGCTCTGGGCCCTACTCCAAGCATGTCTGCTGGGCGGCCTTGTCGCCGCCGGGGTGGCCACGGTGGTCTGGTTCGTCGCCGGGTGGGGGATCGCGGCCGTGGTCGCCGCCGCCTGGGGGGTGCGACAGTCACGTGTCCTACCGTCGTCGGCCGTGCGCCCGTTCCTGCGCGATCACCGCGACGTGGTGGGCCCGATCCTCGCGACCACGCTGGCGTCGATGGGGGCCACACAGGTTGCGTTCCTGCTCATCGCCTCGACCGGAGGCATCGAGGTCGTCGGGGCGCTGCGGGCGGCGCAAACGCTGCTCGGGCCGCTGAATATCGTCGGGTTCGCCCTGTCGTCGTTCACGGTGCCCGAGGTGGTCCGGCGTGAGATGTCTCGGCGGGCCCTGATCCGGGTCAGTCTTGTCCTCAGCGGGGTGCTGGTCGCCGTCGACCTGGCGTGGGGCTGCGTGCTGCTCCTGCTGCCGGACTCCGTCGGGACGTTTCTGCTGGGTGCCACCTGGCCGGGTGCCCGCGCCGCCCTGCCGGGGCTCGTGGTGTTCACTGCCCTACTCGGAGCCATGGTCGGGGCGTCTGCTGTCATCCGGGCGCTCGCAAGGACCTCCTACGTCTTCTGGACGGGTGCGGCCCTCGGTCTGCTGCTCCTCGTCCTGCCCGGAACGGGTGCCGCAGTCGCCGGGGTCCAGGGGGCTGCATGGGGCTTCGCTGCGGCGGCCCTTGGGGTCGTGCCGTTGAGCTGGTGGCTGCTCGTGCGGGCCGTCCGCGCCGGGGCCAGCGGCGTACCGCTGACGGCATCAGGAGGTGCCCATGTCGACTGAACCCCTGGATCCCATCGCGGCCATGTTGCGCTCGTGGTGGCTCATCGCCGCCGCCCTCGTCGCCGGCGCCGTCGCGCTCGGCCTCATCGCGTACCTGCAGCCGTTGAGCTGGACCGCCACGGCAACCGTCCAGTACCGGCCAGGCGACCCGGTCGCGTCACTCACCGGGGGTGGCTCGGGCGTCAGCGGGACCGACGCCGACCGGCTGCTGAACAGCCAGCAGGACATCCTGCTCGGCGACGCCGTGATCACACCTGCGGCTGCCTCCCTCGCCATGCCCGGCGCGCAACTACGCCGGGCTCTTGAGCTGCGACGGCGCGACGGCAGCGACATACTCACACTGAGCGCGACAGCGGGCTCACCGGAGGCGGCCGCCCGGCTCGCCTCGATCGTGACGACCACCTACGTCGAGGTGGGCCGGGCCGAGGGCGAGCAGGCGCTCTCTGCGCGCGCGAAGGCGCTGGGGACCACGATCGTCGAGGTGAGCGCCGCGGCGGCGACCCTGCCGCCTGCGGTCGAGGGAGTTCCCGACGACCCTCGCCGGGCGTCGTACGTCACTCAGCTGGAGGCGTTGGAGCAGCAGCAGCAGCAGCTGATCATCGCGGCTCGGCTCTACCCCGGCAAGATCACCGTGCTGCGGATGCCGGAGATCCCGAGCGCGCCCAGCTCCCCGGGCGCGCTGGAGGGCGGGATCGTCGGGGCGAGCCTCGGCCTGGTCCTCGGCATGATCGTGGCCATCGGCCGTGGTGCCCGCAGCCGGTCCCGTTCCCGGCGGCGGCCGGTGCCCGCGCAGGTGCCTTGGGACCTGACGGCTTTCGAGGCGCGAGCACCGGCCGCACCGCGATGACGCCCGCCGTCACGCCGGGCGCGGCACCCGCGACGCGCCGGGAGCTGCGAGTGCCCGCGCCGGCGGAGGCGGGCACCCACCTGCTCGTGCTGCTCCTCGCCGTCATCCTGACGCAGCGACTGGCGATACCGCTGGGGAGCACAGCCCAACTGGCGGTCGGCGTGCCGCTGGGTCTGGCTGTCGTCGGGCACGGCCTAGCGACCCGGCAGCTCCGGCTGGACCCGATCCGGACCGCGCTCTACTGCTTGGCCGTCGCGGGGATGGTCGGCGTGACCGTGCTCGCCAGCGCCCGCCAGCAGTCACCGTCGCTGACGTCCCTCTACCTCGCTGTCGCGATCTACGCACTGCTCGCAGTGCAGGCGCCCGCCCTCGATCGACACCGGCGCGAGCACCTCCTCGACGCGTTCGTCACCGTCATGCTCGCCGCGGCCGTCGTCGCGCTGGTGCAGCTCGGGGTGCAGTACCTGGGCGTGCCCGGCCGGGACTGGCTGGCCGAGGTGGTCCCGCAGAGATTCTTGCTGCAGGGGTACCACACAGGCGACCCACTGGAATACGGCTCGCCGCTCCTGCGCGCGAACGGTGTGGTCTTCCTCGAACCGTCGTTCCTTTCGTATTTCCTCGGACTGGCGGCGGTCGTGGCGTTGTGGCGCGGCCGGGGTCCCTTCACGATCGGTCTGCTGACGTTGGGGTTCGTCCCGACGTCGGCCGGCAACGGCATCGTCGTTCTCGCGCTCGGGATAGCCGCCCTGCTGGTGGGCCGGCGCTCGCGCAACCTTGGCGCCCTGCTGTTGCCAGCGGCGGCGACGGTCGCGCTGGCCGTCGCGACGCCGTTCGGGGCCCGCTTCGTCACGCGGGTGTCGGAGTTGGGCCAGCAGGACTCAAGCGCCAACCTGCGGCTCGTCGAGCCTTACCGTCGGTTCGGCGACGTCTGGCTGGCCGACCCGCTGTCCCTCGTCGTCGGTCACGGCCCCGGCAACGGGCCCGGGCTGATCAATCCCACGGGCCTCGACGGGCTGCTGACGCCGCTGCTGCCCAAGCTCGTCCTCGAGTACGGCCTACTCGTCTCGGTGGTCTTCCTGCTGTTCCTGCTGTGGTCGCTGCTGGCCGGGGACCCGCCACCACCGTGGACACTCGCCCTGCTCGTGAGCTACGCCGCTGTCAACGCCTCGTTCCTGCAACCGACCCTTGCGGTGTCGACCATCCTGTTCGTCCATCTCATGAGAGCGCGGCATGATTCGACTCCGATTGCGATGACATGAGATGACATGTGCCGCTGGGGCGTTTGCGGAGATACTAACCGGCGGCCCGAAAGCGGTTGCGCCCGCCGCGGACCGCATGCGTGAATTCCACAGTGACCCGAGGAACGATCATTTTCCTCAGTTACGGCGAGGGGCCACACGTCGCAGAGACCGTTTTCTCGGCGCTGTCGGCCTGGCGGCGTAACCACGCGGACCGCGACGTCTCGCTGCTGATCTACACCGACCGGCCTGACGACTTCGCAGGCGTTCCGGTCGAGCTGAGGGCGATCGGCGACGACGACCTGCAGGAGTGGCAACCGGCGGGCGCCTATCCGCGCCGGTGCAAGACCGCCGTCGTTCGGGACGCGGTGCGTACCCTCAACCACCCGGTCGCGCTGGTCGATTCCGACACCTGGTTCCGCCGGTCACCACACCAGATCCTCGACCGGGTGGTGCCGGGGCGGGTCGCCCTGCATCTCGACGAGGGCCCGCTCGCCACGACGAACTGTCCGGTCAAGCTCGAGTTCCTCGCGGACGTCAGGAACCGAACATTCCGGGACTCCCGGGGCGTGCCCATCGCGGTGGGCCGCCGACCCGGGATGTGGAACTCCGGTGTCACGGGCATCCATCCGGCGGACGCCTCACTGCTCGACGACGCCCTGGTCTTCCTCGACCAGCTGTGGCACGCCTACCCGGCCGGGTTCTTCCTCGAGCAGTTCGCGCTCAGCACGGTCGTCGGTCATGCAGCTCGGCCGCAGTCCACCGCCGACGTCGTGTATCACTACTGGCCCGAGGTGTTGCGCGGCCCTTGGCGACACGTCCTGCCCGAGCTGCTGGCGGACACCGCCGACCTGCCACCTGCTGCCCGGGCGGAGGTGCTGCACCGACACCGCCCCCGGGCCCGGGCCGGGGTGGCGGTGAAGTTCGCCGCCAAGCAGGCCTGGCGGTCCGTGGGCCTCCACACGACGAGTGTCCGGTCGAGCGCCACGTGAGGCTGCTGCACGTCCTCTACCGGACGCATCCCGGGGGCAACCGCAAGCCCCGCCCGCACTGGTTCAGCCGCGCCTTGGCCCTGAAGTCCCTGCAGCGGTCGGTCGCCCTGCTCGAAGGACCGACCCGGTGGACCTTCGTCGCCGACGGCGGCATGAGCGAGGCGGTGGCCGGCCTGGTCCGCCCCGGCGATGACGTCGTCGTCGTCCGGGGCGGTGCGGCGTCGTCGAGCCTTCGCCGGACAGTTGACGTTGCGGTCCGGGCCGGCGCCGAGGACCCGGCTGGCACGCTGTACTGGTTCGCCGAGGACGACTATCTGTACCGCCCGGAGGCCGTGACCCAGCTCACAGCGGCGGCGCAGCTCCTCGGGCCGGACGCCTACCTCACCCTTTACACCTGCGACATCACCTCCTGGTGCGCCCGTCATCCCAGCCAGCCCCTGGTGGCCGTGACCGACGTTGCGGATGTCGACGTCGGCGGGATCGCCTGGCACCGCATCGGGTCGACGACGAGCAGCATGGCGGTGACGCGCGAGGCCCTGCTCGCCGACGCGGGACTGCTGAAGCTGGGGACACGGGCGGGCGCCCCGTTCGACCTCACGACGTGGAGCGCCCTGCAGGGCATCTCGCCGTATCCCTGGCGGTACCTGCTGCGCGACCTCGATGGGTACCCGACGCCACGCGGCGTGGCGAAGGTCGTTGCGAAGCCGCCGATGCGGGCCCTGCTCAATGTGGTCGCCGCGCTCCGGCCGGCGCCGGCACGCCGGTCGCTGTGGGCGCCGGTTGCTGACCTCGCCATGCACCTCGAGGTCGACGTCATGCCGCCCGGGGACGACTGGGCCCGGCACGCCGCCGCCCTGCACGGCCCTGGTCCGACGGTCGGCGCATGAGGATCCTGCTGCAGTCACATGTCGCCGATGATCCCGATGCCGGCGCGTCCCGGGTGTACCACCTGCTCGCCGAGGAGATGGCGGCCCGCGGGCACGACGTGACGCTGCGCCATCTCGACGACGTCGGCCTACCGTCGGGCCGGCGGTCGAGCCTGCTCGTGCGCCGGGTCGCACTGCCCTACGCGGTGAGCCGCTGTGCCGCCGCCGCCGACCCGATGTCGCACGACATCGTCATGGCGTCGTCGGGCACGGCGCACCCGCTGTTCCGGCGGCTGCGGCGGCTGCCAGGTCGGCCCGTGCTGGTCAACCATCTCCACGGCCTGCACTGCCACGACCACCTCGCCGGGCTGAACGAGCACCGGTTGGGTCATGTCCGGGCCGGGGTCGCCAACCGGCTGGTGACGGGTCCAGCGCAGACGCGCTGGGACGCGGCGGGCATCACGACGGCGGACGCCACCGTGGTGCAGAATCTTCGTGACCTTGGGGACGTCCGCGCGATGGCCGGTCCGGGCCATACGGTCACCGTGATCCCGCCGGCGCTGCACCCGGACCTCGGGTGCCTGCCACCGACCCCGCGGCCCACGTCCGGGGCCCGGCTGCTGTGGTTCGCCACGTGGGAGGCGCGCAAGGGCATGGCCTACGTACCCGGGGCACTCCGGCAGATCCGCCACCGGCGCCCGGATGCGACCCTCACGGTCGCGGGGACGGGTCGACCCGCGTCCTGCATCCTCGAGCACTTCGATCCGCAGGACCGGGCCGCCGTCACGGTGCTACCTCGGCTGACCCGGACCGATCAAGCGGACCTGCTGACCTCAGCCACGGTGTTCCTCTTCCCCTCGCTGTCGGAGGGCTTCGGCCTCGCGCTGCTCGAGGCGCTGGCCGCAGGACTGCCCGCCGTGACGACCGCCACCGGCATGGGCGGTGACTACCTGCGCGACGGCGTCCACGCCCGGGTTGTGCCGGCCTCGGTCGAGCACCTGGGTCGGGCTGTGCTGGGCCTGCTCGACCAGCCGGAGGAGCGCGCCCTCATGGGCGCCCGGGCCCGCGAACTCGCCCTCACCTTCACGGTGGGCCGGATGGCCGACGCCTACGACGGCCTGTTCAGTGCGCTGCGCGGCGAGCCCGCGCTGCAGCACTGACACCGCACCGCGGGACATGCCAACGCTGTCGGTCGCGCTGGCGACGTACAACGGAGGTAAGTACCTCGCCGAGCAACTGGCCAGCCTGGCCGGGCAGTCCCGCCTGCCCGACGAGCTGGTGGTCTGCGACGACGCCTCGACCGACACGACTGTGTCGGCGCTGGAGGCGTTCGCTGCGGCGGCGCCGTTCCCGGTGCGGGTCTACCGCAACGATCGCAACGGGGGCCACAACCGCACCTTCGAGCGGGCGCTGTCGCTGTGCGGTGGCGACATTGTCCTGCCCTGCGACCAGGACGATTCCTGGTCGCCGGACAAGCTGGCCCGGGTCGAGGCGGCCTTCTCCGGCCATTCCGGGATAGCGGTCGTCCTCGTGGACCAGGAGGTGTGCGACGCCGACCTGGTGCCGACCGGGCGGACCAAGCTTGGCAACGTCCGGGCCGGCCGGCTGGGTGATTCGTATTACATCTCGGGGTGCGCCTCGGCGCTGGACAGACGCTGGCTGGACGTCACACTGCCGCTGCCCGCCGGCGTCGCCTACGACACCTGGATCGTCAAGCCCGCTTACCACCTCGGCGTGGTGCACGTCCTCGACGAGCCTTTGCAGCGGCACCGGCGTCACGCGAGCAACGCCTCGAACGACGACACGAGCCGGGTCCGCGGCGTCTCGCGACTGGGCCGCACTCGGTCCTACCGCCGGGCCGAGGCTCTTGACGCCTGGCGGGCCGAGAGGTTCGACATCGCCCTCGTGGGCGCGCGCCTGCAGGAGCGGGCCGACGTGCTGGCCGCAGCCGACTGGGGCAGCGAGCTGGGCCCGGCCCTGGACGGGCTGAACCGGCGGGCGGCCGCGCTGGAGGAGCGGACACGCGCCCTGCGGCAAGGGCGCGCCACCCGGTCCTTGGCCGTTCTGGGACTGTTCTTCCGCGGTCGTTACGGTGCATTTCGGGGCTGGCGCAGCGCCGCCCGGGATCTCCTGCGATGACCACGGAATGCCTTAATGAACCCTCTTGCCCGTAACGATGGCGGGCTGCGATGGAACACGCGGGATCCTGTTACGGGCAACCTTGAAAGGCATTTCTGAGATATCGTCGCGCACCGCTGGGGTGGGGACACCCGGTGGAACGGCGGACGAAAGGGATTATCAATGCGTAGCGTCGTAGTGGCGAAATACGTTCCATGGCCGCCCGACAGCGGTGACAAACGACGGACGCTCGGGGTGGTCCGCGCGCTTCGCGAGCTGGGCGAGGTCACGGTGTGCGCCTTCGGCGGTCCCGACGAGGACCCGGCGCCGCTACGGGCCGCCGGGATCGGTGTCAGGTCGGTGCCGCTGCGGCGCACGCCCGGCCGCCTAGCGGCCGGGCTGGTGCAGGGGCGGTCGGTGACGGCCGCTCGGTTTTGGAGCCCGGCCCTCGCCCGGATTGTCCGCGAGGAAGCAACTTGGGGCGCCGACCTGCTCGTCGTCGAGCACGTTCAGCTGCTCGGCTACGCCCGCCGCGTCCCGGCCCAAGCCACCGTGGTCGACATGCACAACATCGAGTCCTCGCTCACCGCCCGCTATGCCGCGTCGCGCCGCGGCGTGGCCAGGGCGCTGCTCGGGTGCGAGGCACGGGCACTGGCAGCCCTCGAGCGCCGTGCCCTGCGCGGCGCTGAAGCCGACGCCGTCCTCGTGGTCAGCGAGGCGGACCGGCAGAAGCTGGCAGGCCTGACGCGGGGCCGGGACACCGCTCCCGTCCTCGTTGTGCCCAACGCGTGGGACTCTCCCACGCCGTTGCCCGCCACCCGCGATGCCACCGTCTGCTTCGTGGCGCTCATGTCGTGGGCGCCCAACGTGGATGCGGCCGTGTGGTTCACCCGGCAGGTGTGGCCGGCGGTCGTGGCGGCCGTGCCGGGGGCACGGCTGCGCCTCGTTGGCCGCAACCCGGCACCGGCGGTGCGGGCGCTTGCCGGGGAGTCGGTCGAGGTCACCGGGACAGTGCCCGATGTCACGCCGGAGTACGCCCGTTGCAGGTTGGCCGTGGCGCCGCTGCGTTCCGGGGGCGGCTCACGGATGAAGATTCTCGAGGCGCTCGCCCACGGCCGCCCCGTGGTCGCCACCACAGTCGGCGCCGAGGGGCTGGAGGATCTGGTGGGCCGCGGTGTGGTCGTTGCGGACGGCGCGACGCAGCTTGCCGGCCGGATAGCCGGCCTGCTCGGCGACGACGCGGAGTGTGACCGACTCTCGGCCCTGGGATCGGCTGCGGTCGCCGCCGACCACGCGTGGGCAACGGCCACCCGGCCTCTCGTGGACTTCGCCGCCGCCCGGACCACGCGGGCGGACGCCGCCGGGCGCGGGCCCGCCCTGCAGGGGGTGGCACCGTGAGCGCCGGCCCGAGCGTCACGGTGATCATCCCGGCGCGCAACGAGATGCGACGCTGGCCCTCGGTGCTGCGGAGCCTGCAGGCCCAGACGCTGCAACCGGACCAGGTGGTGGTGGCCGACGGCTCGTCCTGCGACGGCAGCCGGGCCTGGCTGGACCGGATCGCGACCACCGACCCCTCGTTCGTCGTCGTCGACAACCCTGCTCGCATCGTGCCGTGCGCCCTCAACACGGCGCTGGCGCACGCCACGGGCGACGTCGTGGCAAGGATGGACACCCACGCCGACTACTCGCCGGACTATCTGCGCCGCGTTGTCGACGTCCTCGTGTCGCGACCCGATGTCGCAGGCGTCGGCGGAGCCATGCGGACGGCCGGTACCGGCAACTGGGGTGCCGCGATCGCGGCCGTGCTTCGCCGACCGATCGGCCTCGGCGGCGCACGCCATCGAGTCGCCCACACCGGCGGGCCCGTGGTCCACGTCTTCTCGGGCTGCTATCGCCGGGAGGCCCTGTTGGGAGCCGGCGGCTGGGACGAACGACTGCAGGCCAACGAGGACTTCGAGGCCGACGTCCGGATCGCCAAGGCCGGCGCAACCATTTGGCTCGAGCCGACGGCCACCACAACGTGGTACGTCCGGCGCGATCCGGCGGCGCTCGCCCAGCAGATGTGGCGATACGGGTTCTACAAGGCTCTGACGCTCAACCTGCACCCCGGGTCGCTGCAGCTTCGGCAGCTGGCCCCTCCCGCCCTCGTGACAGCACTGCTGATCGGCCCGCTAGTCAGCCCGCACGCCACGGCCGTGATGGCCGGGGTCTACCTTGTGGCCGCCGCGGGATCGGGGGCGCTCGCCGCCCGCCGCGACGGTGCAAGCGGGCTGCGCGGGGCCGTCGTCGTCCCGATCGTCCACCTCTCGTGGGGCGCGGGCCTGCTGGCGGGGCTCGTCCGGTTCACCCGGCCCGGGCGGCGCCGTCATGGCCGGTGAGTCGATGGATCCCGTGGGGGCGGCGGCCCGGTCGTGGTGGCTGGTCCTCCTGGCCACCGTGGTCGGCGCCGCGGCCGTCGCAGGCGTTGTCGCCCTGCGCCCGGTGCACTGGACCAGCACCGCTGCGGTCGCGTACGCGCAGGGCGACCCCTCGGCGGCCCTGCTCGGCTCGGCAGCAGCTCCCCAGGGCGACGCCGTCCGGGTGCTCAACACCCAGCTGCAGGTCGCCGTCGGCGACGCCGTCCTGACGGCGGCCGCCACGTCCGTGGGGGCCGACCCCACGGCGATGTCGGACCTCCTGACGGTGGACCTCGAGCCGGACAGCAACGTCATCCGGCTGAGCGGCACGGCCGAGACCGCTGCGGCGGCTCAGCGGGTGACTACGGCGGTCGTCGAGGCCTACGTGGCCAACGACCAGCAGGCCGGACACGACCAGCTGATCGCCAGGGTCGATGCCGTCGGCGTCACCATCGACTCGCTCAACAGCAGGCTCGACGCTTACCCGCCGACAGCGATGCAGGACCCCCGGCGCGCCGCCTTCGCCGGGCAGATCGCCGAGCTGGCCCAGCAGCAGGAGCAGTTGCGGGCAGCCGCGGCCGTGTACCCGGGTCACGTATCGCTACTCTCCGCCGCGAACCTGCCACTGCGGCCGAGCTCGCCCGACCCGAGAAGCGCGGGTGCAGCGGGGGCGGGGCTCGGGCTGGTCCTCGGGCTGCTGCTGGCCGTGGTCCGGGCCCCGCGGCGCCGGCCGGCACCCGGGGCGCTGTACTCGACCGTGGCGCCACAGGCGCGCCGCGCCCGGCTCCGCGGCGCGGCGGGCACGGGTGGTGCGGGACGCGCTGCGCAGTTGACCGACACTCGGGCGTCCTGACTGACTGTGGTCAGCCCGGTTCGCGACGGACGGGCGCTGCGGCGCCGCACCCGCCGCCGGGCGCCCAGTCCCCGAGGGGTAATCGGTGCCCTTGTACTGGTCGTCGTCGTCACGCAACGCCTGGCGCTTCCGATGGGCGCCGGCCAACAGCTGCCCGTGTCGCTGCCCCTGTCTGTGCTGGTGGTCGCGGTCGGCTTGGCCGGTGGGTCGCTGGTCGTCGACCGCGGCCGAGCTCGGCTGTACGCCGTCGCGGTCGGGGCGCTCGTGGCCCTCACCATCATCGCGGCGCTGCGGGGCCATGACCCGTCCATGCTGTCGATCGGTCTCATCGTCGCCATCTACGCCTTCCTCACCCTCCGGGCACCGGGCGTGACAGCAGAGGACGTCGCCTGGGTCCTCGACGGGTTCGTCAGCCTCATGCTGGTCGCGGCGATCCTGGGCCTGGTCCAGCTGGGACTGCAGTACGCGGGGGTCCCCTTCCGGGACTGGCTAGCCGTCGTGCCCGAGCCGTTCCTGGTCACCGGCTACAACACCAGCGACCCTATCGAGTGGGACTCACCCATCCATCGGGTGAACGGTGTGGTCTTCCTCGAACCGTCGTTCTTCTCGTTCTTCCTCGGACTCGCGGCCTGTGTGGCGCTGCACCGGGGACGCTCCGTCGTCACGGTGAGTCTGCTGCTGCTAGCCATGGTCGCGACACTCGCGGGCAGCGGCGTCGTCGTCCTTGTCATCGGATGTGCCGCGCTCACCCTCGGCCGTCGCCGGCGCAACCTGCGCGTCCTCGCCCTGCCGCTCGGTGCTGCGGCAGCGCTGGCAGCGGTCACGCCGATCGCGGAGAGGTTCCTGCAGCGGGTGACCGAGGTGGGCGTCAACGGCTCCAGCTCCAGCCTGCGGCTCGTGGAGCCCTACCAGCGCCTTTCGTCGATCTGGCTGGGCGACGCCGGGGACGTCCTGCTGGGTCACGGCGCCGGTTCTGCCATCGGACTGCTGGGTGCCGATGAGACGGCGGGCCTGCTTGTGCCGGTCGTACCGAAGCTGCTGCTGGAGTACGGGGCGATCGGCGCTGCGGTATTCGTGTTCTTCCTGCTTTGGTCGCTGCTGCACGGTCCCGGCGGGCAGCCGTGGGGCGCGGGCCTGCTGGCCTGCTACTTCGTACTCAACGCGTCGTTGCTGCAGGTGACCCTCGCCTTGACCACCATCGTCTTCGTCCATCTGCTGCGCGAGCCGGCGGTGCCTGATCTAGCCGTGCCGAGCGCCGCAATAGCCCGCTCCGTGACGAGCCGACCGGTGACGAGCCGACCGGTGACGATCTGGCCGGTCATGAGCCAAACCGGTCCCGCATGTCAGCGGTCGATGAATCGTGCACGGTCCTTGGGGTAGCGGCCGCCCGATCGCAGGATTGTTGAGCCTCCATTCCTATCTCGGGCTCCGGTCTGGACCAGGTTGAGGGTGTGGCTGCTGAGCGAACGGCGACCGAGCAAGCGCCGGCTGGCCCGACTACTCCCGGGCGCACTGACCTGGCGTCTCCTCGCCGTGGCGACCGCGACTGGGAGCGGGCCGTCCTGGCAGCCCACGCGGGGGCTGGCTGCGAGGGTGGGCAGGCCGTGAGCGGGCCGCGCGGGCTGTGGGCCTCAGTGGGGTGCTGACCGACGCCCCCGGCGACGAGCAGCTGGTCCCCGCGTCGCCGATGTGGTCGGGGATGCGATGACCTCGACCGCGATGCGGCCATGCACCCCCGGCCCGCGGCGGCCGCTGCCGGTTCCGGTGCGCGCCGCCGGGAAACCGCCGTCGCCCATCGTGATCGTGCCCCCGGTGCAGGGCAACGACTAGGTCGACGAGCAGCAGGACCCGGGCGCGGTCTGACTGGTCGGCGGGGACAGTCCTGGCGGTCGTGGTCTATTCAGTGGTGACGACGCCCGGGTTGGCTGCTGCTCGCTGGTCGTGGAGCCGGCTGCGGAGGAAGGCGCGTCCGGCGGGGTTGCTCGCCAGTTCGATGGCGCGCTGGTAAGCGGTGATGGCGGCATGTGTATCGCCGGCGCGACGGAGCAGGTCGGCGCGGGCGGCCTGGTAGGTGGTAGTTGTCGAGGTTGAGGGTGTCGAGGATGGCCAGCGCCGCGTGCACGCCGTTGACTTCGGCGATGGCGATGGCACGGTTGAGTGCGACGACCGGGGTGGGGTCCAGGGCGGACAGCTGGTCGTAGAGCGCGAGGATCTGGCTCCAGTCCGTGTCTTGCGCACTCGGGGCGTCGGTGTGGACGGCGTTGATCGCGGCGAGGATCTGGTGACGGCCGGGCTGTCCGCGGCGCAGGCAGCGGCGGACGATGTCGTGGCCCTCGGCGATGAGGTCGTGGTCCCACTGGGTGCGGTCCTGGTCGGGGAGTGCGACGAGGGTGCCGTCGGCGATCCGGCTCGACCGGCGGGCGTCGGTCAGGAGCATCAAGGCGAGCAGGCCGGACACTTCGGGTTCGTCGGGCATGAGCGTCGCCAGGATCCTCGTCAATCGGATCGCCTCAACGCACAGGTCAGCCCGAATCGAGGTGTCCCCGAGACGCGCGGGTGCGGTATCTCCCGTGCCAGGGGGCGAGCCGGCATCCGCCGCGGATGGGGTGGGCGAGTACGAGGGGAGGTAGCCCTCGTTGAAGACGAGGAAGAGCGTGGCGAGGACCCCGCGGACGCGGTCGGGCAGTTCGCTGTCCGGTGGCACGCGGTAAGGGATCCGGGCCGCTTTGATCTTCTGTTTGGACCGGGTGAGGCGTTTGGCCATCGCTGCTTCCTCGACGAGGAAGGCGCTGGCGATCTCGGCGACGCTCAGGCCACCGAGTAGCCGCAGGGTGAGCGCGACCTGGGCGCTCGTGCCCAGCGCTGGGTGGCAGCAGGTGAACATCAGCCGGAGCCGGTCATCCACGATCGAGGAGGTGGGCTCCCGGGTGGAGTCGCTGGTATCGCTGATCACGGCGGCCTGCTGGTGTCGGGCGTTGCGGGTCGACTCACGGCGGATCCGGTCGATCGCGCGGCGGTGGGCTGTCGTCGTCAGCCAAGCCCCGGGGTTGGGGGGCAGACCGGCCTCGGGCCAGCGTTGGATGGCAACGAGATAGGCCTCCTGGGCCGCCTCTTCGGCGATGTCGATGTCGCCGAAACGGCGGGCCAGGGTGGCGACCACCCGACCGTGCTCCTCACGGAAGATTCCGTCCAGGTCGGCGCGATCGGTTGGTGTCATGGGTGTTAGTTGTCGGGTTCGGACTGGAACGGGCGCACCTCTACGGGCCGGGCGCAGGCCGCAGATCCCCTGCCGGCCAGTTCGAGGACGGCGTCCAGGTCGGGGGCCTCAACGATCCAGAAACCGCCGAGGTGTTCCTTGGACTCCAGGTAGGGACCGTCGGTGAGGATCGGGTCGCCGGCGCCCGTGGCGTCGACGACGGTGGCCGTGGTCGACGGGTGGAGGCCACCAGCGAACACCCACGACCCAGACGCCTGAAGATCAGTGTTGAATCGGTCGACGGCCGCGAGGATCACCTCGACATTGTCCGGGACCGGATCGGAATCGCTGCCGTGAACAGTGAGCAGGTACTGCGCCATCGTGTGCTCCAACATGTGAGGTAGTGCGCGGGGTTTTATCCCGGACCTGGTGCTGCCGGGGTGTTACCTGTGATTGCTATCGGGTCGCGCTGAGGGTTGTGACGTCCTTGCCGTCGATGACCTCGATGTCGCCGAGGCCGAGTTCGCCGACCGGTTGCAGGGTGAGGGCAACCGCTCCCTTGGAGGTGACGGTGGAGTTGGTAACAGTGAGCGACCCGGGGACGCTGCCGTCGCGGAAGCGCCGCTTCCCCCGGCCCACGACAACGGGAAAGATGATCAGCCGGTACTCATCGCTCACCGCGCCACCACCCTCGGTGCCGTCGGTGCCGTCGTCACCCGTGATCACTGTGCTTGCCATGGCGGCGACGCTCGCCAGCCGACGTCACCCGACCCGTACCCCGACGGCGCGTCACCCCCACGTACCCCACGGGGGTAACACCCCGGGGGGTACACGCATCACCGCAGGTCAGAACCCGCACCCCAAGTCGACGTTCCGATCGTGTGACCGGCATCAGGGCAGTCCCTAAATGCGACCACATGCAACTCGAGCCGGTGACATCTCGATCCAACCCCAGAAACTGGATGAAATCCTCGTCACTCGATGCGCGAGTGTCTAGGATTGCTACGTGCTCAAGGTGACAGACCTGCCAGCCACGTTCACGACGTCGCAGGCTCGACGCGCTGGCATCTCATTCCGAGATCTCTACCGGGCGCGTGACGACGGTGACGTCATCGAACTGTCCCGGGGCGTGTTCCGACAGACGGACGCTCCAGCACCGTCCTACCCGGACCTGCTAGCCGTAGCCCATCGGGCGCCCCGTGGCGTCGTCTGTCTGCTCTCAGCGGCCGCTGTGCACGACCTGACCGACGAGGTGCCACTGGCAGTCCAGATAGCCGTGCCCCGCGGGACGTGGCCACCGGTGATCACGTACCCGGCGGTCGAGGTGTTCATCTATGACGCCGCGACCTTCGACCTCGGCCTCGAGTCGGTAAACGCCGCCGTCGGTGAACCGGTCAAGGTGTACTCCCCAATGCGGACCGTGGTGGACCTCATGAGGCTGCGGCAACGGATCGGGGAATCCGTCGCGCACCTGGCCCTGCGACGGTACGTGTCCAGCCCACAGGCGCAGATCGGGGAGCTGATGCAACTGGCCCGTGCCTTGGATGTGCTGGGCCCCACCCGCGCGGCCGTCGACGTCCTGACCGCCTCGTGAGCGCCCCAGTGACCCCTCTCCCAAGTCCCCTGTCTCTTATACACATCTGACGCTGCCGACGAATAGAGAGGTGTAGATCTCG
>ENA-ORBV01005251-ORBV01005251.1-microbial-mat-metagenome-genome-assembly--contig:-NODE-5251-length-23999-cov-4.179542_pt1 | contig 23999 bp, 7 predicted proteins | sample MGYA00237777_ERZ505514 | MGnify/ENA primary metagenome ERZ505514 (study PRJEB26160, sample SAMN06269048) | microbial mat metagenome | isolation source: Oligotrophic lake microbial mat | place... | reverse complement strand
GATAACGGGCCGTCGGGGGCGTTCATGAGGAGTGGGCGATGGCGGCGTTCCGCGGTGGATCTGGCGGCGGCTGATTGATGCCGAGCCAGAATTTTTCCAGGTGCTGGAGCACGAGCGCGAAACGGCGGAACTCCACGGGCTTCACCACGTAGGCGTTGGCCCCGAGCAGGTAGCTTTCGCGGATGTCACGTTCATCCTGCGATGACGTGAGCATGACAATCGGCAACAAACGCCAGCGTTCGTCGCCCTTGACCTGGCGCAGGACTTCCAATCCGTCGATTTTCGGCATCTTCAGATCGAGGAAGATGACGGTGGGCGTTCCCGGCTCCCGGCGCTCGTATTGATGTCGAGAATACAGGAAGTCGAGCGCCTCCACGCCGTCCCGCACATGAATGACCCGGGGAGCTGGCGTGTGCGTCGCCAGGGTGTGCAGGACCAGCTCTGCCACCATGGGATCGTCTTCCGCCAGCAGGATGAACTTTTCCAGAGAGCTCATGGGCTTCCGTCGCTCACGATGGGCAGAGAGAAATAGACCGTTGCGCCGCCATTGACGACGCCTTCCGCCCAAGTGCGGCCACCGTGACGCTGGATGATGCGGCGGACGTTCGCCAAGCCGATGCCGGTGCCTTCGAACTCGCTCGACGAGTGGAGCCGCTGAAACACCCCGAAGAGTTTCGAGGCATATTTCATGTCGAAGCCGGCGCCGTTATCCCGAACGGAAATCACGTGTTCTTTCGGCGTGGTTTCGACTGCCACTTCGATCATCGCTTCGGGTCGGTTGCGGGTGTATTTTACCGCATTCGCCAGCAGGTTGAAGACCGCCTGCTGAAGCAGAAACGGGTCACCGTAGACCTCCGGCAATTCAGCCACTTTCCAGGAAATAGTGCGGTTTTGCGTCTGCGCTTGAAGGTCCCGCCTCACTTCCCGAACGGTGTCGGAAAGGTTGAACCGAAGCTTGTGCATCTCCGCGCGGCCGATCCGCGAAAACGTCAACAGGTCCGCAATCATGCGGCCCATGTTTTCGGTCGAGTCGCAGATGGTCTGAAGATGACGGCTGCTCTTATCGTCCAGCTTCGTTCCGAGATCGCTCTTCAAAAGCTCAACAAAGCCCGCGATGTGAATCAGCGGCGCGCGGAGGTCGTGCGAGATCGAGTAGGAGAAGGCTTCCATCTCGTGATAGGCCGCCTGCAATTCCGCCGTACGCTCCTGCACCCGTTGCTCGAGTTCCGCGTTCAGGCGGCGGATCTCGTCCTCCGCATTCTTGCGTTGGGTGATGTCCCGTGCGATGGCGGAAAATCCGGTCAGTTTCCCGCTTTGATCGCGCAGGGCGGTGAAAACGAAGCTGGCCCAAAAATACATGCCGTCCTTCCGGACCTGCCAGCGTTCATCTTGAAAGCGACCTTCCGCCGTGGCCACGGCGAGCGCCTGGTCGGGTTTCTTTCGCTCCACATCTTCCGGCGTGTAGAATCGGTGAAATCGACGGCCAATGATTTCCTGCGCCCGGTAACCCTCGATGCGTTCGGCCCCGGCGTTCCACGTGGTGATCCGGCCGTGGGTGTTGAGCATGTAGATCGCGTAGTCTTCGACGCCTTCCACCAGCAAACGAAAGCGCTCCTCGCTCTTCCGTAAGGCTTCTTCCGTGCGCCGCCGCTCGGTGATGTCGCGAATGAAGCTCGTATAGACTGGCGGTCCGTCGCCGGGAATCTTGGTGACGGTGAGCTCCACCGGGAACTCGGCGCCATTGGCTCGCATCGCCATGACTTCCGTGCGATGCCCCAGCATCCGGCCACGTCCGGTCTGCAGAAAACGGGCGATGCCCTTGCGATGCAGTTCGGTATTGGATCGGGGAATAATCAGCTCGGTCATGTCCCGGCCGAGAGCCAGCTCCCGGCTGTATCCAAAAATCCGTTCCGCCGCGGGGTTCCACTCGATGACCTTGCTCTCGTTGTCGATCGAGACGATGGCATCGAGCGCGGTCTCGAGCACGGCCGCCTTTCGCGCTTCGCTGCGACGGAGCGCCTCATCGGTCTTCTTGCGGTCCGTGATGTCACGAATGAAGGCCGTGTACGCTGGCGGATCACTGGCGGGAATCTGGGTCAACGCGAGCTCAATGGGAAACTGCTCGCCACTGCTCCGCTGCGCCAGGATTTCGATCGGGCGGCCAATCAGGCTGCCAACCCCGGTCATCAGGTAGTCGGACAGGCCGGGCAGGTACTTTTCGTTGGTCGCGGCTGGGACAATCAGCGCGTCGAGCCGCTGGCCCAGCGCCTGCTCGCGGTGAAAATGAAAGATCCGTTGGGCGGCCTGGTTCCATTCCCGCACGATGCCCCGATGGTCGATTGAAACGATGGCATCAAGGGACGTTTCCAGGATTGCGGTCTTTCTCGCTTCGCTGGCCTGGAAGGCCGCGGCCGCCGCGTGGTCCCCTGACACGTCATGGAAAATCAATTGGACCGCGGGTCCTTCTTCGAAGCTGATTCGGGTCGCAGCCATCTCTACGATCGCCTCGGAACCATCGAGGCGTCGCAGGGTTTCGTCGGTGAAGCCGGGCGGCTGGCCTCCGGGGGTATCCCACGCTTCGCCGGTGCGGTGCGACTCCACTTCGACGAGGTGCTTTCCGATATGTTCGCGCGACTCAGGGGGAACGAAATCCAGGAAGGCACGGCCGAGCACCTGCTCCGCTTCGTCCGCACCGAGTAGCTTGCAGCCCGCAGTATTCAGAAAGGTGATGCGCCCCTGGTTGAGCACCATCAAGCCTTCCGGGCAAAGTTCCACCAGCCGGCGGTAACGCTCCTCGCCTTTGCGCAGCAATTCCTGGTTCCGCCTGCGCTCGGTGACATCCCGCGTCACCTGGGTAAACCCCCGCAGCCGCCCTTCCGGGTCCCGCAGCGCCCGGATATCGACGTGAGCCCAGAACGGGACCTCCCCTTTGCGGAGGCGCCACCCTTCGTCCTCGAAGCGATTCTCCGCGGTGGCGATCGCCAAATCGCGCTCCGGTTTCCCGTCATCGCGGTCCTGCTGGCGGTAGAAGACGCTGAAGTTTTGGCCGACGATTTCGGCGGCGTTGTAGCCGAGGACGAGCTCAGCGCCGGCGTTCCAACTCGAAATGCGACCAGTGGGATCGAGCATGAAAATTGCGTAGTCCTTGACGCCGCTCACCAGGAGCCGAAAGCGTTCTTCGCTTTCTCTGAGCTCCTTTTCCGCCTGCTTCCGTTTCATCCGCTCGTGAGCCAGACGGAGGGCGCGATGGACCGCGGGGACCAGATTGGAGATTCGGGACTTCAAAACGTAATCCGTCGCTCCATCCCGGAGTGAATCGATCGCGAGTTCCTCGCCCATCGAGCCGGTGACAAAAATGAATGGGATTTCCGGATACCGTTCGCGCGCCAGGGCCAGCGCGGTGAAGCCATCAAAGCCCGGCAAGCCGTGGTCGGACAGAATGACGTCGGGCGGCTCGTGTTCCAACTCGTTCAGGAATTCCTCGCGCGTCTCAATCCGTTTCGCCGAAAACGTGATGCCGCCGGAGCGGAGTGTGTGGTCAATCAACACCACGTCCGCGGCTACGTCTTCAATCACGAGAATGCGAAGTTCTTTCTTCACGTCAGACGAGGGGAGGTGCAGGCGGCATGGATTCGAAAACCGGGCTGAGCCCGGATGTTTCCGTCGGAGAGCGGAAGCCTTCGTCAAACCCCGCTGATCCCAGCAGGAGATTTCTTGGTGTAGTCACAAAGTGAGGACATTGCTTGAGGCGATTCGGATATGGCGGAAGGAGGTCGATCACGGGAGCCGTGATGTAATGGGACAGGCGACGCGGTTTTTATCCCGCCGTCGCCAGGTGGCGGGCGATTGCGGTGGGGCGCACGCGGGCCGCGGCTTGGGCATAAACGTCGAGCATGGCGCCGGCGGTGTGGTTCCAGTCGAACTCACGCGCGCGGGCCAGCCCGGCGTGGCGAAGTTGTTTGCGGAGTGCTGGGTCGTTAGCCATCCGGCTCAGTCCCTCGGCGAGGTTTTCCACGCGGTGTGGTTCCACCAGGATGGCGGCGTTTCCGCAGACCTCGCTTACGGCGCCGATGGAAGACGCGAGGACGGGACACCCGCAGGCCATGGCTTCGAGCGGAGGAAGTCCGAAGCCTTCAAACAATGACGGATAAACCAGGGCGGAGGCCGCGCGATACCAGGGCGCGACCTCGTCGTCGGGCACGAAGCCCATCACCTGGATCTCGGACGCGTAAGGGGATTGTCGGATGAGGCGATGAATGACCTCCGCGCCGTGCCAATCGCTGCCGCAGAGCACGAGTTGCCACGAGGAGTGCGTCGCGGCTTTGAAACGCTCGAACGCCGCGATGAGACGCGCATGGTTTTTCGCGGGATGTTCCAGCCGCGCCACATAGAGGAAAAAGTGGGGGTGTTGTCCGTTGCGCGTGGGAAGTCGGTCCGGCGATGGCGTCGCGCCATCGGGGTGGAAGCGATGATGGTCAAGGCCGTTCGGGATCACCGTGACGCGAGCGGGAGGAACCGCGAAGAAGCGTTTAACATCGGCGGCCGTTTCCTGGCTGACGGCGACGATCTTGTCTTGGCGCTGCGCGAGCTGCTTTACGGCCACACGTCCGTAGAGCATGCGCAGCCAGTCATATTTCCCGGGAAGGCGAAACGGAGCGAGGTCGTGGATCGTGGCGACGAGCGCGCACGGGCGACGCCACAGCATGCGGCGGTAACTCGGGATATGCAGCACGTCCAGACGGAGGTCGCGCGCAAGTTGCGGCAGAGTGAATTGATGCCACGCGATGTTGCGCACCGCCGGACGCACCGACTCCGGGACCGTGACAATCTGAATCCGGTCTCCGACAAACGCGAAAAGGGGAATATCCTCCTCCAACACGAAGAGCGTGAACTCGTTCCCGTGGTCGCGACTTAGCAACGCCTTCACGAGGGCAAGGACGTATTGCCCCACGCCAGAACGGCCGCGCTGAATCACAGAGGTGGAAATTCCGATTCTCATGAGCGTAGGTCCACGTAATCGCGCCTCTTCATTGTCCGCTTTCGAGCAGCAACTGGTCTGTCCGCGTCAGTCTCAGGACGTTGCGAATACTTGCCTGAGGTCGGCAGAAAAGAACTTCGACTCGGAGCGCCCGGGCCGCGCGTTTCAGCCGTAACATCAGGGCGGCTCCGGAGCTATCGATGAAGCGGAGCTGAGCCAGATCGATGATGATCACGTTGGTCTGACTGGTCGCGAATACCTGCAAATGATCTTCCATCATCTGTCGCACTTCATTGACGTTGGCCGCGGTGATTTCACCGCACCAGCTGAGAGAACGGGTTTCGCCTTCACGCTGGAAGGTGCGCGGCGTGAAGAGCGTTGAAGCCATTTTCTCCGCCTCAGTGGCCGTGGCGACGATGAGAAAATGTTCAGTGAGTTTGAGACTGCGCATCACCCGTTGAAGGGCCCGCGAAGGTGCGAGGAGTACGAGGTGATGACCGCCCTGGAGGAGCGACTTGCGCCAACGAATGAGAAACGCGACGCCGGTGGCATCCACGGCGCGGACCTGCGCGAGATCGAACAGGCAGTGGGCTGGCAGCCGCTGGACGCTGCTCCAGAATGGCGCCTGTTGTTGTAGTGTCCGGCGAGTAAGCTGTTCGCCAGCGGTAATAGTGCTCCAGCCCTTTTCACGGGCGGAGACTTCCGGTTGATCCGCGGAATGCTTGCAGCCGCGGTCGAGATGGACCCATTGTCGCGCCAGCGAGGGCAAGAAACACACGAGGTCGTCGGCGTAACGCTTGTACAAGCGCTTCGGTTCGAGGGAGAGCCGGTAAACCCATTCCGTTCCCGTGCGTCGCATCCAATCGGGCGCCCGCTTGATGCGGCCGGCGAGAAAGTCGAGCGTTGCGCCGACGCCAATTGCGACGGGTACACCCAGCGCCCGGTAATGCATCGCAATCCACTTCTCCTGCTTGGGGCACCCGAAGGAGACGAGTAGAATGTCCGGTCGTGCAGCCTGCACCCGCTGCACAGTTTCTTCGTGGTTCATCTCCAGCAGGGGAGAGAACGGGGGCGCAAAATGCCCGACGACCTTAAGTTTTGGATACTGCTGCGCGATGCGCTCAGCCGCCAACGCCGCTACGCCGTCCGCTGCGCCCAACAGAAAAACGCGATGACCTTTTTCGGCCGCCGCCGCCAAGAGCGCCGGCGCGAGATCGGATCCAGCCACGCGTTCGGGTAAGGGGTTGCCGAGCCAGCGGGACGCCCACAATACCGGCGTTCCATCGCAGAGCACCAGGTCCGCCTCGAGCAGGATGCGACGTAATTCCACATCGCGGTGGGCTTGGACGAGAAAATCGACATTCGCTGTCACCACGTAGTGAGGGAGGCGAGTGGCGATCATCGCATCGATGCGTTGGATCGCTTCGCCCGTGGTGACTGGATCAAAGGGGACGCCGAGGATGGCGACAGGCCAGTCCACGCCCGCACGCGGTGGCACCTCGTTATCGTGGGCCGAACGCGGAGGGAGGCGCGATGCGGGCGCATCTCGCGGCAAAGACACCCGAGCGGAGTTCATTACCGGCTATTGAACCCTTTTTCCGCCGGCTTGAACATGGGGGCAGACCCTTCCGAATTCGCCGCTGGTGGCAAAACCCGCATCGCGGGTGGGTCCCAGACCCACTTCAGGGCGATGCGCGACTGGATTACACTACTCGCCGAATGGTCCACCTTGCGAGAGCTACCTTACCGGGAGGCATCGACGCCTATGCCCTTGCGCCGATGCAACAGGGGATGCTCTTCCATAGCGCTCAGGAGTCTCGCGGCGTTGATGTTCAACAAGTCATCTGCGAACTCGATGAGCCGATTGATCCTGCATCCTGGGCGCAGGCTTGGCGCGATATGGTCGCGCGGCACCCTGTGCTGCGGACGCGGGTTGAATGGCTCCCGTCAGGTGAAGCGAGGCAGGTCATCAACCCACCTGACGACGCGGAGTGTCCCTTTCAATTCTGGGAGCACGCTACGGAATCAGAGGCCCACTGCCACCTGGCGGAATATCTGGCCGCCGACCGCCAGGCTGGTTTTCCTTCGCTGACGGGGCCACTTCTCCGCGTCGCGCTGATCCGTTGCACGGAGCGTCAGTGCTGGATGATCGTGACTTACCACCACCTGATTATCGACGCGCGTTCGATGACGGTGCTCTTCCGGGAGGTCTTTGATCGTCAGGCGGCGCGGGTCCGGGGAAACGCGGCGGAACTGCCGGGGGGACCCGCGTATCGGGATTTTGTGGACTGGCTGCGCGAGCAGGATTTCAGCGCGTCGCTGCCGTTTTGGCGCGACTACCTGCGTGGATTGACGGTCGCAACGCCAGCCCCGGGCGCGCGGGTCGGTTCCAATGCAGCGTGCGGCGACAGGAGCGTCGGCGAACTGATGATTCGGGTTTCTCCCTCGGCGACGGCGAAACTGCGGACGGTGGCGACGCGCGAAGGCGTGACGCTGAACACCCTGGCGCAGGCCGCGTGGGCCTGCGTGCTCAATCGTTATGTCGGCGAGGATGACGTGGTATTCGGGGCCGTCCGCTCGGGGCGTCATGTCCCAATCGCCAATGCGGCCACGACGCTCGGCCTGTTCATCAACACCGTGCCAGTCCGCTCCCGCTTCGCTCCGGGACTTCGCGTATCGGAGTGGTTGCGCGGACTGCGTGCCGCTTGGATCGCGATGCGTCCGCACGAACACACCCCGCTGGCGGAGGTGCAACGCTGCTGCGCGATTCCGCCCGGTCGCCGGCTTTTTGAGACGCTGTTTAACTTCCAGGAGCCCGCGTGGGACGAAGCGCTCCGTGCGCTCGGCGGGAAATGGGCGGGGCGGCACTTCGATATTCGCAGCCAGCCGAGTTATCCGCTCGCGCTTGATGTCTATGCGGGAACCGCGGTCATCGTTAAATGCTTCTACGAGCGGCACCGCTACGATGACGCCAGGGTGGCCCAGGTACTCGGGCACTTCCGCGCCGTGTTGCTGGCATTTGCGGAGGGCCTGCCAGAGTTGGTGTCTGACCTGTCGCTCCTTTCCGGCGCCGAATGCCAGCAACTCCTCGAATGGAGTCGCGGCGAAGAGCTGGCTTTGCCTGCTGCGGGAGTTCTGGCCGCGGTGGAGGCTCACGCGGCCGCATCACCCGCGTCCCTCGCGGTCGCCGACTCGAAGGTGCGCCTCACGTATCGAGAATTGAATACGCGGGCGAATCGGATGGCTCATCGCCTGATCAAGTTGGGCGTCGAACGAGAATCGCTGGTGGCCGTATGCATCGATCGTTCCGCGGAAATGCTCATTGCGTGGCTCGCCGTGTGGAAGGCCGGCGGCGCCTGTGTGTCCCTGGATCCCGCTTACCCTGCGGATCGGCTGGCATTTCAAATCGAGGACTGCGGTGCAGCCGTGGTGCTAACTCAGACGGCCGGGCGGGAAAAAGTGTCAGCGGCGACGCACGATGTCTTGATCGTCGAGGTAACGGTTGATGGCCGCGGTTTGGACGCCGAGTCCACCGAAAACCCTGCGCTGCCGGCAACCGCCGGTGATCTGGCTTATGTCATCTATACGTCAGGTTCGACCGGTCAGCCCAAGGGCGTGCAGGTCGAGCACTACGCGTTGAGTAATCTGGTCGCCTGGCACCAGCGCACCTACGGGGTGACGGCGGCTGATCGCGCTACGCAGGTGGCAAGTCCCGGTTTTGATGCATCGGTTTGGGAAATTTGGCCGTATCTCGCGGCGGGCGCGAGTGTGCAAATCCCGACGGATGAGGTTCGCTTCTCTCCCCGCTTGCTCTGGCAGTGGCTGGCTGAGAAACGGATTTCGCTTTCGTTTCTACCCACGCCGCTGGCCGAAGCTGTCATGCGTGAAACCCCGCCGGCCGACCTCGCCCTGCGGTACCTGCTCACCGGAGGAGATCGGCTCCAGCGGCGGCCGGGTTCTGAATTTCCGACAGTGTTGGTCAATCACTACGGCCCGACGGAGTGCACGGTGGTCGCGACGTGCGTTGCGGTTTCGACGGAGGAGAGCCGGTCGCTGCCGACGATTGGTCGACCGATCGCCAACACGACGGTGTATGTGCTGGACCCCTACAAGCGTCTGGCGCCGCCTGGGGTGCAGGGCGAATTGTATTTGGGCGGACAAAGCCTGGCGCGCGGGTATTGGCGGCGACCCGCGCTCGACGCCGAGAAATTCGTCGACGTTTTTGTCGAGCCCGGGGCCGCGGCGGTTCGTCTCTATCGCACCGGCGACCTGGTCCGCTGGACCTTGAAAGGTGAGCTTGAGTTTCTGGGGCGGATCGATGGTCAGGTGAAGATCCGCGGGTGCCGCATTGAGCTCGGCGAGATTGAAGCCTCGCTGCAGGCGTACCCGGGCGTGCGCGAGACCGTCGTGGTGGCTCGTCCGGATGAACGCGGCGAGCTGCAGCTGGTCGCGTATGTTGCGGCGGAATCTTTTTCGGGCGAAATCTCTGCGGTCGAATTGATTCATTATCTGCGGGAGAGGCTGCCAGCCTATATGGTTCCGGCGGCGGTAGTGCGCGTTGGTTCCTGGCCGCTGACGGCGAATGGGAAAATTGACCGGTTGGCGCTACCGGCGCCGGCGTCAGCGGGTGCGGCGAGTGGGGTCGCGCCGAGTACTGCGATGGAACGGGTCGTGGCGAAAACGTGGAGCGAGGTGTTGGGGCGCGACGTCGCCAGCAGCAGTGAGAATTTTTTCGATTTGGGTGGGCACTCTTTGCTCGCGGCCCAGGTCATTGCGCGACTGAACGCGACCTTGCCGTCCAGCTTGTCGGTCCGGTTGCTGTTCGATCATCCCACGCTTAAAGCCTTCGCGCGTGAAGTGGAGGTCGGGTTGCGCAGTGCGCAGGGTGCGCCTCGTCCCGGACCTCAGCGTTTAATGCGCCGGAGTGCTCGAACCGCGCTGGAGCTGGCCCCGCCCAATTAAATTACATCATGGCCTTAACTGAAACTCTTTCGAATTCGGAGCCCGAGCTTCCCGAGCTGGCAACGAGCAGAAGCCCGACGGCTTCCGTCGCCACAGCTGTCGCAGCGACCGCGGAACGTCCGATCCCCGCCTCCTCGGGCCAGCGCCGCTTGTGGTTCCTCGAGCAGATGGAGCCGGGGTCGCCGCTATATAACATTCCTTATCTGGTTAGACTCTCCGGCGCCCTCAATCCGGCGGCACTCGAACAGGCTCTGGCTAAACTGGTGGAACGGCATGAGGCCCTGCGCACCAACTTTATCGCACCCGGATCCGAACCCGTTCAAGTGATCCGCATGTCGTGGTCGTTGGAGCTGCCCTTGACGGACCTGACCGCGGTTGCCGTTACCCGACAGGAGGAAGAGCTCACCCGCCTGAGCATCGAGGAGGCAAAACAATCGTTCAACCTGCAGCGCGATCTCATGCTGCGGGTGCGGTTGTTCAAGCTTTCGGATACGTCTCATGCGCTCATGCTGGTGATGCATCACATGGCCTCGGATGGCTGGTCAATGGCGGTGATTTATCGAGAGCTGGGCTCATGTTATGAGGCGGTTGCCCGAGGCGAATCGCCCCGCTTGCCCGAGCCGCAAATCCATTATTCGGATTTTGCCGAGTGGCAGAATGAATATTTACAGGGCGAACACCTCGGGCGTCTTGTTTCGTTCTGGAAAAAGCAGATTGCCGGTGCGCCGGCGCTCCTGGAACTGCCCACGGATTTCCCGCGGCCGCCGTTGCAGTCCCATCGCGGCGCTTGCGTAGCCCTGACGCTGCCGGCGGATCTGGTGGCTCGGATCAAGCAGACCAGCTCGCAGGAGCGGGTGACGTTGTTCATGACCTTGCTCGCTGGCTTCAATGTGGTGCTGCACCGCTATTCGGGGCAGACCGACTTGGTGGTGGGATCGCCGGTGGCCGGCCGCGATGCGGCCGAGACCGAGGATATTGTGGGATTCTTCGTCAACACGCTCCTGATGCGCACGGATCTTTCCGGAGATCCGACGGTGAAAGTGTTGCTTGCTCGCGTGCGGGACATGGCGCTCGCCGCGTTCGATCACCGCGAGATGCCGTACGAGAAACTCGTCGAAGAGCTGCAGCCCCAGCGCAATCTTAGCTTCGATCCGATCTGCCAGGTATATTTTGCCCTGCAGAATATGCCGACGGCTCCGCTGCAGTTGAGCGGAATCAATCTGAGTATCGCCCCGGTTTATACCGGCACCGCGAAGTCGGATCTTACGGTGTGGGCAATCGAGCGATCAAGTGGGGAGCTCGAGATAACGGCGGAGTACGCGTTGGATCTTTTCTGCCGCGAACGAATCCAGCGGTTTCTAGGACACTTTCAGACCGTGCTCGAGGGCATGGTTGAAAAACCGGATCGGCGTTTGTCCGAGCTGCCGTTGCTGACCGGCAACGAGCGGCGTCAATTACTCGTCGAGTGGAATACCACGTCAGCGGAGTATCCTAAAACCAAGACGTTGCCGGAGCTTTTTGTTGAGCAGGTTGCCCGGACTCCCCAGGCGACTGCCCTCGTGTTCGATGATCAGGAGCTGACGTATGCCGAGCTGGATTCCCGGGCCGAAGCCGTCGCGGCGGAACTGCGAAGTCACGGCGTTCAAGCGCAGACGCTGGTCGGCGTTTATGTCGAGCGGTCGCTCGCAATGATGATCGGGCTTCTCGGTATCCACAAAACGGGTGCGGCTTACGTGCCGCTCGATCCGACCTACCCGAAAGAGCGGATCGCCTTCATGCTGCAGGATTCCGAGGTGCCCGTTTTGGTGACGCAGTTGAGTCTGCTCGCAAAGCTGCCGGCGCATCAGGCGGCGGTTATCTGTCTCGATGGCGAACGCAGCGCAGGCGTCCGTGAGCGAACCGAAACCGAATCGCTTCCCTCGCCCGCCATCGCGCCTGACGATCTCGCCTACGTGCTCTACACCTCTGGTTCCACCGGTAATCCGAAAGGGGTGATGGTCACGCATCGCAACGTGGTTAACTTCTTTGCCGGCATGGATCACGTGCTGGGTACCGAACCCGGAGTGTGGCTCGCCGTGACCAGCATTTCGTTTGATATTTCGGTGCTGGAACTCTTTTGGACCCTGACTCGAGGCAATAAAGTTGTGCTCTTGTCCGACGCAGCCAAGCTCCCGGGCGCGACGGCGTCCCCGGCAGGTAACACTCCGCCGGCAGAGCGAAAAGCCATGGACTTTTCGCTTTTCTACTTTGCGAGTGAAGATGAAGCGGCGGCCGGTGGACGGTATCGCCTGCTCCTCGAGGGTGCCCGGTTTGCGGATACGCATGGGTTCAAAGCGGTTTGGACACCGGAGCGTCACTTCCATTCGTTCGGGGGGCTGTATCCCAATCCGGCGGTGGTGGGCGCCGCGATCGCGGCGGTAACCGAACGCGTGCAGATTCGGGCCGGGAGTTGCGTGACGCCGCTGCATCACCCGGCGCGCGTGGCGGAGGAGTGGTCCGTGGTGGATAACCTGTCGAATGGCCGGGTTGGCATCTCGGTGGCGAATGGCTGGCACGATCGCGATTTCGCGCTGCAGCCGGAGAATTTCGCAGACCGCCGCGCAGTGATGCGGCAGAGCATGGATATCATCCGCCGTTTGTGGCGGGGCGAGTCCGTCTCGTTCACCGGGGGCCGCGGTAATCAGGTGCCGATAAAAATTTATCCCCGCCCGATTCAGTCCGAGTTGCCTCTTTGGGTGACGGCCGCCGGCAGCCCGGAAACGTTCAAGCTGGCGGGTGAGACCGGGGTTAACGTCCTCACGCATCTCCTCGGTCAGGAACTGGAGGATCTCGCGAAGAAAATTCAGCTCTATCGCCAAGCCTGGCGCGATGCCGGCCATGCGGGTGAAGGGTGTGTGACAATCGCGCTGCACACCTTTGTGGGCGACGATGTTGAAGCCGTGAAGGCGAAGGTGAAGGAGCCGATGATCCGGTATCTGGCCGATTCCGCGGATTTGCTGAAGGGCTTGTCGCAGGCGATGTACCCGGGGTGCGAGATGAAGAATCTCACGGCGGAAGAGACGCGCGGCCTGGTGGAGTTTTCCTTCAACCGATATTTCAAGCTCTGCGGTTTGCTGGGCACACCGGAAACGTGTCGGAAGACTTTGGCCCAACTGAGCCGGATTGGCATCGATGAAGTCGCCTGCTTGATCGACTTCGGCGTGGACGTAGAATCGGTGCTGCAGAGCCTCGAACAGCTCGATGGCGTTCGCCGTGAGTTCCAAGCGCAGATGCCGTCGCCGGCAGATTCCGTTCGCGCGACGGCGGGGAAACGGAGCGTATCGCTGGTGGAGCAGATGCAGCGTCACCGGGTTACTCACTTGCAGTGCACGCCTTCGTTTGCGCGCATTCTCCAAGCGAGCCCGGAAACGCGAGTCGCGTTGAAATCGCTCCGGCAATTGATCGTTGGCGGCGAAGCGTTGCCCGTGGGACTCGCGCGGGAACTTAATGATGATTTGCCGGAGAAGGTCGTGAACATGTACGGTCCGACGGAGACGACCATTTGGTCTACATCCAGCGTGGTGACGGCCGGTGAGAGCGCGACGGGCACGGTCGACATCGGTCGACCGCTCGCCAATCAGCAGGCGTATATTCTGGATGTGAGGCTGCAACCGGTCCCCATCGGGGTACCGGGTGAATTGTGGATCGGCGGCGCCGGCGTGGCGCGCGGCTACTGGCGTCGATCAGCCCTCACGGCGGAAAAGTTTTTGGCCGATCCGTTCCGGCCCGGCCAGCGCATGTATCGCACGGGCGATCTGGTGCGGTACCGTCCGGATGGTGTAATTGATTTCCTGGGACGGGTAGATTTTCAAGTGAAGCTGCGGGGCCACCGCATCGAACTCGGGGAGATCGAGGCGGCGCTGATGCAGCGCTCGGATGTCCAGCAGGCCGTGGTGGTGCTGCGGGCCGACGATCTCAACGAGCCGCAACTTGTGGCGTACGTTGTGCCGGTGCCTGCAGCGGAGCCCGCGCCCAATGTCCTGCGTGATTTCCTGCGGCAGAAGTTGCCGGAGTACATGGTCCCCTCGCTTTACGTGACGCTGGAGCGGTTGCCGCTCACTCCCAATGGCAAAGTGAACCGCCAGGCGCTCCCGGCGCCGCAGGGAATCCGAATGAAATCCGACGGCGACTATGTCGCCCCGACGGGCAACTTCGAACAGTCCGTCGCGGCGATTTGGAAGGACATTCTGCGCGTGGAGCAGGTCGGAGTGGATGATAACTTTTTTGATTTTGGCGGGCACTCCTTGCAGGTCGTCCAAGTGCAGAATCGGTTGCGCGAGACGCTCGGCATCGACGTGCCGGTGTTGAAACTGTTTCAGTTTCCCACGATTCGACTGCTGGCGAAGTTTGTCGCTGAGCACTCGTCGCCCGTTTCCGGTGATGAGTCATTCCGGGCCCGGCTCGAGGAGCGGGTGCGGCGCCGCCAGGGAACCCTGCCGATTCGCCGCCGCGGCGTTTCGGTAAACGAAACCCGATGAGGATCGACGAAGCCCAAGCCCCGAGCATGCATTCCCATTCACCGCAGGAGAGTGTTGCCATCATTGGTATGGCCGGCCGATTTCCCCAGGCGGGAAACCTGGAAGAATTCTGGCGCAACTTGCGGGCAGGGCGCGAGTGCGTTTCCTTTTTCCGCGCCGAAGAGGTGCAGTGGCTGCCGCTGGAGCATCCGCCACGCCTCGAGGATCCCCAGTTTGTGAAGGCGCGCGCCGTGCTCGAAAAACCCGAGTGGTTTGATGCGGCATTTTTCGGGATGAATCCCCGTGAAGCTGAAATCATGGACCCACAGCATCGGGTGTTCCTTGAGTGCGCGTGGGAGTCGCTGGAAAATGCGGGGTGCAACCCGGACACGTTTGACGGGCTGATCGGCGTTTTCGCCGGAGCGAGCCTAAATACGTATCTGTTCTCGAATCTCCTCACGAACCCGGACCTCGTGAAGGACTACGGATTGTTCGCCTCGCTGATCATGAACGATGGCGACTTCGTTCCGACGCGGGCCTCTTACAAATTCAATCTGCGGGGGCCGAGCATCAACGTGCAGACGGCCTGCTCGACGTCGTTGGTCGCCGTGGCGATGGCGGCCCAAAATCTCCTGGGCTACCGTTGCGACGTCGCGCTCGCGGGGGGCGTTTCGATCACGTTCCCTGCCTCGCGCGGACACCATCACCATGCCGGCGGAATCGTGTCGGCTGACGGACACTGCCGCGCCTTTGACGCGAAGGCCGATGGGACGGTCCGGGGCGATGGTGCTGGGGTCGTGGTTTTGAAACGACTGAGTGATGCGTTGGCGGATAGAGACAACATTCTCGCCGTCATCAAAGGCTCGGCGATCAACAACGATGGGTCGGTGAAAATTGGATACACCGCGCCCAGTGCGGACGGTCAGGCCGAAGTGATCGCGTTGGCGCAAATGGAGGCGGGGGTTTCAGGTGAAAGCATTTCCTATGTCGAAGCTCATGGGACGGGGACACCCTTGGGCGATCCCATTGAGGTTGAGGGACTGACCAAGGCATTTGGAAGCAAGGGACGGCAGTTCTGCGCGCTGGGATCGGTGAAGAGCAACCTGGGCCACCTCGACGTGGCGGCGGGCGTGGCGGGATTGATCAAAACCGTGCTGGCGCTGCAACACGGTGAGATTCCACCGACGGTTCACTTCGAGCGTCCCAATCCGAAGATCGATTTTGAGCGTAGCCCGTTTTTCGTGAATGCGGCGGCGCGAGCGTGGCCGAAGACGACCGCGCCGCGCCGGGCGGGCGTGAGCTCTTTTGGGATCGGCGGGACGAACGCGCACGTCGTGCTGGAAGAGGCGCCGGCCGTCGCGTCGACGAGGTCTGCGCGACCGCAGCAGTTGTTGGTGGTGTCGGCCAAGAGCGAAGCCGCGCTCCAGACGGCAAGCGAGAATCTCGCTCACTGTCTCGAGGAGATGACAACTGCCGACGGAGCGCCGGCGATGGATCTCGCGGATGTGGCATATACGCTGCAGACGGGACGAAAAGTATTCGCCTGTCGTCGCGCTGTGGTGGCCAGTGATGTTGCTGCAGCGGTGCAGGCGTTGCGCGCCGTGCACGGTGAATCCGAACGTGGACCGCGTGATGCCGGGACGCCCCGCGTGGCTTTCATGTTTCCGGGGCAGGGGGGGCAGGCCGTTAACATGGCGCGCGGCCTCTATGCGGTTGAATCCGATTTTCGGTTACAGGTGGATCGATGCAGCGAATGGCTGCGGCCGCGCCTGGGCTTGGATCTCAGGGACGTGCTTTTTCCGGGATCGTGGTCGGAGTCGGGAGTTTCAACCGGCAAACGGCTCAGCGAGACGGAAGCCGAGAACCTGCTGCGCGAGACCCGCATCACCCAGCCGGCCTTGTTCGTGATCGAGTACGCGCTTGCCCAGATGTGGATCGGATGGGGCGTGAAACCGGCGGCCATGATCGGGCATTCACTGGGTGAATACGTCGCGGCGTGTGTGGCCGGGGTGATGTCGCTCGAGGATGCGCTCGCGCTCGTGGCTGAGCGGGCGCGCCTGATGCAGGCGCAGCCAGCGGGAGCCATGACCGCACTGCGGTTGGCCGAGGAACAAGTGGTGCCGCTACTGGCGGATAAGACTTTGGCGCTCGCGGCGGTCAATGCCCCGGGCTTGTGCGTCGTTTCCGGACCATTCGATGCCGTTGAAGCTCTGGAGCAGAGACTCGCAGCGAGCGCCATTCCTTTCAAACGCCTGGCGACTTCGCACGCGTTTCACTCGTCCCAGATGGACGGAGTGCAGGCACCCCTCGCCGCCATTATTCGCGGCCTGAAACTTAACCCGCCGACGATTCCGTGGGTTTCCAACGTAACGGGCACCTGGATCACGATTGAGGAGGCGATCAGCGCCGACTACTGGACGAAACACCTGCGCCAGACGGTGCGCTTCAGTGCTGGAATCGCGGCGCTCGTAGCGACTGGGCACACGGTGCTGCTCGAAGTTGGACCCGGCAGCACGCTCGCCGGACTGGCGCGCCAGAATCCCGCGGCAGCCACGTCGGCAACCATCGCGGCAACGTTGGGGAGTTCGCGCGATGGCTTGGATTTTGCCGCCGTGCTCAAGGCAGTCGGCGACCTCTGGGTCGCGGGAATTGTGCCGGAATGGCGTGATGGATTTTACCGGGATGAGACGCGCCGAATCGTAGCGCTTCCGACGTATCCGTTCGAACGGAAACGCTTTTGGATCGAGCCGGGTGCAGGTTTCATGGGGCTGATGCCGGAATCGGCTCACCCGGGGGCGGTGGCGGCCCGCTCGTCCGGGACGGCTGAAAGCGTAACGGCGAATGCGTCGGAGTTCTCCGCCCTATTGGGGACGGCGGCGATCGCCCCTGACTCGAAGGTGAACGCTGCCGCGACGCTGGATCGCTTGCTCGCGCTGTTTGCGAAGTTATCCGGCATTCCGCTGAACCGTGCGAACGCAAATGATTCGTTTTTCGAACTCGGGTTTGAGTCGTTGTTTTTGATGCAGGCGGTCCGCAGCATCGGGCAGGAATTTGGCGTGACGCTGAGCTTCCGCCAACTGCGGGAAGACCTGGTCACGTTTTCCCTGCTGGCAGCATACCTTGATCAGAAAATGGTCGGAGCGGGTCCGCGCCCACGCCCTGAACCCGCGACAACGTCCGGTGCCGTCGAGCTGCCCGCTGCCATCCGGCTGCCGGTGACCGACGCCCAGCGCGAGATGTGGTACGCGAGTCAGCTGGGCGAGGCGGTAGCTTCGGCTTACCACGAACAGTCGACGCTGCGCTTCAACGGACCGGTAAATGTGCCGGCCTTGCGGGAAGCGCTCAAGCGACTGGTCGCGCGCCATGAGGCGCTGCGAACGACGTTCAGCGTGGAAGGAGATGTTCAGATCGTGGCTCCCCTAGGGGACCTTCCGCTGGACATCCGAGACTTTGCGGCGGTTGCGGAAGGCAGTCGGGACATGCAGGTCGGGGCCGCGGCGCGGGAAGAGGTTGAGCGCGCCTTTGATTTGGCCGCGGGACCACTGATGCGGGCGACCTTGCTGCGGATCGAGAACGACCAACACCTGCTGGTTTTGGTCATCCATCACATCATCTGTGACGGATGGTCGCTTGGTACGCTCGTGGCCGAGCTGGCCGACCTCTACAGCGCGGAAACGCAGGGGAAGCCCGTTGCGCTCCGAGCGGCGGGCTCTTTCACGAATTACGCGCGCGAGCAAATGGACGCGCAGAAGAGTCCGGCCTTTGCGGCGGCGCGGGCGTTTTGGGCGGAGCAATTCTCGGATTCGATTCCGTTGCTCGAGTTGCCCACGGATCGAGTGCGGCCGACGCAGCGCACGTACCAGGGTGGATTCGTGGTTCGGACGCTCAGCCCTGATCTGACCGCCGCGTTGCGTGAATTTTGCGGCGAGCGTCACTGCACGTTGTTCACCGCCTTACTCGCCGCTTTCAATGTCCTCCTTCATCGCCTGAGCCGGCAGGACGATCTGGTTGTTGGCGTTCCGTCTGCGGGACAAGTGCTCGGTGGATTGGAGCACGTGGTGGGACATTTCGCCAATCTGCTGCCGGTTCGCAGCCGGGTGGGTGGGGATGAAACGTTTTCAGGTTATCTAAAAGCCGTGGGCGAACAGCTGAACCAGGTACTGGAACACTGGCACTACCCGTTCAGTGCGTTGGTCCAGCAATTGAAAGTGGCGCGCGACTCGAGCCGTATGCCGGTCGCGAATGTCGTTTTCAATTCGAGCCAATTGCGCGGCGTTCCTCATTTTGCGGGGTTGCAGGTTGAGGCCCTGATGACACCCAAGCGCCATGTGAACTTTGATCTGAATTTCAATTTCGCGGTTCAGGCCGACGCGCTCGTGATGGGGTGCTATTACAGCGCGGAGCTTTACGATGAGGCGACGATTCAGCGGTGGATTGGTCACCTCGAGACGTTGCTCGAGGCGATCGTTGCGGCCCCGGAAACGAAGATTACCCAGCTGGTTTTGCTCACGGCTGCGGAACGGAATCGCCTACTCGTTGAATGGAACGCGACGGCTCTGGAGTATCGCCGCGATGCCACGATTCACCAGTTGTTCGAGGAGCAGGTGAAACGAACACCGACCGCGGTTGCGCTCGTGGCGGAGGCAGAGCGGATTTCTTATCGTGAGTTGGACCGACGCGCGGAGCAGCTTGCGGTGCGGTTACGGGCGGTGGGGGTCGGCGCGGACGTTTGCGTGGGATTGATGCTGGAGCGTTCGCCGGATCTGCTGGTGGCAATACTTGGAATTCTGAAAGCGCAGGGGGCGTATGTTCCAATCGACCCTGAGTACCCGGCGGTGCGCATTGAGTTTATCGTGAGGGACACGGGAATGCCGGTGATCGTCTCGCAACGGCGGCTGGCCGATCAGATTCCGACGGGCTCGGCGACGGTGGTGCTGGTCGATAATCCGGCTGAACCGGTGGCGGCCAAATCGGGTGCGCCGGGAGTTCGACGGGCGGACACCGCGGGAAATCTTGCCTATGTCCTCTACACGTCCGGCTCGACGGGAGAGCCCAAAGGCGTGGGCATCGAGCATCGCGCGGTGGTGGCGCTGGCAGCGTGGGCCTCGCAATTCTATCGAGCCGACGAATTGAACGGCGTGTTGTTCGCAACGGCGGCGACGTTCGATGTATCCGTATTCGAAAGTCTGATTCCTCTGCTGCTCGGCGGAAAAATCATCCTGGCGGAGAACATTCTCGCGCTGGGAACGCTGCCGGCGGCTTCCGAAGTGAAGCTGGTCAGTGGCGTGCCGTCCGCGGTTGCGCAGCTCGTGCGAAGCAAATCGCTGCCCGCATCCGTGGTGACGGTGAACGTCGCGGGTGAAGCGTGTCCGCAATCCTTGGTGGATGCGCTGTACGCGCGGGTACACGTGAAGCGGGTAATTGATGTCTACGGGCCGACCGAGACCACCGTTTACTCAGCGGGTGGGATGCGCGTTGCCAACGGCGCGCCCACGATTGGACGTCCCTTGCCGAACGAGCGGATATATATCCTCGATGATTTGCTCCAGCCGGTGCCCGTGGGCGTGAGCGGCGAGTTGTACATCGCCGGCGACAAGTTGGCGCGAGGATACCTGAATCGACCTGAGCTGACACGGGAGCGGTTTGTGGAAGCACCGTTCGCCCCGGGGGAACGGATGTACCGCAGCGGAGACCGCGCGCGTTTCAATCCGGATGGCACGATCCAGTTTCTCGGCCGATTGGATCACCAGGTGAAAGTCCGCGGTTTCCGGATTGAGTTGGGAGAGGTCGAGGCGGCTATGCGAGGGTGTCCTGGAATTTTGGATGCGGTAGTGGTCGACCGGCCTGATCCCGCGGGCGGACGCAAGTTGGTCGGCTATGTGGTCGGGCCCGCGAATGAAAGCGACCGGCAGCTCCTGCGGGAGAGACTCGGTGATGGCCTGCCGGCTTACATGGTGCCGGCGCACCTCGTGGTAGTACTGGCGATTCCGCGGCTTTCCAGTGGCAAGGTGGACCGCCACGCCTTGCCCGAACCTGAAGTGGAGAAAACATCCAGGGTCGCGCCGCGCACCACCACGGAAGAGGTGCTGGCAGCGGTCTGGAGCGAAATCCTCGAAGTGCGAGAGGTCGGTATCCACGAAAACTTTTTTGAACTGGGCGGGCATTCACTGCTCGCCGCGCAGGTTCTCGTGCGCGTGCAGGAGTTTTTCGGCGTTCCGTTGGGTCTGCGGCAATTTTTCCTTTCTCCCACCATCGCGGGCATCGCCGTGGCGATTGAGCATGCGCTGATCACCGAAATTCAGGCGGAGCGGACGGATGTGACGGAGTCCGCCGACGTTGAAGCCCTTAGTGCGAAGGATGGCACATGAGCGTCAAACCGGAACTGGTGGGAGCACCGAATGAACTTTCAGCTTCGCAGCGGGCCGTGCTCGAAGAGCGACTGCAGCGGGCGCGTCGCAGCAGCCTGCGTCCGCTCGAGAGTCGCACCTCGATCCCGCGGCGCGCTCCAGGAACAGAGTTGCCGCTGTCATTTGGCCAGGAGCGTCTTTGGTTCCTTGATCAGTTGGAACCAGGCACACCGGTGTATAATTTGTGCCACGCGGTGCGGTTGAAAGGCTCGCTGAATTTGCCGGCGCTGGAGCAGGCCTTGAACCTGATTGTGGCGCGTCACGAAAGTCTGCGCACGAATTTCTGCGCGGAAGAGGGTCGTCCTTTCCAAGTGATCTCTCCCGTCCGCGTCCTGCCTTTGGTAGTGGTCGACCTGAAGGATGCGGTGGTCGAGAATCCTGAGGTCGAATTGAAGTCGCGGCTTCAAGTCGAAGCGTGTCGCCCGTTCGATCTCGCCACCGATCTTCTGGTCCGGGCGCTGGCGTTCCAGGTTGCTCCCCGGGAGCACGTTTTGTTGCTCACGATGCACCACATCATTTCCGATGGCTGGTCGCTGGGGGTGTTGTTTCGCGAGCTGGCCAAGGGGTATGCGGGATTCTGTCAGGGGAAGTCGCCTGCGCTCACGGATCTTCCGGTGCAGTTCGGGGACTTCGCGCTGTGGGAGCGTCAGCAGCTCCACGGCCCGTCGTTTGATGAGGCGCTGAGTTTCTGGAAGCAGCAGCTTGGAGGCGCGCTGCCCGCTTTGGAACTGCCGGTCGATCATCCCCGTTCAAGTGCCGCGGTGGCACGCGGTGCATTGCGTTCATTCACGCTTTCGCCGCCTTTGACCGAGGCCGTCATGGCGCTGGGTCAACAGGAAGGAGCGACGCTCTTCATGACGTTGCTCGCGGCGTTCAACGTCCTGCTGTACCGCTGGACGGGGGCGGATGATATTGTCGTGGGTTCGGTGGTGGCCGGACGCCGGAAAGTGGAGTTGGAAAAGCTCATTGGCTTCTTTGTTAATACCATCGTTCTCCGGACAAACTTGAAGGGCGACCCCACGTTTCGAACGCTGCTACGGCGGTTGCGCGATTTTTCGTTTGCGGCGATCACGCATCAGGGCCTGCCGTTCGACGTGCTCGTCAAGGAGCTGCGGCCCGATCGCGCCGCCAGTCGCAATCCGCTGTTTCAGGTGATGTTTGTGGTGCAAAACGCGCCGTCGCCCACCGCGGAAATGCCGGAGCTGGCGGTTGAGTTGGTGGACGTGGATACGGACACGGCCAAGTTTGATTTAACGCTTTCGATTCTCGAGGCACCCGAGGGATTGCGGATTGGCTTCGAGTACAACGCGGATCTTTTCAATCCTCAGACGATCGAGCGGCTGCTGGGCGGATTCGAGGTTCTTGTCGCGAGTATCGTCGCTGGACCCGACCGCCCGATCGCGGATCTGCCTTGGATGGGTTCGGGGGAGCAGCAGCGAATCGTGACGGAGTGGAATCGCACGGAGACGGATTTTCCCCGGAATGGGACGGTCCATGAGATGTTCGAGGAAAAGGTCTCGGCAGCGCCCGGTCGCCACGCGCTTTCGTTTGCGGATGAGGCGATGACGTATCAGGAACTCAATGACCGAGCCAATCAGCTGGCGCATTACCTCCGCGCGGCAGGCGTGGGTCCGGATAGCCTGGTGGCGCTTTGTCTCGAGCGATCGCCGGAGATGATCGTCGCCCTGCTGGCGATTCTGAAAGCCGGCGGGGCTTATGTGTCGTTGGATCCCTCCTACCCGGCCGACCGGCTGGCGTTCATGCTGGCTGATGCGCAGGCGGCCGTCGTGCTGACCACGGCGGCGCTTCGACGGGTGATCCCGACGAACGACGGCGCGATGCCAGCGTTGCGTGTCATCGAAATGGATACAGAGGCGATCCAGCTTCGCCGCCAACCGACCGCCAATCCGGCACCGCGGTCCCGGGCCACGGACCTCGCCTACGTCAGTTATACGTCGGGTTCAACGGGCCGTCCTAAGGGCGTGTGCATCACCCATCGCGCGGTGCTTCGCTTGGTGCTCAACACGAATTATATCGATCTCGGTCCGGATGACGTGCTCCCGCAGCTCTCAAACTGCGCTTTCGATGCGTCGACGTTTGAGATCTGGGGCAGTCTTATGCACGGTGGCCGGCTCGCGATTGTCCCGCCGGCAGTGGTGTTGTCTCCGCCCGAGTTGTACACGTTTCTCGCGGCCGAAGGGGTGACCGTCATGTTTTTGACCACGGCCCTTTTCAACCAGCAGGTGGAGTTCCGCCCGGACTTTTACCGTTCGTTTCGGGTCGTACTTTTCGGCGGGGAGACGGCCAACGCGAGCATGGTTCGGGCGGTGCTGCGGAGTGAGCCACCGCAGCGGCTGCTCCACGTTTATGGACCCACCGAAGTGACCACGTTTGCCACAGCGCACGAGGTGCGAGAGGTGCCGGCGGATGCGGCCACGGTTCCGATTGGCGCCCCGATTTCCAACACCACGGTGTATGTGCTCGATCCGCGGGGGAGGCCGGTGCCCGTTGGCGTCGCCGGCGAGCTCTATATTGGCGGGGTGGGTGTGGCGCGTGGATACCTTCGCCGACCCGAGCTCACGGCTGAACGGTTTGTAACAGATCCGTTTCAACCGGGCGCGGATGCGCGCCTTTATCGCACGGGTGATCGCGTGCGCTGGCGGGCCGATGGCACCTTGGAGTTCCTGGGCCGCTTTGATCGGCAGGTGAAGATTCGGGGCTTCCGCATCGAGCTCGGCGAAATCGAAGCGGTGCTGGAGCGGCATCCGGGGGTGAAACAGGCCGTCGTTGAAGTGAAGGAGAGTGATTCGAGCGAGCGCCGAATCGTGGCGTATATCGCGGCGGAAACACCGACGCTGGAACCGGCGGAGCTGCGGCAATACCTGCAGTCGCGGTTGGCGGAGTACATGATTCCGGGCGCATGGGTAATTTTGGATACGTTGCCGTTGAACGCCAACGGCAAGGTGGACCGCGCGGCCTTACCGGTGCCGCAAACTGCCAGTGGGGCCGAGCACGTTCCGCCGCGCGATGAGACGGAGCGCCAGCTCGTCGAGATTTGGACGTCCGTGCTGGGAGTGGAACGGGTGCTGTCTCTTATACACATCTCCGAGCCCACGAGACTAAGGCGAATCTCGTATGCCGTCTTCTGCTTGAAAA
>ENA-ORBV01005250-ORBV01005250.1-microbial-mat-metagenome-genome-assembly--contig:-NODE-5250-length-23999-cov-7.058858_pt1 | contig 23999 bp, 20 predicted proteins | sample MGYA00237777_ERZ505514 | MGnify/ENA primary metagenome ERZ505514 (study PRJEB26160, sample SAMN06269048) | microbial mat metagenome | isolation source: Oligotrophic lake microbial mat | place... | reverse complement strand
GAAACCGGGCGCGCGGCGGGCGGCGGAGTTGGATGCGGTATTGGCAGCCTCTGCGCGCACGGGGGCGCGCGTGCGAGTGGGCTTCAACCACCGCTACCATCCGGCGCTCCAGAAGGCGCGGGAAATTGTGGATTCGGGTGCCCTGGGACCGTTGCTCTTTGTCCGGGGCCGATATGGCCACGGCGGCCGGCCGGGTTACGATAAAGAGTGGCGCGCGGTTGAGGAGATTTCGGGCGGCGGCGAGGCGATCGACCAGGGCATGCATCTTATCGATCTCGCCCGTTGGTTCCTGGGCGATTTCGACGGCGTGCAGGGACATGTGGCCACTTATTTCTGGGACATGCCGGTGGAGGACAACGCCTTCTTTCTGCTGACGACCCCAGCAAACCAGACAGCGCAACTTCACGCGACTTGGACGGAATGGAAGAACTTATTTTCCCTCGAAATATATGGGCGCGACGGTAAGTTGGACATTAACGGGCTGGGCGGGAGTTATGGCGTGGAGCGCCTTGCCTATTACAAGATGCTCCCGGAGATGGGACCGCCGGAGACGACGATTTGGGAGTATCCGGCGCTGACAGACAGATCGTGGGAACTCGAATTTACGGCGTTTTTGACGGACATCGCCGAACGGCGCGACCCGTCGCCCGGCGCGCGGGACGCCCAAGCGGCGCTGCGAATTGTGGAAGCCGTATACCGGCGGTGCGAGCGATGATTATTACACGAAGCCCGCTTCGTATTTCATTGGGCGGAGGCGGAACCGACCTCCCCTCTTACTATCTGGAGCACGGCGGCTTTGTCATTTCGGCGGCGATCAACAGGTATGTGTATATTACACTGCATCAGATATTCCGGCCGGAGTTAATTGTCAAGTACTCCAAGATGGAGGCGGTGGCAAGAGTCGCGGAGCTGAAACATCCGATCGTCCGGGAGGCGCTGCGGATGGTGCTGGGGGAGGATGCCTCGTACTTGGAGATGACGAGTATGTCCGACATTCCGGCGGGAACCGGGTTGGGATCGTCGGGCAGTTTTACGACGGCGCTGCTGACGGCGCTGCACACAATGAACTCGACGGTGCTGGGCCGGCAAGACCTGGCGGAGCAGGCGTGTCATATCGAGATCGACCGGCTAGGCGAGCCGATCGGAAAGCAAGACCAGTACATTGCGGCTTACGGGGGCGTACAGTGTTTGCATTTTGGTAAGGATGGGACGGTGACGGTGGAGCCATTGGCGGCATCGGCGGAGACACTTTATAACTTAGAAGACAACTTAGTAATGTTCTTCACGGGTTACACGCGGTCCGCTTCGGCGATACTGCGAGAGCAGGATACAAAGAGTAAGCGGAAAGACACCGGCATGGCGCAGAACCTTCACTTCATTAAAGATCTAGGCGTGGAAAGCCGGCAGGCGTTTGAACGGGGCGATGTTAGAGCGTTTGGCGAGATCATGCACGTGCATTGGGAGCACAAGAAGAAGCGTTCGACGGGGATGAGCAACCCCCAGATTGACGAATGGTATGAAGCGGGGCGGACGAACGGGGCGATTGGCGGGAAGTTAATTGGCGCCGGCGGCGGCGGGTTCCTGCTGTTCTACGCCGAAGACAAGATGCGATTGCGCGAAGCTATGAAGAAGCTGGGGTTGATTGAAGTCCGCGTACGCTTTGACTTTGGCGGCAGCGCGGTGGTGGCGCGCAGTTAGCGGCTATGTTACCCGTCATTATTCTAGCGGGCGGGTTGGCCACGCGGTTGCGGCCCATTACAGAGACAATCCCGAAAGCGCTCGTCGAGATAAACGGACGGCCGTTTTTGGACTATCAGATGGGGCTGCTGGCGGCGAACGGCGTGACACGAGCGGTGTTAAGCGTGGCGTACCGGGGCGAGATGATTGAAGAGTATCTGGGCGACGGTTCGCGGTATGGGATCGCCGTCAGTTACTCCTACGACGGGCCGGTGTATCTGGGAACGGCGGGGGCGATCCGGAAGGCCCTGGATCAAGTAGGCGAGTCCTTTTTTACGTTATATGGGGATTCGTATTTGACAGCCTCCTTCGCGGCTGTTGAAAAGGCGTTTCTGGAAAGCGCCAAGGAAGCGTTGATGACGGTATACCGGAACGATGGATTGTTCGACACCAGCAACGTGGAGTTCACCGATGGGCGGATTGCCGTATACGATAAAAAGGCGCGGTCGCCGGCGATGCGGCATATCGATTACGGCTTGGGCGTATTCCGGGCTTCGGTATTTGCCGGATTGGCGGAGGACGAGAGCGGTGACCTGGCCACGGTGTACCGGGACGTTCTGCGGCGCGGGCAACTTGCGGCGTATGAAGTACACGAACGGTTTTATGAGATTGGGACGTTATCCGGTATTGAAGATACGGGTAACTTTCTGGCGGAACGAGGATTGTGATGAGTTTTGTCGAGCAGTATATTGGCGAGTCGATTGAGATCCTGCGGAAGCTGGACACGGACGCGATCGAGCGGATGGTCCGAATACTGGCGGACACGCGGGCTGGGGGCGGGCGCCTGTTCCTGCTGGGCGTGGGCGGATCGGCTGCCAATGCCTCGCACGCCGTGAATGACTTCCGCAAGATAGTGGGAATTGAATCCTACGCGCCGACGGATAATGTCTCCGAATTGACGGCGCGCACCAACGATGAGGGATGGGAGGGTGTATTTGCCAGTTGGCTGCGGGTAAGTAAGTTGCGCGCGGGCGACTGTATCTTTGTGTTGTCTGTTGGCGGCGGAAACTTAGAGAAGAATGTGAGCCCGAACTTAGTCCGCGCGGTGGCGTATGCCAAGGAAGTGGGAGCCAAAGTCATTGGCATTGTGGGGCGGGATGGCGGCTACACGGCCACTGCCGCGGATGCCTGCGTGATCGTGCCAACAGTGAATGCGACCCATACGACGCCGCACGCGGAGGCTTTCCAGGCCGTGGTGTGGCACCTGTTGGTTTCGCATCCTTCGCTGAAGGCGGCGGAGACGAAGTGGGAGTCCGTACGATAAGGCGAGCGATATTTCTGGACCGGGACGGCGTCCTGAATGAGGCCATCGTACGAAACGGCAAGCCTTATCCGCCGGCTTCCGCGGCGGAGGTGCGGTTGGTGGAGGGCGCGGCGGAAGGTATGGCGCGGCTGAAGGAATTGGGCTTCTTGTTGCTCGTGGTTACGAACCAGCCGGATGTCGCTCGGGGGGCGCAGACGATGGAGGAGTTGGGGGCGATCAATCAGGTGCTGGAAGAGGCACTGCCACTGGACGCTATCCTAATCTGCCCGCATGACAGCGGCGACGAATGCCCATGCCGGAAGCCGAAGCCCGGTCTGTTGCTGTTTGGCGCTGAGAAGTTTGAACTGTCGCTACCCGATTGCTATATGATCGGTGATCGCTGGCGGGATATGGACGCGGCGGAGGCGGCGGGAGTGCCGGGCGTGTGGATCGACTACGCGTACCGGGAGCGGGGGCCGGCAGTGCCGCCGGCAGCGCGCGTGACAAGTTTGCGCGATGCTGTGGAATGGATCGTAACGCAGGAGAACCGTTCATGAGCGTGAAGATTTTTGCCGATGGGGCGGAGAAAGCCCCGATGTTGAAGCTGTACGCCAATCCGCAAATACAGGGATTCACGACGAATCCGACGCTGATGCGAAAGGCTGGTATTACCGACTACGAAGCCTTCGCGCGCGACATTCTGACCGCGATTCCCGACAGGCCGATTTCGTTCGAGGTCTTCGCCGACGAGTTCGATGAGATGGAACGGCAGGCGGAGCGCATCGCGACGTGGGGCGAAAATGTCTATGTGAAAATTCCGGTGACGAATACACGCGGCGAGAGCGCGGCGGCGCTGGTGCGGCGGCTGGCTGGGCGAGGCGTGAAACAGAACGTAACGGCGCTAATGACGTTGGATCAAGTGCGGGAAATCACCGCTGCGCTGGCGGCTGGACCGCCGGCGAACATCAGCGTTTTCGCGGGCCGGGTTGCCGATACGGGAGTGGATCCGCTGCCGATGATGCGATCCGCCTTGGAAATCATGCGGCCGTACCCGCAACTGGAACTGATCTGGGCAAGCCCGCGGGAGTTGTTGAATATCGTACAGGCAAGCGAGATTGGATGCCACATCATCACCGTTACTTCGGACATACTGAACAAGTTGCCGCTGATGGGGAAAGACTTGAGCGAGTACTCGCTGGATACGGTCAAGATGTTCCGGAGCGACGCGTTGGCGAGCGGGTTTGGGCTGTAGCGGCTACTTCTTTTCGGCGGGTTTATCGGGTGTGTTGGCACGCAGGAAGCGCAACGTAAACTCTTCGGCGCGGAGCATGTGAACGCGCGGATCGCCAGGCGCTTTGACAATCTGCGGAAGATCCTCCACGATTTCCAGCGCTACGCGATTCAGCCCGGGCTTGAGATTTAGCGAAAGGCCCAAGGATCCCGCGCCGTTCACTTTCAGAATCGTCTCCGTGCCGGTTTCGGCATGCGTGATCCGGAGCGTGCGGGTGGGACTGGGGTTGGCAAAACCGGGCTCCGCGCGGAAGGTGAGTTGGTAGATATGGTCGAGCGGATCGGCGTCGGTTCGCTGGATTTGGATCTCCATGCGCTTCTGGATCCAGAACCAGGAAGCCGCGCCGGACTTGTCTTCGCCCTGCGGATTAACGCCGGCGATTTTGGGCAGGTCAGGGACGCCAGAGGTGATGGCGCGGGTCAGCGCCGCATCGGGTTTGTCGATTGGGCGCGGCTCGCCGAGCGACGGGTTAATAATCCGGACCATGAGTTTCCGGACATCATGGGCCAGGGTGACGGTGGGCTGAGAGGGCTCCAGGAGTTCGAGGAAGAACGGATTTCGACCGGGGACGAGAATGACGGGAACGATGGGCGACTGGCCGGCGTTGGTCTCAATAATATTCGCCAGGCCGGTGCGGCTGTTGGTGAGGCGCATGCGGCGGTAGAGCGAGGGGTGGGACGGGCCGGGGTCAACGCGCATTTTGAGTTTGAACTCGACAGGGCGGGGGTCATCATCCCAGCGATTGGCTTCGAGTTCCATGTTGTCCCGCATCCAATACCACACGTCTTTGGCGTCGCGCTCTTCTCCCTGTTTATTTGAGATATCGAGGGTGGGAACGCCGCCGGTAGTGGCTTGGCTAAAAACGCCGGCGTTCGAGAGCAGGACCATCCCGGGAACGTAGTCGGGGACCTGGGTGAACTCGTAGACGTTTTTGTTGAGCGGGAAATCGGCGAGTCGAGGAGGGGATAGGTAGGCTTTGCTATCGCGAGCGTGGTAGGCGAGCCAGCCGGCGACGTTGGGCTCGGCGGATTTGACCAAGTAGGTTTGGCCGGGATGGGACTCAGCATACTGAATGGCGCTGACGACTTGCCGCGATTGGAGTATTTGGAGAATTCCGGCGTGTTTGAAAATGGGGTAGTGATGAGCGGCGGCGCCGATGGCGGCAAAAAGGACGAAGACCGCTGGAGCGGCTATAAGCGTGGCGGGCGAAATGGACTTGCGGAGTCCGGTGCGCAGGCGGGAGACGCCGGACAGGGCGAGCAGGATCCAGAGATAGGCGAAGCTATCCTGAATTTTGGCGAAGGGATACCTGGGCATCGGGTCCTGCATGAACAAGTAGGCGAGGAGCAGGAGGGGCGGGGCGAGGATGGCCGCGAGGAAGATACGATTACGGCGAGAGGCCTTGGCGATCGCGAAGCCGGCGAGGCCTGCCAGAGCGACGGCCGTGAGGAGTTGGAGCGGATAGGTGAAGAAGCGGAAATCGGCCAGGCCCTGAATCCAGCCCGGGATGGTGCCGGCGAGGGCGGCTTGGCCTTCTAGCGACTGGTGGCGCTGGCCGGCGCGCTCCATTTGCACCATCAGGAATTGGTACGACGATACGAGCGCGTAGGGGACCAAGACGAGCGAGAGAGCGACGGCGGCGACGGAGGGAACGAGGGTTCGCGCGGAGGAACGGTAAAAACGGTAGAGCGCCAGAGCGCCGAACACGACGAAACCGACCGGGAGGAGTTCAACGTAGCAGACCAGAAGGTAGGACAGCGCGATGGCGGGGATGCCGATGGCATACCCCGGCTGATGCGTGGTGGTGCGGGCCCAGAGAGCGAGGAAGGGGAGGATGAAAATGGTGACTGCTTGAGAGAGAAAGCCCTCCAGATGGTAGCGGGTAAGAGCGGGAGCGAGGCCGGTCCAGACGCCGGCGATAGCGGCCAGATTGCGTGGGAACGCCATGGCACGGGCGAGACTGAAGGTGACTAGCGCCAAAAGGGCAAGGCAAAACGAGGAAAGGCCGGCGTAGGCTTCCTTAGCGTTCGAGAAGCTGAGCGAGGCGGTGTAGGCTTGCGCCACGGCTTGCCCGATGCGCCATTCCTTGAACTCGTGGGTGCGCGTCAGCCAAGGCTGGAGATGAATATCGGCAGGGGAGGAGTTAAATGGCTGAGTTTGGATGAACTGGGCAAGGATGACGTAGTTGAACTGATCGGTATGGCCTTTGCCGTAGTAGAGAGCGGGGGATTCAATGAAGGCGGTGGAAGCTTGGAGGAAGAAAATGCCGAGAAGGATACCGGCGGCGAAGTTACGGTCAAGCGGCGGCAGCGGGGGCAGTTCTTTGATGAGGAGAAAGAGTCCGTAGAGGCCAATGGCGGCGGGGATGGCGAAGGTGGTGCCGACGGGGAGGTTGAAATAAACGAAATTCTGGAGAACGAGAATTTGAGTTGCAAAGCCGGCGCCGAAGAGCAAGGTGGCAAGAGAGAGAGACCAGGGTGAGTCGATCTTTAGCATCCGTTTGAGCCAGAAGGCCCAGCCCGCGGAGGTCGCGGAGAGGAGGAAAAACTGTAGAAGGATAAAGAGCATGAAGGTCTGGAACGCCGGACCTTTTATTTTCGCATTAGTTTACGACCCACGTTCCGGCGACGATCCAGCCGGAGGTGAGGCCGGTGGAATCGGTGGCGGTAGCGAAGAAGCTCCGGGCGCCGGCGAAACCGGGTTTGAAGCTCAGCGGAAGGGTAAGCGTCAGCGAGTTGCCGGAGGCGACGGAAGCCAGACCGGCGCCAGTGAGAGTGCAGCTATTATTGGTGACGCTGCCGGCGCCGCCGGGATAGATGACTTGCCAGACGCCATCGGAGTCTCGAAGGAGATAGAAGGCGTTGACGGAACGGTTGTAGGAGATGAAGCAGGCATTATTGCCATTGAGGGCATTGTTGATAAGGACCAGCGCGCTGGCCACGTCGGCATTTCCATTGCCGTCGGCGAAAGTGAGTGAGAAGGTTTGAGCGGCGCCCGCGCCCGAGGACGGGCTGACCGAGGTGACGGTGGGTCCAACGGCCTGGGCGGGGTTCCAAGTGCCCGCGATGATCCAGCCGGAGGAAAGACCGCCGGCGTCGGCGGCGGTCGCGTAGAAGTTCTTGGTTCCCGCATAGCCGGAACTGAAGGCCAGCGGGACCGTGAGCGTGACGGTGGTTCCGGAGGCCGAAGAGGCAAGAGTGGCGCCCGATATGGTGCAGTTGCCATTGGTGACGCTGCCGCCGGAGCCGGGGTAGATGAGCTGCCATACATTGCCGGAATCGCGATAAAGATAGAAGGCGTTAGCGGAACGATTGTAGGAAATGAAGCAGGCGTTCTGACCATCAAGTGTGCCGTTAAGCAACAGAAGCGCGCTGGCAATGTCAGAATTGCCGTTCGTGTCGGTGAGCGTGATTGTGAATAGCTGGGAAGGTCCGGCGCCGGAGGACGGACTGACGGAGGTGACCGCGGGAGCGGCGGGCTGCGCGGTACTCCAGGTACCGGCGGTGACCCAGCCGGAAGAGAGGCTGCCGGAGTCGGTAACGTAAGCATAGAAGTTCTTCGGGCCTGTATAGGAGGAGCCGAAAGAAAGCGGCAGGGTAATTGTGACCGAGTTTCCCGAGACAGTCCTGGTAAGTCCGGCGCCGGCGAGCGAACAATTGGGATTTGAAACGGTGACGCTGGAGCCCGGATAGACAAGTTGCCACACACTGCCCGCGTCCTTGAAGAGATAAAAAGCATTGGCGGAGTGGTTGTAGGAGATGAAACAGGAGTTTTGTCCGTTGATAGCGCTGTTGACGATAAAAAGGGCGCTTGCGATGTCGCCGTTGCCGTTGGCGTCCGCCAGAGTGATGGTGAAAGATTGGATTACGCCGCTGCCCGAGGACGGCGAGAGCGAGGTTACCGTAGGCGCCGCGGGCGGACTCGGGTTCCAGGTGCCGGCGGTGATCCAGCCGGAAGAGAGCCCGGCGGCGTCCGAGACATTGGCGTAGAAATTCTTGACGCCGGTGAAGGTCGCGCCGAAGGTAATGGGCAACGAGAGTGTCAGGGATGTGCCGCTGGCGGAAGCGGCAAGAGCCGCTCCGGACAAGGTGCAATTGGCATTGGAGATGGATGCCGCCGAGCCGGGGTAGATGACGAGCCAGACATTGTCGGAATCGCGGAAGAGATAGAACGCGTTGACCGATCGATTGTAGGAAATGAAGCAGCCGTTGGCGCCGTTCAACGAGGAATTCACGAGCAGGAGAGCGCTGCTGATGTCGGCATGGCCATTGAAGTCGGAGAGTGCGACGCTAAATGTTTGCGACTGGGCCGATCCGGATGACGGCGTCAGTGAGGTGATGGTGGGACTGGCGGTCTGGTTCAGATTCCAGGTGCCGGATGCGACCAGCCCGGAGGTGAGACCCCCGGCATCAGTGGCGCCGGCAAAGAGAATCTTGGCGCCGGTGAAAGTCTGCTTGAATGCCAAGGGAATGGTGAGGGAGAGCGAGTTTCCAGCGGCCGTTGCGGCCATGCCGACGCCGGAAAGCGTGCAAAAGTCATTCGAAACAGCGAGGGCGGAGCCGGGCGTGAGCGGCAGCCAAGCGGCGTCCGTATCGCGGAAGAGCGAGGCCGTATTCGCGCTCCTGTTGAATGTGATGTAGCAGCCGTTTGGGGGATTCACCGAGGAGTTGACGAGGAATTGAAGAGAGGCGATATCGGCGCCGCCATTGGCGTCGGTAAACGTGGCGGTGAAGGTCTGTGCGACGCCGTTGCCTGCAGCGGGAGTAACGCCGCCAACGGCGGGCGCGGTGGGACCTAAGATGTCCCATGTTCCCGCCTGCGGCCAACCGGCGCCGAGCGATGCCGTGTCATTGGCGTTGGCATATATATTCTTCGTGCCGCCAAAGGAAGTGGCGAAAGTCACGGGCAGGGTGAGTATCAGGCTGTTCACTGAATTGCTAACCGTCAGGCCCGTGCCGCTAATTATGCAGACCCCGTTATCGACCGTGGCTGCGGCGCCCGGAGTGAGCGGCAGCCAAACGCCGCCGGCATCTTTGTACAGCGAGACCACATTAGCGCCACGGTCATAATAGACATAGCAGCCGGCGGTGAATGAATAGCTGCCATTAAAGAGGAATGCGGCATTCTGGATAGTCGCGCTGCCGTTGGCGTGCGAAATCGAGAACGTGAACGTGGCTCCTAAACCGGCGCCTGACGCGGGAGAAACTGTGATGGGACCCGGCCCAAACCGTAACCGGGATGCAAATCCTCCATAGGAGCCCGGGTTGCTGGACTGAATTGGCGATTGCACTGGAAAATTCGCTGAAAGCGTCGAACCGCCAATGGCCAAAGCGCTGCCGCTGGCGGCCGCGGCCAAGGCACTGTCGGACCCGGAGCCGCCGATGTAGCTGATGTAGAGCGGCGCGGTGGAGACAATTGGGTAGGCGGCCCAAAACGCGTCGTACTGCCCGGCACGGGCCGATTGCAGCGCACCGGTGACAGGCAGGTTGTTCGATGTCGTATAGCCGGCCAATCCGACGAAGCCCGACCCGGCGGAGATGGACGTCGCCGCGTCCAGGCCCGTCCCGCCGATGTAGGTTGACCATTCCAGCGATCCGGCGGCGGTGAAGACGGTGACAAATGCGTCCGCGGCGCCACCGCCGTAAATATTCTGGTGTCCGCTGGAAACGCCGGGAAAATCGATCGACGGAGTGACCCCGGCAATCCAGGCGCGGCCGAGGGTATCGATGCTAATGCCGTAGCCGGCCTCCTCACTGAGCGAAGATCCGCCCGCGCCGCCGAGATAAGTGGACAGGCTGATGCCCGATGCCGCGCTGTTAAAACGCGTGTAAAAGGCATCCATCGATCCCCGCAGAGATGGGTACGGGGCGGCAGCCACGGGAAAGTTGCCGGACGCCGTGGAACCGGTGACGTGTAGAACGCCATCGCCGCTGACGGCGACGCCGCGAATCCGGTCATCGGACCCGCCGCCAAAATAGGTGCTCGACAACAACGCGCCAGTGGGCGAGAAGCGGCTAAGAAAGCCGTCAACGCCGCCCCCGGACGCCGTACTGTAGGCCGCCTGCGTGGGAAAGTCCGTGGAGGCCGTTTCACCGGCGACAATTATGTTCCCGCTGAAATCGAGCGTTATGGCCAAGGCCGAGTCATGCGCCGTCCCGCCCATATAAGTGCTAAAGACAAGCTGATTGCCGGCCGGGTAGAGCCGGGTGATGAACGCGTCCCGTCCGCCGGCCAGCGCCCCGCGCGCCGGCGAGAGCAGCGGAAAGTTTATGGAACTGGTGAGTCCGGCCACAGTAATTACACCTGCGCCATCGACAACGATCGCCTGCACCCGGTCCTCCCCCGCGCCGCCTAGATACGTGGAAAAAACCAGTTGCCCCGCTGCATTCACTTTGGCGACAAAGCCGTCAATGCGACCGCCCGTCGCCGGCTGGTAACCGCTCAAACCGGGAAAATCGGAAGATTCCGTCCAACCGCCGAGGTACAGATTTCCCTGCGCATCGGTGGCTATGGCGGTAATGGCGTCGAACATGCCGCCGCCCAGGTAGGAACTGAACGTCAGTTCGGGATCGATGGTCAGCGGGAGTGATGGATCGACATTTGCGAGGTCAAATCGAACACACTGGCCATCAACGCGAAACCGCGAAGGTACAGGAATCCTGCTCCCACCGGCCGAGTCTTGCCAGCTCTCCAATCCCTCTTCCGTCCACTGCCATCCTCCGCCGGCGTCAATACGCAACGACTGACCATCAGCGCCGGCGCGCGCCGTGGCTCCGTCCAGGCAGTACCCGGCCACAGAGGACGAAACACCGGCCGCCATTTGAAACTCCGATTTCAGACTTCCGTCACGAAGCCGGACAACGATATCTACACCCGGATAGGCATTATGCGCGCGGAGCGCGGCGGCGCCGCCAAAGGAGCGCGACTCGGCGCCAAGAAAATGAACCTGAGCAGGAGACTTACCTTCGGCTTGCCACAGCAGGCGAGCGCCGGGAAAACGGATCGCGGCGCGCTGGCCGTGCCGGACCAGATGAACGCCCTTCGGGTCAAAGGAAGCGCGATAGGAAGCCGACATGGCCCAATAATGGCCTGCAGCCGGTTGCGCGATAAATCCGGTGGCGAGGCGGTCCGCGATCACCTCAGTGGAAGCGGCCGGAAGTAGTGAAGTGATTGAGAGCCAAATGAGGAAAATACGACGCATGAAAGAATAAAGTCCCTCAATTAACCTTTCGGCAGGTATTCGCATATATATGAAGCAGGAATATCCTGAGTCATCCCCGCCGGTGATATATTTCAGCTAGCCATATGCGTTTTGTTTGGACCTGCGTGCTTGCCGCCCGATGCGCGTTCGCCGCGGATCCGCCGCCGCTCGAACCCCAAGTAACGGGCCTGTTTCCGCGCGGAATGACGCGCGGTGGCGATGTCGTCGTAAACGTCCGCGGGCGGAACCTTCAGAACCTGAACGCAGCCACGGTGTCGGGTCGGGGGATCGCGGCCGAGGTCATTGAATCGTCCGCCTATCGGGCGAAGATCAGACTCCGCGCGGATGGCGCCGCCGAACCCGGCCGCCACGACTTGCGCTTCTTCGCGCCGCAGGGGTCAACACTCACTTGGCTCGACGTGTCCGATCGCCCGGAGACCACCGAGAAGGAACCGAACAACGATTTCGATAAAGCCGAGCCGTTGGCGTTTCCGGCGCTTGTTAACGGCGTCGTCACGGCGGGCGACTACGATTGCTACCGGTTCGCCGCCCCCGCTGGCCAGACGTTGACGTTCGACCTTCTGGCCACCCGTAATGGCTCGCCGCTTGATGGCGCGATGGAACTGCTCGACTCCCGTGGCCGGACTATCGAGTTTAGTGACGACTACTACGCATTCAAGGATCCGCACATCGTTCATCGCTTCGCCGAAGCCGGCGACTACTATTTGCGAATCAACGGGAGCGGCGAGAGCGGATCGGAGAACGCCGATTACCGCCTTATCGCCGGCGCCATGCCGCACGCCGATCTGGCCTTGCCCGGTGGCGGAAAGCGCGGCAAGACCGTGGAGTTCGATCTGCAAGGCGTGAACCTGGAAGGCGTGCGCGAAGTTGCATTGGGCGACGGTTTGGCGAACGGGAGGGTCTTAAGCGCGGCCTTCGGACGGGCGCGCGTGTCGCTGGCCATACCGGCGAACACGCCGCTGGGAGCGTCGGCGCTGCACATCGACGGAGCCACGCTGCCCGTGCCGTTCGTGATCTCCGCCATGCCCGAAATGACCGTGCCGCCGGGAATGGCAAGGAAGCGTCAGGATCCGGTTCCGGTGGAATTGGGAACCGTGGTCAACGGAGTCATCGACGCGGCCCGCGCGGCGGATCATTTCGTGCTCCGCGTGGATGGTCCGGAGGATGTGGTTCTGTCCGTCGAATCCATGAACCTCGGCTTCCTGCTTGACCCGCTGGTGACCGTCTACGACGAAGCCGGCAAGCGTATCGCGTGGCAGGACGAACCCACGACCAACACCGGCAAGGAGCCCGCCAATCTCGACCCGCATTTGGCGTTTCGACTGCCCGCCGCCGGTCGCTACACGGTCGCCATTCGCGACTCGCAGTTCCGCGGCGACGCGACGTTTCTGTATCGCCTTACGCTGAAAAAAGCCGAGCCCGATTTCGCCGTGCGCATAGTTGGAGCGCACACCACGCTCTATCGCGGCCAGCCGAATGTTGTGAACGTGCGGGTGCGGCGAATGGAGGGTTGGAACACGCCGGTGGAGATATGGGCGGAAGGGCTGCCGGCCGGGGTCACCGCGCCGCGAATGATTGCCGAGCCGAAGAATACGACTTATACGGGGACTTGCGGCGAGATCCATTATCTCGATGGCACGAACGTCGCCGTACCTGTTACCGTCGGCGCGGATGCGGCGCTGGCTCTCAGCAAAATCGTCTTCAAAGCGCGTGGCGTGATGAACGGCAAGACCGTCGAGCGTGAAGCGCGGACGCGCTATTGGAAGTCGCGCATCAAGGTGACGGGCGATGCGGAAGAGATTCCATTATTCGCGACCGTGGCCGATTTGCCCGGCGTCGTATTCCAGACGCCGGAGCGCGCCGGGCTGGGAAAAGCGACTGTGATTTTGACGCGGCTCGATGACGGCGTCGAGGCGCTGACGATCACCGGCGAAGGGGTCGGTCCCGTCGTGGTGCCGGCTGGCGTGACCCGCACGGAAGTCGTGTTCGCAAAGCCCGGCGAAATCGTATTGAATGGTAGTGTGGGGACGCGGCTGTTGGGGCGGTCCCAGCCCATTCGCGTGGAGAGCCGGAAATGAAATTTGCCGTTGGTCTGTTCGGCATTAGCCTGTTCGGCGCGCCGGTGGTTTATCCGCCGGAAATCCAGTTGTTTGGCACGGGGGCGGCGCAGACCGTAATCGTTGAGGGCGAGGGCTGCGCGTTGCGCGTGGCCGATGGCGCGATTGCGGAACTCGTTGCCGGGCGTGTCGTCGCGAAGGCCAAAGGCGCAACGTGGCTAACGGCGAAGTGCGATTCGGGGCTGACAACAGTGCCGGTTGTGGTGCGTACCGCCGGTGCTTTGTTGAAGCGGAGCTTCGTCAACGATGTCGCGCCGATCTTCACCATGGCCGGGTGTTCCGGGGCGAATTGTCATGGGTCGATCCGGGGCCAGCGCGGATTTAAGTTGTCGCTATTCGGGTACGAGCCAGCGCTCGACTATGAGGCCATTGGCACGCGGGTGGACAAAACCGCGCCTGAAAAGAGCCTGGTGCTGGCGAAGGCAACGGCGCAAACCGCGCACGGCGGCGGCTTCCGTTTTGCGGCTGATTCGCTGGAGTATCGAACTATTCTCGAATGGATTCGCGAAGGCGCGCCGTACGATTCGCAAGACACGCCGCGTATGACCGATCTGCGCGTCTATCCGCGCGAACGGATTCTGATCGGCAAGGACGCGGCGCAGCAGTTGGTGGCGGTCGCCTACTATTCGGATGGTGCGGTGCGCGACGTGACGCAATTGGTGCAGTACAGCTCGAACAATCCGGACGTGGTGCAGGTGAATGCGAAGGGCGAGGCGAAGGCGCTGCAGACGGGCGAGACGGCGGTGATGGTGCGGACGATGGGACTGGCGGTGGCGTCACGGATATTGGTCGCGGCGTCGAAACCCGATGCGGCTTATGCACGTGTACCGCGGAACAACTTCATTGATGAGTATGTTTTCGCGAAGCTGCAAAAGTTAAACATTAAGCCCGCGGAAGTGGCGAGCGATGGCGAGTTCTTGCGGCGCGTCTATCTGGACGCCATCGGGAAATTGCCGACGGAAGAGGAGGCGCGTGCGTTCCTGGCTTCAAAGGTTCCGAACAAGCGCGCGATGACGATCGACTGGCTGCTGAAGCAGCCCGAATTCGCGGACGTATGGGCGTTGAAATTCGCCGAACTCACGCGAGCCGGGACGCGCGAAGCCGGGGCCAAGGGCGGCCGGATTGTCTATGAATGGCTGCGCCGGTCATTCGCTGAGAATAAGCCCTACGACAAGCTGGTGACCGAGTTATTGCTCAGCCAGGGCGCGCATCTCTTCGGCAAGGGGCCGTCGTCGTTCTACAACATTTCGTTCGATTCCAACGCCGCCGATCACGCTACAAACATCAGCCAGATCTTCCTCGGCGTACGTATCGAATGCGCCAAATGCCACAACCATCCGTGGGAGAAATGGACGCAGGACGATTTCTACGGCCTCGCGGCCTTCTTTGCGCGTGTCGCCGTGAAGGAGGTCTACGAGAACGACGAGAATGCGACGGTCTATAACGAAGAGGGCACAGTCGTCCATCCAAAGACGAAAAGGCCGGTGACGCCGAAGTATCTGGACGGCGTCCTGGAAGCCGACGAACAGGACAAGGATATTCGCGAGTCTTTGGCTAACTGGATGACCAGGGCCGATAATCCGTTCTTCTCCCGCGCCTTTGTGAATCGGGTGTGGAAGCACTATTTGGGGCGCGGATTGGTTGAGGAAGTGGATGATCTGCGCGTAACGAACCCGCCAACGAACCCGGCGTTGCTGGACGCGCTGGCGGCGGACTTCGTCAAAAACAAATTCAACATTCGCCGGCTGGTGCGGACCATAATGCTTTCGCGTACCTATCAACTAAGCGCGCAGCCGAACGACACGAATCGAGACGACGCCATCAACTACTCGCGCTTCGGGATGCGGCGGCTGATGGCGGAGACACTGACGGATGCGATCGCGCAGGTGACGGCTGTGCCCGACAAGTTCCCCGGCTATCCGCCGGGTACGCGCGCCATGCAGGTTTACGCGGGCGGGAACTATATGCTTTCGACCTTCGGCCGGCTCAGCCGCGACATCATTTGCGAGCGCGATACGCAGCCCGATATCGCTCAGACGATGCACCTGATCAGCGGCGATACGATTCAGAAGAAGCTGAACGCCGAGGGGAATATCGTCTCGCGCTGGATGACTGGGGATGTGGTCGATTCGCTGTTCCTGCGCACGTTGACGCGGTTCCCGACGGCTGCGGAGAAGGACGCTTTAGCGAAGGCGTTGACCGATGGCGATCGCAAGGCCGTGTTGCAGGATGCGCTGTGGGCTATCTTGAACTCGAAGGAATTTCTCTACAACCACTGATGATGGATCGAAGATCATTTTTGCGAATGGGCTCAATTGCGGCGTTTGGCGCGCTGAGCTGGAGCGACGTATTGCGGCTGCGCGCGGCGGCGCCGAAGCGCGATCTGTCGATCATCCATCTGTTTCTGGCGGGCGGCCTCAGCCACCTGGACACCTTCGACATGAAGGGAAACGGCGACGCGAAGTATCGCGGTCCGTTCAAGCCGATCGCGACCAATGTACCCGGTTTGCAGGTGTGCGAGCATCTGCCGCTGTCGGCGAAACGCGCCGATAGGTACACGGTGATTCGCTCGATGACGCATAAGCAGTCGGCCCATGGCGCGGCGCAGACGTTATGGCTGAGCGGGCATGACGCGCTGCCCACGGTGCTGGCGCCCGCGATGGGTTCGGTGGTGATGAAGGAGTTGGGTCCGCGCAACGAATTGCCCGGCTATGTGTTCGTACCGCAACCGCGCGGCAACAACGCGCGAGCCGGTTTTCTGGGTCCGCGCTACAACCCGTTTTCCGCGGGCGAAGTGAACGTCGGCAAGTATGCCGTGCGCGATATGGACTTGCCGATGGGTGTCGACTGGTCCCGCGTGGAGCGGCGGCGGGGCTTGCAATCGTTGGTCGATGCGAAGATCCGCGCTTATGACACGACGCATACTTTCGAAACTTTGGACTCTTACTACCAGTCGGCTTTCGACCTGATGAGATCGCCATTGGCGAAAAAGGCGTTCGACGTGGGCCAGGAGCCGGACCCCCTTCGCGACCGTTATGGCCGGACCAGTATGGGGCAAGGCTGCTTGCTGGCAAGGCGGCTTGTTGAGGCAGGTGTCCGCTTCGTCACCGTGTCGCGCGGCGACAACGCCTGGGACCACCACGGCAATATTTTCCCGACGCTGGCGAATGATTTTCTGCCTGAGTTAGACAAGGCCTTCGGGACGCTGTTGGACGATTTATCGGACCGCGGGATGCTGGAGTCAACGCTGGTCATCGTGAGCGGGGAGTTCGGGCGAACAGCGGAGATCAATGTGAACGCGGGACGGGATCATTGGCCGAACTGCTATTCGCTGGTGATGGCGGGCGGGGGCGTTCCCGGCGGTTTGGTGTGGGGCGCGAGCGATGTGGACGGGATGTTTGTGAAGGACAAGCCGGTGGAGATTCCGGATCTGGCCGCGACGATATTTCACAAGCTCGGCATCGATACGAGGAAGGAATACGTCAGCAATATCGGCAGGCCATTCCGCGTGGCCGATGGGAAACCGTTGGAGTTTTTGCTTTAGATCAGGCGGCTTCACGACTGCGGACCGTCTTGGCGATCTCGCCGCCGGCGGTCCGGCGCGCGATACGCAGATCGTACTCCGACTGCAGATTCAGCCAAACCTCGGGCGTGACGCCGAAGTAGATTCCCAAGCGCAGCGCGGTGTCCGCCGTAACTGCGCGCGTCCCATGCACGATGCTGTGAATCCGGTTGGGTGGAACATGCAAATCACGCGAGACGCCATTGATGCTTATGCCGAACGGCTTCATGAATTCTTCGATCAAAATCTCGCCCGGATGGATTGGATCGAGCAGTTTTGTTCTCTTGGCCATAGGTTCCTCAGTGATAGTCAACTATCTCAACGCTAACCGCGCTGCCAGCGCAACATTTGCAGCACAAACCCATCCCGCCGCGCCCGCGCCTCATCGGCGCTATTCTCCGGCCAATCGTAAAACCCGCGTCCCGTTTTCGCACCCAGATTCCCGCTCGCTACGATCTCCTTATACCGCGCCGCCGCCGCCACTCCGTTATACAAATCAGAAGCGACATACTCCAAAATCCTCATCGACATGTCGAGCCCGACAATGTCCATATGTTCCAACAACCCATACATCGGCAGCCGCAGTCCAAAGCTTATCCGTGCCGCCAGATCCACCTCGGACGAATCCGCAATCCCTTCACTCACAATATGCGCCGTTTCCCGAATCAGCGCCATGTGCATACGATTGCCCAACTGGCCCGGCGTATCTTTCTTCACTACTACCGGCGCCTTCCCGCAAGATCGCAACAAGTCGCTAACCCGCTCCGCCAAAACCGGCGAAGTCCGCGCTCCCATCACAATCTCCACCAATGGCATCAAGTGCGGCGGATTCCCAAAATGCGTGGTCATCACCCGTTCCGGCCGCGCGCACCGTTCCCCAATCGCGGTAATATTCAACCCGGAAGTATTCGAAGTCAACAACGTTGAAGGCGCCGTCAACTCGCCCAGCCGCTCAAACATCTCCTGCTTAAACGCTTAATTCTCCGGACCCGATGCGACCACCAAATCGGCGTCCGCCACTTCAGCCTCAAGAGAAGCCGACGCCCGCAAGTTGGCCGGGGAAAACGCAACCTGCTGCGGCGTCACCAAATCATTCGCGGCCAACAGCGCCAACTGCCGCCGCGCCGCCACCAGTCCCGCCTCGGCCCTTGCAGCGGTACGTCCCAGGATCACGGTCTCCACGCCGGCGAGCGTCAGCGTCATCGCAATTCGCGGGCCCATCATGCCCGTTCCGATTACAGCCGCCTTCATTTCTTCAGCTCAATCACCAAGGCGCGATACGGCTTCGCCCCCAAATTCTTCAGCACGGGCGCATCCTCGCCCTTATCGTGCCAAATCACTTCGCCGCTCTTGCGCTCCCGCACCGTCCGTTCCTTCGTCTTCGAATCGATCCGTTCATACTTCGAATCATCGAGAAACACGATGACCTGATCCGTCGGCCGTATATACCGTTCCCGCGACACGCCCGGCTGGTAAATAACTTCCTTCACCCGCACTTTCGGATTTTCCAATCTCACCGTCTCCGGCAACGCCGCCCAGCCCATCAACCGTAAACCGCCGACAGTCAGAACGCAGGAACACAACGCAACAAGTAGATATCTCATTTCAATATCAATACCACGCAGCGCGGCTCCGCGAAACTTCGACGTGTGGAAATACGTAATACGAATTCCAAGCGCGTCCACTTGCGTTCAGCCCATACTTAGGTATATGGAGTGTCGCTGTACCTTGAGGGCGCGCCCGCCCTCGACAGTTGTTCCCCCGACCCGGGCGCATGAAAGCCGGGTCCCTTTTTCCCGGCGGGAGTCTATAACATGCAACTTCGTGTCCTCGCCTTTGTCCTTGCGGGCGGCAAAGGAACCCGGCTTTACCCGCTCACCAAAGAACGCGCTAAACCCGCCGTCCCGTTCGGCGGCCGCTATCGTCTCGTCGATTTCGTTCTCTCCAACCTCATCAACTCGGGCATCTATTCCACTTACGTCCTTATTCAATTCAAGAGCCAATCCCTGCTCCAGCACATCCGTGAAGGCTGGGATTTCGGCGGCCTGCTGAAGAACCAATTCATCATTCCCGTCCCCGCCCAAATGCGCTCGGCCGGTGAGACCTGGTACCGCGGCACCGCCGACGCCGTTTACCAGAACATCAACTTAATCGAACAGGCCGACCCGCATCTTGTCTGCATCTTCGGCGCGGATCACATCTACCGCATGAACATCCGCGAAATGATCGAGTATCACGAGCAGAAGCGCGCCCAGATCACCGTCGCCGCCATCCCCGTGCCCAAGGAAGAGGCCCGCGAATTCGGCGTCATCGAATGCGGTCACGATGGCCGCATCACCGGCTTCCACGAGAAGAGCGAAAATCCGCCCACCATGCCCGGCAACCCCGAAATGTGCCTCGCGTCCATGGGCAACTACATCTTCTCCACTGGCCTTCTTCTGAAGGAACTCTACGGCGACGCGGCCGATGAGAACTCCTCCCACGACTTCGGCCGCGACATCCTGCCGTCTCTCGTCGGTAAGGTCGATGTGTTCGCCTACGATTTCAATACCAACCGCATCCCCGGGGATCCGCCGAACTCCGTCGCCTACTGGCGCGACGTCGGCACCATAGACGCGTACTACGACGCCAACATGGATCTCCGCGATGTCGCCCCTTCGCTCAATTTATACAACCGCGAATGGAAACTCCGCACCGCGGGCTTTGAAGACCCGCCCGCCAAGTTCGTGTTCGATCAGGACGGCCGGCGCGGCTCCGCCATCGATTCCATCGTCTCGGGCGGCTCCATCCTTTCCGGCGGCCTCGTTAAAGGGTCCATCCTCGGCCGCGGCGTTCGCGTGCACACCGGCGCCGTTGTAGAGGACTCCATCCTTTTTGACAATGTCGACATCGGCCGCCATTCCAAGATTCGCCGCGCCATTCTCGATAAGAATGTGCGCATCCCAGAGGGGACGACCATCGGCTACGACGCCGAAGAAGATAAGAAGCGTTACTACGTCACCGAGTCCGGCATCGTGGTCGTCGAAGGCCACCGCAGCCATGTCGAGCTGGCGACCATGTCGGTCTGACGGGTATCCGTACGTTGCTCCAAGCGCTCCGTTCCGGTGCGGCGAAGTCACCCCAGCTTGCCTTGGACGGGCCCTCCGCTCTGAATATAGGTGCGCACATCGCGCAGCCCCAGTCCCTCGCAGACCGCTCGCAGTTCATCCATTTTGACCTTGCCGTTCCCGCCCACATTCACGCCTCGCAGCAAGGCAATCATCGTCGTCATAGTCCTCCCAGAATAAATCCCTGAAAGGATTTCTCAACCCGCGCGATACCTCGATGTCCGACTCAGAAAGGATATCGCTATGCAAATTCGCTTTTTCGCGGCCGCCCTTTTTGCCGCCGCGCTGTCCGCCGCTCCGGTTCCCTCCGGGAGTCCTGTCCACCGCGGCGTTCAATTCCTTATTCGCACGCAAGGTCCCGATGGCGGCTGGGGACAAGACGGGGGCGCCACGTCCCACGTTCGCCAAGGCGAGCGTTTGGAGACCAACAGCAACGACGTGGCCAATACCGCCGCCGCGCTTCTGGCCCTGGTCCACGCCGGTGAAAATGGACCGCAAATCCGTCGCGGCGTGGAGTTTCTGTTGAACGAAATTGAGAGAAGCCCTGAGGAGGGGCTCGCGATCACCGGGAAGCAGGGCTCGCAGATCCAGCGCAAGCTCGGCCCGTATATCGACACGTTTCTCACCTCCATGCTCCTCTCCGAACTTGACGGCCAGATGGAGAATGCGCAGTTTAACCGCCGCCTCCGCGCGGGCCTGGAAAAGTGTGTCCGCAAAATTGAAACCGCACAACTTAAAGACGGCAGTTGGAACCACGATGGCGGCTGGGCGCCGATTCTCGGCACTTCGCTGGCCTCGCGCAGCCTCGCGCAAGCGCGGGACAAGGGCCTGAAAGTTAAGGAGTCATCAATGCGCCGCGTCGACGAGTACACACAGCATAACGCCCGGCAAATTGTTGAGAACGCCGCCAAAGGCCGTCCGGAATCGCGGCCGGCCGCCGTCTCCGGCGCGGGCGCGGGTGTCGCGCTCTATGACCGCGCGCAGACCCTGGAGCAACTGAGCCGCACCGAAGCCGACCGCAAATCCAACGCTAACGTGATCGCCACCATCGCCGGCGAAATGGCCCGGCCGGAAATGATTAACGGCTTTGGCTCCATGGGCGGCGAGGAGTATTTTTCCTATTTGAATGTTTCCGACAGTCTGCGCCGTGTCGGCGGTCCCGCATGGCAAAAATGGAACGGCGAAATTAAGGCCAAGCTGATCCAGCTTCAAAACGCCGATGGCACATGGGCCGGCCACCATTGCATCACCGGCCGCGTCGCCGTCACCAGCGCCGCTCTTCTCACCCTCACCGCGGACAGGAACCAACGGCGATGAACCGCCGGGCTTTCTTCGGCGCTATCCTTCCGGTCCCCGGCGCGCTCCGCCGGGGCGCCGGATATCTGTGGAGCCGCCAGAGTTCAGGCGGCGGCTGGCACAGCGAGACTTATGGCCTGCTTCGGTCGGGACAGTCGTTGACGCCGCTAATTGTCAACGCGCTGCTCGACGCCGGCGCCGGCCCCAATGACCCGCGAATCCAACGCGCCGCGGGCTTCCTGGCCCGTAACGTCAGCGCCGATGGCGCCGTTGGCCTCAGCGGGGACGACTATCCGTGCTACGCCACCGCGCTCACGCTCCGGGTCTTCGTCCGTACACGAAATCCGCTGGCCGCGCGTCTTATCGACTGGCTTCGCACACAGCAGATGTCTCCGGGAAACGGCTGGGCGCACAGGAACGAAGCTTTCGGAGCGTGGGGCATTGGCGGCGCGCCCCGCGTAGCGCCCGAATCCGGCCACATCGATTTGTCCATGACCAGGCATGTTCTGGAAGCTCTCTCCGAAGCCGGTGTTCCCGCCGCCGATCCAGCCATGCGGAATGCGCTGGTCTTCGTGGATCGTTGTCAAAATAGCGATGGCGGCTTCTTCTTCTCCACCGTCGAAACGGGCGCTAACAAAGCCGGTGAAACCGCGTTCGGCTTTGCCAGCTATGCCACATCTACGGCGGACGGACTGCTCTCACAAATCGCGGCGGGCGGCGTTGATATACGGCCGGCCGTGCGGTGGATGCGAGCTAATGACCAGGCGGAACTTCCCGCCGGCTTCGACAGCATCCCTGGTCAGCGTTACGCCGAAAGCCTGCGCTATTACTATGCCGGCGCGGCCACTCGCGCCTTCCGCGCCGCCGGTCTCAAACGCGAAACGCCGTTTGCAACGGGTCTTGTTAGGGCGCAACGAGTCGACGGCAGTTGGCAAAACATGGAGCCGCTGGTTAAAGAGGACGATCCGCTCATCGCAACAGCGTTCGCGGTCTCGGCGCTGGCGAATGGCTAGGTCTGTGGAACCGGATCCGCCCGCTGCTGCCACGGCGATGTGACCGGCTTCGGGCGCCGCTGAATTTTCTTATGAATATTCTGCCGTTGGCTAGCCAGGCGCAAGTTAACCAGCACCTTCATGTCGGCTTCTGTGAACGTCAGCGTTTGGGCCGGGGCGCCCTCCGGCATCTGTTCCAGCAGACGGCGGCACAACAGCGGAAGCTCCTGCACTGCAATGTTGTGCTTCCGGCTAAGTCCTAGGTCCGCGATCACCTTATAAGGCGTCTTATTGCGATCCTCATCGATCCCGTTAAAAGAAAACTCCCGGAACTCCCCATTGTGTGTGAATCCGGTGAACTGATATTCCATAACCTAAATTCCTTTGCTAGGGACGGGCCGCCTCATTGTTGAACAATCTTGTAAAGATGTGCACAGACGGGGGGCGTTACGCCGCATTTCGCTAAGCTATTGTCAGTTCGGATAACTGACTAACTTAGTTGCGATCTGGTTAGTGCCGGTGCAGGCTCCGGTTCTTTATTATCGTTCGCCAGGCGGCCAGGTGTCAAGCAGCGGCGATTTCGCGTTGGCACGTGATTGACACCTAAAGCCTCCGCGGAGATAATTTCAGGAAACTGGAGATACGCCGCGTATGCAAGACAATCAAGCCGGGTTAGGCCGGGCGGAGCCCTGGCACCTTTGGGCAGTTGGCGGGCTCGCAGTCCTTTGGAACGGCTTCGGCGCCGTCCTGTGGGGCGGCACGAGCTTCATGCCAGACTCATTCCTCGACGGACTGCCCGCGGCCCACCGCGCGTATGTAATTGGCCTGCCCCTTCGGAGTACGCTGACCTGGGGTCTTGGCGTGCTGGGGGGCGTGGCTGCGGATCAATCCTCCTCTTGCTGGGAAACCGGCTGGCGGTTCAAGCGTTCGCCCTTTCCCTCTTCGGCGCGGTAGCGAATTCGATGGTGTATCTCACCAATCCTCCGCCGGACGGATTCTTTAATCCGCCGCTGACGCTGTTCATCATCGGTTTCGCTCTCTTCCTGTTCTGGTTTGCTCATTTTATGAAACGGCGCGGCGTGCTGTGAGGCTTCTTTGCCATTCGGAGTTGGTTGGCATACGGTAATTTCCGGCGATTTCTAGCGGCGCTGGACCTATCGTCGAGCGCGTCACATCCCCACACAATGCGGGAACGAAAACCGCGTTCGGTGGTGGAGAGCCCGGCGCGGCTAAACCGGAATGAAATTTTTGGTATCTTCTCAATAATTCGGGGAACGCGGCAGGCCGACGGGAAGCGGGCGCTGGAAACCCAACCGGAACGCTGCAACATTTTTGATTAGTTTTGTTCGATTTCGCTGGACATTCCGCCGCGGCTGTTTTAATCTGAACTGGATGAGTGGCAGCCAACCTACGGAGAGTGCGGTCGACCAGA
>ENA-ORBV01005249-ORBV01005249.1-microbial-mat-metagenome-genome-assembly--contig:-NODE-5249-length-24000-cov-4.525143_pt1 | contig 24000 bp, 19 predicted proteins | sample MGYA00237777_ERZ505514 | MGnify/ENA primary metagenome ERZ505514 (study PRJEB26160, sample SAMN06269048) | microbial mat metagenome | isolation source: Oligotrophic lake microbial mat | place... | reverse complement strand
GCGTAAGCAGAAAAAGACACCCGACGTCTTAGCCGAAGGTAATCCCCTGTGCGAGCGGGAGTTTGTCCGACCAGTTGACGGTGTTGGTCTGGCGGCGCATGTAGGCTTTCCACGCGTCGGAGCCTGACTCGCGGCCGCCGCCGGTGTCTTTTTCGCCGCCAAACGCGCCGCCGATTTCGGCGCCTGACGTCCCGATGTTCACGTTGGCGATGCCGCAGTCGGAACCACGCGCGGAGAGAAACTCTTCGGCGCGACGCATGCTCTCGGTGAAGATCGCGCTCGACAGGCCCTGCGGCACATCGTTGTGCATTCCGATCGCCTGATCAAACGTGTCGTACTCCATCACATACAGGATCGGCGCGAAGGTCTCGTCCTTGACGATCGCGGACTGCGCCGGCATGCGGATGATCGTCGGCTCCACAAAAAACGGACCGATGTCGGAGCGGCGATTGCCCCCGCATACGACCTCGCCGCCTTCGGCCTTGGCCCGGTCGATGGCTTCAAACATCTTGTCGACCGCCGGCATATTGACCAGTGGTCCCATCAGCGTCGTCGAATCGAGGGCGTCGCCAATCGGCACCTGGCTGTACGCCGTCACCAACTTCGCCATCAGCTCGGGGGCGATTGATTTCTGCACGATCAGGCGGCGTGTGGTGGTGCAGCGTTGTCCCGCGGTCCCCACCGCGCCGAAGAGGATGGCGCGAATGGCCAGATCGAGTCGCGCGTCCTCACACACGATGATCGCGTTGTTGCCACCCAGTTCGAGGATCGCCCGGCCAAACCGGGCCGCGACCACTTCGGACACGTGCCGGCCCACCGCCGTCGATCCCGTAAACGAAATCAGCGGCACCCGCGGGTCACGAACCAATCGTTCACCCACGGAACTGCCCTTGCCGACCAGCAACGAGAAGATGCCGGTCACGCCGTGATCGGCCATGACGCGATTGCAGATGTGCTGCACGGCCACACCACACAGCGGTGCCGGCTCGGCCGGCTTCCAGATGGTGGGGTCGCCACACACGGCGGCAAGGGCGGAGTTCCAGGCCCACACGGCCACCGGGAAGTTGAACGCGGAGATGACGCCCACCGGGCCGAGCGGATGCCACTGCTCCATCATCCGATGCCCCGGACGCTCAGACGCCATCGTCAATCCATAGAGCTGCCGTGAGAGACCGACGGCAAAGTCGCAGATGTCGATCATCTCCTGCACTTCGCCATGGCCTTCCGCGCGAATTTTGCCCATCTCGAGACTGACCAGATCTCCCAGCGGTTCCTTCATCTCGCGGAGGGCATTGCCCAGATCGCGCACGAGGTCGCCCCGCTTGGGGGCCGGCACCTCCCGCCACCGCTCAAACGCCGCGGCCGACGCGCTGACCACGTCATCACACGTCGTCTCGGAGGCGAGCATCACACTCGCGATCGGTTCCCCGGTCGAGGAATTGATCGACACGATCCGGCCGGCATCGTCGTCCCGCATCCAGCCATCGGGGCCGACACAGGCACCGGCGTTGACGTCTTCAATACTTAACTTGGTGAGGAGCGCTTTGGTCGTAGGCACCCTCCCACAATAACATCGGGTAATCTTGTCCGGATGCGGCTCGCGATAATCTCTTGTCTTGCGGTTCTTGGCCTGTGTCTCGGAGTACCGGCGACGGCGTCAGCCCAGTGGTATGCGGGCGTGTACATGGGTGCCAACACCACGGTGCCGGCCGATGTGACGGTCAAGGGCGAGGGGTACGACCTGACCTTTCCGGATGTGTCGTTTGAAGCGAAGTCCTTCACCTCGCCGCAATATTACGGATGGCGGCTGGGCCGGTTTTTTGACGAGGCGCGCAGATTTGGCATGGAGGTCGAGTTCATTCACCTCAAGGTGATTGCCCGCCCCGAGGAACTCGGACCGGAAGTCACGCGGTATCAAATGACGCACGGACTCAACTTCCTCGTGCTGAACCTGACGAATCGCATTCCGCTCGGCCGATCGGCGTACGGGGACGCCCCGTACGCCTTGATCACACGCGCCGGCGCCGGGGTCACGGTGCCACACGCCGAGACCACGATCTTTGGCGAATCGCGTGAACAGTACGAATACGCGGGCCTGGGCGCACACGCCGCCGTCGGATTTGACGTGCGTCTCAAGGGCCGCCTGTCGCTGGTGAGCGAATACAAAATCACTTACGCCACACCCACCATCACCACGGCGCGCGACGGCACCGGGCGGACCACCACGCTGTCCCACCACGTCGCGGTGGGCTTCGCATTCGGCCTCTCGCGCTGATATCCTCCCGCGCGTGACACACTCCCGCTTGATCGCTGCCGCTGCGTTGTGCCTGTGCGCAACGTGGCCTGTCGACGCACGCGCGCAGGCAACGCCCACAGCCACGCCGGCCAGCCAGACGACGACCGAACCGAATCCACTCACGAACATCGTGCAGAACCTCGGCCGGGATCTGCGCGACTTCGCCAGCTTTGAGACCCTTGTCATCCTCGGTGCCGGCGGCGCCGGTGCGCTCGTTGCGGGGCAGTCCGACGACCGCGTCAATTCGTGGACGCGTGATCATCCCGCTGGGTCCTGGACCGCCATCGGCCGCGTCGGCGGGGACGGCTGGACGCAGGGTGGGATCGCGCTGAGCACGTGGGCCGTCGGCACACTCACCGAGCACAGGCTCACGGCACACGTCGGCAGCGATCTCATGCGCGCACAGATGCTGAACATGGTCACCACGCGCGTGCTGAAAATCGCAATTGACCGGCGGCGTCCCTCGGGTGGTGGGCATGCGTTCCCCTCGGGCCACACGTCGGCCTCATTCACGACGGCCGCCGTGTTGCATCGGCACTTCGGGTGGAAAGCCGGCATTCCCGCCTACGCGGCAGCCGGTGTTGTGGGACTCACCCGCGTGCGCGACCGGTCACACTGGGTCAGCGACACTGTTTTCGGCGCCGCGATGGGCGTGGCTGCGGCTTGGACCGTGACCCGAGGACACGACACCGGTCCGTGGACGATCACCCCCGTCGCGGTGCGTGGTGGTGGCGGCGTCCTCGTCACAAGGCGCTGATCACCAGATGCGGACCCGTTGCGACGGGGCCAGGAACATGCCGTCGCCTGGGCGCACGGCGAAGGCCTCGTAGAAACCATCGAGATGCATGAGGGGGCCGTTGGCGCGCACACGAAACGGCGCGTGCGGGCTGGTCTCGTTGGCGTAGCGAGCGAAGTCGGGACGCGACTGCCCTCGCCAGATCCGCGCCCATCCGGTGAAGAACTCCCGATCGGCGCTGCCCCCGGGATGGGACCTCACATACGCTCGGTGCGCGAGTTGCAGGCCGGCCAAATCCGCGACGTTTTCGCCAAACGTCAGATCCGCATTTATTCGCACCCCGGGACTCGCCTCAAAGCCCGCGACATGGGCTCGCAATCCGGACGCGCGTGCCGCCAGTCCGCGCACGTCCAGCATGTGACTGAGCTCATGTCCGATGACGGCCCCAATCGCGCCGTAATTGCCGGCAGCGCCTCCCTCGGGATCAAAATACGGCAACTGCAAGATCCCGGCCGGCAACGTGATGGCATGTTGGGCCGGACTGTAGAAGGCGTTCACGCTGTGCACGGAGACCAGCCACTCGCGCGCGTCCGCCGATTCACGCAGACGCGTCAGCCGGTATCGGCTTTCGAAGTCCCGCAGCCGACGCAGATTGCCAAGCCGCTCGCCGGGGTTGACCGAGAGCCCGGCATACGACCGCCACTCGTCCGGTGCGCCCATCCGCCAGGAGAGGCGATCAAGGCGACTCAGCGCCGCCAGCTTGTCGGCCTCTGCCAGCCACGTCGACGACTGCACACTCTCGCGTGCGGCCCCCAACATGTTCGTGGAGATGGCCTCAACGGCTGCCAGCGACTCTGGCGCCAGATGCCGCCGCGCGTACTCACGTCCCACGGCATCACCCATGAACTCGCTCACCATCGAGACGCCGCGTTTCCACGACGCACGAGGCCTCTTCTGGCCGGTCATCCGTGTCCCGAAAAAATCGAATCTCGCGTCTGAAAAGACACGAGGCAGGTACGGAGCCATCGCCGTGAGGTATCGCCCCCTCAGCCAGGCGCGCAGCGTCGCCGGTGCGGTGGCCGACATCAGTGCGGCGAATCGCTCGAAAAACACCGGGTTCACCAGGATCAGCCCACGTGCCCGATCGAGTCCCTGCGGACGAGCCCACGCGACCCAGTCAAACCCCGGCCACAACCCGGCCATCTCGTCCAGTGTGACCCGCCGCCACATACAGGCGCACCAGATACTGCGCGTAGTCGCGCCGCACCGACAACATCTCGGACGAGGGACTCAGGTAGTACGCCGCATCAGGCAGGAGAATCCCGCCGGGCCGCACCGTCGCCACCAGTCCGCGCCGTCCCTCAGTGGCCAGAGTGACGTCGAAAATTCCCCCTGCCGCAATGGAGGCCATGTGCCCCGCAACGCCGGCCGCCCGACCGGCGCTGTTGATCTCCTCCAGTCGCTTCAGGTCGTCCCGCACCGGCGCTAGGCCCAGTCGCTCCACCGCCTCATCGTCCACGGTGCTGGCATACAGGTCGACGATGCGCTGCGCGTCGGCGCTCCGTCTGGGCGCCGCCTTCAGCTCGTCGACGATGTTCTGGATGTGCTGCTCAACGCGATCAACGGTCTCAGCCGCCGCCGAATAGGTGACGCGATCGTCGGGGATGGGCGTGGCGCGCAGCCACTCGTGATTGACGTGCTCGAAGAGGTCGTCCTGTGGGCGTGGTGGCTGGGCGGCCAGTAGAGTTGAGAGCCCAGTACAGATGCACAAGAGCAATGGAGGGCTGAGAGTCTTTTTCACAAACACCTCCGTGTCCTCCCTTCCTCGTTGTGCACCTATCCGGTGGATCCGAATCCGCCGCGTGAGGCCGCTGTGGCGCCGGTGCCGTCTTCGATCGCCACACGCACAAATGGCATCACGATGCCCTGTGCGATGCGGTCACCTTTCCGCACCGTGACCGGGTACTTCGTGACGTTCATGACCTGGATCTTCAGTTCGTCGGTCGGGCCGCAATAGTCACTGTCGAGCACGCCGACGCCATTGGCGACCACGAGGCCCTTTTTGAGCGGCGTACTGCTGCGCGCGAAGATGCCGAGGAAGTGCCCCTGCGGCACTTCCACGACCAGTCCTGTCGGAATCAGCACAATCGCACCCGGCGCAATGGCCAGATCCGCATTGGCGGCGAGGTCGAACCCCGCCGCGCCGGCCGTCTGGTAGGACGGCAGCGGCACGGCGGGGTCAAGACGATGAATGCGCATGTGTTATTTGCCGCCGGCCGGTGGCGGCGTGGCGCGCTTGAACATGCCCAGCACGTCGCGGGTGCCGCGCTCGAGGAACGGCACGCCCTTGTCCATCCACTCCGGCTTCGGTTTGCCGAGCAGGTAGTGGTCAAAGAACTCGTCCTGATGCACGGTCCAGTGCTTCATGTTGTTGCGATTACGCAACCCGTGGAATTCTCCGTTGTAGTTGAAGAAATACGCTTCCTTCCCCAACCGCCGCAGCGCGGTGAAGAACTCAATCCCCTGATACCACGGCACGGCATCGTCGGCGTCGTTATGAATCGTCAGGTACGGCGTCTGCACCTTCTCCACCCAGAAGATCGGGGAGTTCTCGATGAATTCGAGCGTCTTGTCCCAGGGCGGAGCGCCAATGCGGCTCTGTGTCTTTTCGTACTGGAACTGCCGCACCATGCCCGTGCCCCAGCGAATGCCGCCGTAGGCGCTGATCATGTTGGCGACCGACGCGCCGGCCTGCACCGCCGCGAACATGTTCGTGCGCGTGATCAGGTGCGTGATCTGGTAGCCGCCCCACGAGTGGCCCTGGATGCCGATCCGCTTCGGATCGATGTACCCCTGCGCGACGATGGTGTTGACGGCGGGGATGACACACTTCTCGGCGTCTTCACCGGGGAAGCCCGTGTTGTAGATGATGTCCGGCCGCAGCACCACGTAACCGTTGCTGACGTAGCGGGTGACGTTCACGCTCGTGCCGACGTTGGGCGCCGAATAGCCGTGCAGGCCGTTCGACAGCTCCTCGTAGATGTAGACCATCATTGGATACTTCTTAGTCGGATCAAAGTTGTCCGGCTTGGTCAGAATCGCGCGGAGCTTGATGCCGTCGGCGTTGATGTACTCGACGATCTCGGATTTGCCCCAGACGTATTCGGCCTGCTGGGAGTTGGCATCCGACACCTTTTGCATGTTGCCGAAGTTCGCGTCACTCACCCACACGTTGGGGAACTCTTCAAAACGCGACAACGTGAACATCATGCGGTCGGCGTTTTTCGCCTTGGTCACCGCGCCGAAGGCTTTGTCGAGCATCACGATCTGCTGCGGCGCCGCCGTGGCACTCGCCATCCGATAGAAGCCGGACGCCTTGGTCACGTCGTTGGTCGCCGAGAGCAACACCGGACCCGACGAAGGGATGGTGCGCTGTTCGGGATCGAGGTTGCGGTAGCGGAAGACGATCTGCTGCTTGCGTCCCTCCCCCCCGGTGACGTTGCGTGGGCTCGTGCCGTCCGGACGGATCTCCCAAATATCGAACTGGTCGTTGATCCACACCGAGCGATCGTTTTCGGTCCAGCCGGCGGTCCCGTAGGAGCCGGGCAGGCTGGGCGAGTCGTGGGACTCGTTGAAGAACTTCACGGGCAGGCGCTCGGTCAGGTTGACGCGCAGGCCATCCGACACACGCTGCGAATACCAGTGGCCGTTGGTCGGATCGAAAAACATGACGTACTGTCCGCCGGGCGACAACGTCGCACCTGAGCCGGCCTTTTCAAGCAGGCGGCGGCGCTGCCCGGTCCGCACGTCAACCAGGAACACGTCGTTGTACGTCTGGTCCCAGGAAATCTCCTGCTCGTACGGCAGAGACGACGTGCCCAGGGCCCAATTGGGGTTGGTGCCTGGAGTCACGCTGGGCAGGTCCGGCGTCGCCAGCTGCACGAACCGCTTGTCGCCGAGGTGCATCACGGCGCGGTACCCGCGATTGCGTTCCTGTGTTGCGCGCACCCGCTGCATCGGCTGCAGTTGCGCGTCCTTGTAGTGCCAGAGGTCCACGTTGATCGGCTTGGTCGCCTTCGGATCGACGGGAGGTGGTGGCGGTGGCGCCGTGTTGATGCGGAGCTGCTTGCCGTCTTCCGAGAACGACGGCGCGGAATCGTGGACCACCATGCCTGCGGGCATGCCGCGCGTGGCGCCGGAGATCAGTTCGGCGGCGGCATTGTCGCCGGCCTTCCAGTAGTAGACGCGGAAGGGCGACACGGGCTTTTCGTACTCGGCCTGGTCGCTCAGAAAGGCGAGCTGTGTGCCGGCGTCGTCAAACGCGAGGCTCTTGTACCGGCCCTTGCCGGAGTGCAGCGTGCGCACCGCGCCGTCGCTCATCTGACGCACGAACGCGCCATCCTTGGCCGCATCGGGTGACGACACCGCATACGCCAGCCAGGACCCGCCCTTGTTCCACGACAATTCCGTGACCTGCGCGATGGTCACATCCGCACCGGTCGCGAGGTTGCGAATGATCAGGTCCGAGCCTGGATCCTTGCGCTTCTCGGGAGGCGTGGCGGGTGCACCACCGGCGCGGCCTGCTTGCCCGGAGCCTGCCGAAGCGGCCGCTGCTGGCGGCGTCTGTTCGCCAGCCGCGGCTGCGGCCGGCGGTGTCTCGGCACCCGCGGCACCACCACCTCGCGCGCCACCCGCGCGGCCATCACGACCGCCGGCTGCCGGCGCGCGGCCTTTGTGCAGCGCGACCCACGTGGACGACTCGGGGGCGAGTCGGATGGTCGCAATCTGTTCGACGATCGTGACCTGACCGCTCGGCAACGTCATGATGCCCGCCGAATTGCGATTGGCCGCGGCAGCACCGGCGGCAGGGGCCTCACCTTCAGCGCCGGCACCGCCCGCACGACCTGCAGGCTCGGCATCGTCATTGGTCTTGGGCGGCAGAATCGTGAACAGCACGAACTTGCCATCGGGCGTGAAGTTGGGTGCCGACCCGCGCGCATGTTTGAACTCCTGACTTGAGGTCAGGTTGCGCACGATCAACTCGCCGTCTTCACCCTGCGACGACGTGGCATACGCAAGCCACTGGCCATCGTCGGAAATACGGGTGCCGCCGATGGATCGCCAGTAGTCCATCGTGTCGTAGCCAATCGGTTTCTTCTGTGGGGCCTGAGCCCCGACCGGGAACGCACTCCAGACAGCAACGGTCGCGAGAAGGCTGGCGCTGACGACAAATCGAACAAGGTGATGTTTCATAGGGAACTCCTCAGGGACGGGCTATTATCCATGAAAACCGCACATGTCGAGAGGTGGTTCAGGGTCCGGCACGGTCCACGGTCCACGGCTCTCCGGGCAGGAGGTTGGGTGAGATTTCCGGTAATTGTTCTGAGTCTACTGGTGTCTGCGGTGTGCCTCGCGGAGCAGTCGCGGCCACGGGCGCGCGAGATGGGCATCGCGCCGGGAGCGGGAACGCCTGGGGCGCTCAATGCGATCACGGATGTGGCCGGCGTCAGCGTGGGCCAGGTGACGCTGATCGAGGGCGACAACGTTCGGACTGGCGTCACAGCTGTGCTGCCTCACGGGGGCAATCTGTTCCGCGAGAAGGTGCCCGGTGCCGTGTTTATCGGCAACGCGTTCGGCAAACTCGCCGGTTCCACACAGGTCCAGGAACTGGGCACGATCGAAACGCCGATCGTGCTGACCAATACCCTCGCGGTCGGAACGGCGGTCGAGGCGGTTGTCCGCTGGACGCTCGCCGTGGATGGCAATACCAACGTGCGGTCGGTCAACGCACTCGTGGGCGAAACCAACGACGGTGGCCTCAACGACATTCGCGGTCTGCCGGTGACACGTGAGCATGTGCTGCGCGCCATCACCAGCGCGACGGACGGTCCCGTGGCGGAGGGTGCGGTTGGTGCCGGCACGGGCACGATTGCGTTCGGATGGAAAGGCGGCATCGGCACATCGTCACGCGTCGTGCGTCAGGGCGGCGCCGAGGGCATGGCGTACACGGTCGGGGTGCTGGTGCAGTCCAACTATGGGGGACGCCTGACCATTGATGGTCGCCAGATCTGGCGCACGCTCACCCCCGGCCGCGCGGGCGGCCCGGCATCGACGTCGCTTCCGTGGACGCAGGACGCCGACGGCTCCTGCATGATCATCGTCGCCACCGACGCGCCGCTCGATGCGCGCGACCTGGAGCGACTCGCCGCGCGCGCGGTCTTCGCGCTCGCGCGCACTGGGTCCACGTTCTCCAATGGGAGTGGCGACTACGCGATCGCGTTCTCCACGGCGACCGTCAATCGCGTGAACGCGACCACCGGCCCGCAGACTCGAACATTCCTTCCAACCGATGCCGTGTCCGGGTTGTTCGAGGCCGCGATGGACGCGACCGAGGAAGCGGTCTATAACTCGTTGCTGAAGGCCGTGGACGTCACCGCGAACGGACGCACGGTCAGTGCCTTGCCGCTCAGCGCCGTCAGGCCACCTGGGTAAACGACGCGGGGCCGTACCACCAGTACACGACGATCAGAATCACGGCGGTCACAGCGGTCACCGGTGCCGCGGTGAGGAGGTAGCCCACGCCGGCGACGATCCCCGCACCCTCCAGCAGGAACCAGACAGGCATGACCGCCATCGCGACCTCCTGTGTCGCCCAGTACTGCTCCTCTGATTGCCCGGGCCGCCGCGGAGGTACCCGGCGACGCGTCACCAGGATCGCGAACGCGGCCATCGCCATGCCGACACCGGACATGACATAGGCGAGGGTCTCCGTGACCTGCCCCGGAGGAAACGCCTCTGGGATGCCGAACGACCGCAGCCCGACGAACACGACCGCGACGATCACCAGACCAATCCCGAGAAACCGGTGCAGCAGCGGAAGTAGTGCCTGAGTTGCCATGGGCCAGCAGAGTACGGCCATGAGGCGATGGAAATCCATCGGCCCATGGCCCCTTGCCTAATTGATCTGCACCGTCCGCGAGTCCGTGCCGCCGCGCGTTGAGCCGACCGTGATGGTCACCGGCCCCGCACCGCGAACCGTCCAGGCTACCGTGCGCGTTTCGCCCGGCTTCAGGTAGCCGATGCCTTCCGCCGTGCGACGACGAGCGTTGGGATCGGGAGCACCGCCACCGCGGCCACCGAAGCCGCCCGCGCGGCCACCACGACCTGCGCCCGGGCCTGCGGCCTGACCGGCACGCGTCACCGTCTGTGTCGCGGCGTAATCGATCGACACGGTGTCTTCACGCACGATCTTCACGCGCTTGGCGATCTCGAGTGCGGTCGGCAGCTGCCCTTCGTTGGTGACGACGACGGAAATTTCCGTGGCGCCGTCGCCCGCCGGCTTCGTGTTCGCCGACACGATCTTCACCTGGGCCATCTGTTCGGCAAGGTAGATGTTGAACATCGCTTCGTTGCGTGCCCACTTCTCGAGCATCTCGGGCGGTGGATTCTGCGACCAGAATTTCGGATTCCATCCACCCACCTCCACCGCGCCCAGTGTGGGATGTGTGGTCTTGGTCCACGGCTGGAAGTCGTTTTTGCCCGGGCGGTTCTTGTCGAGCCACTGGAGGCGCTCCAGGTCGTCGGACTGTCCGTCGCCGTTGGCATCGGCCTCCGGCAGGCGACCGCCGTCCCAGATTTCGTTGCCGTACCAAATCGACCCGAAGTACAGGTAGCCGAAGTCCGGACCGTGCCCGAACAGCGGCGAGCCCGGCGCATCGGGATTGGGCACTGACCCGCCACGACCACGGTTTGAGTACTGCCAGTACGTGTCGCCCGCCCACGGATAACCCGTGATCTCGATGCCCTTGGCGTCGAACTTCTTCAAGTACACGAGATCCTCGGGGAACACCGACTCCTCGGACTTGGAGGTGGAGGGTCCACGCAGGATCATCGGCACCGATGTGTCGAGCGACTGCACAATACCGACGTGTGGGTGACGGATCAAGAAGTCGAACACCGCGCGTGTCTCGGGCTCGGAAAGCGGATATTCACCCGCGCCGCCCTGCGTCCAGCCGCGACCGGTCTCTTCGGTCATCGGGCGCCAGTTCTCCGGGTAGTTGCGGTGCAGGTCGAGCCCGCCGATGCCGTCTTCGTTGACGCGACCGTCGTTGTCGTTGTCGTACCCTTCCTGCATCACCAGGTATTGACCGCCGCCCTCGCCAACCGCCTGCATCAGGCGTCCTTGCGGATCGCGCGTGTCGATGTTGTGCGTGCCCTTGCCGGGTCCCACGAACTGGCGCATCTGACGGGTGAAGCCGTCGCCGTCGAGATCCTCTGACGGATCTTCATCGATGAGCCCGTCGTTGTCGTTGTCCATCGGACGGACCGACGACCGCAGCGTCTGCGCCGTGTAGTGATACACCGACGCGCCGTCCGGATTGTTGTGCGGCTTGACGTAGAAGGTCTTGGTGTCGACCAGCTTCGTCATCGCCGGATCCTTGCCGTAGCTGGTCAGCAGGTGATTGGCGAAATACAGCGTCGCCTCGATGCCGGAGATTTCACCGGAGTGGCGGCCCCCCTCGATGAACATCGCCGGCTTGTCGGTGTGGCGCCCCGTCTTCTTGTTGGTGATCGTGATCTGCCAGATGTCGCGCCCTTCCAACGACTTTCCGGCGGAATAGATGTCCACGAGATCGGGATGTTCGCGCGCCCACTTGCGCAAAATCGACGTCGCCTCTTCGTAGGTGTGGAAGTGCTGGAAGTCCACCTCGCCTTCCTTGAGCGGCTTCATCTGTGTGTAGTTGGTGCGCGCAAACACCGACGGGCCGTCACGATGCCCGCCTCCCACCCGATACATGTTCGGATTGTCGCCCCCGGGCAACTGCACCTGCGTGTCGGGTGTCGCGCCCCAGACCAGCACCGCCGTCAGCGCCAGTCCCAATGTCATCGAAGTCTGTCGTCTCATCGTCTCTTCCTTCCGTACCTATGGCCTGAAACCTTTGGCCTGTAACCTTTGGCCTTTGGCCTTCCTACGTCGTACTGCCTTCCAGCAACGGCTCCACCCGTTCGAGCCGCGCCCCCTTGCTGTCACACACGGCGAACTGGCCACCGGCCCCGGGCGAATAGATCGCCACGCCGGCGTAGTCGCCTTTGACATTGATGATGTAGAAATTCACGTTGAAGTTCGGCGTCCCTCGCTCAGTCAGAAGGCGCTTCTCGATCGTGTTGTGCTGAATGCGGCGACAGGCCTCGATCCCGGCGTCCTTCGGATGTTTCCCGCGTCGCATTTCTTCCACGATCAACATCGACGCCAGACTGAACAGATTCGCTTCGCCTCGTCCGGTGGATCCGGCCGCGCCGACGTCCCCATCCACATACAACCCGGCACCGAGGATCGGTGAATCACCAAGACGCCCCGGGATTTTCCAGGCAAGTCCACTCGTGGTGGTCACGCCGCAGACTTCCCCTTTGGCGTTCACCGCGTTGGCGTTGATGGTGCCGTAGATGTGGTTCTCATCCACGATGCCGTCCGCGACCATGCCCAGCATGACTTCATGCTCGGCTTGCTCGCGCCGATTCGGATCGAGGTACTGCAGCGGCTGCGTGCGGCGTTTCCATTCCTGCCAGGCACGGCGGGATCGATCACTGTTCAGGTCCGCCTCGATGGCAAAGCCCATGTTGCGCGCAAAGGTCTGCGCATCCTTGCCCACAATCAAATGATGGTCCGTACGATCCATGACGGCCTTGGCCACGGCGGCGGCGGTCTTCACCCCCTCGAGCGCGCCGACACCCCCAGCCCGCTTCTTGGGACCATGCATGACGGAGGCATCAAGCTGCACCACACCCTCCGCGTTCGGCAGTCCGCCATACCCCACGCTGCTGTCGTCCGGATCGAGTTCGACGATGGTGACGCCCGCGACGAGGGCATCGAGCACGTCCTCACCCGCCATCATCTTTTCGTAGGCCGTTTCGACACAGCTCTTGGGTCCGCCGTTTTTCCGGGTGTGCCCGTTGGCGGAAGCCACCACCACCGGGTGGATGGCGCTCTGCACACGCACGGCAGGCGCCTTCTGCTTCTCAGGCTCTCCCCCGGTCGCGTGGACAATGGGTCCGGCCGCGGCGGCCAGCCCTGCGGCGGCGGTCGAGGCCATAAAATCCCGTCGGTTCATCGTCTGGTCTCCTGTCGCGGCCAAGTCTCGTCGCGGCCAAGTCTACAAGAGGTGCGCCGGTGATAGGATCGTCAATTCCGATGTCTGCTCCAGCACGCGCCATCTCGCTCGATACCATCAAGGACGCCGCCACGCGGGTGTACTCGGTGGCGGTCAGGACCCCCACGGTGCGCCTCGACCCGATCACCCGTGGTGGGCCCGACATTTTTCTGAAACTGGAAATCTTCCAGCCGATCGGCTCATTCAAGCTCCGCGGCGCGGCGAACGCCGTCTCGAAATTGTCGTCGGCGGAGTTGGCGGAAGGCGTCTGGACGGTCAGCGCGGGCAATGCCGCGCAGGGCGTGGCCCTCGCCGCTCGAGAGGCCAGGGCGCGCGCCTCCGTGCTGGTCATGGACACCGCCCCGGCCACAAAGATCGCGAACATCGAACGCCTCGGGGCCACCATCCATCGTGCCCCGTATGAGGAATGCTGGCGCACGGTCGAAGAGCACCGCTCCGACCGCATGACCGGCCGCTTCATTCACCCGTTCGACGACGATGACTTCATCAGCGGCAACGGGACAGTCGCCCTGGAAATCCTCGACGACGTGCCGGATGTGGACGCCGTGGTCGCCTCGATTGGCGGCGGCGGCCTGCTCGCCGGCATCGGGTGTGTGATGCGCGCGGCGAAACCGGACGTGAAGGTGTACGCCGCCGAACCGGCGACCGCCGCGCCGCTCTCCGCGTCGTTTGCGGCGGGTCACCCGATGCGCTTCGACGCCTGGACGTCGTCTTTTGTCGACGGCGCGGGCGGCAAGTCCGTGCTGCCCTCGATGTGGCCGCTGCTGCAGCAGTGGGTCGACACCTCGGTCGTGGTGTCGCTTGAGGACACCGGTCGCGCCATGCGCCTCGCGGCGGAACGCTGTCACATCATTGCGGAAGGGGCCGGGGCCTGCGCCATCGCCGCCGCCCTCTCACCGCAGGTCCGCGACGCCGGCCATCGCCGCATCGTCGTCATCGTCTCTGGCGGGAATATCGATCTCTCGCGCTTCTGTTCAATCGTGAATTCATGACACCACCTGATCTCTCCGAACTGCCCATCCGCCTGTCCCGACTGCCGGAACTGGCGCGTGATCTGTGTTGGACCTGGAACCTCGGTCGCAACGTCTTCCGTCAACTCGACTACCGGCTGTGGCAGCAGACGCGCCACAACCCGGTGCTGATGTTGCGACAGATGGACGCCGAGACGCTCACACGCGCCGAAAACGATGCGGACTTTCTGGCGCTGTACGACCGGGCGCTGGCCGGCATGGACGCGATGCGCAACGGCAACGGCCACACGGGCAGCGGTCAGCCGCGCACCTGGTGGCACAGCGTGGTCACCGCCAACACCACCGACGTGGTCGCGTATTTTTCAGCGGAATTTGCCGTGCATGAGTCGCTGCCCATCTACGCGGGCGGCCTCGGCGTACTCGCCGGCGATCACTGCAAGGAGGCCAGCGACCTCGGCGTGCCGCTCATCGGTGTCGGATTCATGTACCCGCAGGGCTATTTCCGGCAGCGAGTGTCGCAAGAAGGGTGGCAGCAGGAGCAGTACGAACGTCTCGATTGGGCCAATGCGCCAATCCAGCGCGCCCAGACCCGTGATCGCAAGCCGTGTGTGGTGCAGGTACCGCTTGGCACGCGTACGGTGCTGGTGCAGGTGTGGGAAGTGCGGCTCGGCCGCGTCCGCCTGATTCTGCTCGACACCGACATGGAGCAGAACCAGCCGTGGGATCGCGAACTGACCGCACGGCTCTACGGCGGCGGTCAGGACACACGATTGCAGCAGGAAATCGTGCTCGGCCTGGGCGGCGTGCTCGCGTTGCGGGCGTTGGGACTCACCCCGGCGGTGTGGCATCTGAACGAAGGCCACGCCGCGTTTGTCATCCTGCAGCGGCTCCGTGATCTGCTCGCGACCGATACGCCGTGGGACGAGGCGCTCGTTGAGGTGCGCCGGTCAACGGTGTTCACCACGCACACGCCCGTCCCGGCCGGACACGATGCGTTCCCCTTCCATCTCGTCGAGCAGCATCTGGCCGGCTCGTGGGGATCGATGGGCACCGAGCGCGATCACTTCATGGCGCTGGGCACCTATGACAACGGCGCGGGTCCACAGTTCAACATGACGGCGCTGGCGATGCGATCCGCCGGTGCGATCAATGCTGTCAGTCAGCTGCACGGCGAAGTGACGCGCGAGATGTTTGCGCCACTCTGGCCCGACCTCGCGGTGGATGACCGGCCCGTCGGGGCGATCACGAATGGCGTCCACGTCCCGACGTGGGTGGCCGCCGACCTCGCCAAACTGTTTGACCGCCACCTTGGCGCGCAGTGGCGCGACCGGTACGACGAACCCGATTTCTGGTCGCGCATCAGTGAGATCCCCGACGAAGAACTCTGGGCCACACGACAACTGATGCGTCATGCCTTGTTCCAGTTTGTGCGCGAACGCGCCAGGGAGCGATTCGCCGAAGAACACTCGGGGGCCTCACGCGCGGTGGCTGGTGGGGCCATGCTCGATCCCCACGCGTTGACCATCGGCTTTGCCCGTCGTTTCACCGGATACAAACGCCCGGACCTGATCTTCCGCGACGTCGAACGCCTCGCACGGCTGGTCAACGACGACCGCAGACCGGTGCAGTTCGTCTTCGCCGGCAAGGCCCATCCGGCCGACGACGCCGGCAAACATCACCTGCAGCAGATCTTCCGTCACGCGCTCGACCCGACATTCGGCGGTCGCATCGCGTTCGTGGACGATTACGACCTGCACGTCGCACACCTGCTGGTCCAGGGATGCGACGTCTGGCTGAACAACCCGCGCAAGCCGCTTGAGGCCTCCGGCACGTCGGGCATGAAGGCCGCGATGAACGGCGTCCCGCACCTGTCGATCGGCGACGGCTGGTGGGCGGAAGGGTTCACCGGCGACAACGGCTGGCTCATCGACGGCGGCAACACGTCCGACGACCATGCGGCGGTCGACGATGCGGATGCGGCCGCGTTGTATGACCTGCTCGAACGCGAGGTGGTGCCGGCGTTTTACGCGCGCGGTGCCCGCAACGTCCCGACCCGCTGGCTCGGTGTGGTCCGGCAGGCCATCGCCACCGTCACGCCGCGCTTCTGCACGCGCCGCATGATGAAGGATTACATCGAGCGGGCCTACGCGCCCGCCTTCAAGCGATAACGGGAGAATCAGACCAATGGCCCGAAAGAGTACAGACGCCGTGCGGTGCGCACTGTGTAACGCCAAAGAGGTCGTGGAACCTCGCGGCGATGAACGGTACTGCCGCGACTGCTGGGAAAAGAAGATCGCCGTCGAGGACATCGTCGCGCGCGAGTTCACGCTGAAGCGGTACATCCGGGCCCAGAGCGCCGAAAAATATCTGGTCTATCACGCCACCCAGAAACGTCCGGTCGGAATGATCATGGTGATCGACGACGGGTTTGACCTGTTCTTGACGGTGCTGCTCTACCCCACCTTTGCGTGGGAGGACGCGGCCTACCACCTGGAAAAAGACCCCGAACAGCGGACGTTCCACGAGATCCTGGTGGACGTCATCGCGGCCGACATCATCGAGCCCTGGGGTGGCGGCAAGTGGCATCTCGAAATGTTCCGGTCCACGGCCCCCGAGCCCGAGGACTGGAACGGCGAAATGTAAAGCGCATGTTAAGGCCGAAACCTTCCGGCCCGGTGGGGCGTCCTACCCGTTAGGTATACTTCCGAAAGAGTCATTTTTCATTGGTTGGGAGCTGAAAGTAATGTCGAACCGCAAGGCTACGTTCTTCTATGGTTTCCTGATCGCGGTGGCATCCCTGGCCGCTGGCATGGTGCTCGCCTCGCGCCTGGATCTGACACCGTCGTCGTTTGCGCGCACGGTCAACGTGCCCGAGACCAACAGCGCGCCGCTTGATGGTCCGATTGACGCGGCCACGTTCAGGAACATCGCCACGTCACAAAATCCCGTCGTCGTCAGCATCCGCACCCAGACCGAACGGCGCCCCACCCGCGCGGGAGGCGGTGGTGGTGGTGGTGGATTTCTGGAGGAGTTTTTCCAGAATCCGAACCAGCCGCGTGGCCGGCAGCCGGCGCCGCAACAGCCCCTGCCTCCCGCTGAGGGGGGCGGCAGCGGCTTCATCATCGACAAGGCCGGATTCATTCTGACCAACAACCATGTCGTCGAGGACGCCTCAGCGATTACGGTGTATCTGTACGGCATGAACCCCAACGACCGCGAGGCCGGGTTGGCCGCCAAGGTCGTCGGGCGGGACGTGTTGACCGACAGCGCGTTGCTGCAGTTGACGGAGATGCCGGAGGCGCCGCTGACGGAAGCCAAGTTTGGTGACTCCGCGCAGTTGGGCCCGGGCGACTGGGTGATGGCCATCGGCAGCCCGTTTGGCTTCACAAATACGGTCACCGTCGGCGTGGTCAGCGCCGTCTCGCGAACCTCGCCGGAGCTGCAGCCGGTACAGGGGCGCGATCTGGAGATGATTCAGACCGATGCCGCGATCAATCGCGGCAACTCCGGCGGGCCGCTGCTGAATGTGCGCGGGGAGGTCATTGGCGTCAACACGGCGATCATTTCGGACCAACGTGGCATCGGCGGCAACATCGGTATCGGCTTCGCGGTGCCGATCAACACGGTGAGGGAGATCCTCCCATCGCTGCGGACCGGCAAGGTGGTGCGTGGCCGCATCGGCGTGCAGATCTCGAATCAGATCTTCGGCGCGCAGGACCTGAAAGACCAGGGCCTGCCAGCGACGGGGGCGGCGCTTGTCAATAGCGTGGCGCTTAAGGGACCTGCGGATCTGGCCGGCATGAAGCCCAGCGACTTCATCGTGGAATACAACGGGAAGCCGGTCGCTAAGAGTGACGACTTGATCAACATGGTGACCCGCACCGCGCCTGGCACCACCGTGCCCGTCAAGATTGTGCGCGGCGGCAAGCCCATGACGCTGAACGTCACCATCGAGGAACTGGACCTCGCGACGGAACTCAACGAGGAGACGCCGGACGAGACGCCCACGCCGGTGGAGCCGGACGCCCCGGTGGACGCGGGACTGGGCCTGTCGGTCGAACCCATCACTCCGGCGGCCTCCCGACAGTTGCAAGTGCCGCAGGGACAGGGTGGGGCGGTGATTTCCAGTGTGGATCCGCGAAGCAGCGCGGCGGGTTTCCTGGGACGCGGCGATGTCATCCTCGCCGTCAACGGCATCGCCGTGACGTCGGTCGACGACGTGACCAAACGTCTGGCCAGTGCCCGCACCGGCTCACTTGTGGTCGTCAAGGTCTGGCGCGAGGGCGCCGAGCAGGCGGTCCCAATTCGCAAGCGGTAAGAATTTTTTCACAGGGAGGCACTGAGACACAGAGGGTTTTTTGATCGTAAAAAAGAATTCTCCGTGGCTCAGTGCCTCCCTGTAAATCCTTTCTCCTGCAGATCTCTTTCCGTCAGTCTAGTCGAGCACCCGGCCAACCGCCCGAGTCCCTGCGGGCACCGTTACCCCTGACAACACGACACACCGGTCCAGAACGGCGTCGGCACCGATCGTCGCGTCCGGCCACACCACACACGCCGTCAGGCGCGCGGTCGGGTCCACACTCGCACCCCGGGCTTCCGTCGTCCACGCTGCCTCGAGTATGACGTCCCCGGCGCGCCCTTCCTGTCTGGCCATGTGCAGGGACGCCTCGATGTAATCGTCTGGCGTGCCCACGTCGAGGAACGTCGCGTCCACGCGCCACGCGCGTACGGTGCCCGGTCGCTCCCGGACCAGATCGCGGTACACGCCAGCCACGGTCTCGGCGGCGGTCCCAATCGGAACGCCATCAAACACCTGCGGCTCAACAACCTGCACTCCCACGAAGTGCCACGTCTCTTCTGTGTGCCCCTTCGGGACAAACGCCAGCACCCGCCCCTCCGCACCCAGTCGAAGTCCGTTGTAGTGGTCGGGCCTCGTATTGCGCACCACGGCCATCGTCACCAGCGCGCCCTCGGCCCGCGCGGCGACATGCGTCGCGACGAGCGGCGCGAGGGGAAAGTCCGTGAGCGTGTCCCCGTTGGTGATGAGACAGGGCCCCTGCAGGTTCGGCCAGAGAGACAGTGCCAGGCGAGGACCGCCCGCCGACCCAAGAATGTCGCGCTCCCAGGAATACCGCACGCGGAGCCCGAGCTGCGTGCCGTCACCGACGATCCCGGTGACGGTGGCCGGCAGGTGGTGCAGATTCACGACGACGTCGCGGATGCCTTCGCGCTCAAGCCACTCCAGCACACGCACGATGAGGGCCTTCCCCGCGACCGGCACGGCGGGTTTGGCAATGTGTCGGGTGATGGGCTGAAGGCGGGTTCCCAAGCCTGCGGCGAGCACGATGGTCGGAAGCACGATCGCAGGGTACACTTTCTTGGTGTCGCGACACCTGCCCGCCCCCGTTCAAATCTACCTCGATCGCACCACACAGACATCCGCCCGCGTGGTGCCACTGACCGGCGACGCGTCAGACCGGCGCTATTTTCGCGTCATCCCGAAACAGGGCCGCGCGTTTGTGCTGGCCGTTAATGCCGCTCCGTTTGACTACGCCACCCTGCCGTTTGTGAACGTGGCGGAGTTGTTTGCCGCCATGCCGGTTCCCGTGCCGACCATTCTTGGAGAGGCTGCCGACCAGGGCGTGCTTGCGCTCAGTGATCTCGGCGATGTGACGATGCAGGCGCATGTGGGCGCGGCGCCGTCGGCCGAACACGCCGCGTTGTACCGGCAGGCCGTTGGATTTGTCGAGGTGATGCAGCGCCGTGGACGTGAACTCGCCGACCCGAAGTACATCCCGTACGGCATCGCGTTTGACGTCGACAAACTCACGTGGGAGATGGACTTCTTCGTGAAACATTTCCTCGAGGCGTTCCGCGGCGTGGAATTCGCCCCTGGCGATCGTGACGCCTTGCGCGCTGAGTTGGGCGCGCTGGTCGCTTCGCTGGCCGCCGAACCGCGGGTGCTCTGTCACCGCGACTACCACAGCCGCAACCTGATGCTGGCGCATGGCCAGTTGTGGATCATCGATTTCCAGGACGCGCGGATGGGGCCCGAGACCTATGACCTCGTGTCCCTCCTGCGCGACTCGTATGTCGACATCTCTGAAGAGGATGTCGACGAGTTGCTCGCCTACTTCCTGGCGCTGGCGGGTCGTTCGGCGGAGGCCCCTGACTTCCGGCGCCGTTTTGACGAAATGGCCCTCCAACGCAACCTCAAAGCTCTGGGGACCTTCGGCTATCAAACGACAGCCAAGGGGAATACCGTCTACATCCAATACATCCCCCGCACCCTGCGGTACGCCCGGGCCCAGCTCCACAAGTACGAGCGGTTTGCGCCGCTGCGGGACCTGCTGACGCGATACGTCGAGGAATTCCGGTAGGATCACCCAGATGCACGTCTATATCGAAGACATCGCGCAGCACGTCGGCACGCCCATCACGCTCAAGGGCTGGCTGGCGAACCGCCGCTCCAGCGGCAAGATTCACTTCCTCCAGGTGCGCGACGGGTCCGGGTTCATTCAGGCCGTCATGTCGAAGGCGCAGGTGGGCGACGAGACGTTTGAGGTCGCCAGCCACCTGTCGCAGGAGAGCGCGATCATCGTGCATGGCACCCCGCGCGCCGACACCCGCGCGCCTGGCGGCTTCGAGTTGGATGTCACCGGACTGGAGCTGGTGAGCGCGTCGGTCGACTTCCCCATCACCCCAAAGGAACACGGCGTCGACTTCCTCTTGGACCGTCGGCACCTCTGGATTCGCACGCAGCGCCAGCAGGCGGTGCTGCGGATTCGCCACGAAGTGATCGACGCGGTCCGCGATTACTTCAACAATCTCGGGTTTGTGCTGGCTGACACGCCGATCTTCACTCCGTCCTCCTGTGAAGGCACCACCACGCTCTTCCCCGTGCAGTACTTCGACGATGCGACGGCGTATCTGACGCAGAGTGGCCAGCTGTACAACGAAGCCAACGCGATGGCACTGGGCCGCGTCTACTGCTTCGGTCCGACGTTCCGCGCGGAAAAATCAAAGACCCGTCGACACCTCACAGAGTTCTGGATGGTCGAACCGGAAGTGGCCTACGCGAATCTCGATGACATCATCGAACTTGCGCAGGGATTGGTCGTGTCGGTCATCGGCCGTGTGCTGGACAAAAAGCAGCGCGAATTGAAAGTACTCGAGCGCGACGTCGCGAAGCTCGAACGCATCGCGAAGCCCTTTGCACGGATCACGTATGACGACGCCGTGGCCTTGTTGACGAGCAAGGGATTGCCCTTCGAGTGGGGCGGCGATTTCGGAAGCCCCGACGAAACCGCACTGTCGGAGCACTTTGATGGCCCGGTGGCGGTGACCGGCTACCCGAGCGAGATCAAGGCGTTCTACTTCAAGCCCATGGACGGCCGCCCGGAAGTATCGTTGTCGGTCGACATCCTCGCGCCTGAGGGGTACGGGGAAATCATCGGCGGCGGGCAGCGCCTCGAGGACCTCGATCTTCTGCTCAAGCGCATCAAGGATCACAACCTTCCACAGGACGCGTTTGAGTGGTATCTCGACTTGCGCCGCTTCGGCAGCGTGCCCCACGCAGGGTTTGGCATGGGCATCGAGCGCGTCGTCTCCTGGATCTGCGGCCTCGATCACCTCCGTGAGGCCATTCCGTACCCGCGCATGTTGAATCGGATGTACCCGTGAAGATTGGTTTTGTCTCGCTCGGCTGCCCCAAGAACCTCGTCGATGGCGAGGTCATGCTGGGCATGGCCCAGGCCGCCGGGCATGAACTCACCGCTGATCCCTCAACCGCCGACGTGATCGTCGTCAACACCTGCGCGTTTATCGACAACGCGAAGGAAGAATCCGTCGACGCCATTCTCGAGATGGCGCAGTTCAAGCGTGACGGGTCGTGCAAGAAGTTGATCGTCACCGGATGTCTTGCTGAACGGTACCGCGATCAGCTCAAGGCCGAGATTCCCGAGATTGATGTGTGCCTGGGCACCGGTGAAGTGCCGGAGATCGTGGGAGCGATCGCCGGTCAGGCGACGCCGCTGACCTTGTTCAAGTCGAAGGGCGGTGTCCTGGAACCAGCGGGCAAACCCGCACATCCAGGCGCGCACATTACCTACTTGTATGGCGCCGACACCCCGCGCGTGCAGACCACGCCGAAACATTTCGCCTACGTGAAGATCGCCGAAGGGTGCGACTACACCTGCGCGTTCTGCATCATCCCGACCTTGCGCGGGAGTTATCGCAGTCGCGACGTGGACACCATCGTGAAGGAAGCCGAGTCGCTGGCGTCACGTGGTGTGCGAGAGTTGCTGCTCATTTCGCAGGACACGACGTTCTTCGGCATCGACAAAGGTGAGCGCGGCGCGCTGGCAACACTGCTCCGCCGGCTCAATGCGGTCGAGGGGTTGTCATGGATTCGATTGTTGTATCTGTATCCCACGACGATTACCGACGACGTGCTGCAGGCGATGGCCGAGTGCGAGAAGGTCTGCAACTACGTCGACCTGCCCTTGCAGCATGCGTCCGCGGATGTGCTTCGACGGATGCGTCGCCCCGGCAACCGCGAGGGGTACGACAAGCTGCTTGCACGTATTCGGCGCTTCATCCCCGATGTCACGTTGCGGACGACGTTTATTGTCGGCTTCCCGGGCGAGACCGAACAGGACGTCGAGGAGCTCATGGCGTTTGTGCGCGAGACCAACTTCGACCACGTCGGTGTCTTCACGTATTCGCACGAGGAGGGAACGCGTGCGTTTGAGTTGGTGGACGACGTGCCCGCTGCGGTGAAGAAGTCGCGGCGCGATCGCGTGATGAAGCTGCAGAAGCAGATCGTGGCGACGCGCATGAAGGCCCGCAAGGGCCAGTCGGTCCGCGTCATGGTCGACGGCCCGACGCCCGACTCAGACCTGGTTGTGCAGGGCCGTCTTGAGGGCCAGGCGCCCGACATCGACGCCGTCGTGTACTTCGACCAGTGCGACCCGGCGTCCCTGGTCCCCGGCTCGGTCGTCGAGGCGACCGTGACCGGCGCCCGCGGCTACGACCTGGTCGTCACCCCCCAGTAAAATAAAAGGCGTCGGGTGCCTTTTAAAAAGGCACCCGACGCCTTTTTGCGATTTCGGACAGTTTGAATGCAAATTGGCGAACTTCAGATTTACGAACAGATTGGCGAGGACGGGTTTTCCAGGCTCGTGCGAGCATTTTACGGCCAGGTCCCGGGCGACGACATCCTGGGGCCGATGTATCCCGCCGATGACATGGTCGGGGCTGAGGAACGACTGCGGGACTTCCTGATTGGTCGATTTGGCGGGCCAAATCGCTATATCGAGCAGCGGGGCCATCCCAGACTCCGACAGCGACACGCACCTTTTGCCATTGATCAAGCGGCACGCGACCGCTGGATCCACCTGATGACGAGGGCGCTCGACGAGGCCGCCCTGCCCGCGGACGTGACCATCACTTTGCGGTCGTTCTTCGACCAGACCGCCACCTTTATGGTTAACCGCAGTTGACCCCAAAAATGACCCCAAAAAGACGTCGGGTGTCTTTTTTGGGGTCATATCGCGAAGTCGGGCGCCTGCCGACAAGGTACACGTGACATCTGCCCGGCTGCTCCTGCTTCTTGCCGCGCTGGCCACTGTGGCCGGGTGCGACGTCCTCAAATCGCCCACCTCCCCCACCCCACCCGCCGGGGCGGTGCGGTACACGGCAATCGGCGCCAGTGACGCCATCGGCTACGGCGGCAGCATCGTGTGCCTGCCCTTCTCGACCTGCCCGGATGGGACCGGCTACGTCCAGACCGTCGCCCGGCGCCTGAAAGCGGCCCACGCCGACTTC